>Ga0302324_100030368_pt1 | contig 10215 bp, 7 predicted proteins | sample Palsa_T0_1_FD_201949 | JGI IMG/M metagenome (GOLD analysis project Ga0302324, IMG submission 201949) | Peat permafrost microbial communities from Stordalen Mire near Abisko, Sweden - Palsa_T0_1 | ecosystem: Environmental > Terrestrial > Soil > Palsa > Peat permafrost | place: Sweden: Abisko... | reverse complement strand
CGCCAGTCTTCTTTCTGCTTCAGGTCAACGAAAAACTCGGTATTAAAAAACCCAGTCGTGTCCGTCCCGTCATCCGGACGCCCCACCTGGCTGGTGCATTGCGGAACCTCGGGGAACGAACAAAGTACAACTCTCGCCTGGTTCGCCACCCGGATGCCCTCATCCGGCCCCGTGCTCGGCGCAAGCGTCCCCCGCACCCACAGCGCTCCTTCATCCAGGTGCGGCAGAAATTCCGAACCTATCGTCCCGCTGAAGGCCAGATAATTCCCCACGCCCGCCAGCAGCACGCACACCCCAATCGTGATCGCTCGATGTCGAATAGCCCACCGCACCGCGACCCGATAGCGCTCGATCAGAAATTGCATCACCGGGTTGTGCCATTCCTTTGCGCCCTTCGCAAAGGCGAAGCTGGCCAGCACCGGTGCGATCACAATCGAAAACAGCAACGCCCCCAGCAGCGCAAACGCAACCGTCCACGCCATGGGATGAAACAGCCGTCCCTCAACCCGCTGCAGCGTAAAGATAGGCAGGTAAGCCGTAATAATGATGGCGATCGCGTAAAACACCGGCCGCTGCACCTCGTGCGATGCCTCGCTGATCTTTTCGCTAGGAGTCTTGCCGTCCCCGTTTTTGTGTCCCAGGTGGCGCACAATGTTTTCCACCATCACCACCGCGCCATCCACCACCATGCCGAAATCCAGCGCACCCAGAGACAGCAGGTTTGCCGGAATGTGCCGCAGGTCGAGACAGATCGAGGCAAACAGCAAAGAAAACGGAATCGTCGTCGCAACAATCAGCGCGCCCCGAATGTTCCCCAGAAACAAAAACAGAATGATCGATACCAGGATCATTCCTTCCGTCAGATTGTGCAGCACCGTATGACTGGTGAAGTGGACCAGATCGCTGCGGTCGATAAACGGAACAATCTTCACTCCCGGCGGCAGAATGTGGTCGTTCAGCTCCTCCACTTTCTTGTGAATCCCCTGCAGCGCCGTGTCCGCCGTCGCCCCTTTTCGCAGCAGTACAATGCCTGACACCACATCGTCATTGTCGATAATCTTTCCATCCTCGCGAAGGATTGAACCGCCAGGACCGTAGGGACAAGCACTGCAAGCCCGCGCAAACTGCCCCAGCCGGATCTTCGGCCCCTGCGAAACCACCGCAATGTCCTTCACCCGGATCGGCGTCCCGCTCTTGGTAAGAATCACCGTTTCCGCAATGTCCTGCGAGCGGTCGATCAATCCCACGGCGCGCACGTTGATCTGTTGCAGCCCTTCTTGAATGAAACTTCCGCCCGCATTGGCGTTGTTGTTCGTAAGTTGCTGCTCCACCTGGCTGAGGCTCAGCCCGTACGCGATTAACTTGTTTGGATCCACGCGTACCTGATACTCCCGCGTAGGCCCGCCGAAACTCGACACGTCGACAATATCCGCCACCGCTTTGAAATTCTTCTCCACCACCCAATCCTCAATGGATTTCAACTCCATCGGGTCGTATGCCGGATTCGTGCTGTGCAGCGTGTAGAAATAAATCTGCCCGACCGGGCTCCAGTCCGTCCCCATTTGCGGCACGACATTCGGCGGCAGCGTAACCTCGCTCAGCCGTTCCAGTACCCGCTCGCGGTTCCAGTTGTTGTCCGACTCGTCGTCGAAAATCAGCTTCAGGTCCGAGAGTCCGAACAGCGAGAATGACCGCAGGTGCACCACATGCGGGATTCCGTTCATCACCACTTCGAGCGGAATCGTCACCTGCTGTTCGATCTGCTCCGCCGAAATTCCCGGCCATTGCGTGATCACCTCAACGTAGTTGTCCGCCACGTCGGGGTAAGCCTCAATCGGTAGCCGTTTGAACGAAACAATGCCCCCGGCAAAAAGCATCAGCGCCAGCCCCAATACCAGCAGCCGGTTGGTCAAAGCGAAATCGACGACGCGTCGAATCATCGATTGCTCACCTTATTGCTCCACCGTGTTCTGCAGCGCCAGAGCGTTCGACACCACTTGATCTCCCGGCTTCAGCCCCGAAACCACCTCCTGCATGTTGCCCGGAAGCATCGTTCCCGCCACCACTTCAAGCCGCTTGAAATGTCCCGCGCTGATCGGCGCGTAAACCCAGTCGCGGTCGTGCAAATGCATAATCGCGTTGGCCGGAATCGCGGCCCGCATTTCTGCCTGCTTCCCATAGAAAGTCGCGGTGGCGAACATGCCGATCTTCATCAGCCCCGGATTCTTCACTTCCAGCCGAACCTTCGCGGTATGAATCGTCGGATCGAGAACCGACAGAATGGTATCGATCCGCGCCTTGAATAGCTGCTTCGGATAAGCATTCAAGTGGATGTCCGCGAACTCACCCACATGCACGGCGTCCAGATCGTTTTCGTAAACGTCGCAAATGATCCACACATAAGAAAGATCCGAAATCGTGAATGGATTCGGCGCGCCCAATCCCTGCACCCCCGATGAGTTCGTGACCTGCTGGTCCGTGACCACTCCGGAGATCGGAGCCTTGATGTCCACAGTCCCCGACGGATGATCCTTATCCACTCCCAGCAGTCGCAATTGTTCCAGCGCGGCATTCAGACTAGCCTGTGCGTCTGCTTCGGCGTTTTCTGCCTGTTCGAGAGCGCTCTTTGCGACCGCCCCCTTGTCGTAAAGAGTCTGTTGTCTTTCAAGTTGTACCCGCGCCAGCCGCTCATCGTTCTGCGCCTTTAAATAGGTCTGGTAAGCCCCGGAGACATCGTTGCTCTGCACCCGCAGCAGCAACTGGCCTTTCTGCACCACATCGCCCAGCTTCGCCTTGACTTCCACCACTCGTCCTGCGGCCAGCGAGATCACGGGCACGGTGCGATTGATATCCGGCTGTACCAGCCCGGTAACATTCAACGTCGGCGCCGCTTTATGTTCGACCGCCGTCACCAGCGGAAACTGCTCCGGATGGTCCACCTTGAAATTGTTGGCATCCATATCGGACTCGACACTCGTCGGCGGCGGCGCCTCCGCCTTCGGATCGCCCTTCCCGTCATTGCAGCCAGCAACAAAAAGCAATCCCAGCGCAACCACAGCCCATGTGGTGACGGGCGCCTTCGCCCGTCCCGCCAGGCGAAGCGAGGCGGAATCCACCACAACAGCCGGCTGCGTGGATTCCGTCTGGTCAACCAATCCGCCCAACATCCATCCCCTCGTCATTGGATTACCTCGCGCCCCACGGCCTGGTTCACCTGCGCTGCCGCGGTCAAATACGAACCCACCAGATTCGTGTAATTCAATTGCACGGTGCGGTAGTCGCTCTCCGCATTCAGAAAATCCAGCAGCGAGGCGCCGCCATGCTGGTAAGAAAAGAAAATCGTGTCCCGCACCCGCAACGCCTGTGCCAGATATTTCTGTTTGTAACGCCGCAACAGAATCAAATTGCTGTTCAGCGTCGTGTAGGCCGAATCCACGTCGTTGAACACCTGCGCCTCGGCCGCGTCCTTCAGCCTTTCGGTGCGCGTAATGTCCAGCTTGGTATGCAGCTTGTTTCCCTGATTGCGGTCGAAAATCCGCAGCGGAAAACTCACGTCCACGCCAAAATACGCGTCAATCGGAGGATTCCGCCCAACATCGAAGCTGATCGTCGGATCGGTCGACCCATTCGCCTCCGCCAGTTTGTAGTCGGTCTGCGCCTTATCCACCGCCTGCATCGCTGCCTTCAGATCCGGACGCGAATCCAGCGCCATCTGTCGGAACGCATCCAACCCATCGATCTGATCGTTAAAGTCAAAAACGCCCACCACGTCGAATTGCTCCACCGGAGTGCGGTCGTTCAACAGCATCAGTATCTGCAGCTTCTCGGTCCGCAAATTCACCTCTGCCGTCTGCACGTCCGACTCGTATTGCACCCGCTGCAATTCCAGCCGGTCCAGATCGATCTGCGCAATGTCGCCCGCCTCAAAACGGTCGCTGCTTATCTTCAATACATGGTCGTAGTACTCCAGATTGTCCTTCGAGACCTGCAGCACCGCCTTGGCCTGCAGAATCTGCACGAACGCGCTGCGCAGGTTAAACAGCAGCCCCCGTTCCACATCCGCCTGCTGCGAAATTGCAATCGCCGTTCCTTTCTTCGCGCTCTCCGTGCGCAAATCGCGCTTGTGCGCCCGCTCGACCAAATAGCTCACCGTCGCCGAAGGCAGCAAATAAGCAAACGGACCGTGCGACGGCCCGCCCTGAAACGGATCGATCTGGTCCGCCAGCAGCGTCAGATTCGGATTCGGCCGCAGATGCGCCGTGATCTCGTCCGCCTGAAATTCGCTGATGTTCAACTTCCCCGCCAGCAGCGTCGGATTGCCCAGCTCCAACCGCTCCTTCACCTGCTCCCACGTCCAAGCCTGAGACGTCCCGGCCTGCGGAGGCGTGGCCGGCGGTGTCGTCTGCGGCAGCGCCTGTGCCACAGCCAATCCCTCCCCCAGCCCCACCAGCAATAAAAGCCGCCAAAATGTTCTAAGCATCAACCACTCCGTCTACAATCCTCCGGATTTCCTCGATAATGCCTTTGGATGGCGCAGCGCTTAGCGCTGCTGCGATCCCGCCTGCGCCGGCCGTTCTGGATTTAGCCTGCGAATCCAACTCGAAATTCGGTCTTAACTTCTCCAGAGAATAGTCGCCGTCTGAAGACCTCTCTCAGGGAGTATCCCGTTTCCATCGTAAGGATTTCCTAAAGATGAGGGATGCTTCGCCACGGATTCCTGACTGCATCCGATCAGCGATTCGACAACGACTCGGCAACTTCTGTGAACTACCCAAGGAGGGAAAAAGGCGGTGCGCGGCCGGCATGGACAACCGACGGCCCCGACAACACAAACGAACCAACCACCGAAACTTTCAGCAACTCAACTCGCGGAGCAAACAGCCTTACCGCGCTCGCCACCGCAGCCGGAAACCCCTGCAGCCGGTTGACCCATCCCGAATTCTTATCGCTGCTCGCCTGGCGTACCGTGCGCTTGCTCGTAGCCGATTCTTCCATCTCGGCCCGCATCGCGTGCAGATCGTCCGAAGCCGAGATCACCGGAAACAACAGAACCAGCACGCATCCCAGCGCCAGCAAACACTGCAGCGGAGTCACCCTGCGCGCCAGCCGCGCTTCATCGTCCCGCCGCCACAGCCAGTAAGCCGGCAGCGCCAGCAGCACCCACGCAAGATTAAGCAGCAGTTCCATCTTCAACACAAACCGGTGCAGCTAGTTTTTCAGAAACCTCAAAACCAAGTCAACATGACCACAGTACCGCCGAGCGAGTCAACGCCGAAACCAAGAAACCGAGAACTGAGAACCGAGAACTGAGAACTGAGAACTGAGAGCTGCCCCTAAGGCCCCACCACCACCTGCAGCGGCCCCGTCGTCTTCATCTCTTGTTTATAGATTGCATTCCGCTTGGCGATCTCGCCATTCACGTCCACATACACCATATAAGCTCCGTGCGGCAAAGTCTCCCCGAAAGGCAGCGTCATTGCGATCGTACCTCTCTTCAGCGGAAAATGCTGGTACCCGATCTCCGTCGCCCGTCCATATTCATTGACCGCCTTCACATCGAACGTCAGATCCACGTCGTCGGCCGTCGTATTCGATACGTCAACGCTGCCGTCGATCCTGTTTCCGGTCACGTGTGCCGGAACCTTCCACGCCACCGTGATCGCCTCCACCACTTTGATCACATACTCCCGCTGCACCGCCTGTTGCGGCTGCCCGCCATCCCGCACCGCAACCACAAACCGGAATTCACCCGCCCGCTCCGCCCCGCCGCTCAGCACTCCATCCTCCGAAAGCTTGATCCCCGGCGGCAACGCGCCACTCTCCACCCGCCATCGCAGCACCGGAACGTAATTGCCCTCCGCGCTGAATTTCACCATATACGCCCCCTGCGGATAAGTCGTCGGCAACTCGTTCGGCTGAATCACCAACCCACTTCCCTTAGCCGCATCCTGATCTTGATTCTGCGCGACCTGATTCTGCGCGCTCTGACTTTGCACCCTGAGATTTTGACCGCTCTGATCCTGAGACGCCTGCTCCCGCGCAGCCCGATCCGCCACGGTCTCGTCCGCAACCATATCGACCGCCGCCAGCCCCCAGGCCGTCGCGCCCATCCCCATCACCAGCGCGCCAACCATCGCCCAATCACCCGACCTGGTCATCATTAAAAGCTCTCTAAAGCCATGTCATCAGCCTTGTCATCCTAACCGAAGGTCGCGCTTCGCGAACGCGAAGCCCAACCGAGTCGAAGCCTGCCCTGAGCGAGAGCCGAAGGGGATCCCTACCCCACCGAGAAACCCCCACCCAATGCTACCGGATTTCTCTCGACTCCGTGCACCATTAGGCCGTGCCCGCTTTAGATGCTCAAAATCTCCCGCTTCCACGCTCAAGAATGTAAAGATATGTACAACTTGCGCCTCCACATTTTCCCGAAAACGGGCGCTACTTATTTTCGTGGTTCGGGTTTAAGGCAACTGAATCCAGCTGTGCTAACCTCAGAACTAAAGGTGACCAGCTCCGCGATCCAGTCGACCCCCAGGGAGGTCTTTATGTCTGTGCGCAACGGAACCGTCCTGCTCCTCGCTCTCTCCGCCCTCACTCTTCTATCCGGCTGCGGCAGCAGCAACAATACGACTGCCACTCCGCCTCCCAGCGGCAGCTTCAGCAAAAGCGATCTTAACGGAACCTATGTTTTCTCCGTCTCCGGCACCGACACTGATGACGCCCCTTACTCGATCGTCGGCGCCTTCATCGCCAACGGCAGCGGCGGCATCACCGGCGGTTCCATCGATATCGCCGACGCGGAGTTCACTCCGGCGCCTGATTTGACCATCAGCGGAAACGGCCAATACACCGTAGGCGTCGATGGACGAGGGCAGGTCACCATCGGCACCACCACCGCCAATCCCTTCGGCTCCAACCTGACGTTCGATTTTGTCCTCTCCACCAGCTCCAGCGGGCTCATCACCGAATTCGACGACGATGCCAGCGGCAGCGGAACCCTCGACCTGCAGGCATCCGGCACCACTGCGACCGGAACCTACGCCTTTAGCTTTACCGGACTGAACCTCGAAACTGACAGTTCCTTCGCTACAGTTGGCAATTTCACCATCGGCGCTGGTGGCAGCATTACCGGCCTCGAAGACTTCAACTCAGGCGGCATTCCATACGCCGACCAGTCCCTTACCGGCCAGGTGGTTGTCGGGCCATCCACTACGCCATCGACGGTGTTGAGCACCGAATCGTTCGCCGATTACACCTATGACGTATACGCCATCGACGCCACGCATCTGAAGTTTATCGAGACCGACGGGCTCGGAACTCTTTCCGGGGATGCGTTCTCCCAGACCAGCTCCACCATATCTGGAACTCTTGCCTTCACGATGGCGGGCCTGGTCTCGAATGAGGAGCCTTTTGCCGCGGGCGGCTTCATGGTTACGGACGGCAATGGCAACATCACCACCGCTTCCACGGAGGACGTCAACGAGGGCGGAGTAACGGTCTCTTCCCCTTCCTCACCAATTGCCTTCTCTGCCACCTATGCCCCCGGCGGCTCCGGCCGATTCACCATCAGCAACTTCGCCAACTTCATCCCCAGCACGCCCGATGAGACACAGTATGCCGCCTATCCCTCCAGCGGCGGCTTGCTCCTGCTGGAAATCGACGACCTCGGCACCGCAACCGGCGCCGCGTACCCGCAATCCTCGACCATACCCACCTTCGCCTCCGCGGAAGGCTATGGGTTGAACCTTACAGGTACCTACCTCGGGGCAAATACTGACGGGCAAGAAGAGGAAGTGGATGACATCGCAGAGTTCACCGCCACTAGCGGTGCCCTCACTGGTCTCGTCGATGAAAATTACGCTCCCAGCAGTGCTCCTCTGTATGGCTTGGCGCTAAGTGACGGGACCTACACGGGCCCGGACGCCAACGGCCGCTATGTACTCGCCTCCGATGCTGGAAACTCAAGCGTGAGCACCCTGAACGGTGGATTCCAGCTTACCTACTACTCTGTGGACGGCACCAACTTCCCGTTCATAGAATCGGACCCCGGCCAGGTCGCAGTCGGCGTAATCGTGCTGCAGACTCCTACCGCAACCTCGGCGGTGGCGAAGCCGAGAGCCTTCATCACCCGCCCGCTCATACGCCCGCGCGGAAACTTTAAGAAGCGCGCGAACAAGTAAAGCGAGCTCCAAATAATCGGGCGCGGCTCCTCAGCCGCGCCCTTTTTCTCACTACCCCGACTCCCATCACCAATACCCAACACCGGTCTGCCGCCCCCTGTGACCTTAGTTACCTTTAATCCCCACCCCGTCTTCCCTCACAATACTTCCCAGCAGCCTGCGGAGAGACAACCAGTGTTCCAGCGCCTTGCCATATTCGTGCTCATCAGCGCCTCGCTCGCGTCGGCGCGCGATCTCGCACTGGTCGCAAACAAATCCAATGCCCTTGGCGTTATCACTATCCCCGACTTGGTCAAGGTCTGCAAAGCGCAGAGCAACCGCTGGCCCGATGGCAAGCCCATCACCTTCATCATGCGCGCTCCCTCCGCCCCTGAAATGAAGTTGGTCGTCGAAAAGATCTATGGCATGTCCGAAGAAGAGGTCAAGAGTCTCATCTTCACCTCCAATCACGGACGCCCCCGTCCCGCGATCCTGGTCGCCACTTCCGATGAAGATCTTCTCGATAAAGTTGCGGCTATCCCCGGCGCCATTGGCGTCGTAGATGTCTACGCCATCAACAGCAGCGTCGCAGTCGTCAAAATCGCAGGCAAACTCCCCCTCGAACCCGGCTACCTGTTACACGGAAACTAAAGGCGGCCAGTGATCGGTGATCAGTGGCCAGTCAACCAGCTCTGACGCAAGTGGCACCGTGGAACAGCCGCGGTTCAGCGCCGCGTCAGAAGCAGAAATATCCGGGCTTTAGCCCCTGAGGAATCTGAGCGCGGGACTGATTCAAGGCTTTACTGGTTTAAGGTTTTAACCGGCCACTGATCACTGATCACTGGCCACTGATTTATGGCAGCCCCCGGCAAGAAACTCGCTCCCGCTAAACCGCCCGCGCCCACCGGCGCGCACGCCCGCCGTTACCCGCGCTTTGCCCTCGACGCCCGCATGCAAGTCCGCATGTTTCAGGATGGCGAATTCCGCAACTGCTGGGGACGCTCCACCGAACTTGGCCAGGATGGCATCGGCGCCACCCTTACCGGCGAACTCGAAACCGGAGAAATCGTTTCCCTCGAAATTCCCCTGCCTCTCAGTCCCTATCCCCTGAAAGTCCGCGCCATCGTTCGTTACCGCCAGGGCCTCCGCTACGGCTTCGAATTCCTCACCCTCAGCGAGGCCCAGCGCGATATGATCCGCCGCGTCTGCGAAATGCTCGCCACCAAAAGCTGAATGCAGTGGCCAGGGGCCAGTGATCAGTGGCCAGTCCACGCGGAACATGACCACTGCTCAATTACCTCAGTAACTTTCGACTCACCCCCCTCCGTTCTACGATGCCTGTGCGGGGCTTTCTGAGGGGGGAGCTTGCCACATGGGTGATCGTGTCGCCCAGTCAGCTGAATCCAGGAAACTCGCCCGCGCCCGCAACTTGCACCAGGCGCTCGAGCGCGGCGTCGCGCCCGCCTTCATTCCACCCAACGTCCCCAACCCCACGGTCCAGCCCTCTTCACTTTCCTGGTATCACGCCGAAACTACAGAAGACAATCCGAACAGGAAAAATCAGAAGGAAAATTCCCCCCAAGCCCTCGACATCCGCCGCCGGTGCCTGGAACAGCTCTTTCAAAATTCTCCCGACCCTCTCATCGTCACCGACAACTGCTACCGCACCCTGTGCGTCAACTTGGAATTTCAGCGAATGTTTGGTTACACCTCCGAGCAGACCCTGGGAAAATCCATCGATGAACTGATCTTTCCTCCCGATCGTCTGCCCGAAGCCCAATGGATCGCCCAATGCCTGCAGCGCGGCGAGCACCTCACCCTCGAAACCCAGCGCCGCAGCCACGACGGCAGCCTGCTCGACGTTTCCGTATCCTCCGCTCCTCTTATCATCGACGGTCAGGTCGTCGCTTTCTACGCCGTCTATCGCGATATCTCCGAGCGCAAGCGCGCTGAAGCTCTCAGCTCCGCTCTCTATCGCATCGCCGAAAAGGCCAGCTCCGCTCAGGATCTCCAGCAATTTTTCGCTGCCATCCACGGCATCGTCGACGAACTCATG
>Ga0302324_100030367_pt1 | contig 10215 bp, 10 predicted proteins | sample Palsa_T0_1_FD_201949 | JGI IMG/M metagenome (GOLD analysis project Ga0302324, IMG submission 201949) | Peat permafrost microbial communities from Stordalen Mire near Abisko, Sweden - Palsa_T0_1 | ecosystem: Environmental > Terrestrial > Soil > Palsa > Peat permafrost | place: Sweden: Abisko... | reverse complement strand
AAGCGAGTGTCGATACGGACGAGAGAGACAGCGCCCGCGGCCTTCGCGAGCTCCGCGCCCGCTGATCCCTCCCGCATCGCGTGCCAGCCGAAGACCTCACGCGCGCCGACGGCGCGAGCCGCGTGGACGCCGTCCGGGGGTGCGGGGCGCTCGAGGCGGACAGTCCCGCGGACGACGACGTAGAGATACGTTGCGGGCGCGCTCACGTCGTAAATCGTCTGGCCCGGAGCCGCCGCGCCCTCCTCCGCCGCGTGCGCTAGCGCCTCGAGCGCTTCGGCCGAAAGCGATTGGAAGGGGAGGATGGCCCGGAGAACGTCGCGCGCCGACTCCACGTCCGACTCCGCTGCGTCCGGGCCCATCGCGACGTCCGCCTACTTTGCCGCGGTTTCGGAGGCCGCTCGGATCCTGCCCACGGGGACCGTCAAGCCGCGCTCCTTCAGGACGCCATCGGCGATCTCGGTCACGACCGCGTCCGGCGCGAGCTCGGAGACGGAGATGCTTTTCACGTCGAAAAGGAAGGCGACGTTTCTCTTGATGAGCGCCAGAGACTCGGGCGTAAAGCCGAAGGGCAGCACGAGGCGCGTGGGCGATCCCCCAGCGCTCGCCGGATACGACCCGAAGAGCGCCTGCCACAGAACGCCTTCGTCGAAGCCCGTCGTCTGCTCTTTCACCATGCGAACGACGTTGCGGGCATTCTTCGCGTCTGCGAGATAGAGCTCGGCGTCGAGCTCGGCTTGCAACCAGCCCTTCACGACGTCGGGGCGCTGGCGGATCAAGTCGGCGCGCACGTCGATGAACGCCGCGTCGGTCTCGGCGAAGTCGTTTCCGGTCGCAACGCGGCGAGCGAGGCCCTCGCTGACGAGGCGCGACGCTGTTGGCTCCCACACGACGGCGGCATCGAGCTTCTGGGCTCGGAAGCCGCTCGTGATGAGCTCGATGCTCTGGTTCAAGTACTCTTTGGGCGTGACGCCGAGCTTCTTGTAGACCGCGACGGCGAACCGGTCGGTGCAGCTGCCTTTGGGCACGGCCACGGTCTTTCCGTCGAGCCAGCGGACGGCCTCGGTGGCGCTTTCGAAGGCCGGCGCGTCCTTGCGCGTCAGAAAGACGTTGCACTGGTCGTTGCTGAACCCGATGTTGGCCACGATCCGCAGGTCGCTGACGCTGCGTTTGGTCGCGCCCACGATGCCGGGCATGTCGCCGACGTAGCCAATCTGTTCTTTCCCCGCCAGCATCGCGTTGATCACGATGGCCCCTTGGAGCCCGACGTTGAACTCGACCGTCGAGCCGGCGGGCAAATACTTCTTCCAGAGCTTGAGGTCGTTCATCACGACGCCCGACCAGGCTTCGGCGTAGTAAGGCTGGTAGCCGACCGACAGATGGATCGGCGTGCCCGAAGCGCCGTATTCGGAAGAAGCGCCTTCTTGTCCTTGCGACGAGCTGGCGGGGGGCGTCGTGGTCGCAGCCGCGGCCGAATGATCGGCGCGACCGCACCCGAGGACGCATCCGACGACGAACGCAATCGCGCCAAGGAGCGCCCACGCGAGCGAGGGCCGGCCCGGCGGGCGGGCATCTCGGAAGGAGTGAGCTGGAGGAGTCACCATAGGTCCTGCAAACGAGACATGCAGTCTACCACGATCCGTTTGGGTTGCTCAAGGCGGTACGCACGGTCGTGACGCCAATTTTGCGATTGGTCAGTCGCGAGGCATCGCAGTCGTCTCGTCACCTTGTCTTTCAAGGTCTCGTATAGTAGACGGCAGATCGCCGGGACTGTCGATCCCCTCGGGGGCTCGGTCCTCCGGCGATTCGGAGCGCACTGTGGATGACACGAACACGGAAGCCGACGTCATCATCGTGGGCGGAGGCAGCGCGGGGGCGACCGCCGCGATCCGCGCGCAGGAGCGCTTGCCGCGCGGGCGCGTCGTCCTCCTCGAGAAGGCGCACGTCAAACGGAGCGGTGCCATCGCCATCGGCATGGATGGCCTGAACAACGCCATCATCCCAGGCCATGCGACGCCGGAGCAGTACGTCAAAGAGATCACGATGGCCAACGACGGCATCGTGAATCAGCGCGCAGTGATGGCCTACGCCGTCGCGAGCTACGCCATGATCGAACAGCTCGATCGATGGGGCGTGAAGTTCCAGAAGACCGAGAGCGGGGACTTCGACGTCAAGAAGGTGCACCATCAGGGCCGTTACGTCCTTCCGATGCCCGAGGGCTACGATCTCAAAAAGATTCTGACGCGCCTCATCAAACGGGCTGGCGTGCGGGTGACCAACCGCTTCGCGGCGACGCGCGTGCTCCTCGACGACCGAGGGCGGGCGGGCGGCGTTGTCGGTTTCGATGTCCGAACCGGCGAAGTGGCCGTCCTTCGGTCGAAGACGGTCATTCTCTGCTGCGGCGCTTCCGGCCGTCTCGGGCTCCCGGCCTCCGGGTACCTCTACGGGACCTACGAGAACCCCTCGAACGCAGGCGATGGCTACGCGATGGCCTACCACGCGGGGGCCGAGCTCACCGGGATCGAGTGCTTCCAGATCAACCCGCTCATCAAAGACTACAACGGGCCGGCCTGCGCTTACGTGACCGGGCCGCTCGGCGGTCACACCGTCAACGCGCGCGGCGATCGGTTCATCCAGAGCGACTACTGGAGCGGTCAGATGATGCTCGAATTCTACCGCGAGCTCCACTCGTCGAACGGCCCAGTGTACCTCAAGCTCACGCATCTCGCGCCCGAGACGCTCGAGGAGATCGAGCGCGTGCTGCATCGGACCGAGCGTCCGAGCCGCGGGCGCTTTCACCTGGGCCGTGGACACCAGTACGCCACCGACCGGGTCGAGATGCACATCTCCGAGATCGGACTCTGCAGCGGTCACAGCGCCTCCGGCGTGTGGGTCAACGAGCATGGCGAGACGACGGTGCCGGGCCTCTATGCCGCCGGCGACATGGCCTGCGTCCCTCACAACTATCTGCTCGGCGCGCTGACCTACGGACAGATCTGCGCCGACAGCGCTGCCCTATACGCCGTGCAGGCAGACTTGCCCCCCGTCGATGGCGATCAAGTCGAGATGGAGCGAAAGAGGGTCGTCGCCCCGCTTTCGCGCCCCAATGGGGTTCCCCACCATCAGTACGAGTACAAGGTGCGGCGTTTGGTCAACGACTACCTGCAGCCGCCGAAGACGGCCAACCGCATGGCGCAGGGTCTCGAGTACTTCGCGCGCCTGCGCGACGAGCTCGACGAGGTCGGTGCCACCGACCCTCACGAGATGATGCGCGCCGTCGAGTGCAGCTTCATCCGCGATTGCGCCGAGATGGCGGCGCGCGCGTCGCTCTTTCGAACCGAGAGCCGATGGGGCCTCTACCACCACCGCCTCGACTACCCGGAGATGAACGACGCGGAGTGGTTCGTTCACGTCAACTTGCGGAAAGCCCCAAACGGCGAAATGCAGCTCTTCAAACGTCCCGTCGACCCGTACATCGTGCCGATGTCGCGAGACGAGCTGTCCGGGTATCGCGGACTGAGCGTGTCGGACGGCGATTCCACCCACGTTGCTCCGGCGGCCCCATGAGCGCGCTCGGAGATCGGGAGACCGTCAAAGTCGCCCAGAGCGCGCGGGTCGGCAACGCGCAGGCCCTCCGCGTCCTCGACGTGCCGGTCGTCGTCGACGTCACCAAGTGCATCACTGGCTGCCGAATCTGCATCGACTCGTGCCCCGTCGATTGCCTCGCGGTCAACCCTGACACCCAGAAGGCGCACATGCGCCACGACGAGTGCTGGTACTGCCTCGCGTGCGAGATCGACTGTCCGAAGGACGCCATTACGGTGAAGATCCCGTTTCTCGTCCGATGAGCAGGAGCTCGTGACTTCCGCCTCGAGTCGCGGGCGTTGGGGGGTGCTGGCCGACCCCGATCCCGTTCGGCGCCAGCTTGCGCTCATGGCGCGCGCCGAGGACGCGTCCATCGAGGATGTCGACCCGCTCCTTGTCGCCGCGCGCGACGTGGATCCGACGGTGCGCCGGCTCGCGGTAGGGGTGCTCGAGGAGCTCGGTGACGCCCGCGCGCTCCCGGTCATCGTCGACGCGCTCGCCGACGAAGATCCCGGCGTACGCGAAGCCGCACAATCGGCCGTGCGCGAATTCCGCGGCGAGGGAGCGCTGACGCCCCTTCTCGCGGGCGCTGTTCACGACCACGTCGCCGTCCGCGAGTGGGCCATCGTCGGCCTCCGCGAGCTGCGGGATCCTCGAGCTCTCGACGTCCTCGTCTCGGCGCTCGACGACCCGGCCGCCGCCGTCCGTCGCGCCGCGGTGGTCAGCTTGGCATATCTCCGCCGCTCCGAAAGTGCCGGACCGCTCGCCGCCCGGCTTTCGGACGAAGACGCGGGGGTTAGGCGCGTCGCGATCGCCGCGCTCGTCCGGACCTGGAGGCCCGAGCTCATAGGCTTGGTGATCGCGCGACTGTCCGACGACGACTGGCAAGTCCGGGTCGAAGCGGCTACTGCGCTCGGAAGTGCCGGCGCCTCATCGGCCGTTCCGGAGCTGGTCGGCGCTCTTCGCGACTCACGCTGGCAAGTCGTCAAAGCTGCGATCGGAGCGCTCGGCCTCTTGAGCGCGAGGTCGTCCGTGCTGGAGCTTCTTCCTTTGCTCGCGAGCCCGACTTCGGACGTGCGCCGTGCCGCCGCCGAGACGCTGGGCCAGCTCAAGGCAGCTTCCGCCGTCGGCGGTCTCCGCGCGACGCTGGCCGACCCCGACGTCGAAGTGCGCAAGACCGCCGCGCGCGCGCTCGCCGCGATCGAAGGCGCGTGAGGGCAATAGTTTTTGCTTACTCACGGTGCATCCTCTCAATCTCTTTCCGAGCGATCCTCCACGCACGCTGCACCACCCACGACAGCGAGCGGTCGAGCCGCTGGGCTTCGGCCACGATTTCGTCCAGCATTTCCTGCGGAAAATAGAAGCTCTGCTTACGTCCGGGCTTGCCATCGGGCGACGACATGGTCGGCCTTGCGCTCATCGAGCAGTTCCGTGGCTTCCGGATGAGCGGATCAGAGCTCGCCGTCAGCGGCCACGGTACGATGGGCTCGGCGCCAGCCGCGTCAACGCGACCAGCAGATCGTCCTTGCCGGCTCGCAGCACGCGCGCTGAGCCGCCGGACACGCGAATTGCGACGCGGTGACCTTCTTCGAGCTCGTCACCGAAGCAAACGCAGAGCTCCTTGACCAAGCCCGGGGTAATGGCATCAGTGCGACTCGAGGCCTCCTCGCCGACGAGGTGCACTTCGCCCTCACGGGTCAAGTGAAACGCGGTTACGCCCATCAATGCCTGTAGATCCAGAAGATCGGCTTGATGCCGTCTCAGCGAGATTGCAAGATCCATGCTCTGAATGGCGTAGCGCAGAGAGCGCAGCAGGACCTGCGGGCTCGTCTCACCCTTCACGAGGTAGTCGTGGACTCCGAAAGGAGCGAGGGCGTCGCCAAGCTCGACCTGGGGTATACCCGTTAGAACGATAATAGGGAGTACGGGGCTGGCCGCTCGAGCCCGCTCGACTGTCTCCAGCCCTTGAGCGTCTGGCAATAGAAGATCCAAAAGGAACACGTCGGGCCAGCCCGATTCAATGAGCGAGATGGCTTCGGCGAGACGCTCCACGTAACGAAACTCGAAGTTCGCGCCATTCGCTCCCTGAAGCGCCCTTTGAAGAAGACGCGCATCGTGCACGTTGTCTTCAGCGATCAGAACGCGAGCCGCATTTCGGCGGCTGAACGTGATCTCGCTTTGTGACGTCCCCATCTTGGTTCAGTCAAGCATGGGTCGATTCTAGAGCCACGCTGCTCGTCGCTCCAAACCGACACCTTGTCGGAAGAGCGCACTCCTAGGGTTCTCGCTCCATTCCGACGAACCGTCTTTCTATGACTACGAGCCGGCGGAAACGGTAGGTTCCCAACCCCACGAGCAACACCGTGGGGGCCATTATGAGCTGAACGCGAACGCAACCGACGTTGCGGAGACTAGCGGCGTTTGGCATTCTCGATTCGTGAAGAAGCGCGGTCGAGTCGTCGGCGAAGTCTTCACCTACGCCGGCCTCGCGCACCCAATCCTTAGTCGCGACGAAGGCGACAAGCTGTTGCGAGAAATGGCTCAAGCCCGCGAGCAGTCGGCTAGCGGCGACCGCGATGCCCGCGCGCGCTTCGAGCGGCTTCGAAACCGTGTGTGCGCTACCAACCTGAGGCTCGCCCTTGCGCTTGCCAAGCACCACTACGGTCGGCGCGGACGCCTCGACCTGGACGATCTGTCGCAGCTTGCAGCGCTGGGATTGATGCGGGCGTGCGAGACCTTCGAGCCGGAGCGCGGGAATGCATTTTCCACCTATGCCGCGAACTGGGTCCGGCACTACGTCGGGCGGGGCATTGCAGACCATTCGAGAATCATCCGCGCGCCGGTTCATCTTCAAGAGGTCAGAGCGCAATGCAACCGCGCCGCAGCGAAGTTCGCAGCGGTTACGGGTCGTGCTCCTAGCGTGGACGAGCTTGCAACTCTCACGGGCCTAAGCCGCGCGAAGATCGCTCGCGGCTTGGCCCAACCAAGCGAGGTCACGAGCCTCGATGCTCCCGCGTTCGAGGGGGAGGGCGAAACGTTGGGCGACAACGTAGCCGGTGCCGGCCCAACACCTCTCGACGCCTTGCTGGCCAAGGAGCGGGCGGAGTACGCGCGCGCGAGCCTGGCGGCATTACCCGAGCGGGAACGGGAAGTTGTCCGACTACGCAGTGCTGACCCGGAGCTGACCCTGAAGGGGTTAGGAGCGCTCTTGGTGACGAAGCGAAAAGGCCGTGTGGGGGTTTGCCGCGAGCGTGCCCGTCAGATCGAACAGAGCGCCCTAGGCATGCTTCGTCGACAAGCGGACAAAGGTCTGAAGCTCGACTCGTGAGCGCTCCCGGGTATCGCATCGCGATGCAGGCAGTCGCTTTGGGGTGCAAGCGTCACCCTCCGTCGGGCAGCGTCGAGCAGACCGAGACGGCCAAGGAATCGGCGGACGTCGTCGTCGCACAGAAAGTGTCAGTGAAGCTTGCGCAGTCGTCGTTGGTCGCGCAGCCCGGAGTGCAGAAGTCACCGTGGGCTGTGGAGATACAGGCGTTCGGCTGACCTGTGAAGTTGCCGTCGTTGGGCCCGATGCCGCCGCAATCGGAGGAGTGGACGCACGCCTTGCTGCACCCGAGGGTGCTGCACGTCAGGTCCGCGATACATGTGTTCGCACCGAGGGTGCACGGATCGCCGACGCCCGATTCGGCGCAAATAACGCACTTTAGTGTCAAACACGTATCGAGCGCGTCGAGCGTCGGCACACTTTCGGGATAGGTCTGATCGCAGCCCTCGATGCACGCGCTAACGCCGGCGCAGCCCATCACGCAACTGAGCAAATTGTTGCACGGGCCGGAGCTCGTGCATGTCGAGAGGGGTGTGCAGCAATTGGCGCTGGCGCACGTCTCGCACTGCGACGCCGACGGGCCAGCGTTGCATAGGCTCGAACCTCCCTCGCTCCCGCCTCCGACCGTTGCGACCGCCATGATGGGGCCCTCCGCGCAGCTTGCATCGCCTGCGCCGGTGCAGCCACCAAGGGCGGGCGGAAGAGACTCCGGCGAACACGCCCCGAGGACGACGAACGCCCCGATTGCGCGCATGATCGAGGGCCGCATGTCGATCGACGATGATCGTTCTACAGGCAGGGGTTCGTAGCCGGACAGCCCGTCCCGGTTGGCGCGTCACCACAACAGACCGCGACACATGCCGTTCCGGTGGTTGTGTTCGCATCTGAAGTGACAACGACCGTCGCCATGGTGGTTCCACCGTCGCCCGCATCGCTGTCTACGCCGGGAGCCGCGCCGCCGTCGTCTTGGGTCACGCCGAACCATGGGTCGACGCCGATCACGAACAGGTTGCTTGCGGGCCCTGCGACAATGGTTGCCATGCTGCCAGCCGGAACCGTCGCGAGGACCGACGTGGAGGTCGATGCCGCGCCACCATTAATCGACACCGAGCACCAGCCGAAGTAGTTGAGAACCGTGAGCGTTACACTCCCGCCGTCGGCAGAGGCTTCTGCCGCGGCGGCATCGGGGAGCTCCCCCTCCTCGCTGGCGTCCGCAGAGCTTCCGGAACTGACGCCGGAGGCACCCGAGCCAGCGCCCGAGGAGATCCCTGACGTGCTGCCAGTCGTGCTCTCTGTTGTGCCTGAAGAGGTGTTTGTACCTGAAGAGGTGTTCGAGTTGTTGCTTGAGTTGCACCCCAAGGCAACGACGCTTGCAAGGGGTAGAAAAAAATGCAGGGCAGGCGATCGGAAAGCTAGACGTCGTCGCATGATAAGCCTCCAAATTTCAGCGAGCTGCAAAAGGCATTTTCTACCCGCTTCCAATTCAGAGGGCCGCCCAATTTCGACAAGCGGCGCCATCTGGCCGACAGGTCGCGGATTTTTTGGCTTGCCGCGACATTTCTGCCGCGCTCGAAGTCGCCGTAACGACTGAGCGCGCTAACAGCCGCGGTTCGCTCAGCGATCCTAATCGCCTGCCATGGCATCGCTCGGGTCGCTCGAGTCCGCTGGCCCAGCGCATCGGAAGCCGATGGCGCCAGTTGCTTAGCGCCGCGGCGTCAGGCCGTTCGGACGCCGTCGGAACGCTCTGCGAATGGGCTACCTCGCCGAGTCCGACTCAGGGCAGCGCAGAAAGCTTCGTCAGAAAGTTCCACATGAGCGGGTCGCCATTCACGCTACCTGGCGAGTAGTTCACGTTGTTGTAGCTGCTGTCATTGTGACCCGCGCCCGGAAGAGGACACCAAACAACCGGATAAGCCGCCGGGCATCCCGTGTACTGCACGCACGCGGGATAGCTGGGGTCGTACATGGTGGTCGCTGTACCAACGCACCCGTTGCGGCTCAAGATGTCGTCACGGCCGGGCTGCGACCCAAAGCTGTCGAGAGACTGAATCGTGCCGTTGACGTCTTGCACACTCATGTTGGCGGGTGCGTAGGGCATACCCATCACGAGCGGCCCTATGGGGTTCGTGCTGTCGATCTCTCCTGCGACCATGAGCGCGGCGATTGGACCCGTACAGGTCGGACGGTGGTTTCTCATCCCGCCTTCTTCGGTGACGATGCCTCGAAGCACGTCGGCCATCGCGCAGCCGCCCGTGAATGCCTCCCACCCGCCGCTGCTGTAGCCACCGAGAAAGACATGCCCGAGATCGACGCAGAACTTCGCTTCGACCTCGGCCAGCACGGCCCTCAGGTATGGGACCTCCGGGCTGTTGACGCACAGGGGCTCCATTTGCACGCTGCCGGAGCACGCCGTACCTCCGTCGGCGAAGCAACCGTTGATGTACGACAAACCGACTTCGATGGCGCCGGTCTCGTTGAGCCCGAAGCCGTTTCCGTTGTTCACTGGGCCGCCACCGCACCCGCCGCCGCCCAGCACGACCGGATACGCAACCGTGGTTTGGTAGTTGCCCGGAAGCTCAAGCGCGAAGTTGCGATGAATGAACGTGTAGCCACCGTTGCTCTGAGCGGCTACCCCACCCGGCACGAACGAAGGCGCCACGCATTCTTGTGTGATCGTCGCGCCGCACGCGGGGATGTCGATATCGTGAATCGTAAAGTTGTTGGAAGTGTCAGCGCCCGGCGCCGTCCCGCAACCGGCGCTTTTATCCGTCGGAAAACCGGCGCCGCCAGCGTACCCCGTCGAGCCGCTGGTCGCTGCGCCGGTGGTCGCGCCCGAGCCGAGCGTGCTGCCGCTCGCGCCGGTTCCGGCGGTGCCGGTGGTCGCGCCCGCGGTGCCGGTGCTCGTGCCGCTGCCTCCAGTTCCGGAGCCGCCGACACCGCTACTCACCGTCCCCGAAGAGTTGTCGACGCCGCTGCTCACTGTTCCAGAGCCAATGACGCCGCTACCCCCGGGTGCCCCCGTCGTGCCACTCGGGGTCCCCGAATTGCCGCTGGCCGCCCCCCCACTCGAGGAGCCGCTGCTTACACTATGGGAGCCGTTCGTAGGGCTGCTACAGGCTGCTGCAACGAGCAATGCGGCCCACGGTGCCCCCTCAAACCACGATTTACGCGCCATCGACTCTTTCTCCGGGAGCACCCCGTGCCCTCCGCGCTTGTCTTAGGCTTTGACGCCGGGCAACAAGTTGCCGTGGAAGAACCGAGGGTCGGCCATGCTTGGGGCGACGGTCGCCATCTCGAGGCCGAAGCTG
>Ga0302324_100030360_pt1 | contig 10217 bp, 11 predicted proteins | sample Palsa_T0_1_FD_201949 | JGI IMG/M metagenome (GOLD analysis project Ga0302324, IMG submission 201949) | Peat permafrost microbial communities from Stordalen Mire near Abisko, Sweden - Palsa_T0_1 | ecosystem: Environmental > Terrestrial > Soil > Palsa > Peat permafrost | place: Sweden: Abisko... | reverse complement strand
GACGAGATCATGAGCGGCCACCTCCGCGTTCGACACCGCGGCGCCGATGCGCAGGCCCCCGTCGTCGGTTTCCTCGATCCGGTCGTTGCCGAGCCGCGTCACGTCGATCAGATGACCGGGACGCTCGACGCCGAGGCGCATCAGGTCGACGAGATTGGTGCCGCCGGCCAGATACCGGACCCCCTCAGCGGCGTGCGTCTGAGCGCTCGACACCGCTGCGTCGGGGTCGGGCGCGCGTTCGTAGGCGAACGGCCTCACCGAACCGCCTGCTCGATTGCGGCGACGATTCCTCGGTACGCGCCGCAGCGGCAGATGTTCCCGCTCATGCGCTCGGCGATCTCCTCCCGCGAAGGTACCGGCGCGTCGTCGAGGTCGGGGGTCACCGCGCTCGGCCAGCCTTCGGCCAGCTCCTCGAGCATTCCGACCGCCGAGCAGATCTGCCCCGGCGTGCAGTACCCACACTGGAGGCCGTCGTGCTCGATGAACGCCGCCTGGACCGGGTGCAGATCCTCGCCGTCCGCCAGGCCCTCGATCGTGGTCAGCCGCGCTCCGTCGTGGGCGACGGCGAGCGCCAGGCAGCTGTTCGCGCGCCGGCCCTCCAGAAGCACCGTGCACGCACCGCACTGACCGTGGTCGCACCCCTTCTTCGACCCGGTCAGGCCGAGCTGTTCGCGCAGCACATCCAGCAATGACGAGCGCGTGTCGACCCTGATCCGCCGCTCCTCGCCGTTCACGTGGAGGGCGATCTCCGCGAACTTGGCCTGCTCGATCAGCGACACCGCCGTGCCACCCACTTCCCGGTCACGGGACCTAGAGGTACCCGCAAACCTCGTCGCCAAACAATCTCACAGCGCTCCAGAATGCCCCCCGATGGCGCCAGGGCGCGCCCCGGCCATAGCGCCACCCGCTCCGACCACGATGCCGCCGCCGCTGTCTTTGGCGCGTAGCAGGGCGGCGTCGGCGGCGAGCAGCATCTGGTCGGCGGTGTATCCGGGGCGCCACTGCGCAACCCCGATCGACGTGCCGACCTGCTCGCTCGTGCCGCGCGGCATCGTGGCGAAGATCTTCGAGCGCAGTCGCTCCCCCAGGACACAGGCCTCGGCCTCGTTGGCGTCGGGAAGGATCGCCAAGAACTCGTCCCCCCCGTAGCGGCCGATCGTGTCGCCTATACGTACACCGTCGCGCAGGACGGCGGCGACCCCGGCGAGCACTTGATTGCCGTACGGGTGGCCATAGCGGTCGTTGACCTGCTTGAAGTGGTCCAGATCGATGAAGCAGCACGACATCGACCGACCATGGCGCTCCGAGCGCTGGATCTCGCGGTCGAGCTCCGCCCGCACCGCGACGTAGTTCAGGCAACCCGTCAGGCCGTCGAGACGTGCGGCGGCCATCAGCCCGTCGTGCCTGCCCTCCTCGTGCAGGCACAGCGACGCGACCCGCGCGTAGCTCTCGACCTGCCATAGCGCGAGGGCCTCGTCGGCCGGGCGCGAGGAAAATCCGACGCAGAGCGCACCTCGCGGCCCGCCCGGCGGGTGGATTCCTGCTCCGACGGCGAAGGTGAGGCGCGCCCCCGATGCGGCGAGGCCCAGGCTTGGGTCGGGGTCGGGATCGATCGGCTCGCCGGTCGTGCGCCCGGATTCGAGCACGCGGTCGACGAAGCCGACACGCACAAGGGGAGAGATGGGTGAGCGGTCTCCTGCGGTCGCGACGCCACAAACGGAGAGGACCCGCATGAGCCGATCGGCCTGGTGCAAGACCACTGCCACGCCCGTCTCCGCGCCCGTTCTGAGGGTGATCCCTCGGACGATCCTGCCAACCTCGCCGGCGGCGACCGGATCTAACTCCTCAGCCCCAGGCGGCTCTGGATACCACTCATCCCCTACCGAAATCCGCGACGCCGACAATTCCGAAACTCCCGATCCGAGCTAAAAGGGGGGTTACGGACCAGAGACCCCTGAGCCACCTTGTGACCGTGGGAACGTTCCGCTTCTGCCTCTCGCGATCCATCTCGCCGGTGCCTCACCGTGCGTTAGATCGCCTCGAGGCGAATCGTACTCGCTCGAGAAGCAACGCCCAGAGATTCGACGAATGTTCGGCGATGAGCGTGGAGCGTTCGCGACGGTCCCGACCGCAACCCCGGCGACCCCCGACCGCGAGGCCGGAGACCCCTGTGAGAAATGTCTCTCTTTCCCCGGGATCCCAGGCCGTAGTGTGGATTGCACGGTGTCAGCCACGGTCCAAGCCGAGCCAATGCAGGTTTTCGGACCGATCCGTTCGCTCGAAGTGCGGTCCCTGGCGGGCCCGGTTCTGGACGTCAACGTGCCCGCCGGCGTGAGTCTCATGCATGAAGGGGAGGCGATCGGAACCTTCTTCGTCATCCGCTCCGGAACCGCCGACGTCTGGCACGCCGATCGAAGGCTCGGCACGCTCGGCACCGGAGACTGCTTCGGCGAGATCGACCCGGCGTCGAACGAGCCGCAGCGCATCAGCGTGATCGCAAGCTCTCCGATGCGGCTGCTCACCTTCAGCGCCTTTGGGATCGATCGCCTGTGTGCCACGATCCCCGAAGCGCGCGAGCGCATCATCGCCTCCCTGCCGGAGGAGTCCGAAGCGGAAGAGGTACCTCCGGCGCCTTGGTTCGCCGCTCGTTCTTGAGCGGCGAGGCGTTCTCGCGGACGTAGCGGACAGGCGCGCGAGCCGTCATCGGCGTGGTTCAGCCGACGACCGGTTGACTCATCAACTATAATTCACACAATGGCAACGAAGACCTTCACCGGATTGCGAGGTTCCTCGCTCGAGGCATGGCGGAGCTACCTCCAGAGCCAGCGCTCGATCCTCCGCGAGCTCGATGCCGATTTGGTCGCCGAGCACGGCCTGACAGCGCGCGACTACGAAGTCCTCCTGTACCTAGCCCAGGCTCCCGACAGCAAGCTCCCGATGTCGGCGCTGGCCGAGAGCACGATGCTCACGCGCTCGGGGGTGACGCGGCTGATCGATGGTCTCGTGAACGCGGGCCTGATCGAACGGATGTCGTGCCCGAGCGATGCACGCGTCTCCTACGCGCGCCTGACCGATGCCGGCCTCGCGAAGCTCCGCGACGCGAGTAGGACGCACATCGCCGGCATCCGGAGGCTGTTCCTGGAGCACTTCAGCGCCGACGAGATCGAGCACCTCGCGCAGCTGCTCGGCCGGCTGCCCGGAGCGCCCGGCGCTGGCACCTGCTCGGTCGACTGACGCGGGCTCCGCGTGGACCTCGCAGACCGCGACCGACCGCGGCGTACATTTGAGCCGAGCATGACTATTCACCCCGAAACCGACCTCGGCACCGTTCGCCTGACCGTCGCCGACCTCGCCCCCTCGCGCGACTTCTACGAGCGCGCGCTCGGCCTGCGCGCGAGCGAGCGCGACGACGGAACCCTGGCCCTTGGCCTCGAGGACGGGGTACCGCTGATCGAGCTGACGGGCGATCCCGCGGCCTCCCCACGGCCGCGACGCGCGACCGGTCTCTTCCACCTCGCCGTCCTGCTGCCTTCGCGTCGTGACTTGGCTCTGGCCCTCCGCCGCCTCGCGGAAGCCCGAGTCCCGCTCGATGGCGCGTCGGACCACCTCGTCAGCGAGGCGCTGTATCTCCACGACCCTGACGGCAACGGGATTGAGATCTACCGCGACCGCCCGCGCGACCAATGGCCACACGTCGATGGCAGCCTGGAGATGGCAACCCTGCCACTCGACATCGATAACGTGCTGACCGAGCTGCCAGCCGCGAGCGCCGAGTTCGTGCCGGCAGGGACGCGAATCGGCCACGTCCACCTGAAGGTTGACGACCTCGATGCGGCTGAGGCGTTCTACGCCGGCGTGCTCGGCTTCGACGTCACGGTCAAGGGGTATGCGGGCGCCCTGTTCGTCTCCGCGGGCGGCTACCACCACCACATCGGACTCAATACGTGGCAGAGCCTCGGCGCCGGCGCTCCCCCGCCGGGCGCGATCGGCCTGCGCTCATTCGAGGTCGCGCTCCCTGACGGCGGCGAGCTCGAGCGCGTGCTCGAGCGGGTGCGGGAGGCGGGCATCGAGGGCGACCTCACCGATGGCGGCGCGATCGTCCGCGACCCGTCCGGCAACGCGGTGCGGCTCATGGCGCGACGCTAGGCTAGGGGCTCGGCGACGTGGCGGAGTGGCTACGCAGCGGCCTGCAAAGCCGTCTACACCGGTTCGATTCCGGTCGTCGCCTCTAAGTGCTGCGGGCTTGCGTGGAGGGGAACTCCGACATGTCGCGTCTACCAGGTGCCGGAGCTGGTGATGCCGGGAGACAGCGCAGCCCCGATCATCTGAGGGGGGTCGCCGGGCGGTGGCGAGGCTATACTCGGCGCCATTCGCGGCTGTAGCTCAGTTGGCTAGAGCGTCTGCTTGCCATGCAGAAGGTCGAGGGTTCGAGTCCCTTCAGCCGCTCTCAGAGGTCTTCACGTTTGCCCTGTGGGTATGTTCACGTTTGGGGCGGAGATCCGTGTTGACCGGTCGTTCGCGGGTTGAAGGCAACGTTATGCCCGCTATGCGGGCATAACGTTGCCTTCAACCCCGTACCCGGCTGCTCACGCGCCCGACGCGCGCCCCGCTGGTTGATTTGACGCCGCGGACGGTTAGACCAGCTGGGAGAGCGTCGCCTCGACAAGGGTGGAGGTCGCTGGTTCGAGCCGGCATCCTCACGGAGAGGTCTTCACGTTGACGTCGCCTCGTGATCGCGTTTGGGTCGACCGATTCCGACCGGCTGTCAAGGCTTGCTGCCGACGGCACCACACAGAAAACCGGTGCAGCAGGTGGACGACGAGCGCCTAACCCGTGGCGAGCGCACACACGGCCACCAAAAGTCCCCGCAAATACTCAAACGTGAAGACCTCACTCAGAAGCGCCCCGCAAATGCGGGGCTCTTCGCTTGTCATAGCCTTGATCTGCATGCATGGCGGCTAGCACTGCAGGCCGGGCAACGGACTCGACGCACTGACCCGTGAGAGTCGGGATTAGCCCGGACGGGTACAGATCTCGAGCGTGGTGAGCTGTTCCGCTCTTCTCGACACTGGAAGTGTGGCGGAAGTTGGCGACTGCGCTTTCGTGCGCGGGATCATGAGTGTCTGACTGGCTGATGGGATGCGCCAGTGGCGGATGGGGCGTGGGAGGGACTGGCGTGATCGAGTTGCCTGACCGAGCGGCAGTCAGCGGGACCGGGCCCAGAGATCGCTGTGCTCGGCTCTCAGAGAGAGCCGTTACGCAAGGCACCGGGCCGTGGGCAGCACCCTCGGCGGGTGGGTCATCGCAGGTGTCTGCCGACCGTCCTTACGACGGTCGGCAGGCGTGTGATGTCGAGTCTGTGGAGCTAGTGCCGGCTCGTTGATCCGGTGAGCATCCCCCGCGCGTAAGCGTTATAACTGTGATACGGCGATCGGGTCTTTCCCGCCACTTCGATCTGCGTGAGCTGGCCGACGAGGATTTGATAGTGCTCGTCGCGGACGGGCAGGCTCGGGCGTTTGAGATCGTTTTCGACCGTCATGGGGGCGCTGCGTTTTCGCTGGCCTACAGGATATGCGGGCACCGGAGGGTGGCCGAGGACGTCGTCCTGGAGGCGTTCCTGTCGCTATGGCGTACCGGTGAGCGCTATGACCGCGCCTGTGGAAGCGTGCGGTGGTGGTTACTCACCGTGGTACACCGTCGAGCGATCGACGCTTTGCGATCGGGTGCCGTCCATGAGGGACGGCAGTTCGATGATGAAGGATTCTTTGAGCGGATGGAAGCGCCCGGCGGGACGGAAGTCGAAGCTGCCCGGCGTGACGAGGCGCGCGAGGTGCGCGGCGCGCTGGACGAACTCCCTACTGAGCAACGTAATGTCATCGAGCTGGCGTATTTCGGTGGGTTCACGCACACTGAGATCGCCGCGATGCTCAGTCTGCCGGTAGGGACCGTGAAAGGCAGCATGCGGTTGGGGTTGGCGAGGCTGCGTATCGCGTTCGGCGATCCAGCTGATGCTCTTGCATGAACGATCTCGACGCAATGTCCGATCCGCGCGATTGCGGCGCGGACGCGGGCGCGTACGTCCTGGGAGCGCTGGAAAGCGACGAGGCTGAGGCCTTTCGCGGCCACATCGCCGAATGCGTCGTCTGCAGCGACGAGGTTGCGACGCTGCAGGCCGTCGCCGCGGCGCTGCTGATGGCCGCGCCACAGCGGCGGCCCCGGACCGCTCTGAAGCGCCGAGCTCTGTCTTTTGCCCTTGACGAGGGTGAGTCGGCCGCTGACATACCCGCGCGGCCTCGGCTCCGCATTTCGCTGCCGGTGCTCACTCGCTCGATGCCCTGTGCTGTACGTCGTGCGGTAGCGGCAGGGGGTTTCCTCGCTGCAGTGGCTCTCACCGTGGGTGCGGTGCAGCTTTCCGAGGGCGGCGCGAGTCCGATGCGCATTGTGCCGGCTGTGGTCATAAACGAGGGGCAGTCCGCGAGCGCCGTCCTTCAGATCGCTAGCGGCCAGGCGGAGCTGGTCGTCTCGCACATGCCCGCCCCCCCGTACGGCGAGATCTACGAGGTCTGGCTCGAGCGCCCCGGCAAGCCGCCGCAGCCAACGAGCTCGTTGTTTAGCGTGACCTCGACCGGCGCCGGCTACGGCGACGTTCCCGGGACACTAACTGGCGTCAGCGAGGTCCGCGTCACCCCGGAGCCGCTCGGTGGCAGCCCGGCGCCCACGCACTCGCCGGTCATCGTCGTGGCGCTCACCGGCTGACGTCGAGGCACCGATCTGATCGCCGCTGGTGCCTCAGCGATTTCCCCATCCTCGCTGCTCGCGAAGGATGTCTCCAAGCACGCACGCCACGGTGTCGGTTAGGGCCACCGTCTGACGAGACTCGCCGGGTGGTGGTGATCCGTTATAGCGACGGTCGCGAAGAGATCATCGTGCGGTCAGAGCCCACCTTTCGGAATCCAGCCATGCAGCGATCCAATACAGCACCACGGCTTCGTGGCGGCGTGACACCTACTGGAGAACGATGAGCCCAGAACAGAACCAGGAGACCGCGGGCGCCCAGGGGGACGTGCTCACAGCGGTTTCAAACGGAATGGTTGCGTTGCTGAAGAAGTTCTACGGGCGAGGACCTACGACGGTCAGGTCTTACTACAACGACGACGTGGTGCTCTGCGTCCTGCGGGGCGGATTCTCCCGCGTCGAAAAGACGCTGTTCGAAGCAGGCCGTGCTCAGGTGGTCATGCAGCAGCGCTCGGAGTTCCAAGAGGTCATGCGCGAGCGCTTTGAGGCCGTAGTCGAGCGTGCGACCGGCCGGAACGTGATCGGCTTCGTCAGCGGCGTGCAGAGAGATCCCGACCTCATGTGCGAAACGTTCATCCTGGCACCAGCCGATCTCGCCCTTTAGGACGGCCGCGCAGGCGCGCCTGTCGTCTCCCGACGCGCATATGCCAGGCCAGCGAGCCACTCGCTAGACGGGGTGGCCACTGGGCCTCCACATGCAATATGCTCCTCGCCGGAGGGCATCATCGAGCGTGACATCGGCCCCTGGCCGGCAGCACTCTCTGACTTCCGAGGCTTCAATCGCGTATAGGTTGACGGAAGAGCAACAGGTGCCCCAGATGACCCGTTTTCACGCAGTCGCTCAAAGCGCGCTCGGACGTGCCACGACGCTGGATATGCGCAGCGAGCGGTCGGGAGTTGCGTGGCGAGACGGAACTCTGCGGCTAGAACGCCCGCGGCGTTGACGCGCGTGGCCGAATGAAGATTGAGCACACGTTCAGAGATAGCGCCCGTCTCGTGACGGTTAAGCGGAGGATCGTGTGACCTCGGCTCGAACACTAGCTGACCCTGAAGCGGTTTCAGATGCTGAGCTGGTGGCAATGATGAGCACCGGTAGCGCTGACGCTCTGCAGGCGCTGTACGACCGTTATTCGGCCCGGGCCCTGCGGCTGGCGCGGTCGGTCTGCAACGATCAGGGCCGCGCCGAGGATGCCGTGCAAGACACATTCGTATCGGCATTCCAGACCGCGCTGACTTACTCATCGCAGAGCGGCACCGTGGCGGCGTGGGTACTGACTGGTGTGCTCGATCGAGCGATCGAGATCTCCCAGCGCGACGGAGGACTCGTCACCCGCGGCGAGAGCGGCATCGGGCTCCCGATCCATGCTGCAGCCCACCACGCCACCGACGGAGCCGGCGTGTCCATCGAGGCGAGGCGCGTGCGAATCGCCCTGGCCGAGCTTCCTTCGACGGAGCGGGCGGTCATCGCGCTCGCTTTCTACGGAGGACTGACCCACACGGAGATCGCCGAACGCCTCGGCTTGCCGTCCACGACGGTCAAAGGGCAGATGCGCCTGGGCATGCACAAGCTCAGTCGCTACCTCCAGCTGGGCAGGTCGTAGGTCCGCCGACGCTCGTGGCGGTGGCAAGGTTAGGCGGCAGGCCGAGAGATAGCTCGGGACGCAACGAGCACCGCTAGCTGTTCGTGGGCCTGGGGCCGGCCGGAAAGTAGTCCCGCGAAGCGAGTGAAGCTTCGGGGACTCCGGCCGGCGCGAAGTCGAGGCGGAGCTTGTTCAGGCCGAGGCGTATGCGCCCCTTGACCGTTCCAAACGGTATACCCAGATGCTCAGCAATCTCGGCGTGGGTCAGCTCGCCGTAATAAGCGAGAGTGATTGCTTCTCGTTGTTCATCCGGAAGCGCGGCTAGTGCGGTTCGCACGCGCGCCCCGTCGATACGCGCACCGGCTTGCTCCATGACGTCGCCCGGCTCGGGCAGGACCGTGAGTGCGTCGTCGCGAGCCCGCCGGGTCGCATGCTTTGCTCGGACGCGGGAGACATCGATCGCTCTGCTGAGCGCCACCATCAGTACCCACGCGGCTACCGTGCCGCGATGCGATTGGTAGCTCGCGCGGTTCTTGAAGATCGAGACGAACGCTTCCTGAACAGCGTCCTCGGCCGCGCCGTAATCGCGGCAAACCGAGCGCGCGATCCGAAACGCGCGCGCCGAGTAGCGGTCATACAGCTCTTCGAACGCATCCGCACTGCCAGCGATGATCTCCTCCATCAACTCCGCGTCAGAAAGCGCGCGCGGGGGTCGTCCCAAAGCACCAACCAGGCTCATACGAGTCTCCTCGCCGCGCCCCACGAGCCGCAGGATCTGACAGGAATTGGCGTCGGGCTAGCACGCCTGACGCGGCTGCGTGCTTGCCGGCATTCCATTCTGGATCGCCGCTGCATTGGCCTCTGAACGACTCCGCTCGGTGAAAGCTGGTGCGGACCAACCGCGCGGCCAACTTCGTGACCGCTACCGTGAGCCGACTTAGGAGGCGCAGCCCTGAGGCGCGGCCAACGGCCACTGCTACAAGGTCGCTTAACATCGCTATACGGGCGGATATGGCGGATGGCCGTGCGATACTCGACTTCCTAACCGGACGCTAATCGAGCGTCGTGGGCCGCGAGGATGTGGATGTGGGGATCGGCAGCGGCTCGCCCCCGAACCTCGAGGCTCCTCCGAACCAGGCGATCGTCCGCTGAAACCGCCATAGAGCCACTACAGTGACCCGAGGCCGAGGATGCTCCGTAGTACTCCTCGATGAGCAAACTACTTACTGATCGAGCGCGGATCCTTCCGGTGCTCACCGTCGCCGTGGTGATCACGATCGGGGCAACACTTGTGATCGTGCTGTCCGGGGGGTCCACCGCGACTCCCATCAGCCCGTCCGCATCCTCCGCCTCAGCCACCGTCGCCGGGGGCAAGGGCAAGGTGGTCACGGTCGACATATCCATGTTCGCCTACCACCCGTCAACCTTGACAGTCGCTCCGGGCACGACCGTCGCTTTCCACAACGTTGACACGACCGAGCACACGGCCACCTCGAACAACGCCACCACATTCGACACGGGACCGATCCAGCACAACGAGACCAAGATGGTCACGCTCACAAAAGCCGGGACGTACCCCTATCACTGCGCGTTCCACCCGTTTATGAACGGGACGATCATCGTCAAATGACCCCCTACAAGGCCAAGCTGAGGCGCAGTGACCAATTGAGATTCCTCGCGATCGGACTGTTGCTGTGCGAGGGCGGCATACATCTCCAGCAGTACGAGAGCTTCCTCCACCTGGTGCCGACGATCAACACGCTGTTCCTGCTGAACGCCATCAGCGCCGCGGTGATCGCGCTGGCGCTCGCGGCGAGCCGCAACCGGCTCGCCGTCCTCCTC
>Ga0302324_100030356_pt1 | contig 10218 bp, 5 predicted proteins | sample Palsa_T0_1_FD_201949 | JGI IMG/M metagenome (GOLD analysis project Ga0302324, IMG submission 201949) | Peat permafrost microbial communities from Stordalen Mire near Abisko, Sweden - Palsa_T0_1 | ecosystem: Environmental > Terrestrial > Soil > Palsa > Peat permafrost | place: Sweden: Abisko... | reverse complement strand
ATGTCTTCGATCGGAACCACGAACGCCTCCAATCCACCCGTCCCCGCGTGGCTTCCCAGTGAACTGGGAAGCGGGGATGCAATGCCCGAAATGCTGCGGGCGCTGTTTGTGGGAAATCCGGATATGGTGATCGTGACCGACTCGAAGGGGAGAATTGTCGCCGCCAATCCCGCCGCGGTAACGGGGTTCGGATATGCGCGGGAGCAGCTTGAAGGGGAAACAATTGGCATTTTGCTTCCGGAGGCCCAGCGCGACCGGCATGGGGAGCATGTGCGGCAATTCCAGGAGCACCGCTCGATTCGCATCATGGGCTCGGGAATGAACCTGAAGGCCCGCAGCGCTTCCGGCGCCGAGTTCCCGGTGGACGTGATGCTCTATCCCTTCTCGGCCGGGAGCGGGCAATACACCATGGCGGTTTGCCGGCGCCTGGATGCTGCACTGGCTCGCACCCAGATGCAGATCCACGCCGTTCTGGAAAGCGTCCGCGACTACGCCATCAACCTGCTCGATGCCCATGGCCGGATTTTGACCTGGAACGAAGGCTCGCGGCGCATCCACGGCATGACGTCGAGCGAGGCGCTGGGGAAGAACTTTTCCATCTTTTTTCTGCCCGAACAAGTAGTTCAGGGAGAACCGGAACGCGTTCTGGAAGAAGCGGCGCATGCCGGGTACCTGCACACGGCGGGTTGGCGCGTGGGGGCGGAGGGGGCGCAGATCTGGGCGGAGGTCGACTATGCGGTCATTCGCGACCCGTCCGGGCAACTGACCGGGTTCACCTGCGTGCTCCACGACATGACTGCGCACAAGCAGGCAGACGAGTTCCTTCGCCAGGCCAATCGGGCTCTGGTGGAGAGTGAGGAGCGTTTCCGCCTGCTGGTTGAGCCGGTGAAAGAGTACGCGATCTACATGCTCGATCCCGAGGGCCGGGTGGTCACCTGGAACGAAGGAGCGGAGCGGAGCAAAGGCTACAGAGAGGATGAGGTGCTGGGGCGGCACTTCTCCATGTTCTTTCTGCCTGAGGATGTAGAGGCGGGTTTGCCGGAACAGGAGTTGGCGGCGGCGTCGCGCGAAGGCCGCTTCGAGAAAGAGGGCTGGCGGATGCGCAAAGACGGCTCGAAGTTCTGGGCGCTTCTGACCTTGACCGCCATCCGCGGCGTCGATGGAGAATTGCGCGGGTTCGCCAAGGTGACGCGCGACATGACCGCCAACAAAGATGCCGTGGAGGCAATGCGCAACCTCAACGCTCAACTCGAGCGTTATCGCGTCATGGTTGAGAGCATCGACGAATACGCAATCTACACGCTGGATGCAGAGGGACTGATTACCAGCTGGGGCAAGGGCTCGCAGAAGGTGAGCGGAATCGGGCCGGAGCAGGCCCTGGGCCGGCACTATTCCATGTTCAACTCGTCCGCGGATATTGCCGGCGGCGTGGCCGAGCAAGAACTGGCCGAAGCGGCCCGGTTGGGCCGCCTGGTTACGGACCGCTGGCGGGTTCTATTGGACGGTTCAAGGGTCTGGTCCAGCGGCGCGCTCACCTCGATCCGGGACGAGGAAGGAAAGCTGACCGGGTTCATCCGCGTGGCGCGCGACATGACCCAGCAGAAGCTGCTTGAAGAGTCCCTGGAGCGGCTCACGGAGGAGCTGGAACAGCGGGTTGCGGAGAGGACGCGGCAACTGGAATCCACGGTGATGGAGTTGCGCCACAAAAACGAGGAAGTGGAGGCCTTTGTCTACATCGTTTCCCACGATCTGCGCGCGCCGCTGGTCAACCTGATGGGGTTTGCGCGGGAACTCGACGGAAGCAGCGCCCGGCTCAAGAAACTGCTTGAGCAAATTGCGCTGCCCGAGCCTCCCAGCCAGGAGATTCTCGAAATTCTGGAAACCGACCTGCCTTCCGCGGTGCATTTCATCTCCCAATCCTCGCTGAAGTTCGAGCGTCTGATCGATGCGCTACTGAGCCTGTCGCGGCATGGACGCCAGATTTACCGGATCGAGAAGGTTGACGTCGAGGAACTGGTGAACAACGCGGTGACCACCTTCCAGCAGTCCATCTCCGAAGCCGGGGCGCAGGTGGAGGTGGGGCGCGTGCCGGCGGTAGAGGCGGACTTAACCGCGCTGGGGCAGGTCTTTTCCAATCTGATCGGGAACAGCCTCAAGTATCGAAGTCCCGAGCGTCCGCTCAAAGTGAAAATCGGCGGCCGCGAGGAGGGCGGCATGGTCCGCTATTGGGTCAGCGATAACGGACTGGGACTACCGAAATCGGGCAAAGACAGGCTCTTCCAGGTATTTCAGCGTTTTCACCCCCAGCAGGCGCAAGGCGACGGCATGGGCCTGGCCATTGTTCATCGCATCGTGGAGCGCCACGGGGGCAGGATCTGGGCCGAGAGCGAGGAGGGCAAGGGAACGACATTCTGTTTCACCCTGCCCTATGAATCGCAACTCCATGGCCGCAGAGGTTCCGAATGAATCCCTTCCGCGTGGGGCACGATTTGGGAATCCGCGCCCAGCTTCGCCTGCTGGTGGCCATTGCCGTGGCCGGACTCACCCTCTTTGCGTGCGTGACGTACATAACCATCTCCGAAGTCCGGGCGGGCTCTGCAGCGTTTCTGCGCAACCGGGTCGCCGTCGATGTAGACAGGGATTTCGGCAACCCCTCGCAGTCGCTGATCGGCATCTACCCGTTCTTCTTCCAGAGCAGGAATGTCTCCGGCCCCGCCGACATCGAGCGCTTGAACCGTCTCCTCTTTGACGCTCATGGACGGTTGGAGCACGGCCACAAGCGCTACCTGGATGTGCTTGCGCCCGGCCCGCTGCGCGAACTGGTGACAGTGGACGCGTATGCGAGCGCCGAGGAATGGTTCGCGATTGCGGAGAAGGAGTATATGGCTGCGGTCGAACGCGGCGACCTGGACCGCGCAAACCGAATCCGCAAGGAGAAGATGGAGCCGATCTTTCAGCGCAACAGCGCCACCAATGAAGAGATCTCCCGGCTTGCGGCGGCGTGGATCGCCGCCAATCGCAGCCAGGTGGCGGACACCGTGCGTCGCCGCACCTGGCAGCTCATGGCGGTAGGCGCAGCCACGCTGGTTACGCAGCTCTTGCTCGGCATGGTTATCGATGCGCGCGTTGGCTCCAGCACGCGCATCTTGCAGGCGACCCTGGAAGAGTTGCGCCGCAAGAATGCCGAAGTAGAGGCATTTGTGTACATCGTCTCGCACGATCTGCGCGCGCCTTTGGTTAACCTGCAGGGCTTCTCCCATGAATTGGAGAACAGTTGCGTCGATTTGAAGGAGATCATGCGCCGCCTTCCCTTGCCCGAGGATGTCCACATCGACGTCAGGCGGATTCTGGATTCCGACGTCAAAGGTGCGATCTGCTTTATTGCAGCCGCATCGTCCCGGCTGGAGCGCCTGATCGATTCCCTGCTGCAGCTTTCCCGGCAGGGACGCCAGCCCTACAAGCTGACGCCCATCGACGCCCGGATGCTGGTGCGAAACATTCTGGCAGCGCTCGAAGTGGAGATCGAACAGGCCGGCGCCTCATTTCTGGTCGAGGACCTGCCCGATTTCGAAGCGGACAACACCGCGCTTGGCATCGTCTTCGCCAACCTGCTCACCAACGCTCTTCGCTATCGGGATCCAGCGCGCCCGCTGGTGGTGCGCGTAGGCGGACAGCGGGAAAAGGAGATGGCCCACGTATGGGTCAACGACAACGGGGTGGGAATTCCGGCAGCCGGCATCGCCCGCCTGTTCAAGGTCTTTCAGCGTCTTCACCCTGCCCTGGCCCCCGGCGAGGGCGTGGGGTTGGCCATCGTGCAGCGCATTCTCGAACGGCATCAGGGCAAAGTCTGGGCGGAGAGCACGGAGGGCGTGGGCTCAACCTTCCATTTCCGTCTGCCATTCTCCAAGCCCCACCTATCTCCAACCTTAGCCGAGGAGCTCAAGAATCATGGTTGATCTTTCAGGTTCTGTATTCACTATTCTCATCGTGGATGACGACGATGGCCACGTCGAACTGGTTCGCCGCAATCTGCGCCGCATCGCGGTGGGCAATCCGATTGTCGCCCTTCAGGATGGGGATCGGGCTTTGAACTACATCTTTCGCCGCGGCGAGTTTGCCGGCAACGTCGACGAACAGTTGTTGATCCTTCTGGACATCAATATGCCGGGCAGCGTGAACGGAGTGGAGGTGTTGCGCCAGATGAAGGCCGACCCCGTCTCGCGCAAGACACCGGTGATCATGCTCAGCACCACCGACGACCCGCGTGAGGTGGCGCGGTGTTATGACCTTGGCTGCTCGGTTTACATCACCAAGCCGGTCGATTCCATTCAATTCATTGAAGCCATCAAGCGGCTGGGGCTATTTCTGCAGATCATCAGCCTGGCGGCAGCCGACCCCGGCGCACTGAAGGCTGCCGGACGATGAGCACCTGGTCCATGCCCGCGCCGCCCGATTCCAGGCAGGTGCTGCTGGTGGAGGACGACCCAGCCACCGCTGAGCTGGTGCGGCGGACGCTGGTACGCTCCGGCTTCTCGGTCGAAATCGCGCCCACCGTGGACGCCGGGCTGAATGCCCTCGGCGGCAATGGATCCGCCGAGTATCTGGCCCTGCTGCTCGATTACAAGCTGCCCGATGGCGAACCTTGGCTGGTGGCCGACGCGGCCAAGGCCCGCATCCCCGAAGTTCCGGTCGTTTTTGTGACCGCGGCAACCGACGAGGCCGTGGCCATCGAAGCTATCCGCCGGGGATTCGCCGACTACGTGAAAAAGTCCGCCGGCTTTTGGGACGAGTTGCCGGCGGTGCTGGAACGCGTGGCCAAACTAAGCCAGATCAAGACCCGGCTGGATGAAACCAGCGCCCTGATGCGCGCCATCGTCGAGCAATCCTCCGACCTGGTTGCCGTTTCCAGCGGCGATGGGAAGATGGTGTACGTGTCGCCGGCCTGCGTGACCCTGCTGGGCCGGGATTCCGGGGAGATGGTGGGGCGGATGTGGACAGAACTCGTGGCGGCCGAGGATCGGGATGCGCTGCTGGCCATGCTGGCGCGCAGCGATCAGAGTCCTGCCCAGCCCGCCACGGTCCGATGCTGCCGCCTGGATGGGTCCATCGCCTGGGTGGAGGCGCGCGTCGCGCTGCTGCGGGCCGCTCTTTCCGCCCAGCCGATGATTGTGCTTACCATGCACGATGTAACCGCGCAGCGCGAGCACGAGCAGCATATCCAGTCGTCGCTGCGCGAGAAGGAGGTCCTGCTCAAGGAGATTCACCATCGCGTGAAGAACAATCTCCAGGTGATTCAAAGCCTGCTCAAGATGCAGTCCCGATTGCTTCCCGACGGCCAGACTCGTGAGGCCATTGTAGCCACCATTCAGCGTGTCCGCGCCATGGCGCTGCTGCATGAGGGGCTCTACCAGCGAAAAGACCTTGCCACCATCTCGCTGAGCGATTACGTGCGCGATTTGTTCAACGGCGTGGAAGCCTCAAGCGTCGCGGAACCCGGACAGATCCATCTCCGGCTGAATACGGAAGACATTCAGCTCAGCCTGGACACTGCCGCGCCCTTCGGGCTACTGGCGAACGAACTGATGTCCAACTGCTTCAAGCACGCATTTCCCGAAGGCCGCCGCGGAGCCATCGAGATCTCGATCCGTCGCGTCGATGGCGTCGTCCACATGGTGGTAAAGGACGACGGCATCGGCATTCCCCAGCACTTCGACGCCGCAGCCTCCTCTTCGATGGGCTTGAAGCTGGCCAACAGCCTGGCTCACCAGTTGGGCGGGCGCCTCGAGTTCATCTCCGGCAGCGGATGCCGGATCGAGTCGATGCTCACGCGCCTCTGAATCAGCGGCTCTTTCCCAGGCAAACGGAACCGGCAGACGCAATGCACATTGGTGCGAAGGTTTAGGATTCCCTCTTGCCCCTTAGAACCTGTAGCGCAGGGCAAGTTGCATTAAACGGGAAGGCATGGCGCTCACCGCCTGACCGAAACTGCCGCTGGAGATATTCCCCTCCACCGACGCGGGGCCGAAGAACTGCGCGTGGTTGAACACGTTGAAACCCTCAGCGCGAAACTCCAGGCCGCGCCCATCCGCAAAGAGCATTGTCTTTGAAAGCGTGGCGTCCACATCCTCAAGGCCCGGCCCGGAGAAAAAGCGGCGTCGCGCGTTGCCCATGGTCCCCAGCGCCGGCAGCGTCAACTGCGCAGCGTCAAAGACTGCCGCGCCGCCGCGAGGATTGGTGTGGAGCGAGAGCCCCCGACCGCTCCAGTCCGGGGTATCGACGCCATTGTTGTTGATCCCGTTGGGAATCGTTCCCAGCAAGGAAGTGTCGTTGTTGTTCTCCAGCGTCACCGGCAATCCGGACGTGAAGCGGGCAATCCCGGCGAGTCCCCAGCCTGCCGCCAGCCAGTTCATCCTGTTCCCGTCGGCGAGCGCCGGCACCGCGTAATGAAAGCTGGTGACGAAATTGTGCCGCATGTCGAATGCGGACAGCGCACGGCTCAACGACGGGTTCAACGGGTTGACCGGCTCCGGCAACCCCGATGACTGGTCGATCGATTTCGACCAGGTATAACTCGCCAGCAAATCCAGCCCATGCGTGCTGCCTTTCATCGAGGCTTCGAGCGCGTTGTAATTGGCGTTGGCGATGGTGCGCTGCAATTCCACGCTGCCGAATGCCGGGCCGAACTGTGTGCGCGCCCCCTGCTCATTGAACGGCCCGCAGACCCCCGGGCCTTGCGAGAGGCAAAGCGCAGGGTCGGCTGCATTGGCCTCCTCCAAAACCAGCAAGTGGTGAGACGAAGTGCCAACGTAACTCAACGACGCCAGCGCGGCTGTTCCGAGTTGCCTCTCCACGCTCATCATCCAGTGCTGCGCATACGGCGTCACATCGTTCGGATCAACTGCCGGAATGCCCACCAGCGGCTCAAACTGGCTCCAGTTCACGCTCGAATTCGGATGCGTCCTGGTTGCTCCGTAAGCCACCTTTTGCAGGGGGAAACGCTGACCTGCATCGGCTCCCGTAGCGGCAACCGTAAATGGCGAGGCGAACAGCGGCGGCGCGGCCGATGTGTAGGTGTACCCATAGGGCGGATTCGCGCTCATGATTCCCGCTGAGAGTCCTTCGTATGCGGTGTAGAAGACCCCATAGCCGGTGCGGATGCTGGTCTGTCCTGCTTGTCCGGCCAGCTTGCGCATCCAGGTCGTTTTGAAGTCGGGCGAATACGCCACTCCCACGCGCGGCGCAAAGTCGTTGCGCGGCGAAGCCAAAGATGCGGGAACCCCGGGATCGCCTGGAAACACCAGCCCCAGCGGCGCTCCGGGAAATACCTGCGACTGCTCGCCCTTGATCAGCGTCTGCAACTGGTTCAACTTTTCGCGCCACGGCCGGATGCGGTCCCAGCGTATGCCGTAGTTCACCGTCAAGGCGCTCGACGCCTTCCAACTATCCTGCGCAAAGGCTGCCGCGTACACATTGCGGTTGTAGAAACTGTTGGCCTGCCCCTGCGTATAGCTCGACGTAACCCCGAGCAGAAAATCGGCGAAGTCCACGCCGGTTTCCGAACCGTTGAAGGCAAAACTGCCGTTGAAGATCACGTCCGGGTGCGTGTCGATCTGGCTGATATGAAACTCGCCGCCCGCTTTCAAACCATGCTTGCCGAGGATGCGGCTGAAGGCATCGCTCACCTCGTAGATGTTTTCGGCCTGCACCAGCGCAGTTGTATCCACGCCGAGGGTGAAGTCGTTGAAGGCGACGTTCTCAATTCCCTCGGTGGAAGGCTTGAGCGCAGCGATGCCCAAAAACCCCTGCGACACCAGCGAGGGACCAACCCCGCCTCTCGGCTGGCCGACAGAATTTGCATTGCGCATGTAGCTGGCATGGAACTCGTTCAGCGTGGCATCCCCGAACGTTCTTTCGTGGGCCACGCTGAACAGTTGCGCGCGGCCATTGGAGGTTGCATCGAATCCCGGCACACTCGCCCCTCCCGTCCCTGTCGGGTAGGGATTATCGAGCGAATACTGGTCGACAAAGTAGTATCCAGTCAGCGTTCCCTTGCGGTGCGTCCAGTCCGCGCGCAAACCGCCCTTGTCATCCTGGATCGTCTGCGCCTGCGCCGCGGTTTCGAACAATCCTGTTCCGGTGTTCGGTAGAGGAATCGAACTCAGAAGAGAATTCGCCGGCGCCGACCAGACCCTTGCGGGAATCACGCCGGATGGGAAGACCTGCGCATAAGGCTCGCCAGCAGATACCGCATAGCCAAGTTTGGAGGTCAGTGCCGCTGCCCACGCGCTCCCGTTCACGCTACCGGTCAGGGGAGTGCCGCTGAAGTTTCCGCTCCGCTCCGCCGTAGATGGCACGGCAATGTCGCCGGTGTCGATCCCTTCCGTCAGCCTTGTACCCTGGTAGTCCGTAAACAGCGCGAGGTTTCGGTGGAATGGCATCCCTCCAATGGTTCCACCGAACTGATTCTGCCGGTAGGCCGCCCGCTGGTCAGAGAAATAATTGCGCGCATCGAGCGCGGTATTGCGCAGAAACTCGAACGCGCTTCCGTGCCACATCGCCGTCCCTGCTTTGGTAGTCACCAGCACCTGGCCGCCGCTCGAATTGCCATATTCTGCATCGAAGTTGCTGGTCAATACCCGGAAGCTGTCAATCGAGTCAAGATTGGGCACAATCGACGTGCCCATGTTCACGTCTTCCTCCACGTCGCTGCCGTTGACGCGGAAACCGTTGGAAGCCTCGCGCTGGCCGCTGATGGACAGGTTCCCTGGATTCGCGTCGCCACTTGGCGGAGTCGAAGCCACTCCGGTCATGATCACCGCACCGGGCCGCGCCGTGTTTACCGGCACAATCCCCGGCTGCACGGCCATCAAGTCAGTAAAGCTGCGGCCATTCAGCGGAACGCTCTCAATCTTCCTGGTGTCCAGCGTCTCGCCCAATTGCGTACTGGTGGTCTCCGCTGCCAGCGCGTCCGCTGTCACCTCCACTGTCTGGGTATTCGCCGCCACCTCGAGCGCCAAATCCAGGCTCGGGGTCCGTTGCGTCTCGGTCAGCAGAGCAGTCTGTGCCAGGGCCGCAAAACCCGCCGCTGCAACTTTCACCTGGTAGTTCCCAGTCGCAGCCACCTGTACGCTGAACTCGCCTTCGTCCCCGGTCACAGCCTCTACCGCTTGCTGCGCGCCAGCCAGCCGAACCGTCACGCTGGCGTGAGGAATTCGCCCGCCGTTGGGGTCATGCACCACCCCGGAAATGGTGTAGGGCGCATCGACGGCGTGGGCCGGAGCAGTGCATGTTAAAAGGAGAAAGAGAGCGAAACTGGAAAAGCGCTTCACGCCTGTGCCTCCACAGATCGATCGAAACAACCGCCTGGAACTGTGCCACGACCGTGTCCGACCCGATATCCGATTCATTCGGTCGTATTTAATGTACGACCCAGTTAGTCCTCATTCGAGTGATGCACATCACATCAGAAGCACTTCTCCTACACTGAAAGCGAGGAGTTCCCCATGAGCGATGGCCGGGAAGAGCGCGAAGAACGAGAAAAGCGCCGCAAGCAGGAAGAACAAGAGGATCGACAGGACCGTCTCGACCGGGTGCCCGTGGATCAGTGGGAGCAGGAGCGCGATGACTCCTGAATCGCGGAGCCGGCGTCGTGACTCGCCCATTGCGCCGACGGAGCTTTTGCGCGCCGTGGGCTAGGATAAAGTGAAGGCCGGAGCGAAACAATCTCCGCGCATGCAGGGAGATCGATGCGGATTGTCACGTTCATTGCCGGCGTTGCCTTCCTGTTTGCGGCGCTTTTCGATGCCTTTCAGACGATCATTCTGCCGCGCCGCGCCACTGGCCGCTTCCGGCTCACGCGTCTTTTCTTTGTCACGACCTGGAAGCCGTGGGTATTTTTCACCGGGCGTATTCGCGATCCGCGCAGACGCGAGTCGGCCTTCAGCTATTACGGGCCCATGTCGCTGGTTTTTCTGCTGGCCATGTGGGCGTGCGCAATGACCGTGGGCTTTGCGCTGCTCTATTACGGGCTGGGCAGCCCCCTCATCGACGGCGCGCACGGCGTTGGGATTCAGTCGGACCTTTACTTCAGCGGTACCACTTTCCTGACTCTTGGGCTGGGTGACGTAACGCCCCACAATGGCTGGGTGCGCGCCGTTGTCATTCTCGAATCGGGTACCGGGCTCGGCCTTCTGGCCGTTGTCATGGGGTATTTTCCGG
>Ga0302324_100030355_pt1 | contig 10218 bp, 8 predicted proteins | sample Palsa_T0_1_FD_201949 | JGI IMG/M metagenome (GOLD analysis project Ga0302324, IMG submission 201949) | Peat permafrost microbial communities from Stordalen Mire near Abisko, Sweden - Palsa_T0_1 | ecosystem: Environmental > Terrestrial > Soil > Palsa > Peat permafrost | place: Sweden: Abisko... | reverse complement strand
ACGACACTGTCTATGGCATTGTGACCGACAACAACGCGGTGATGGTCGCTGCCAAGTACAAGTGGGACCCGTTCAAATTTTTTGCCGGCTACGAATACATCTGGCAGAACAACCCGTCGAACCCGTTGGGCGTAGGCGCCTCGGACCAGGGCGGTTACATCATGAGCGGAGTCGAAGACAACAACCTTGATTCTGAAAAGCTGCTGAACATCTGGTGGACGGGCGTCAAGTACACGTACCACAGCAAAACCGACTTCACGTTTGCCTGGTATCAACAGCGGCAGAACGACTTCCGTGTTCCGCAGACCTGCTCGCCCTCAGCCGGTTTCCGCAGTTCCTGCGCCGGCACCCTCAACGAGGGGTCGTTCTATGCAGATCATCACTTCACCAAGCGTTTCGACGGTTTCGCCGGAATTGCGTATTCCTACGTGAGCGGAGGTCTCGGCATCGCCATTCCTCATGGCCCCGGCGTCCCCTATTACTCTGACAACAACTTTGCTCCGACAATCGGTGCCCGTTTCACCTTCTGATCGCGTCCGGCGGCGGGGTCAGTTGAGAGCCCGCTTGGGTTGGTGGTTGAAGGCCGGGAGCCCGTCAAGAAGCTGTTGCGTCCTTTTTTGACCACTTGAGGAGTAGGGTCGAAGCCCGCCACGGGTCGCTCCTCTTGGTATACTATCTCGGGCCGGTTACCGCACCAAGTTACTCGCCGCAGTAGACGTCCACCCTACACGATATGAGTCGACAAACGCCGGACAGCCGCGCCACCCTTCTGAATCGAGAAGCCTCTTGGCTGAAGTTTAACTGGCGCGTGCTCGAAGAGGCCGGCGACCTTCGTAATCCGCTGCTCGAACGCGTGAAATTTCTCGCTATCTCGGCCAGCAACCTGGACGAGTTTTTCGAAGTCCGGGTCGGCGGCCTGTTGCAGCAACTCGAAGACGGTCACAACGCTGTGACTCCCGACGGCCTCACCATGGCAGAGGAACGGGAACTGATCAAAGACGCAACCCATGAGTTCGTGGAAGAGCAATACTCCTCCTGGAACGATCGGCTGCGGCCGGAACTGGCCGAACAGGGAATTCGCGTCCTCGGCATCGATGAACTCGACGAGGTGGCGCAGGCGTTCGTTGAAAATTATTGCGAACGCGAACTGGATCCCTTGCTCACGCCAGTCACCGTCGATCCGGCCCATCCCTTTCCTCGCGTCATCAACAAGGCGACTTGCGTAGCACTTTTGCTGCGCCGGCGTCGGCGCTCCTCGCTCACCTACACCGGGGTCGTCAGCGTTCCACGCGCGCTTCCACGGCTGGTGCGCTTGCCGTCCCAGGGGACCATCGATTTCATCTTCCTTGCCGACCTGGTGGTTCATCACGCCGTGCGGATGTACAAGGGTTACGACATCGTCTCCTCCGCCGCCTTCCGGGTTACGCGCAATAGCAATCTTTATTTGCAGGAAGAGGAATCGCGCAATCTGCTTGAATCCGTGCGCGCGGAATTGCATAACCGCCGGCGCGGAGACGCCGTACGAATGGAGATCGAGTCCGACGCCGACCCGGAGATTATCGAGCGGCTTGGAACTGTGTTTGAGCTGGATCGCTGGCAGATTTTTCCGGTGCACGGCCCGGTGAATCTTTCGCGCCTGTTCAATATTTACGACGAGGCTGTTCGGCCGGATTTGAAATTCCGCACTTTTGTGCCGCGGGAATTGCGCCTCACGGCGAAGTCCCACGACCTGTTTGAAGAACTGCGGCGCCACGATGTTTTGCTTCATCATCCTTACGATTCGTACGACGCCGTCCTGTCTTTCATTCAGTCGGCTGCTGAAGACGACCGTGTGCTCTCCATCAAGCAGACGCTTTATCGGACAAGCGAGCATTCGACGATTGTTCCGTCGCTGATGGCCGCCGCCGCGCACAAAGAAGTGACCGCCGTGGTCGAACTGAAAGCGCGCTTCGATGAAGCGTCGAACATCCGCTGGGCGCGAGATCTCGAAGATGCCGGCGTGCAGGTCTTTCACGGGCTGGTGGGCCTGAAGACGCACTGCAAACTGTCTCTGCTGGTGCGGCGCGATCCCGATGGCATAACCCGCCGCTACGCGCACCTCGGCACCGGAAACTACAACGCGACCACGGCTCGTATCTATACCGATCTCAGCCTTCTAACCTCCGACCCGGAGATCACCCACGCCGTCCATGATGTTTTCAGTTTTCTCACCGCTTATGCCGAGCACCCGAACTACGGGCCGCTACTGGTGGCGCCGCTCGATCTGGCCGAAAAGTGCATGCGCTTGATCGAGCGGGAGGCCGAGCACGCGCGAATCGGCCGGCCCGCGCGTATGATTGCCAAGTTCAACTCGCTTCTTGACCCCGATATCATCCAGTCTCTCTATCGCGCCTCGCAGGCGGGAGTGGAGATCGAGTTGATCGTGCGTGGCATCTGCTCGTTGCGGCCGGGGATTCGAGGCCTTAGCGACCGCATCCGCGTGCGGAGTATCATCGGTAGGTTTCTGGAACACAGCCGCATTTATTACTTTGAGAACGGAGGCGATCCTGAAGTCTACCTGGGCAGCGCCGACTGGATGCCGCGCAATCTTCACGAGCGCGTGGAAGTACTTTTCCCGCTGAAGAATCCGCTCCTGCGCGACCGCGTAGTGCACGAGATTCTGGCGGCCTATCTCGCCGACAATCTGAAAGCAAGATTTTTGCAAAAGGACGGCCGCTACCTGCGTCCCTGGCAATCGCCGCATGGGCGCAGCAAGAGGCCCCCGAAAGGCCTGGCTGCCTTTAGCTCACAAGCTTTTCTTATCGATGTGGCGGAGGGCACCAAGACCCCCGAAGAGATTCCTGCCGCCGTCCCGCGGCGATTTGCTACGCATCGCGCTTCGGTTGGACGGTTGTAATCGGAAAGGAATGATTCTCCGCAATGTTTCTCTATTTCCTGCGTCACGCCAGTGCCGGCCAGAGTTTGCTCTCCGTGAAGAAGGATGAAAAGCGCGGACTCGATAAAGACGGGATCGAGCAGTGCGGATATATTGGCCGTGCTCTCGCAGCGCTTGGCGTGCAGGTCGAAATCATCGTGTCGAGCCCACTGAAACGTGCCTCGCAAACCGCTGCTTTGGTAGGGAACGAGATGGGGCACGAAGGTAAGCTGGTCATGGAAAACGCCCTGCGTCCGCAGGCCAGCTTCTCCGATTTTCAGAAAATGCTCGAAAAATACGCGCGCCAGGATTCCATGCTGCTCGTCGGTCACAATCCGAACCTGCGTGAATTTCTTGGACGCATAATCAGCGATAGCGGCTGTGAAGCGGTGCTCGATCTTAAGAAAGGAGCCGTTGCCAAGGTTGAAACGCGGCGCAATTCCGGATCGCTGAGCTGGGTCATTACTCCTCGAATCCTGCGAGCGCTTCACGCGGCGGCGACAGAAAGCTCGCGCCCAAAAACTTCACGAAAGTAGGATTGGTCTTTTTCAATCGACCATACTTCCAGGTCGACGCTGGCCCTTCCGCGCGGAGTCAACTTCATATTGACTCGCCCGTTGCGCGCCGAGACTCCGACCTTCCCGACCGACTGGCTCCTGCCCATGTTCAAAGCTCGCGCGATGCGCAGCAGGACCGACGCTTTCTGAACATTTTCCTGTTCCTCGGGAGTCAACCCACTCATGGGCCCATCGCCCGGCGTGGGCCGCGATTTTCCCAGGTAGCGCGCGATCGAGCCGATAATCCGGCGTTGCTGCGGGGTATATCCCAGGATCTCGGAATTCGCGATGATGTAATAGGTATGGCGGTGGTGCCCGTTGCGGTTGACGTAGTCGCCAACCTCGTAGAGCATCGCAGCAGCCGAGAGCCACTCGCGATACTCAACCGGAAGCTGGTGAACTGATTTCAAGGCGGAAAACAGCAGCAAGGCGGCGTCGCGCACATGCAGCGCATGATGAAGATCGACCTGGTAATGTTCGACGGCGCGCTTGATCGACTCCCAGCGTTCCGACTCAATCGCCCGGCCGGATCTCGTGCTGCGATCGTAGTCCGCCGCCATCTGAGCCAGAATGCCGTCGCGCAGTCCAAGCGCCGAGTAGCGAAAGCCGGCAAGATGACAGCGCTCCAGCAACTCCGCAAACACCACGGCGCCGGCACAAATGATTTCAGCGCGCCGCGGACCAATTCCGGGAACTTTCTTTCGCTGTTCCAGGGATTGCCGCGAAATCTGTTTGGCGATGCGGCGAATCATCTCGCGGGGCGCATAAGTCATGGGCCGGCTTTTTCCCGCCAGGTGGCCGGCGACGCCTGCCAATGCGGCGGCGGTGCCGGAAGTCGCAATCACCGCGCCTACCCGTGCCGATTTGATGCGGTCCTGAACCCGCGTGATTTCCCGCGCCACGAATTCAGAGAGCCGCTTCAGTTCGCTTTTGCGTGGCGGGTCGTGCCGCAAAAATTCTCCGGTCAAACGCACAGCCCCAAGCGGCAAGCTCACCGTATCGCGCAGATGTCCCTCTCGCGAAAGCGTCACCTCACAACTGCCGCCGCCGAGATCCACCAACAGAACACTCCGCGCGCCCAGTCGTCCGGCAGAGACGATGCCAAGGTGAATCAGGCGCGCTTCTTCCAGTCCGGAAACAATTTCGATCGTCCAACCCGTCGTCGAGCGCACCCATTCCAAAAACGTCCGCGAATTTCGTGCATCGCGTAAGGCCGCCGTAGCCACCACGCGCACGGAATCCGTGCCGCACTCCTGCATGGCGCGGCTAAAGCGCCGCAACACGCGCACGGTTTGGGTCATCGCCTCCGGCGAAAGCAACCCGCTACTAAAGACGCCTTCTCCCAGGCGAGTGACCTCTCGGTCTTCGTGGATTTCTTTCAGCCGTCCCGCATGCAGACGCGAAATCTTCAAACGGACAGAATTTGAGCCGATGTCGATGGCGGCAAAGGTGGGCATCGAGTGACGAGCGAAGTTGAACCATCAGTATTCTCACACACGGGCAGATTCGCGCAAGCTGGTAGGTCTTGCTGGTAAGTGCAATTTGCGAAATCAGGAACCACCAAGGGCACGAAGGTGCACCCAGGAAATACTTTCGGCCAAAAACGTTCGTGATACTTCGTATCCTTGGTGGTTTAGAATTTCGTTGGTTGCAACGTGAAGCTCCATCACTAGCTTTCCCGGTATGCGGTCCGGGTTGAAACCGATGGCAGCCCTACACGCCGCGACGGTCTGGATTTTGACTCCGGGATTTCCCAAAAGGGGTCACGGCCGACCTTTTTTAACCGGTTTGTAACAAGCCTCTGATACCCTCAAATCGGAATGTCTAATCAAGCCCTGCCCCGGCCGCGTTATAACGCTCCCGAACCGGAGCGGGGTCCCAAGGCTGCCCTGAAAATCGAAGCCAGAACGGCGCCGCTGTTGCAGGGGAAGGTCAGCGAGATGCCGGATGTTGCGTTTGGCTGGGCGATGCGCCTTTGCGGCGTGGCCATCGTCGCGCTGCTGGGACTGATCGTTTACCAGCTCGTCGTGGGATCACAGCTCTCCTGGCACGCATTCGGCTGGAAATTCTTTGGCCAATCGGATTGGAATCCGGTCGAGGACCATTACGGCGCGCTGCCGTTCATTTATGGCACGCTCGTCTCCTCGTTGCTCGCGCTCGTGATTGCCGTTCCGTTGTCAATTGGCGTGGCCGTTTTTATCACCGAGATGTGCCCGATCAGCCTGCGCGGAATTCTTTCCTTCACCACGGAACTTTTGGCTGCCATTCCCAGCGTGGTCTATGGACTTTGGGCGATCTTCGTTCTGGTGCCTCTGATCCGCCAATATGCGGAGCCGTTTCTAGCCCAGACGCTCGGCTGGACCGGCCTGTTCACCGGACCACCCTACGGCATAGGGATGCTGGCCGCGGGGGTGATTCTTGCGATCATGGTCATTCCGATCATCTCGTCGATCACCCGCGAAGTGCTCACCGTCGTTCCTCAACATCAACGGGAAGCGGTGCTGGCGCTCGGCGCCACGCGCTGGGAAATGATCCGCATGGGCGTGTTGCGCAATGCCCGGGCTGGAATCGTCGGCGCCATTATTCTGGGCCTGGGGCGCGCGCTCGGCGAAACCATGGCCGTGACCATGGTGATCGGCAACCGCCCGGAAATCGCCAAGTCCCTGTTTGCTCCCGGATACACCATGGCCAGCGTGATCGCAAACGAATTCACGGAAGCGACCGGCGACTTGTATCTTTCCGCTTTGATCGAGATCGGCTTGGCTCTGTTTTTTGTCACCATTGTCGTCAACGCGCTTGCGCGGCTCATGGTGTGGAGCGTTACTCGCGGCCAACCGGCGAGAAGCGTTGCCTGAGAGACATGCCGGATAGAAACTCCAACTCGACAGCGGTGATGAGCCTCACCACCCATGTTCCGGCAATCAGTTGGCGACGTCGCGTTACCGACCACGCGATGACCGGCGTCGCCGTGATCACCGTTCTGCTCGTGCTCTTGCCGCTCTTCGCCATCTTTGCTTATCTGGTCTATAAGGGAATCGGGTCGATCAATATCGCTTTCCTGACCCAGACTCCGAAGCCGGTCGGTGAACCTGGCGGCGGAATGGCGAACGCCATTGCCGGCTCCATGGTCATACTCTTTATCGCCAGTGCGCTCGGCGTGCCGCTCGGGATCGGGGCGGGCGTTTTTCTCTCCGAGTATGGAAGAAATCGCTACGGCGACATCGTGCGCTTCGTCTCCGACGTGTTAAACGGCGTGCCGTCTATCGTGATCGGCATTGTTGCCTATGGGCTGGTGGTGATGCGCCAGAAACATTTTTCCGCGCTGGCTGGCGGTGTCGCGCTTGCGATCATGATGATTCCGACCATCGCGCGGACCACCGAGCAGATGCTCCTGCTGGTGCCGCAGGCAATCCGCGAAGCCGCCTACGGACTAGGCGTCTCACGCTGGCGCACCACGCTCTCGATCACGCTGCGCACGGCCACTTCGGGAGTCATCACCGGCGTCATGCTGGCCTTCGCTCGCGTCGCGGGAGAGACTGCGCCGCTTCTGTTCACGGCATTCGGAAACCAGTTCTGGAATTGGAAACCGGAGCAGCCGACCGCCGCCTTGTCGCTGCAAATCTTCACCTACGCCATCTCCCCATTCGATGAATGGCATCGGCAGGCCTGGGCGGGAGCGCTCGTCTTAATTGTTCTTATCGTGAGTGCGGTCGCCGCGGTTCGCATCGCAGTAAGACGCGGAACCTTAGCGGGGGCTTGATTAGCTATGATAAAAACGGCTTACTGTTATCCTGAGCGCAGCCGAGACTTCACGAAGTGAAGTTTCCGCGGGGTCGAAGGACCCCTACTCTCACCACGAGGTTGTCAGTTACACCGGGAGCTTAACCAGTTATGGGCGTTGGAATCACCGTCGAGCATCTCAACGCGTTTTACGCCAAAACGCAGGCCTTGTTCGACATCAACATCATCGTGCAGGCCAACCATGCGACCGCGCTCATCGGTCCCTCGGGCTGCGGCAAGTCCACGTTCATCCGTTGTTTGAACCGCATGCACGAAACCATCCCCGAGGCGCGCGTCGAAGGCAATGTGCGCATCGGCGACCTCAGCGTTTATAACGGCACCTCGGCCACGCAACTCCGCCGGCGCGTGGGCATGGTGTTCCAGAAGCCGAATCCCTTCCCCACCATGTCGATTTACGACAACGTGGCCGCCGGTCTCAAACTCAACGGCTTTCGCAACCGCAGGCAACTGGATGAGGTCGTGCATAAGTCTCTGCACAGTTCCGCGTTGTGGGACGAAGTGAAGGATCAACTCCACAAGAAGTCCGGCGCCAGTCTTTCCGGCGGTCAGCAACAGCGGCTTTGCATTGCCCGCGCCCTTGCCGTGCAGCCGGAGGTCTTGCTCATGGATGAGCCCTGCTCGGCACTCGACCCGATCTCAACAGGTAAAATCGAGGAGCTGATTTTTCAATTGAAAGAGCAGTACACGATCGTGATTGTGACGCATAATATGCAACAGGCGGCGCGGGTGGCGGAGTTCACCGGCTTTTTTCTTTTAGGCAAGATGATTGAATTCGATAAAACGGAAAAGATATTCACCAATCCGTCCGACAAACGGACGGAAGATTACGTCACAGGCCGATTCGGATAAGTAAAGAGGGTCAGAGTCAGAGGGCCGATGGCAGAGATTAAAAACGCATCGGAAAAAGAGCGGTTGCGATCCACGATCTTGCTTCTGCCATCTGACCTCTAACTTCTGACCTTCGCTGAGAAAGAGGCTCGTAGAATGCGCACGCGTTTTCAGCAACAGATGGAAGACCTCCGCGAGAAACTGCTCCGCATGGGCGGTCTGGCGGAACTGGCCGTTGATCGCTCAACCCAGGCCTACACCGAACGCGATCTCACCCGCTGCCAGCTGGTGCTCGAAAACGAGAGCCTCATCAACGCCGCTGAGCGCGAAATCGATGAACTCGCGTTCGACATTCTGGCTACCCAGCAACCGGCGGCCGTCGATCTGCGCTTCATTCTGGCCGTGACCAAAATCAATGCCGACCTCGAGCGCGTCGGCGATCAAGCCGTCAACATTGCCGAACGCGTGATGGACCTCATTGAATTGCCGACCGTCGAATTGCCCGTCGACATAGCTCGCATGGCCGCCGCCGTCAGCGCCATGGTGCGGCGCGCGCTCGAATCCTTTGTGGAAGGCAAAGCCGAGTTGGCGCAAGCTGTTTTGGAGATGGATCACGTCGTCGATCGCATGCGCGATGAAGCTTTTATCATGCTCGTGCGAAGGATGAACGAAGAGCCGCAAGTCACCCAACAAGCGCTGGATGCTCTGCTGGTAGCTCGAAATCTGGAACGCGTTGCCGACCACGCCACCAACATTGCCGAGGATGTAATTTTCTGGGTTCTCGGAGCCGATGTCCGTCATCACGCCCACGCAGCGTCGGCTGCACCGCGCCCGGAACGACGCGAACAATGACGCGCGAACAACAACCATAGGGTAGCGCCGGCGTCCCGATCCCGCAGTAGCCGAGCGCGAACACCCGGCCTCCGCCAGCAATCGCGATACACTGTTCGAACCATGAGCCCCAAGATCCGCGTTTTTGCCACCTGCGACATCGGAGATGCCCTCAACATTCTTCGCAGTCAAGGATACGACCTCGAGGTCTATCCCCAGCCGCAACCTCCGCCGAAAAAGTTGATCATCGAAAAAGTGAAGTCCGGCATCGATGGCCTGATCACCACGCTGCGCGATCCGATCGACGCCGAGGTCTTCGCCGCTGGCGCGGGCACGCTGAAAGTGGTAGCACAATACGCGGTCGGGTTCGACAACATCAACCGCGCCGATGCCAACAAATACAAAATCCTTTTCACCAACACCGCCGATGTTCTCACCGAAGCGACCGCCGAGTTTGCTTTCTTCCTGATGGGCGCGCTCGCCCGCAAACTCTGGGCCGCCGAACTTTTGACCCGTGAAAATCGCTGGGGCTACTGGCATCCCTACCTCCCGTTTCTGGGTGACGAAGTCACCGGCAAAACCGTTGCCGTGATCGGCACCGGGCGCATCGGCCTCGCCTTCATCAAAAAGTGCACGGGAGTCGACATGAACATCCTCTGCTTCGATCCCGCTTATGAAAACCACGATTACATCAAGGCGATTCAAGAGGTGAATGATTTGCGCTTCGAGCGCGGCATCAGCAACGAGCGAACCACAATTCATTACGCCAGCTTGCAGGAAGCGTTAAGTTCCGCGGATTTCATCAGCCTGCACGTCCCCCTGCTGCGTGAAGGTGAGAGCGCGACGCCGACCTATCACCTGATCAACGAGTCCACGCTGCGCATGATGAAGCCCACCGCCATGATCATCAACACGTCGCGCGGCCAGGTAGTCGACGAGGTTGCCCTGGCTGAGGCTCTGCGCGAGAATTGGATCGCCGGCGCCGCTCTCGATGTGTACGAAAAAGAGCCTCTGCCCGCCGATTCGCCGCTGCGCGATCCCGCCATCGCCGATCGCTGCCGCCTGTTGCCTCATTTCGCGAGTGCGGCGAGAATCACGCGGTTGTCGCCAGACCCGAATCAAGGCATGGCTGGCCGCTGCGTGCAGGGATTGATGGACGTGCTCGAAGGGAACTACGGTGGGGATATCTCCAAGATGCCCTATGTTGTGAATAAGGAAGCGTTCGCGAAGTAGGCCGATCGGGCGCGTATGGACATGGGTCGGAGCCATCGGAATCAGCAAGGGAGG
>Ga0302324_100030354_pt1 | contig 10218 bp, 7 predicted proteins | sample Palsa_T0_1_FD_201949 | JGI IMG/M metagenome (GOLD analysis project Ga0302324, IMG submission 201949) | Peat permafrost microbial communities from Stordalen Mire near Abisko, Sweden - Palsa_T0_1 | ecosystem: Environmental > Terrestrial > Soil > Palsa > Peat permafrost | place: Sweden: Abisko... | reverse complement strand
GTTGATCTTGATGGTCATTCCGCGAGCGCCTTTTCGACTCGCGGCCTGATCCGCGAGCGGCTTGGGGACACAACTGGCGCCGTCGGCGACTTCCGCCAGGCACTCAAGCTCGATCCAGGCTTTCAACAGCCGGCTGAAGCGTTGCAACGGCTCAATGCCGGACCACCAAAGAGCCAATAGCAGAACCCATGCAGTCGAACCTCAACGACCGCGTGGTGCCGATGATCGTCGCCGTATCGCTATTCATGGATAACATGGATTCGACGGTGATTTCGACGTCGCTTCCCGCCATCGCGCGCGCGCTCGGCACCAATCCGCTGGCGTTGAAGCTCGCCGTAACCTCTTATCTGCTCTCGCTGGCGATCTGCATCCCGGCGAGTGGCTGGACCGCGGATCGCTTCGGGCCGCGCAATGTGTTTCGCATTGCGATCGGAGTCTTCGTTCTCGGCTCGATCGGCTGCGCCGCTTCGCATTCACTCGAGCAATTCGTCTTCGCGCGCATCGTACAGGGCATGGGCGGTGCGATGATGACGCCGGTCGGTCGGCTGATCCTGGTGCGCAGTATCGACAAGTCGCTCTTACTCAACGCGATGTCGCTGGTAACCCTGCCGGCGCTGATCGGTCCGATTTGCGGGCCGCCGCTCGGCGGCTTCATCACCACCTACGCCTCGTGGCAATGGATATTCCTGATCAACGTCCCGATCGGGCTTCTCGGTATCGGGCTCGCATCGCGCTTCATTCCAAATGTGCGCGTCGAGCATCATGACCCGTTCGACTTTCTCGGGTTCATCCTGTCCGGCCTCGGCATTGGCGGACTGGCGTTCGGTCTTTCGGTGCTGGGTCTCGATTTCCTGCCGTTTAGCATCGTCGCAGCGCTACTGATCGTCGGTACCGTTTCGACGGCGGCCTATATCATCCACAGCCGGCGCTGTGCGGCACCAATTCTCGATCTCACTCTTTTGAAACTACCGACATTCCGTGCCAGCGTGACCGGCGGTTTTCTGTTCCGGCTCGGCGTCGGCGCATTGCCATTCTTGCTGCCGCTGCTGCTGCAAATCGGATTCGATCTTACGCCGTTCAAGTCCGGCTTGATTACGTTCACCAGCGCGCTCGGCTCGTTGTTCATGAAGGCGGCCGTCGCAAGAGTCGTACGGCGCTTTGGTTACCGCGACGTGCTACTCTACAACGCCCTCATCAGTAGCCTGTTTCTGGCCGCCTGCGCGACCTTCGTGCCGGGCGTGCCGTTCAGCGTCATGATTGCGATTCTGCTCTCCGGCGGCTTCTTCCGCTCACTCCAGTTCACCAGCATCAACACCATCGCTTACGCCGAGATCCCGCCGGAAAAAATGAGCCGGGCGACAACAATGGTGGCCGTGGCGCAGCAGCTATCATTATCGACGGGTGTCGCGGTGGGCGCCCTCGTGGTCGAAATCACATTGCGGCTGAAAGGTTCGACAAGCATGGGCGCGGCGGATTTTCCGCCGGCATTCATCGTGATCAGTTTGCTGGCCGCAAGTGCCGCGTTGGTATTCTTCCGGCTCAAACCCGATGCCGGCGAGGAATTGACCGGGCGCAAGCAGGTGCAGGCGAAAGAAGCGACCTTAAGAACCCCGGAACCCGCGAGCGAGCAGGTATAGCTCCGCGGAATCGGTGCGGCTCGCTGGCGGCTTCACGTGCTTGACGCTTTCGAAGTCGCGCTTCAGCTCGGCCAGCAAGTTGGCTTCCGTTCCGCCTTGTAGCACCTTGCAGAGAAACACACCGTTCGGCGCGAGTACCTCACGCGCAAACTGCACCGCAGCTTCGGCGAGCGCCATGATCCGCAAATGATCGGTCTGGCGGTGACCGGTCGTGTTCGCCGCCATATCGGATAGCACCACGTCGGCAGGACCGCCGAGCAACTCTTTGAGCCGGTTCGGCGCCGCATTGTCGAGAAAATCGAGATGCAGAAATTCGACACCGGGGATCGGCTTCATGTCGAGGATATCGAGCGCAATAATCCGGCCCTTGGCGCCGACGCGCTTGGTCGCGATCTCGCTCCAGCCGCCGGGCGCGGCGCCAAGATCGACAACGCGTGAACCTGACTTGAACACCTTATACTTGTCGTCGATCTCCGTGAGCTTGTAGGCAGCGCGCGAGCGAAGGCCGTCGCGTTTGGCGCGCGCCACGTAAGGATCGCTGAGCTGACGCTCGAGCCACGCCCGCGACGACAGCTTGCGGGACTTTTGGTCTTTGAGCCGCGCCATCCCGGACTACGCCTCACCCCAGACGCGGTCTTCACGCATCATCTCGACCAGCATGCCTTCGCGCAGGCCGCGGTCGGCCACCCGCAGCCGCGGACACGGAAATGAGCGGCGGATTGCATCGAGGATCGCGCAGCCGGCGAGCACCAAGTCGGCGCGTTCTGCACCGATGCAGGGATTGGCCGCGCGTTCGTCGAAGCTCATCGCCATCAATTCGGCTACCACACCTGAAATCTCTTCGTCCGACAACCAGCAGCCGTCGACGCGGCGGCGATCGTATCGTCTGAGCCGCAGGAATACGCCAGCGATCGTCGTGACCGTACCTGACGTGCCGAGCATGTGGAAACCGCTGCCGTACGGGTAACGGGTTGCGAAATCCTGGACGAGAGCCGCAACCTCTTCGATCATGGCCTCGTAAGTTTCGGCTGAGACCACGTGGCCGCCGTAACGCTCGGCAAGGGTGACGACGCCGACCGGCAAGGAAGCCCAACCGACAATCTCGGGCTTCGGCGGACCGCCACAGCTAGCGCCCGAGCGCCCGAGCCGGACGAGTTCCGACGAGCCGCCGCCGATATCGAACAGGATGACGCCCGATGCCGATGGATCGAACAATTCGGTGCAGCCTGTCGCCGCAAGCCGCGCTTCGGTCGCGGAATCGATGATCTCAAGCTCAAGCCCGGCCTGTTCAGCGACGCGGCTGCGGAACGCCTCACCGTTCTCGGCGGCGCGGCAGGCTTCCGTCGCGATCAGCCGTGCGCGCATCACGCCGCGTGCGTTCATTTTATCACGGCAGACCATAAGCGCATCGACCGCGCGCTCAATCGCCGCTTCACTGATTTGGCGCGACGCAGCGACGCCCTCGCCCAAGCGGATAATACGGGAAAATGCGTCGACGACCCGGAAGCCATCCGCGGTCGGTCGCGCAATCAGCAAACGGCAATTATTGGTGCCGAGATCGAGGGCGGCATAAGTGGCCTCGGACCGCTCGGGTGAAAGCGCCTGCCGCCCGTCGCGATGGGTATCGCGGCGGATGCCATACGGCGTGCGACGTCCCCAACGGGACCGGCGCGGCGCGTCGAGGCCGCCGGCCGGCCGGCCCTCGTCCTTCATCCAAGCCCTTCCTGTCGCGCCGGAGCTTTCCAGCTCGACAGCGCGGCTATTGTTCATGTCTTAGTCGGGGGAAACTGTAGCAAGGCAGCCCGCAAGGGCAAATACGGGATTTTGGCGCCTATTAGCTATGCCTAATGGCCTTCTTGTGGGGCTCGGCCAACTCAATTATGTCACCCAGATCGTGCTTTGCGGCCGAATCTTACAGGATTGAATCGTCATGAATTTGCAGCAGTCCGTAACGGACCGGGCGAATGAATTGGTCGCCGACCGGCTGGCGGTGGAGAAGTTTGCCGTCGGACAATCGGTACCGCGCAAAGAGGACCCCACCCTGCTCCGCGGCCGGGGCCGTTATACCGACGATGTCAGCCTGCCCGGCCAGGCCTATGCGGTGATGGTCCGTAGCCAGAATGCCCATGGAGTCATCCGCTCCATCGACACGGAAGTGGCCCGCAAGATGCCGGGCGTGCTTGGCGTCTATACCGCCGCGAACCTGAAAGGTTACGGCCCGCTCAAGTGTGTCGTGCCGTTCAATAATCGCGACGGCTCGCCGATGAAAAAGCCGCTGCGCGAAGCGCTCGCTGTCGGCAAGGTTCGTTACGTCGGCGATCCGGTGGCCTTCGTCGTTGCCGAAACGGTCAACGCAGCCAAGGATGCCGCCGAAGCGGTGGTCGTCGACGTCGAGTCACTCCCGGCGGTCACAACGGCGGAGGAGTCCGCACAAGCCGGTGCGCCGCAGATTTACGACGATGTGCCTGGCAACGTCGCACTCGATTATCACTATGGTGACGCCGAAGCGGTCAAAGCCGCGTTCGACAAGGCGGCCCACGTCACCAAGGTTAGAATGCTCAACAGCCGGCTCGTGGTGGCGCCGATGGAGCCGCGCGCCGCGCTTGCGGCCTACGATGGGCAACGATTCACGTTCTATGTCGGCTCGCAGGGCGTATTCGGAATGCGAGCCAACATTTCCGAGGCGATGGGCGTTCCAGCGAAAGAAGTGCGCGTGTTGACCGGCCAGGTCGGCGGCTCGTTCGGCATGAAGGCCGCGGTCTTCCCCGAGTACATTTGTATCCTGCACGCTGCCCGCGCGCTCGGCCGTCCGGTGAAATGGACTGATGAACGCTCCGGAAGTTTCGTGTCGGACAGCCATGGCCGCGATCACGAAGTGACCGGCGAACTGGCGCTCGATGCCGACGGCAAGTTCCTCGCAGTGCGGTTGACGAGCCACGCCAATGTCGGCGCGTTCCTGTCGCCGGTTGCGCCGATGCCAGGCACGCTCAACGCGGTGAAAAATGTGCAGGGTATGTACCGCACACCGCTGCTCGAAGTGTCGACCAAGGTGATGTTCACCAACACATCGCACGTGTCGGCCTATCGCGGCGCCGGCCGCCCCGAAGGCAATTACTACATGGAGCGCCTGATCGACGCCGCCGCCATGGAAATGGGCATCGACAGGCTGGTAATCCGCAAGAAAAACCTGATCGCGTCGCGCGACCTGCCCTACAAGGCGGCGTCCGGCGGCGTCTATGACAGCGGCGATTTCGCGGCGTTGTCCAAACAGGCGATCGAGTTTGGCGACGTCAAAGGTTTCGCCAAGCGTAAACGAGAGAGCACCAGGCGCGGCAAGCTGCGCGGCATCGGCATTGGCAATTTTCTCGAAGTTACGGCGCCGCCGTCAAAGGAACTCGCCGACCTCAAATTCAATCCCGATGGCACCGTAACGCTCGCAACGGGAACGATGGATTTCGGCATGGGCCATGCGACGCCGTTCGCGCAAGTGTTAAGCGACCAGCTTGGTATTCCTTTTGAAAAAATCTCTCTCATGCAGGGCGACAGCGACAAGCTCGCCGCGGGCGGCGGCTCCGGCGGCTCGAAATCTTTGATGCATACCGGCACCGCCATCGTCGAAGCAGCAGCGAAAGTCATTGAGAAAGGTAAAGAGCTTGCTGCGAATGCGCTGGAAGCCGCACCTTCCGACATCGACTTCAATCGCGGCAACTTCACCATCGTCGGCACCGACCGCTCGATCTCGATCATGGAGCTTGCCGACAAGCTTCATAACGGCGAAAAGCCGCCGGCTGACGGACCACTGTCTCTCGACGTCACCCACATCAGTGACGGGCCTGGCGCGTCGACCTATCCCAACGGTTGCCACGTCTGCGAGGTCGAGGTCGATCCGGAAACCGGCATCGTCAACATCGTCCGTTATTCCTGCGTCAACGACTTCGGCAATGTCATCAATCCGCTGATCGTCGAAGGCCAGCTCCACGGCGGCGTCGTGCAGGGCATCGGCCAGGCGCTGATGGAACACACGGTCTATGACAACGACGGCCAGCTTCTGACCGGCTCGTTCATGGACTATGCGATGCCGCGCGCAGCGGATGTGCCGTCGTTCGAGCTTATTGATCATCCGGCGCCGGCGACCACCAATCCGCTTGGCGTGAAAGGCTGTGGCGAGGCTGGCTGTGCCGGCGCGCTGACATCGGTGACGAACGCGGTGATCGATGCGCTCTCCGGCCACGGCATCCGCCACGTCGATATGCCGCTGACACCGGCGCAAATCTGGCAGTCTCTGCAAGACGCGAAGGCCAATCGCGCGCAATGACCGAGGCGATTTCCGTACCGTCTTTCCGCCCGGCGCGGTCACGGCTCATTGCAGCCGTCTGCACGGCGCACATGATGAGTCATTATTACATGCTGATGCTGGCGCCGCTGTTCGCCTTCATCCGCGCCGACTTTAATGTCAGTTACACGGAACTCGCGCTGGCGCTCACGGTCTTCAATGTGGTTTCCGGCCTGCTGCAAACGCCGGTCGGTTTTGTGGTCGATCGTATCGGCGCGCGCGTCGTTTTGATTGCCGGACTGGCCCTGAGCAGCATCGCCTACGCGGTCGCCGGCATCGTCGATTCCTATTGGGTCTTCATCGCGATGTACGGTGTCGCCGGCGTCGGCAACACCGTGTTTCACCCGTCCGACTATTCCCTGTTGTCGCATCACACAGTGCCGGAACGGCTGAGCCAGGTGTTCTCGTTCCACACCTTTGCCGGCATGGTCGGCTCCGCCATTGCACCGATTACGCTGCTCTACATGCAAAGCATGTTCGGCTGGCGCGGCGCCTATCTTGGCGCGGCGAGTTTCGGCTTGCTGGTGCTGCTGGTGTTGATCCTGCAATCCGAGCCACCAGCCGAGCGGCACGCGCCAAAGCCCAACGCGAAGAAGAGAATTGAACCGGTCGATACCGGCTGGCGGCTTCTGATGACGCCGCCGATCCTGCTCAATTTCGGCTTCTTTGTGCTCACCTCGATCATGAACGGCGGGCTCAATACATACCTTGTTGTCGCCCTCGGCGCGCTGCACGGCACGCCCGCAGCGGTGGGCAACACGGCGCTCACCGTCCTGCTCACCATGAATGCGATCGGTGTACTCGCCGGCGGCGCAATGTCGGGGCGCACCAGCCAGCATGCGGCGGTGGTCGCTGCTTCGGGCCTGACGATTGGCGGCATCGTGACCGCAATCGTCGGATTAGTTAACCTGCCGACGGTGCTGCTGATCCTGCTGTTGGGCTTTAGCGGTTTTTGCGTCGGCATCACCTATCCGTCTCGCGACATGCTGGTGCGCTCGGTGACGCCGCCCAACGCTTACGGCAAGGTATTCGGCTTTGTCAGCACCGGATTCAATGTCGGCGCCAGCATCGCGCCGATCATCTATGGCATGCTGATGGATCACGGCGCGCCGCGCGAAGTGTTCCTGCTGTCGGCGGCGGTGTGCGTGATCTGCGTCTCGACCGTGACGTTCGGATTCTCACGCCGCGAAATCCTCTGACGCGCCGGGCCCTTTGCCGTTACCGGGGCAAATTGCTAGTCTTTTCGCATAAACTCGAAAACCCTTAAGGGACGGGAGAAATTCATGAAACTCAGCCGCTACGATGACGATCGCATGGGCGTGGTCCGCGGTAATCTGGTGCACGACGTCACCGAAGCGCAGACCGAAATTCGCAAAGCCGCACCCTATGCGATGAAAGGCGACGCGGTGATCGCGGCGCTGCCGCAGTGGCGCGAGCGGATCGAGCGCATGGCGGACAAGGCGCCGGGCAAGCCGATCGACGGCGTCAAATTGCTGCCGCCCGTCGCGCGGCCGACCAAGCTGACCTGCGCGCCGACCAACTACAAGGCGCATATCGCCGAGATGGAAAAAGCGGCGCAGGACCCAAACACCCAGATCGTCCGCCACCAATCGCCGAACATTCTTGAAGCTGGAATGTTTCTGAAAGCCAATTCCGCACTGGTCGGGCCCTCGGAGGGAATTCCGATCCGTTTCCCGGACCGCCGCAACGATCACGAAGCCGAAATCGTGATCGTCATCAGCAAAGCCGGCAGCGACATCAAGCAGCCGGATGCACTGAACTATGTCGCCGGCTATTGTCTCGGTCTCGATATGACCGTGCGCGGCAAGGAAGACCGCAGCTTTCGCAAATCCGTCGATGGCTATGCGGTGCTCGGACCCTGGTTCGTCACCGCCGACGAAATTCCGGACCCGGATGCATTGCCGATCAGCCTCGACGTCAACGGCGAGGTGCGGCAGAACAGCAATACCAGCCAGCTGATCTACAGCTGCCGCCGCCTGATCGAATTCGCTTCGGAATTCTACACGCTCTATCCGGGCGACCTGCTCTACACCGGCACGCCGGACGGCGTGAACCGGGTGAAGCCGGGCGATGTGATCATCTGTAAATCGGCGCCGGCGCTCGGCGAACTGAAAATCACCGTGCGGGCGCACCAGGACGGCAAAGTAGGCGGCTGACAATATAAGCGCAGCGGAGGCATCCATGTTACAGGTCAAACGCGCCGGCCACTCGACGATAATCACGCCGGATATCGAGCGCGCGGTGGACTACTTCACCGGGCTGCTCGGCTTGAGCCTCGTGGCGCGCGAGAAGAACCGCGCCGTGCTGGCCACAAAGTCAGGCGTCGAGTCCGTTGTGCTTGAGCGCGGCGACGCGGTCGAGGTGCCGCGGCTATCGTTCCAGATCGCACCCGGCAGCGATCTCGACGAGGTTGCCTCACGGGTGAAAAAAGCCGGGCTCAAAAGCGAGCGGCGGAGCGACATCACCCCCGGCATCGGCAGCGCGCTGACCTTTCAGGATCCGAAGGGCACCACGCTCGAGATCTTTTCCGATTTCGAGTTCGCCGGCCCGGACAATACGTTCACCGGCGTCATGCCGCTGAAGTTCGGCCACATCGCCTATCAATGCCCGGACGTTCAGGGCGTCGTGAAGTTTTATTGCGACATGCTGGGTTTCAAGGTGTCCGACTGGCGCGGTGACTTCTTCGCCTTCCTGCGCTGCAGCCGCGACCACCACACCGTGAACTTCCTGCGCGATCCAAAAACTTCGATCCATCACATCGCGTTCGAAGTGCGCGACTGGTCCGAGATCAAGCGCGCCAGTGACATGCTGGCGCAATCCGGCATCAAGCTCGCCTGGGGTCCGCTGCGCCACATCATCGGCCACAACATCGCGATCTATCACAAGAACCCGGACGGCGTGACCATCGAGCTGTTTTGCGAAATCGACCAGATGCACGACGAAGACCTCGGCTTCTTCGAGCCGCGGCCATGGCATCAGGATCGCCCGCAACGGCCGAAGGTGTGGGGCGACGGCACCTTGTCGAACTGGTGGGGGCCGATGTCGCACAATCCCGGCCGCGAGCCGCAGATTTCGTCAACCGCCACCGCCACCCAGGCGCCAGGCTGGGCCGCGGGGTCAAAGCCGCCGGCAGCAGCCAAACCAGTAACGGCCATGGCGCGGGGGCCGAAAGCGCAGACCCGGAAGAGTCCTGCACCGAAGAAACGGCCTCAGCCGAAAAAGCCGGAGCGATAGCCGCGGTTGGAGCGGCGTTTTGGCGTGAATCACGAGAAGCTTGGAAAATCGGCCGAATTGCCCTAGATGAAGGCTTTCCTGCTTCGGCGCCGGTTGTCGTCCGGCCGTAAGCAGCTTCGTCCCAAGATATTGAAGGATCGAAGCATTGGGGAATAGTTCAACGGTAGAACTGCGGACTCTGACATACTGTCGCACTAACTCCGCCGTGCACCACCGTTCACCCTAACTCACTGACTTCTCAAAGAAATAGTCTTCTTCCGTAGTCCACTTTGGTGCAAGGCACAGCGTGCCAACACCACTGTTTGCTGAGGCTAGGCAGAGGCTAAGAATATGAGACTGACAGATGTAATTATAACTGTGCGCGCGCTGCCGCTTCCAACAAAAGGGCAGAAAACGCATTGGGACGACACGCTGGAAAACTTCGGCTGTCGCGTTTCGCAAGGCGGTACCAAAAGCTTTGTTGTTCAGTACGGACCGCAGCGGCAGTTCATCACGATCGGCCGCTATCCAATCATCGCGCTCGCTACGGCACGAGAGGAAGCAAAACGCGTCCTTGCGGAAATGACGCTCGGCAAGTTTCGGCCGCGAACCATTCGCTGGGACGAAGCGCTTGAGCAATACCTGGATGCTTGCCGTGAGAAGAACCGACCTCGCACCGTCTACGCATACAAGCGGCTTCTCAATCGGCACTTCGCGTTCAAACGGCAGCAGCTACCGGAGATCAAGTCGGAAGACATCGAGCGGAAGCTTGGCAACATCAAAGCGCCAGCGGAACGCAATCATGCGCTTGTCGCGGTCAAGGCATTCTTCAGTTGGTGCCAGAAGCCGCCGAGGCGCTACGTCCCCCACAATCCGTGCGAGGGCATGGCGCCGACCAAGCGCAAGAGGCGCAAGCGTATCCTCAGCGATGCTGAGCTTGGCGCCGTGTATTCGGCCGCGATCGAGGGGATGGATACGTACTCATCCATCGTGGCGCTGCTCATCTTAATGGGC
>Ga0302324_100030353_pt1 | contig 10219 bp, 8 predicted proteins | sample Palsa_T0_1_FD_201949 | JGI IMG/M metagenome (GOLD analysis project Ga0302324, IMG submission 201949) | Peat permafrost microbial communities from Stordalen Mire near Abisko, Sweden - Palsa_T0_1 | ecosystem: Environmental > Terrestrial > Soil > Palsa > Peat permafrost | place: Sweden: Abisko... | reverse complement strand
CCAGGCACTGACGGCGTGCCTCGCTCCGGTTTATCCGTTCCTGCTGGGCGTGGGCGACAGACTGTTCCATCTGCAGTCCTACGGGTCGACGGTGCTTGGCCAATTGATGAACTGCGCGTTTTCCGCAGCGACGTGCTGGCCCATTTTCGGAATTGGAAAGAGAGTTTTCGGGAGAGGCGTGGGGCTGGGGGCCGCATGGCTGTGGGTGTTCCTCCCGTACGCCGTACTGTTGCCGCTGGAGTGGACGTGGGACCAAAGCCTCTCCGCGCTGATGCTGGCTGCGATCGTGTACGCGACCTTACGGCTGGGAGAATCGGGGCGGCTGGGGGAATCGGCCTCCTCGCTATCGCTGACGGGATACGGGTTGCTGTGGGCCCTGGCGGCGCTGGTGAATCCGACGCTGTGCATTCTGCTGCCTTTTCTGCTGGGGTGGTGGATGGTGCAGCGAGGGCCGCTGGGACGGGCTTCGTTTCAGTCCGCCGCGCAGGTGATGGTGCTATTTGTTCTGGCGCTGCTGCCGTGGACGATCCGCAATTATTATGCAATCGACGGTCTGGTCTTCGTCAAATCGAATTTCGGCATGGAGTTCTGGCTGGGGAACAATCCCGCAGTGAAGGAGATTTACAGCGCGGATCTTCATCCCGCGGGCAACGTGCGGGAGCTGTTCTCCCTGATCCTTAGCGGCGAACCCAACTACAACCGGGAGAAGCAGCGGCAGGCGATGGCTTTTATTGAGGCACACCCGCGGGTGTTTCTGAAAAACGTTTCGGCGCGCTTCGCGGACACCTGGGCGGCGACCTACGACTCGCGCGTGGAACCGTGGATCCTCACGCTGGGTCTTAGCCGCGCGGATGTGTGGTTTTGCGTGGGGTTTTCGATCGTTTCATTCGCGGGAATGATCGCTGCTTTGTGGGCCAATTGGCGGGAGGCTTTGCCGCTGGCCATGTGCCTGTTGGTGTTCCCCATCCCGTATTACGTCACGCACACGGCGCTACGTTACCGCCATCCCATCGACCCGTTCATGACTATTTTCGCGGTGTACGCGGTGGTCCGGTTGTGGTCCGCGTGCACGCGCCGCGCAGCGGTACTGCCCTAATTTGACCAGGCGGAAACAGCAGACATTCTCCTCAGGGGCTAAAGCCCAAAACATTTGTGCGGCTAAATGTCAGAGCTGAAGCTCTGACCCCCTAAGGACGGCAGGCCCTAATGTCTCGAAACGCAAGAATGTCTCAGAACGCAAATCATGGCGCACGGCGCGCCGCATGTCGCGCGACAAGCGGCGTGACCGGAATGGGATGATGAGGTTCGAGGGGCGAGTTACTCGTCGCCGCCGCCACCGCCGGCCCTGCGGGGGGCATTGGCCTTGTTATCCGCCGCGGCGCCCTTGCCGTAGACGGTGTCGGCATCCACCTGGCACCAGTTGCACTTCCATTGGTTTTCAGGAGTTTGCAGGATGAGATGGGCCTTGTCGTTGGTGCGGCACATCTCCGGCTGAATGTAGTCGCCCTGGTTGGCGAGGGTAGTTTTTTCAGGACCGATGTTCCAGGGTTTGGTGAACATGACGGGGTCTTCCACGCTGACCATGCGGGTCATGACGTCGCCCTGGCGGCTCCATCGCTCGATCACATGTTCCTTATCGGAATGGAACAACTGGAATTTTCCGCCGCCCAGCCAGGTTTCATCGTTGAGGCCCACGGTGTCGATCACCAGAGTGTCTCCCTCCCAGTGGCCGATGGAATTCCCCATGTAGGAGGTGTCGAGATCCTTGGGATGTTCGCGCCCATCGGTGTAGATGAGGCGATAGACGGGGCCGGGATTGTTTTCGTACATGACCGCAATTCCGGCGGGGTTCATGATGATGTGGCTGCCGGAGATGCCCGCGCGCGGAACGCCGTTGGGCTTGCAATCATTCATGGGGTCATAGGGAGACGAGGTGTTGCCACCATACTCGCTGGCGACCAGGACCTGGGCCTTGGCCAGATATTCCGGCTTGTAGGGAGGCGCATTGTCGGGAATGGCAGCCGCGTTCGCCTGGCCGGCCGGAACTCCGGCCGCCGGGCCGCCATAAAGAAATATGATCGAGCCATCAGCGGTCCTTGTGAGGTTGCCGTCTTCGGAGGCACCCTCATCATTGGCGTAATTAATTCCGGCAACGCCGCCCAGCCAGAAGCCGCTAAAGTCAGGATGGCCGTCGGCCATCTTCGGCGTGGGTTTCGCGGCGGCAGCGGCAACCTTCGCGGCGCCAGCCTGTTGCGCCCTGGGCGCGGATACGAAAACGAACAAAACTATTGCCAGCATGGATGCGGCCGACGCGCCATAAGTAAGGTAACGGCTCTTCATGGGAATCCTCCTCGAGTGGGGGCCCGTGCTGCTGGTTGGAGGCTACGCCTAGCGGGTTTGAGGGTCAAGGATTACATTTTGGCGTTCGTCCATTGTTTTACGGCGTTGCCGCGATGAGGGTAAACAGAAGAGTAACCCCACAATTTCGACTTGGAGGGCATCACCGATTAGCGCGGGAGGCGCGTTGACGTGGGTGGGGGTGGTGTCTATAGTGAAGCCAAGAGCGCGCGGAGATTTTCCCTGTCCACCGGAAAGACGGCGGATCAGGAGCGACGGCGAAATAGAGATCACGCCATGGATGTAAAACTCATACGCGAATTGGAGAGGGTGCTGGGGCGCGAGGGAGTGCTTTCGCGGCCGGAGGATTTGCAACTGTACGAATACGATGGGTCGGTGGAGGAGGGGCGGCCGGAGTGCATCGTTTTCCCGCGTGGAAAGGATCACGTGGTGGAGATCGTGAAGCTGGCGAAGCGTTTTGACGTTGCGCTGGTGGGGCGCGGGGCGGGCACGGGGCTCTCGGGAGGGGCCCTGGCGCGGCGCGGAGGCATTACCGTGGCCTTTTCGCGGATGAACCAGATCCTGTGCATCGACGCCGCGAATCTGCGCGCCGTGGTGCAGCCGGGGGTGGTGAACCTGGACCTGTCGCGCGCGGCGGAGCCTTACGGGCTGTATTTCGCTCCAGACCCTTCGAGCCAGAAAGCGTGCACCATCGGGGGCAACGTGGCGGAAAACTCCGGGGGGCCGCACACGCTGGCCTACGGGGTGACGGCGAATCACGTTACCGGGGTGGAGATCGTGCTGCCCGACGGCGAGGTGGCGCGGCTGGGCGGGGCCGAAACAGAGACGCCGGGATATGACCTGACCGGGCTGTTTGTGGGGTCGGAAGGAACGTTTGCGCTGATCACGGAGATTACCGTGAGGCTGCTGCGCCTGCCGGAAAAGGTGCGCACGCTGCTGGCGGTGTTCGAGACGGTGGAAGACGCCACGGAGAGCGTGGTGGAGATCACCGCGCGAGGCATCACGCCGGCGGCGTGCGAGATGCTGGACGGATGGACGCTGCGCGTGGTGGAGGAGTTTGTCCATGCGGGCTTTCCGACCGACTGCGCGGCGGTGCTGCTGCTGGAAGTGGAGGGAGTGCGCGAGGCGGTGGAGGAGCAGGCGGCGGGGATCGCCGAAGTTTGCATGCAACACCACGCGCGGGAGGTGCGGCGGGCGAAAGACGCCGCAGAGCGCGATCTGCTGTGGAAGGGCCGCAAGAACGCGTTTGGCGCGGTGGGGCGGCTGTCGCCATCGTACTACGTGCTGGACGGGGTGATCCCGCGCACCAAGCTGACGGCCACGCTGCGGCGGATCGCGGAGATTGGCGAACGCTACCACTTCCGCATCGGAAATATTTTTCATGCGGGGGACGGCAACCTGCACCCGCTGATCCTGTTTGACCAGCGCGACCGCGCGGAGTTTGAGCGCGCGGTGGCGGCGGCGGGGGAGATCATCCAGTTTTGCGTGGAGATGGGCGGGGCGCTGACCGGGGAGCACGGCGTGGGAATGGAAAAGAACGAACTGATGCCGCTGACGTTCAGCGAAGACGATCTGGAACTGATGCGGCAGGTGCGCGCGGCGTTCAATCCCGACGGACGGCTGAATCCCGACAAGGTGCTGCCGCTGGGAAAGGGCTGCGGAGAGACGCGCGTGCGCCCGCTGGCGATTTCCAGCAGCCCGGCATGAGCCAGGCGGCGGCATTGGCGGCTTCGCGGCTGGCGGAACTGGTGGGCGCGGAGCAGGTGCGGAACGATCCGGCGGCACTTTCCCCCTATCAAGTGGACGGCTTGCTTCCCTCGGCGGCGGTGCTTCCTGGATCGCCCGAAGAGATCGCGGAGGTGCTGCGATTTGCCGCGGCGGAGGGGCTGGCGGTGATTCCCATGGGCGGGCGCAGCAAACTGGGGATCGGAATGCCGCCGCGAAAATACGACGTGGCGCTGGACGTATCGCGAATGAACCGCGTGCTGGCCTATGAGCCGGGGGATCTGACGCTGGGCGTGGAACCGGGGGTGCGGTTCGCGGAACTGAGCAAGCAACTGGCCGGGGAACGGCAACTCCTGCCGTTGGGGTCGCCGTTTGCCGAGCGCGCAACCATGGGCGGGATCGTGGCGGCGGGGAGCGATTCGCCGCTGCGGTACGGCTACGGCGGCATGCGAGATTACGTGCTGGGGATGGAGTTTGTCACCGGCGCGGGGACAGTTTCCAAGAGCGGCGGGCGCGTGGTGAAAAACGTTACGGGCTACGACCTGCACAAGCTGCTGATCGGATCGCTGGGGACGCTGGCGGTGATCACGCGAATCAACTTCCGCACGTTTCCGGTGGCGCCGGAACAGCGGACGTTTCTCACGGCATTTGAGGACAGCCAGCCCGGGCTGGAAGCGGCGCTGGAATTTTGCAAACGGCTGGCGGAATCGCAACTGCAACTCAGGATGCTGGAGGTGTTTTCCGCGGGGACGGCGCGGTTGCTCGCGGAAGGTTTCCTGGGAGTCGGGGAGGCGCGGTGTCCCGCGAGAAGCTGGTGCGTGGCGGCCAACGCGGCGGGCCATCCCGCGGCGGTGGAGCGCCACCGGCGGGAACTGGAAGACATGGCGCGCGAGGCGCGCCGCTGCGAGTTTTACACGCTGGCGGATGAGGAGGGGGAAGCGCTGCTGAGAGCACTCCGCGAATTCCCGCGCCTGGCGATGGGGCAGTTTCCCGGAGCGGCGATCTTGCGCGTGGCGGCGCTGCCCACAGAGACGGCGGGGTTTTTGCAAACGATCGCGCAGGCGGCGGAACGCAACGGCCTGGCGCAGGCGACTCTGGTTCGCGCCGCGGGGGTGCTGTATGCCGCGCTGCTGCCGCCGGCGGGCGACGCGGAGGGGCTGGCGCGGGTGGTGAGCGCGTGCCGCGAGTTGATGGCCGCGTGCGTGGGCATGGGCGCGCGGCCGACGATCGAGTGGTGCGCGATGGAGGTGAAGCGGGCGATGAGCGTCTGGCCGCCGGCGGACAGCGGGCAGAAGATCGCGGAGCGGCTGAAGAACGTGTTTGACCCGCAGGGGATTCTGGCGCCAGGGCGCATGGATGCGGACATTTTGAGCGGGGGCCTCTGATGCCCTCTGCGAAGGAAACACCGACAGGTTTTGCAAAGCCGGAAACGCGGGCGGGGGCGGCGAGCGCTTTCGCCGCGCTGGATAAGCCGGCTTATGAGGATTACGCGCGCTGCATTCATTGCGGGCTTTGCCTCAATCACTGCCCGACCTACCGGCTGTGGGGGCTGGAGGCGGATTCGCCGCGCGGACGCATCCGCCAGATGATGCTGGTGGACGAAGGACGGCTGGCGCTGGGCGAGACTTTCGTGCGGCACATCGACCGGTGCCTGGATTGCCGGGCGTGCGAGACGGCGTGCCCCTCGGGCGTGGAGTACGGCAAGCTGGTGGAGGCGGCGCGAGCGGAGATCGAGCAGAACTATCGCCGGCCGTGGCCTTCGCGCGCGGTCCGGAGCCTGGCATACCGGCACCTGCTGCCCTATCCGCGGCGGATCGCCGCGGCGGCGCGGCTGGCGCGGCTCTATCAACGATCGGGATTGCAGGCGCTGGCGCGAGGCTCGGGGATCCTGCGCGTGCTGGGGCTGGCGGACCGCGAACGACTGATGCCAGCGATCGATCGCAGCTTCTTTTTCGGGCAACTGGGGCGGACGTTTCCGGCGAAGGGAGCGCGCCGGGCGCGCGTGGCGCTGTTCGCGGGATGCATCGCGCAGGTCAGCTTCACGGCGCTGCACGAGGCGACGATTCGCGTGCTCACGGCGAATGGCTGCGAGGTGGTGGCGCCGGCGGGACAGATCTGCTGCGGCGCACTGGCGGCGCACGCGGGAGTGCGGGACGTGGCGCGGGAGCTGGCGCGCGTCAACATGGGCGTTTTTTTGGGCGGGGATTTCGACGCGGTTGTCACCAACGCGGCGGGATGCGGCTCGACGCTGAAGGAGTACGAGCAGTTGTTTCCCGCGGAGACTAGGGAGCATGAGCAAGCACGCGCATTCCGGAAAAAAATGCGCGACGTGACGGAATTTCTGGATGAGCTGGGACTGGTGGCGCCGCTGGGGGAGATGCGCCTGCGCGTGACCTACCAGGACTCGTGTCATTTGCTGCACGGGCAGAAGATTTCACAGGCGCCGCGGCGGCTGATTCGCGCGGTGCCGGGAGTCACGCTGGCGGAGATGCGCCTGGCGGACAACTGCTGCGGGTCGGCGGGGGTGTACAACATCACGGAGACGCACACGTCGCTGGAGTTGCTGAAGGAAAAGATGGAAAACGCGCGGGCAACCGGCGCGGGGGTGATCGTTACGGCCAATCCGGGGTGCCTGCTGCAAATGCGCGCGGGGGCGGAGATTCACGGAACGGGGCAGAAGGTGTGGCACGTGATGGAACTGCTGGACCGGGCCTTACAGGAAAAGAACGAAGCATGATTTGCGGGGCCAGTTCATTTTCGGGGACTACTTCTCGCCGATGAGATAACGGCAGCCCGCGGGGCCCATGCGCGCGGCGTGGGCGGCGCCGGCGGGGACGTCACAACGCTCACCAGCGCGATAGGTTGCGCTGCTTGCACCCATGATGAGGGTCATTTCGCCATCCAGAATGATGTGCGCGGTTTCCGTGGCATGGGTGTGACCGGAATAGGCGGCATCCGCCCCATCCTGCCAGACATAGACGTGGCGAAAACCCTCGCTGCGCAGTTGTTGCTCGAGTTGCGCGACGTTCATGGCTGCTTCGGCGATGGCTGCTCCTCCGCATGCGGGGCAAACATTCTGGCGGTGACGCGCGTAACCAGGCGGCGCGGTATTACGCGCTGCATCTCCATATTGAACCAGTTGAGCTTCCCGGAGATGACGCTGGGTTTGCCGGCGGCCAGGGCCTGCAGGCCGACGCGCGCGACTTTTTCGGCGGTTTCCCGATGCTTGGTTCGCGCGGTCTGGCCGGCGACCTGGTTGAATTCGGTTTCGGTGGGGCCGGGACAGAGCACGGACAGGCGCACGCCGGAGTGGCGCAACTCCTCGGCGACGGCTTCGCCGAAGAGCAGCTCAAAGCCCTTGGTGGCGGAATAGGCGCCGAGATAGGGAACCGCCTGGAAGGCGGCGGTGGAGGAGACGATCATGATGTAGCCGGAGCGGCGCTCGATCATGGCGGGCAGAAAAAGATGCGTCAAATGGACCACGGCGGTGACGTTGACCTGCACCATGTCGAGGACGCGGCGAAGATCGTTTTTATAAAACTCGTCGTATACACCGAAGCCAGCGTTATTGATCAGGATTTCGATGGGCAGGCCCTTCTGTTGGGTAAAGGCGAAAACCTGTTCGGGCGCGCGCGGGTCAACAAGATCGGCGGGGCAGATTTCGACTTGCACACCGTGATCCTGCCGGAGCTTAGCGGCAAGTTCCTCGAGGCGGTCGACGCGCCGGGCGACCAACACGAGGTTGGCGCGCGCGGCGGCCAGCTGTTGGGCAAGATGCCAGCCGATGCCGGCGCTGGCGCCGGTTACCAAGGCCCATTTGTCCTGCCAGGGAGACATGCGAAACCTCCATGCGATTTTCGAACGGCGCCGCTTCCAGAAGAATGCTGCGCCGCAGGGGGAGTTGCGTCAAGCGTTTCTGGACTGCCAATGGAAGTGGAGTTGAACGCTTAATCGGTCTTGGAGCTGGAACCCGGGAAGACGGCATGGCGCAGGCGGTCGCCTCCCGCTTTGAGGCGATTGAGCAAACGGCGGGCCCAGACATACTCAGCGGCGAGAACCGCCAGGCCCATGAGGATCACCAGCCAGCCTGGGCCGGGCGTGAAGATCATGATCACGCCGACCAGAAGCAAGGTAAATCCGCTTAAAATTTTAAAGAAACGTTTGACCCGCCGGACCGCATCGTCGAGCACCACTGCAACACTCCAAGCCCAAGCCCACTGATTTCATTAGACGGCATTTTCGCGGGGGAGTTGCAATGCAAATTTTGAGCGGGTTCCATCGATTTCTCAGCAGGCAAAGAAACGACGGATATCTCCGCGGCCGCGACCACTTCGGAAAGACATCTTTCATTGAGGAGAGACTTTTCATGGGATGGTGGGTCAGTTTGTCCCCACTGTGAACGGACCGTAGAGGTTCCTCGGTTACTTTAGGCGGGCTGCAAGCGCAGCCCGCACCCGTGCTTCAGGCGAGCTGCAGATGCAGCCGCACCCGTGCTTTAGGCGGGCTGCAGATGCAGCCGCACCCGGGGCTCCTCCGAATGATGATGGCTGTTGCCTCCCCCGGGGGCGGCTTGACTCGCCGGGAGCGCTCGCCTATGATTCTTGGGTAATGACGCTCTTCGCGTATTTCATGAAGGATTGCCGTGGCAGCCTGGGTTGTCCCTGTTGTTGTACGGCTCCATCCGGCGAAGCGAGGCAGACGGTCTAGGGTCAACATCCAGAGCACCGATTGTCCGAGCCCACCGCCAGAAGGAAATGGCCGGTGGGTTTCTTGTTTTGGGGGGATTAAAGGAATGACAGTAGCGACGGAAAGCGTGGGCCAGCAGCCCACGGCACACCAAAAACTGAGCCATCTGAAGACCCTGGAAGCGGAAAGCATTTACATTTTCCGCGAGGCGGCCGCGGAGTTCGCACACCCGGTGATGCTGTATTCCATCGGCAAGGACTCCTCGGTGATGCTGCGGCTGGCGCAAAAGGCTTTTTACCCAGGAAAAATTCCCTTCCCGCTGCTGCACATCGACACCAGCTACAAATTTCCCGAAATGATCGCGTTTCGCGACGCGTACACGCGGGAGATCGGCGCGGAACTGATCGTGCACCAGAACCGCGAAGCCCTGGACGCGGGGGCCAATCCGTTCGCGCTGGGGACGCAGAAATGCTGCGGACTGCTGAAGACGAAGTCGCTGCTGGACGGGCTGGCGGAGGGGGGCTTCGACGCGGCGTTCGGCGGAGCGCGGCGGGACGAAGAGAAATCGCGGGCCAAAGAGCGCATCTACTCGTTTCGCGATCCGCTGGGACAGTGGGACCCCAAGAACCAGCGCCCGGAGCTGTGGAACATCTTCAACTCGCGCATCAACAAGGGCGAGAGCATCCGCGTGTTTCCGCTGTCGAACTGGACGGAGCTGGACGTGTGGCTGTACATCCACATGGAGAATATTCCCATCGTGCCGCTGTATTTCGCGCGGGAGCGGCGCGCGGTGCTGCGCGGCGGGTCCATCATCCTGATCCACGACGACAAGGAGTTGCGACCGGGAGAAGAGACGCAGATGCTCAAGGTGCGCATGCGGTCGCTGGGATGCGTGCCGTGCACGGGAGCGATTCGCTCGGACGCCGACACGGTGCCCAAGATCATCGAAGAGGCGTTTGCGTTTCGCCGCTCGGAACGCGAGAACCGGGCCATCGATCACGATGAAGAGGGGTCGATGGAACTGAAGAAGCGCGAGGGTTACTTCTAGTGACCCTGACGGCGGAAGACGCGGGGAGCGACGGGCTGGACTCGCTGCTCTCCAACCATCTGCGCAAGGACATGCTGCGGTTTACCACGGCGGGCAGCGTGGACGACGGCAAGTCCACACTGATCGGGCGGCTGCTGCACGACTCCAAGTCGGTGTACGAGGATCAACTGGCGGCGGTGCGCAAGAGCCGCATCAATCGCTCCGGCGGGCCGCTGGATTTCGCGCTGCTGACCGACGGGCTGCGGGCGGAGCGCGAGCAAGGCATCACCATCGACGTGGCCTACCGCTATTTCGAGACCCCCCACCGGAAGTTCATCATCGCGGACACGCCGGGGCACGAGCAGTACACGCGCAACATGGCCACGGGCGCCTCGACGGCGTACCTGGCGATCATCCTGGTGG
>Ga0302324_100030351_pt1 | contig 10219 bp, 11 predicted proteins | sample Palsa_T0_1_FD_201949 | JGI IMG/M metagenome (GOLD analysis project Ga0302324, IMG submission 201949) | Peat permafrost microbial communities from Stordalen Mire near Abisko, Sweden - Palsa_T0_1 | ecosystem: Environmental > Terrestrial > Soil > Palsa > Peat permafrost | place: Sweden: Abisko... | reverse complement strand
AACAAGCCATCGATCTGACGCGCAAAATCCTCGGCATCCCCGCGGATTATCGCATCGCCATCGTGCCCGCCTCCGACACTGGCGCGATGGAGATGGCGATGTGGTCGCTGCTCGGCCCGCTGGAGGTCGATTGCTTCGCCTGGGAAAGTTTCGGTGAGGATTGGGTGACGGACACCGTCAAGCAGTTGAAGCTCAAGGGCCAGGTTCACAAGGCGCCCTATGGCGAATTGCCGGCGCTGCAGCTGCCCAAGAATCACGACGCGGTTTTCCTGTGGAACGGCACGACCTCGGGCGTGCGCGTGCCCGATGGCGACTGGATCGCGGCCGATCGCGATGGTATCACGATCTGCGACGCGACCAGCGCGGCCTTCGCGATGGACCTGCCTTGGGACAAGCTCGATGCCACGACCTTCTCCTGGCAGAAGGTTCTGGGCGGCGAGGCGGCGCATGGCATGCTGGTGCTGTCGCCCAACGCAGTGAAACGGCTTGAGGCTTACAGCCCGCATTGGCCGCTGCCGAAAATCTTCCGCATGACCAAGGGCGGCAAGCTCATCGAGGCGATCTTCGAGGGCGAGACCATCAACACGCCCTCGATGCTGGCGCTGGAGGATTATCTCGACACGCTGAAATGGGCCGAGAGCATCGGCGGCTTGAAGGCGCTGATCGCGCGCGTCGATGCCAATTTCGCCGTGCTCGACCGCTGGGTGCGCGAGTCCGATTGGGCGGATTTTCTCGCACAGAACCAGGGCGCGCGCTCACATACCAGCGTCTGCCTCAAGATCACCGATCCGGCTTTCACGAAACTGGACGAGGAACCGCGCTACGAGATGGTCAAGAAGCTCGCGGGCGTGCTGGAAAAAGAAGGCGCGGCGCTCGACATCGCCGGCCACCGTAACGCGCCGCCGGGCCTGCGCATCTGGTGCGGCGCCACCGTGGAGCGCGCCGATCTCGAAGCGCTGACGCCTTGGCTCGACTGGGCCTGGGCGCAGGTGAAGGGCTGAGCCCGTGGACTTCGTGCCGGAAAACAGCCTCGAACGGGCGCTGGTGGCGTTCGCGACGCAGCCCGGCGCGCGGATCGAATTCGACCGCTTGCTGCTGCTTTCGCCGCTCCATGTGATCGGCGAAGACGGCAACGGCAATGGCGGCGCGGAGCAGGAAAAGCTCGTGGAAGGTGCGCAAGTCCGCCTCGTCGCGATCCGGCGCGGCGATGCGCAATACATCCCCGCCTTCACCTCGCCCGCGCGCCTGCAAATCTTCTTCGAGAATGCGACGAAAAACGAACCGATCCGGCGCTACATCACGATGAACGGACGAGCACTGTTCCAGATGACGAACGGCGCCCCGTTCCTGCTCAATCCGGGTTTCCCCTACGGATTGGAACTGCCGCCCGCCGTGATCGCGCGCCTACTCCAGGACAATTAGAGAAAGATTTCGCCATGGCCCCTCGCGTCCTCATCGCCGACAAGCTTTCGCCAGCGGCCGTCGCCATCTTCAAGGAGCGCGGCGTCGAGGCCGATGTGAAAACGGGATTGAGCAAGGAGGAATTGCTCAAGATCGTCGATCAATATGACGGCATCGCGATCCGCTCGGCGACCAAGATCACGGCCGACGTGATCAAAGCCGCGAAGAAATTGAAAGTCGTCGGCCGCGCCGGCATCGGTGTCGACAATGTCGACATCCCCGCCGCCACCGCCGGCGGAATCATCGTGATGAACACTCCGTTCGGCAATTCGATCACCACCGCCGAACACGCGATCTCGCTGATGCTGGCGCTGGCGCGCGAGCTTCCCGCCGCCAATGCCTCCACCCAGGCCGGCAAATGGGAGAAGAACCGCTTCATGGGCGTGGAGATCACCGGCAAGGTGCTGGGGCTGATCGGCGCCGGCAATATCGGATCGATCGTCGCCGACCGCGCCAAGGGATTGAAGATGCGCGTCATCGCATTCGACCCCTATCTCTCGCCCGAGCGCGCCGCCGATCTCGGCATCGAGAAGGTGGAATTGAACGACCTCCTCGCCCGCGCCGATTTCGTCACGCTCCACACCCCGCTCACCGCCGAGACCCGCAACATCATCTCGGCCGATGCGATCAACAAGATGAAAAAGGGCGCGCGCCTGATCAATTGCGCGCGCGGCGGATTGGTCGATGAGGCCGCGCTCAAAGCCGCGCTGGACAGCGGCCATCTCGCCGGTGCGGCGCTGGACGTGTTCGAGGAAGAGCCAGCCAAGACCAATATCCTGTTCGGCAATGAGAAGGTCGTCGCCACGCCGCATCTGGGCGCGTCGACATCGGAAGCGCAAGAAAACGTCGCGCTGCAGGTGGCCGAGCAGATCGCTGATTATCTGCTCACCGGCGCGATCACCAATGCGCTCAACATGCCCTCGATCAGCGCGCAGGAAGCTCAGAAAGTGCGGCCTTGGATCGCGCTGGCCGAGAAGCTCGGCCTGTTCGCGGGCCAGCTCACCGACACGCCCATTCAATCGGTGGAGATCCTCTACGAAGGCACCGCCGCCGAGCTCAACATGCGCGCGCTGACGCAAGCCGCCCTCGCCGGTCTGCTCAAGCCCCAGCTCGCCGACGTCAACATGGTCAACGCGCCGATAGTGGCCAAGGAGCGCGGCATCAAGGTGAGCGAGACGCGCCGCCCGCGACAGGGAATCTATGACGGCTACATCAAGGTCACTGTGAGCGTCGAAGGCTCGACGCGTCGCGTCGCCGGCACGGTGTTTTCCGACGGTCGGCCGCGGCTGATTCAGGTCAAGGACATCAATCTCGACGCCGAATTCGCGCCGCACATGCTTTATGTCATCAACGAGGACAAGCCCGGCTTCATCGGCAAGCTGGGAACCTTGCTCGGCGACGCCGGCGCCAACATCGCCTCTTTCGCGCTCGGCCGCAGCGCGCCGGGCGAGGACGCCATCGCTTTGGTGGAAGTGGATGGCGGATTGGATGAAAAAACCCTCACGGGCATCCGCAAGCTGCCGCTGGTAAAGCTGGCCAAGGTGCTGGCGTTCTGAATTTCTACTTCACCCTCCCCTTGAGGGAGGATGGAATCCACAGTCCGGAGATTCGATGAACCTGCTTGCCATCATCGTTCTCGCCGTAGTGCCGGCGACGCCGGCGCCCAATCCGGACGTCGATGTCTGCATGCGCGCGGCCGCCGTCGTGGCGCATTCCACGGTCAGCGAATCCGACCGCGGCGGCTGCGCCTGCGCCGCTCAGCAATTGCACAAATCCCTTTCGCCCGGCGATTACGCGCTGCACGAGGAAATGGAAACAATCATCGCCGCCGGCGCCGACGAGAAGAGCTTCAATAGGCAGATGTCCGACATCATGCTCAAGCGCGGCATGAACCAGACGAACGCCAACGCTTTCCTCGCCCGCGCGCACGCGGCCGAAATCAAGGCGCAGCAAGTCTGCAATCCCTCGCCGCTGCTGGCGCCCGAGCCGCAGCCGCCAGCGCAATAGCCCTTGCAATCGCCGCCCCGCCGTCCCACCTGATGGGAGGCTAAACGGGGACGAGCATGTGGATGGGGATGTGGCCGCAGGCCGCGATCTATATTCCGTGGTATGTCTGGGCGGCGTCGTGGATCGCCGCGTCGTTCTGGGCCAACCGCACGGTCACACGCGCGGGCACGGCGCGCGAATGGCCCTATCGCGTGCTCGAATTCGGCGGCTTTTTCATGCTGCTGTTCTATTTCGTGGACAACGGCCAGCCGGCGCCGACCGGAAACCCCGTTCTTGATTTCCTGATGCATCGTTACTGGCTGCTGCCGCTGAACATCAATTGGGCGATGGTCGGCGTCGCTGTGTTGGGCTTTCTGTTCTGCTGGTGGGCGCGGTTGCATCTGGGCCGGCTGTGGTCGGGCTGGATCACGCGCAAGCAAGACCACCGCATCGTCGATACCGGGCCATACGCAATTGTCCGCCACCCGATCTACACCGGCATTCTGGTTGCCGCGCTCGCGACCATGGCGGTAAAGGGAACCAGTCACGCCATTATCGGCGTTCTCATGCTGATCCTGGGCTATTGGATGAAGGCCAGACTGGAAGAGCGCTTCCTGCGCGAGCAACTGGGCGCGGAGGCTTATGATTCCTATCGCCGCCGCGTGCCGATGCTGATTCCGTTCGGGCCGAAGGGCGGCTGACATGTCGCCGGAACACGCGCTCTATTGGCTGTGGGGCGTGTGGTATGCCTCCTGGCTGCTCTCGCTGTTCTGGGCGGGACGACCCTCCGTGCGCCTGAATATCCAATCGCACGCGCAATACCAGTTCGCCACGCTGCTCGGCTTGGTTCTGCTGTTCGGGCCGCCTTTCGCGCATCGATCGCCGTATCAACTGTGGAGCGTGAGCGACGAAACCGGCTGGGCGCTGTTCGCCCTGACGGCGCTGACCTTCGCCTTCTGCTGGTGGGCGCGGCTCACCATGGGAAAACTATGGTCGGGCTATGTCGCGCGCAACGCCGACCACCGCATCGTCGACACCGGCCCCTTCGCCATCGTGCGCCACCCGATCTATACCGGCATCATCTTCGCGGCGTTCCTGATGGCGATCGATCTGGGCACCGCGCCGGCGCTGGCGGGGGCGGCCTGTTTCGCGCTCGCCTTCTGGCTCAAGGCGCGGATCGAGGAGCGCTTCCTGATGAAGGAACTCGGCCCCGAGCCCTACGCCGCCTATCGCCGCAGGGTGCCCATGCTGGTGCCGTTCGGGCCGAAAACCGCCTGACTTTCCCCAAGCATACCGGCTATAACTAGCCACCGTGCCCCGGCGGATTCGCCTGAGGCGAACCAGTGATCCGGGTACGGAACAATGTCCAATGTCGCCGTGATCGGCGCCCAATGGGGCGACGAGGGCAAAGGCAAGCTTGTCGACTGGCTGAGCGCGCGCGCCGACGTGGTCGTGCGCTTCCAAGGCGGCCACAATGCCGGCCACACCCTCGTCATCGACGGCGTCACCTACAAGCTGAGCCTGTTGCCGTCGGGCGTCGTGCGCCCGAACAAGCTCGCCATCATCGGCAATGGCGTGGTGGTCGATCCCTGGGCCTTCATCGCCGAGATCGAGAAGATCCGCGCCCAGGGGGTGGCGATCACGCCCGACAATCTGCTGCTCGCGGAGAACGCGGTGCTGATCCTGCCGCTGCATCGCGAGCTCGACGTCGCGCGCGAGACCTCCAATAGCCTGCAGGCGCTGGGCACCACCAAGCGCGGCATCGGGCCCGCTTACGAGGACAAGGTCGGCCGCCGCGCGCTGCGCGTGATCGATCTGAAGGATATCAAATCGCTGCCCGCCAAGATCGCGCGGCTGCTGGCGCATCACAATGCGCTCAGGCGCGGCAACAATCTCGATGAGATCGACGCCGATGAATTGCTCGGCAAGCTGAAAGAAATCGCGCCGCAAATCCTGTCCTTCGCCGGCTGCGCCTGGCGCCGGCTCGATTCCGCGCGGCGCGAGGGCAAGCGCATATTGTTCGAGGGCGCGCAGGCCGTGCTGCTCGACATCGATCACGGCACCTATCCTTACGTCACCTCGTCGAACACGGTTGCGGGACAGGCCGCGGCCGGCGCCGGCGTAGGCCCGCGCGACATCGGCTATGTGCTGGGCATCGTGAAGGCCTACACCACGCGCGTCGGCGAGGGCCCGTTCCCGACCGAACTGACAGACGCCATCGGCGAGAAATTGGGAGCGCGCGGCGCGGAATTCGGAACGGTGACGGGCAGGAAGCGCCGCTGCGGCTGGTTCGATTCCGTGCTGGTGAAGCAGACCGTGATCACCGGCGGCATCGACGGCATCGCACTCACCAAGCTCGACGTGCTCGACGGTTTCGACGAGATCAAGCTCTGCACCGGTTACAAGCTCGACGGAAGCGAGATCGATTTCCTTCCCGCCGACGCCAACGAACAGGCGCGCTGCAAACCCATCTACGAGACCATCGAAGGCTGGAAGGATTCCACCCGCGGCGCGCGCAGCTGGGCCGAACTGCCCGCCCAGGCCGTCAAATATGTCCGCCGGGTCGAGGAACTGATCGGCGCGCCGGTGGCGCTGCTCTCCACAAGCCCGGAGCGCGAGGACACGATCCTCGTGCGCGATCCATTTGTGGATCGCTAGCCGGCGTGGTAGATTGCGCCGTCAAAATGGTAGAACGCCGATGGGCCTGAACATCAAAACCGAAGAAGCGCACCGATTGGCGAAGAAACTCGCCAAAAAGACAGGCGAAAGCCTGACGACGGCCGTAACCGAGGCTATCCGGGAACGGCTTGCGCGGGTGGAGCGTAAAGGACTGGCCGACGATCTCATGAAGATCGCGAGGAGCTGCGCGGAGCATCTGAAAAAGGGGCCGGGCAAGATGATGGAAATTGAGGACCTGTACGACGAAGAAACGGGCCTGCCCAAGTGATCCTGGATTCGTCAGCGCTTGTCGCTATTTTGAAGGTTGAATCCGAAGCGGCCGCGTTTCTCAAGCAGATCGAGTTGACTGCCGCGCCCAAAATCAGTGCGGTCAACTTCGTGGAAACCGCAGTTGTTATTGACGGCAGGCGGTCCCCCGACGCCAGCCGTGAACTTGACGAGCTTCTGCGCAGAGCCGGTGTTGCCGTTGTCGCCGTCGATGAGACCCAAGCCCGTGTCGCCCGTAAGGCGTATCGCGATTTCGGCAAAGGAAGCGGCCACAAAGCTCGACTCAATTTCGGAGATTGTTTCGCATATGCGCTCGCCAAAGTGACGGGCGAGCCGCTTCTCTACAAAGGCCAGGATTTTACCCATACCGACGTGAAATCCGCGCTCAAATAGGCTTGCGCTCCTGCGATGCTCCCGGCAGGCTTGCCGTGACAGACATTCGCAAGGAGCACTCCATGATCAGAACCCGTTTCACCGAAATGTTCGGCGTCTCCGCGCCGATCACCTGCGGCGGCATGACCCGCGTCGGCAAGGCCGAATTGATCGCCGCCGTCGCCAATGCCGGCGCGCTCGGCTTCATCACGGCGCATTCCGCCGGCCGCCCCGAGGACCTGGCCAAGGAAGTCCAGCGCTGCCGCGACCTGACCGACAAGCCGTTCGGCGTGAACCTCACCATCCTGCCCTCGATCACGCCGCTGCCTTACGACGAATATCGCGAGGCGATCATCGAGAGCGGAATCAAGGTGGTGGAGACCGCCGGCAACAATCCGCAGCCGCATCTGCCGCGCTTCAAGGAAGCCGGCATCAAGGTGATCCACAAATGCACCAGCGTGCGCCACGCGGTGAAAGCGCAAGGCATCGGCGTCGACTGCGTCTCGATCGACGGGCTGGAATGCGCAGGCCACCCCGGCGAAGACGACGTCGGCGGACTCATTCTCTTTCCGGCGACCGCCGACAAGCTCACCATCCCGATCATCGCGAGCGGCGGCATGGCGGATGCGCGCGGGCTGGTAGCGGCGCTGGCGCTCGGCTGCGAAGGCGTCAATATGGGCACGCGCTTCATGGCGACCAAGGAAGCGCCGATCCACCAGCATGTGAAGGAAGCGATCGTCGCCAATGACGAGCGCGGCACCAACCTGATCTTCCGCACCATGCACAACACCGCGCGGGTGGCGAAAAACGCGATCAGCGACGAGGTCGTCGCCATCGAGAAGCGCGGTAACGCGACTTTCGCGGATGTGAAAGACCTCGTCGCCGGCACGCGCGGCGCCGGCGTGCTCGATGCGGGCGAAATGGATGCCGGCATCTGGTCGGCAGGACAGACCCAAGGCCTGATCCACGACATCCCGAGCTGCAAGGATCTCGTGGCGCGCATCATGCGCGAGGCGGAAGCGATCATTCGCGGACGGCTGGATAAGGCGTTGGTAGCATAAAGGAGCAGCATGACACGCCGGGTTCGTCAGGCAATTGCAATTCTGTATGGCGCTCTGCTGCTGGGCGGTGGGGCATTCGCTTTGCTGGCGTTAGCCGACGCATACGGCAAGTATGGCGAAGCGGCTGCCCAATTCGGAGCAGATTGGATGCGCTACGGCCTATGGCGCGTGCTGCAGGAAGGGCTCGGCGGGTTGTTCGCCCTGATTGTCACAGCGGGCTATTCTTATGTGTATTGGCGCAAAGGCAGCAATTGGTTCGCGCTCTTGTTTTTCGTGATCAGCTACGCGTTGGTTGGCCTGGTCTCGAGTTCCATGGGCCTGGCGCTCGGCAAGGACGATTACTCCGACGACGTGCGATTCACTTTGATCCTCGGCTCGTTCCCTCTTGTGTTGGCGCTGGCGTTGTCTTTCGGCGGAATGATCTGGGCTTTCCAGAAGTCGCGTCACGCCTTCGCGGCGTGATTGAGCGGTCCATGCCCTCTGCCCAATCCCGGCGCGGTCATAATCGCCTCCTGCACGAACTCCCGCGCGCGTCCCGTTGCCAGCGGCAGCGACATGCCTTGCGCCAATCCGCAGGCGATGGCGGTTGAGAGCGTGCAGCCTGTCCCATGCGTATGACGCGTCTTGATGCGCGGGAAGGCGTAGATTTCCACGCCGCCGCTCCACACCAGAACGTCGTCGAGCGTCGATTTGGTCGAATGGCCGCCCTTGATGAGCGCCGCGCGCGCGCCCAGCGCGATCAGGGCGCGACCCGCGCGCTCGGCCTCGTCGCGATGGGAGCCGCGCATGCCGGCCAGCTTCTGCGCCTCGGGGATGTTCGGCGTCACCAGCGCGGCCAAAGGCAGAAGCCGCGTTTTCAAAGCTCCGACAGCATTGGCGGCGAGCAGGCGCTGACCGCCGGTCGAGACCATCACCGGATCGAGCACGATGGGGATTTTGCGCGCCTTCTTTTCCAGCACCTCCGCGACCGCTTTCACCGCCGCGGCCGAGCCCAGCATGCCGATCTTGATCGCATCGGCGCCGATGTCGGAGAGCACAGCTGCGATCTGATTGCGGATGATAGCGGGCGGAACAGAATGGATGGCGCGGACACTCCGGGTGTCCTGCACCGTTACGGCGGTCACCGCCGTCATGGCATAGACGCCAAAGGCGCTGGCGGTCTTGATGTCGGCCTGGAGCCCCGCGCCGCCGCTCGAATCCGATCCCGCGATGATGAGAAGGCGAGCCTGCTTCAAGCCGCCGATTCCTGGATGGCGGCGACGATCTCGCGCACGACCTCGCGCACTTCGCGCTCGTTGTCGCCCTCGGCCATGACGCGGATGACGGGCTCGGTGCCGGATTTGCGCACCAGCACGCGGCCCTTGCCGTTGAGCCGCGCGGTGCCGGCCTCGATCTGCGACAGCACGCGCGCGTCTTCCAAAGGCGCGCCGCTCTTGAAGCGAACGTTCTCCAGCACCTGCGGCAGCGGCTCGTAGAGATGAGCGGCGACGCTGGCGGGCTTGCCCTCCTGCGCCAGCACCGCCAGCACCTGCAGCGCCGCGATCAGCCCGTCGCCGGTGGTGGAGAAATCGGAGAGGATGATGTGGCCGGACTGCTCGCCGCCGACATTGAAGCCGCCCTCGTTCATCTTCTCGATGACATAGCGGTCGCCGACCGAAGCGCGCGCGAGCTTGAGGTCCAGCGATTGCAGATAGCGGTCGAGCCCGGCATTGGACATCACCGTGCCAACCAGGCCGCCGCCCTTGAGCGTGCCGTTCTTCGACCAGGATTTCGCGATCAGGGCCAGGATCTGGTCGCCGTCGATGATGCGGCCGCGCTCGTCGGCCATCACCACGCGGTCGGCATCGCCGTCCAGCGCGATCCCGAAATCGGCGCGCATTTCGCGCACTTTTGCCGACATGGCGGCGGGCTCGGTCGAGCCGCATTCGTGGTTGATGTTGAAGCCGTCGGGCGAAACGCCGATGGCGAAGACTTCCGCGCCCAGTTCCCACAGCGCCGCCGGCGCCACCTTATAGGCCGCGCCATGGGCGCAATCGATCACGATGCGCATGCCGTCGAGGCGAAGGTTGCGCGGAAACGTCCGCTTGGCGAATTCGATGTAGCGCGCCTGGCTGTCATCGACGCGCTTGGCACGGCCGATCCCGTCGGGCTTGGCGAGCCCGGTTTCGAGCCCGCTGTTCATCAGCGCCTCGATCTCGGCCTCGCGCTCGTCGGACAGCTTGCGGCCGTCGGGGCCGAACAGCTTGATGCCGTTGTCCTGGAACTGATTGTGCGAGGCGCTGATCATCACGCCCAGATCGGCGCGCAGCGAGCGCGTCAGCATGGCGACGGCCGGCGTCGGCAGCGGGCCGAACTGGAACACCTCCATGCCGACGGCTGTGAAGCCCGCGACC
>Ga0302324_100030350_pt1 | contig 10219 bp, 12 predicted proteins | sample Palsa_T0_1_FD_201949 | JGI IMG/M metagenome (GOLD analysis project Ga0302324, IMG submission 201949) | Peat permafrost microbial communities from Stordalen Mire near Abisko, Sweden - Palsa_T0_1 | ecosystem: Environmental > Terrestrial > Soil > Palsa > Peat permafrost | place: Sweden: Abisko... | reverse complement strand
GGTCTGACCAGCTCGCTGTTCCTCACCCTGTTCCTGGTGCCGGTCGTGTACATCTTCATCATGTCGTTCGTCGAACGGGCCGAACGCAAGCGGCGTGCCCGCCGCCTGCGGCGTGAGGCCGAGGACGCCGACGATGACGAGCGGCAGTTTCCGCCGGTCGAACGGCCGCAGCCCGCGCTGCACTAGGGGCGCGGGCCGGACCGTAGCGCGCGGGGATCAGCCGGCGAGCCAGATGTAGCGCGCGATCAGGAGCACGGCGACGAAGTACAGCAGGCGGTTGACGTCGCGCGCGTGGCCGCTGAGAACTTTGATGACGACGTAGGCGATGACCCCGAAGCTGACGCCGTTGGCGATCGAAAACGTCAGCGGCATGCCGATCAAGGTGAGAAAGACCGGCACCGCGATCGTGTAGTCTTCCCAATCGATGCGGCGCAGCGACGACATCATCATCGAGCCGACGACGATCAGCGCCGGCGCCGTCGCACAGGCCGGGATCGCGCCCGCCAGCGGCCACAGGACGGTCGCGATGAGGAAGAGGACCGCAACGACGCAGGCGGTGAGCCCGGTACGGCCGCCTTCGGCGATGCCGCTGGCGCTCTCGATATAGGCCGTCGTCGTGCTGGTCCCGAGTGCCGAGCCGATCATGGCCGCCAGGCCGTCACACGCAAACGTCCGGCGCGCGCGCGGCATGTTGCCCTCTGCATCGAGCGCACCCGCGCGCTGGGCCAGCGCAACCAGCGTTCCGGTGGCATCGAAGAAGTCGACGAAGAAAAACGTGAACACGATGCTGAGGACGCCGAGCGACACCGCCGCGTGCAGATCGAGCGCGCCGGTGAGCCCGGCGGGCACGATCGGCAGCGCCGCGATCCCGTCGGGAAAACCCGGGAAGGCCCCCAGGCCGTGCGCGCCCGGATACACCGCGGCGCGGCTGAGCGCTGCCGCCAGCGTCGAGGCGACGATCCCGATCAGCACCGCGCCGGGCACCCGGCGCGCCAGCAGCGCGGCGGTGACCACCAATCCGATCGCGGCGATCAGGACCGTCGGCGAACTGAGTTTGCCGAGCGTCACGAAGGTCGCCGGATCGGCGATCACCGCACCGGCATTCTTCAGGCCCAGGAAGGCCAAGAATAAGCCGATGCCTGCCGTTACCGCGATCTTCAATTGCTCGGGTATCGCCCGCACGATCGCTTGCCGCGCTCCGAGCACCGAGAGCAGCACGAAGATACTGCCGGAGATGAACACGGCGCCCAGCGCCGTCTGCCAGGGGATCTTCTGGCCCAGCACGACCGTGTAGGCGAAGTAGGCGTTGAGCCCCATGCCCGGCGCCTGCGCGAAAGGATAGCGCGCAACCAGCCCCATCAGCGCGCTTCCGGCCGCCGCCGCCAGCGCCGTGACCACCAGCAGCTTCGCAAACCCGTTGGGGACGACGATCGCGTTGCCGAGCACCAGCGGGTTCACGAACAGCACGTACGACATGGTGAGAAAGGTCGTGATGCCGGCGCGAACCTCGACCGGCACGCTCGAACCGGAGCTCGAGATGCCGAAATAGCGATCGATTGCCGTGCTCATGAGACCGCTCCTACGAACGCCCGCGGCCGGTGACGTAAGCGGGCTCGAGGCTCGCTTCGTCATCGGCGCTTTGGGACATCGTAGCGGCTTGGGCGGGGGCGCGCATTCTCCAAATGGAGCGTCACCCCGGCGGGCGAGCCCGAGAACATGGCGCGAGGCCGGCCGGCGGCCCCGCGCTCGATCTTGGGTTAGTTGCGGAGAATGACCCGGTTGGCGATGAACGTGCCGTGGCTGTAGTAGCCGATAACGGCCACGTGCTGCGAGGCCGCGGGCGTTGCGCCGGTCGGGAGAATGACGGTGCCGTTCTTGAGATCGATCATCTGCACGACGCCGTCGCGGCGGGCAACCTGCAGACGGTACGGCGCGAATGCCGCAACGCGGCCCAGAATGACGTGGTGGCGGTCGAACTCAAAGCGATCCCAGGCCGACTGCCAGGTGGTGTACTGCGGCTCGCCGTGCGGGCCGTAGATGATGACTTCTTCGGTTTGCGCGGCGGCCGGCAGCATCGCCGCCGACGTGAACGCGAGACAGAATGCGAACGCGGTTAACAAGATTCTCATCGCTAGGATTCCTCTCCGAGGCAAAAATAAGTGCGGGAAAAAAGGGCCTGAGCCCACCCTACACGCTCGCAACGACCGCAGCCAAGCACCCGGTTTCCTTTTCACGGCGACTTAATCGTCCGGCGGCCGAGCGTGGCCGGCTCGCGCTATTGCTTCGCCTTCGCGAGCGGCATCGTCCACCAGATGAACGCACGCCAGGCCGGGGTGCCGGGGCGGGTCGTGCCGTTGCCGGGATTGTTTCCCGAGAGCGAAGCTTCGGTGAAGAGCCGGAGATATCGCGCGAGCTGGATGGTGAGATCGATGTTGCTGATATTGTTGACCGTTCCCATCCCGTCGTCGGTCATCTCGCGCCGGAAACCGACCACGACCGTATCTTTGATGATGGGCTCGTACACGTCGACCGTGTAATCGCGGCCGCTCGCGGCGGAGGTCGCTCCCGCGCTGGGGTGCGCGTCGTGCGTGGTCTGATAGACGAGCAGCACGCCGGGCACGCCGCGGGCGGGGTCCCGCTGGAGATAACCCGCCAGTGCGGTGAAATGGTCGGTCGTGCCGTCCGAGATCGGATAGGTTCCCGACGCGCCGTAGATGCCGACCTCGAGCGGGTTCTTCGGACGCAGGAACGACGCTTGATACTGCAGCGTCTTCCCGGCGCTAGGCACGAAGTCGGTCGCGCCGTTGAGATCGGCATCGCTGCCGACGTATGCGGCGGCAACGTTTACGGAACCGTTGACGTAGCCGGTTTTCGCGCCCCAACGGTTCCCGTCGAGCTCATAGGTATGTTCGCCGACCGTTACCTCGGGAGTCGCATACGGGGCGATCTCGAAAAACTGGCTGTAGGGCGAGGGCGCGGGGACCTCGAGCTTGCCGACTTCGAAGTATCCGTTGTGCTTGAAGAGGTTGTTATAGCTCACCCACGCGGTGTCGAGACCTCCCGGCTGACTATCGGCCCAAATCCATTGCTGCACGTGGTACGACCAATTGTCGCCGGCTAGGCCGTCGAGATGGACTTCGACGTTCCCCCAAATCACACGGTGGGTATCGGGCGCGGCAGCTTGCGAGTCGTACTGAGCCTGATAGCCGACCCAGAGCGGGAGCGCTTTCTTGAGCACCGCGGCGTCCAGATACGCGTACTGCGAACGCTGGATGTAACGCCCGTAGGCATTGAGCGTCGGGACCGCGGTGTGACACGTCGAGCACGGGACGCCGTACGCTTGAGCAAAATTCGGCATCGCAAGCGCCGGCGTTCGAGCGGCGATGGTCAGCGCCGCTGCGAAGCCGCTCGCCAACAGGATTCGACGAGCAGCGGTCATGGCTTGACGTCGATGGTAAGCAGCATGTCGGCATGATTGGGACCGCACACGATGGTGCAGTTCAATTTGTACGTGCCGGCCTTTTTCGGCACGACCACGACCGAGATAGGCTGGCCCGGCGCGATCGTCGTGGGCGGAATTCCGAGATCCGTCGAGGCAACGCCGTGCACGCCGCCGCTGGAGCTGAAGCGCAGCGTCTGAGGCTTGCCCAGATGCAGCACGAGGTGGTCCGGTACGAATTTCTGATCGGACGTCGCCGTCACGTTCAGAACGGGAAGCGCGCTAGGCTTGGCCGTAGCGGCCGGCGCGGGGATTACCGCTCCGGCGGCAAGCAGGGTTGCCGACAGGACAAAAGCTGACGTACGCATGGCGGTCTCCTTGGCCCCAGCGTACCGACGGGGTGGGAAGACCGTGAGAAGATCGGGAGCACCGGCGTGAACACGATCTTCACAGCTTTCTCCCAGGTCGCGGCCCGTTTCTGTCGCACTCGGTCGGTACGGCCGGAGCGAAATCCCGTCATCACGGGTGAACGCGCGGGAGCCGGAGGGTCGCATGAGCCGTTGGACGATCGCACTTGCCTGCGCCGTACTCGCACTTCTCGCAGGCGTGAGGTCCACCGGCGGGACCGCCGCAAGCGCCGCGGCACCGGACGGGAAGGCGATCTTCGCGGCCAAGTGTGCTGCCTGCCATCAAGCCGGCGGCCTGGGCAGCGGACCCTACCCGCCGCTGGCGGGGAACAGTGACGTCACCGCGCCGGACACGGCCAACCTGATTCTCACCGTGCTCAACGGCCGCAGCGGTCCGATCCAGGTGAACGGCAAGACCTTCAGCGGTGCGATGCCGGCCTGGAAGGACCAACTTTCGAGCGACGAAATCGCCGCCGTCGTCACCTACATCCGTTCCGCGTGGACCAACAAGGCGGCCGCCGTAACCAGCCAGCAAGTCGCCGCCGCTCGCAATCCGGTCGCCCTCAGCGGAAGTCAGATTTTCGCTGCACGCTGCGCAACGTGCCATCAGGCGGGCGGCCAAGGAACGAGCGCGTTTCCGCCGCTGAACGGAAACCCGCATGTCGCCGCGGCTGACCCCAAAGACATGATCGCAACGATCGTCAATGGGCGTTCCGGGCCGCTCGTGGTCAACGGCGCCACGTACAATGGGCGCATGCCGACCTGGAAGGGCCAGTTATCGAATGCGGATATCGCGGCCGTGGCCACCTACATTCGGGGCGCTTGGACGAACAAAGCGTCGGGCGTGACCGAGCAGCAAGTCGCCGCCGCAGGACCGTCCGTTCTGAACACGGTGGGCGCTTCGATCTACGCGTCGAAATGCGCCGCCTGCCACGGCGCGAACGGGCAAGGCGGCGGTCGCGGAACCTTTCCGGCGCTGGCCGGGGACGCGGTCGTCAATAGCAGCGACGCGGCGGGCATGATCGGGACCGTCGAACATGGACGCAGCATGATGCCGTCGTGGAAAGGCCAACTCTCCGCAGGCGACATCGCGGCGGTCGCGACCTTCGTGCGTTCGGCTTGGGGGAACAAAGGCGGACCCGTGAGCGAACAAGACGTCACTGCGGTGAAATAAAAGGAGCACGTGCATGTCGACCGGCAACGGCGTCCCGGAAAAAACTGACGAACCCGACGCAACGGATCTCGATTCCGACGAGCTCGACGATATCTCGGGCGGCGGCGGTTACCCCCACCAGCCCGGTGGCGAGTCGTACGGCGGCGGGGCGCGGCCGCCCACCTGGGGCGGCTACGACCCCGACTAGTTCAGGCTTTCGTGCATACGGTCATGATGCCGACCGTGAGACCCTTCGACGTCTTGAAGGGTCGACTCGGAGTTCATTTTCGTCGACCTACTTTGCCTGGGCTGCCCGTTCGATGAGTGCCGCGACCTCGCTCGGGTGGGAGAGCATCACGACGTGCGAAGAACCTTGTACCTCGATCGTTTCCCGCGCGTGTGCACGTTGTGCCATGAAATGGTGCGCGGCCGGCGGAATGTTTTTGTCGAGCGATCCGAAGATGAACCACGACGGTATCGTCTTCCACACCGCCACGGCCGCGGGCTCTGCAAAGGCGGCCTCGGTGATCGGCCGTTGGGTGACCGCCATCTCCGCCGCGTCGGTCGCGGGCAGATCTGCCGCAAACTGCGCGTGGAACTTTTCAGGCAGGATGTAGAGATCTTTGTTACCGTCCGGCAGCAGCACGGGCGGCGCCAAGGTCGGGCCCAGCGTCCCGCCGGGGAAGCGCCCGACCAGTGCATTCGCGGTCTCGCCGATTTCCGGCGCCAGACCGGAAACGTAAACGAGCGCCTTCACCTTGCCCGTTGGGTCGGATACGCTTGAGATCACTTCGCCGCCGTACGAATGCCCAACGAGCACGATTGGACCAGGCATCGCCGCAACGATCGACGAGAGGTAGGCGGCGTCGGATTTAACGCCGCGCAACGGTATTGCGACCGCGATAACGTGGTAGCCGCTGTCCAGCAGCTCTTTGACGACCGGGTTCCAGCTGGCGCTTTCGGCGAAAGCGCCGTGAACGAGAATGATGTTCGGCTTGGCGGTTTCCGCCCCAGAAGCGTTCGGGTTCGCGAGCGACGTCGCGAACAGAGCGGCGGCAAATAGTGCTCCGCCGGTCAAGCTATGCATGTGTTCTCCTTCTCGAGATCGTTGCTCTGAGATCTCAGTGCGTTCCGGCGCGTTCCGGAATCGTGAAGCGCACGGTATGCGCGTCAATCACGCGATGTGTGGGGTCGGCGAGTTGGACCAAGATGCTGTGCGGCCCGGTGGGCAACCATTGGATGATGAGCGGCTCGCCGCTCGCATCGACCCAGTGCCACGGCGCGTCGTCGACGGTGATATGCAGGTGACCGATCCGCGGCGTCACGGCGAGCGCTGCCTGACCATAAACCGGGACGATGCGGAGGTTCTCGGTGCGGTACGGGATCACGCAAAGACCGCGCGCGAGCGCCTCGGGCAGCGGCGGCCCGACAACCAAACGCGGCGGCGGCTGCACGGCTGGTGCGGCAATGCCGGGTTCCTCGAAGTCAGCTGGCGTGGACATAACCTCCTCAGAACAACGTGATCGGCGCGGCGTTTGAGCGACGGGTGATTGCGCGGGCAAACGTACGCCCTTCGTCGCCAAAACGAAAATAGACAATTTTTTGGAGCGCTGAATCGTCCGGCGGTCGCGCACAAAAATCGTCTCTGGCGGCACAGTGCCATGACGGCCTAGCTTGGCTGCATACCACCCTGTTTACCGAACGAACGAGGAGCGGACATGAGCACCATGACGACGCGGGACGGAACGGAGATCTATTACAAGGACTGGGGATCCGGCCGCCCCATCGTCTTCAGCCACGGTTGGCCGCTGAGCGCGGATGCGTGGGAGGATCAGATGTTCTTCCTCGTTTCGCACGGCTATCGATGCATCGCGCACGATCGCCGCGGCCACGGCCGTTCGAGTCAGCCATGGGACGGAAACGACCTCGACACCTATGCCGATGACCTCGCCCAGCTCGTCGAGCACTTACGCCTCACCGATGCCATTCACGTCGGCCACTCGACGGGCGGCGGCGAGGTGGCTCGCTACATCGGCCGCCACGGTACCAGCCGCGTCGGCGCTGCGGTCCTCGTGAGTGCGATCCCGCCGCTCATGCTGAAGACCGCGACGAATCCAGCTGGGCTTCCGATTGAGGTGTTCGATACGCTCCGCGCCGGCGTTGTTGCCGATCGCGGTCAGTTCATCCGGGATCTCGCCGCGCCGTTTTACGGTGCCAACCGGCCCGGTTCCAACGTCTCCCAGGGTCTACGCGACTTTTTCTACCTGCAGTCCATGATGGCCGGTTTTCCGGCATCCTACTTCTGCATCAAGGCCTTCTCCGAGACCGACTTGACCGAGGACTTGAAGAAGTTCGACGTGCCGACGTTGATCGTCCACGGCTCGGACGATCAGATCGTCCCGATCGTGGCGTCGGCCATGATCTCGTCCAAGATCGTGAAGGACGCGCTCTTCAAAGTGTACGACGGTGCGCCGCACGGACTCCCGTCGACCCTGAAGGACCGCTTAAACGAAGATTTGCTGACCTTCGTAACGGCCTGCCGAAGTCTGACCAGTTCGGCACGCTAAACGCAACGGGCGAGAACGGCGACGGCTCCATCGGGGGCCGTCGCCGGCTTTACGGACGCTCGCACCTTACGGCCCGAGGGTCCGGAGGATGAACTCGAATGCGCCGGCGGACAGGTCCATCGTGCCGATGCCGACGAGCGGCCGGCGATTGAGGAACCGCCACGGAGCACTCGCGGAAGCTGTGCACACAACGAGCTCGGAGGATGACCGCGGCGGCGCCAGACCGTCCAGCAGCGCGTCGTAGGCATCGACTCCCGCGGCACTAAAACCGCCGTACCGGAATAAGACGGCGCCCTCGCCGCCACCGGCGGCGAAACGGCCGTCGTGCGCGAGCCTTCCGTCGGCGTACATCGACACGAAGTCCGTGCCGCACACGACATTGTTGTCGGCGCCGAAGCTCGTCACGGTGCCGCCCGTAATCCGCAGCGGCAGGTGGATGAGGTCGCCGGCGGGGCCGATGGGCTGCACGATGAACTCGATGCTAAGGGTAATGCGGCCCAGCGTCTCACCGCGAGCCGCTTCGTGCAATCGCCCCATCCTCGGTCCAGTCTCTTCCGCCGGCCGTGGCGACCCTTCTAAGACTCGCTCGATAACGTCCCGGCGTCGTTCCGGTTAGCCGCACGAATTGGCGTGTGAAGTAGCAAAGGTCGTTGAAACCAACGCGCTCGCATACAGCTGCCACCGTGAGGTTGTGATTTCCGAGCAGATCGCGTGCTGCGTCGACGCGCCGCTTGATGATCCACGCCGTAACCGCGGTGCCCGTCAAGCGCCGAACGACGTCGGTCAGATGCGCCGGCGAATACGCCAGCTCACGAGCCACGTCGCGCAGCGAAATGCGCTCCGCATAGTGCGCGTCAACATACGCCATCACGCGCTGGACGGTCGATGACTCGAGGCCGGTACCACCGCCGAGCCCACGGAGTCTCCGGCCCGTGCCTTTCGGCCGTTCCGTTTGAACCGGGGGCGTCAAATCGCCCCGGGGCGCGCAAGGGCTGAGGGCGTCCGCTACGGTCGCGGTGCCCGAAAAATCGATCATCGGTAACTCCGCAATGGACCCGTCTTGGCGATCTCTCCGTCCGACGGTGAGATCCGCTCCCCTCACAGGAGCGCATACGGCATACCGGAAGTATAGGGCCGCCGCATATATAAGTAAAATACATATTTTGAGATATGTGGTATATCGAAATCGGCATATAACACCGTGGACCTGAACCTGATCCGGCCAATGTGCGCCCTACTCGAGGAGCGACACGTCTCACGAGCCGCGGAGCGCTGCGGCATGAGCCAGCCTGCGATGAGCCGGATATTGGAACGCTTGCGCGCGGCCTTCGACGACAAACTGCTGGTGCGAAGCGGGCGCGCGTACGAGCGGACACCCTTGGGCGAGTTGATCATCGCCGACTTGCAAGACATTCTCAGCCGCGTGGATGCCGCGCTGTCCGGCAGCCGCTTTACGCCGATGCAATGCGACACGCGATTCCGCCTTGCGACAACCGACTACGCGAGCGTTGTTTTCCTTCCCAGGCTTCTGCGCGACCTCGAATCTCTTGCGCCGAACGCGACACTGACGATCACGGCGTGGAATGACCGCAGCTACGAGGATCTCGGCTCGGGCCGGCTTGATGCCGCGATCATGAGCGCTGACAATCCGCCGGGAACGCTACAGTGCGAGCGGCTCTTCACCGAGGACTACGTCTGCATGGTCGCCGCAGACCATCCGGTGCGCGGCCGTCGCTTTCGCCTCGAAACATATTTGTCGTATCGGCACGCCGTGATCGATATCATGAACGGCTCCCAACCGTCCATCGATCAGCCCCTAGCCGGGCGCGGCGTTCGGCGCCGTATCGGTTACCTGACACCGTTTTTGGGGTCTGCCACGTTTGCCGTGGCCCGGACGTCGATGATCTTGACCGTGCCGCGCCGGCTTGCCGAGCACTACCGGGATTTCGTTCCGGTGCGTATCCTCATGCCGCCGCGCGAGATCACCCATTTCGCCTACTCGCTCCTCTGGCACAAGCGTTTGGAAACGTCATCGGCGCACGCGTGGCTTCGTGAGCGCGTCAGGGAACTCGCGAAAGAGGCCTTCGCCAAGTCGCGAATCAGCGCCTGAGGTTGCCCGCCCGATGCGGCGACGGTGCACGGGAAGCTCCGCCGTCGAGCAGCCGCCGGAGAAATGTCGCGTGGTCGAAACGTGAAGACGCGCCGAACTTCACGATCACGGCACGTTCCGAAGGAACGATGTAGAGTGCTTGTCCGCCGGCACCGCTGGCGTAGATCGCGCCGCCGGCGCCGATCTCCGGGCGCAGATGCCAGCCCAATCCGTAGTGCGGGTTAGGCACCGAGCCCTCAAAGCAGCGCGCCAGCGATTGCGGCTCGACGACGGCGGCCCCATTCCAGCTTCCGTTCGCCAGAATGAAGCGGCCGTAGGTCAGCCATTCGCGCGCCGTCATGAAGGCGCCGGTCGGCAACGGCTGGGTGCCGTCGCGTAGCGTGCGCCACGACGCGACCGTGACGCCGATCGGCGCAAGGATACGTTCCCGGAGGTAGTCGTGCGGTGTTTGGCCGCGCGACGCGAGCTTCTCGGCGAGCACGGCGCCGAACACCTGCAGCGGAATGCCGCCATACGTGAAACGCTCGCCGGGTTCGTCTTTGA
>Ga0302324_100030348_pt1 | contig 10220 bp, 6 predicted proteins | sample Palsa_T0_1_FD_201949 | JGI IMG/M metagenome (GOLD analysis project Ga0302324, IMG submission 201949) | Peat permafrost microbial communities from Stordalen Mire near Abisko, Sweden - Palsa_T0_1 | ecosystem: Environmental > Terrestrial > Soil > Palsa > Peat permafrost | place: Sweden: Abisko... | reverse complement strand
GGTCGACGTGCGCGACGATGGCGACGTTGCGCAGGTCGTCGCGGATGGCCAGGGCGTCCCGCGGGATCGCGGTGTGGTGCGTTACGGGCATGCGTGAGTCTCGATTGTGTCGGTGCTGGGAGCTGCCACCCGACCGGATGGCTCTCTCCATTGTAGTAAAGGAACGACGATGGCCGGCCGCGGGCACCAACGGCCGTTCGGAATTATGGGTTTTGATGTTTTATGGCTCTGACCTGGGCTAAGGCGGCTTAGGCCGGGGGTGGGGGTGCTGCGCCGGGCCTAAGCCTGTTCGGCGGCGGAAGATAAGGCATTCGTCCGATGCCGGGGGTGGGGCCTTACGACGAACCTTGAGCATGTGGGGAACCAGACGAGGTTTCCCACGGGGTCGAGGAGGAACCATGCATCCCGAGATTATGCGTGAACTGGGCGCGCAGCACGGCCGTGACATGCGCGAACGTGCACACAGGGCGCAGCTGGGCCGGACCCTGGGCCTGGGCCTGGGCCGGCGGGCCATCCGGCGCAGCGCCCGCCACCGGGGCGAGACCGACGCGTTTGCCGTCCCGGCCATCCCCGACTACGTGGACGGTTCGTTCCGGAGCGCCGGGGACAAGGCGGCCAGCCAGGCGCGGGTGCCGGCCGCCCGCGACGCTGCCTGAGGCGGCCATGAGCGTCTCCGCGCTCGCTAGCGAGCTGCCCGGAATGTCCCCGGCTGGAATGTCCCCAGCTGGAATGTCAGAGCCGCGTGGCATGCTGACAGCAGAGATGAGCGGGCGAGCAGCCAGTCCGGTCCTGGTCGGGCGGGACGAGCCGATGGCCGCCCTGGACGCCGCGTTCGCGAGCGTGCGCCAGGGCGGCCCGACGGCTGTGCTGCTGGGCGGTGAGGCCGGGGTGGGCAAATCCCGGCTGGTCAGCGAGTTCGGCCAGGCCGCAACGGCGGCCGGGGCCCGGGTGCTGACCGGGGGCTGCCTGGAGCTGGGCACCGACGGGCTGCCGTTCGCGCCGTTCACCGCGGTGCTCCGCGACCTGGTCCACGAGCTGGGCGCGGAGGCGGTGGCCGCGATGGTGCCCGGCCGGACCCCGCGGGGGCTGGCCCGGCTGCTGCCCGAGCTCGGCGAGCCGGACAGCCGCCCGGACAATGACCGGGACCCGGGCGAGGCGCGGGCCCGGCTGTTCGAGGAGGTGCTCAGCGCGCTCGATCACCTGGCCCGGCAATCGCCGGTGGTGCTGGTCATCGAGGACGCGCACTGGGCCGACCGGTCGAGCCGGGACCTGCTGACCTTCCTGATCGGCAACCAGCGGGCCATCACCGGGCTGCTGATCATCGTCACGTTCCGCTCGGACGAGCTGCACCGGACCCACCCGCTGCGCCCGATGCTGGCCGCGCTGGACCGGATCGCCTGGGTCGAGCGGGTCGAGTTGCCCCGGCTGACCAGCCACGACACCGCCGAGCTGGCCGCGGGAATCCTCGGCCGCCAGCTCGCGGCGGACCTGGCCGACGCGCTGTACCGGCGCAGCGAGGGCAATCCGCTGTTCGTGGAGACGCTGGTGGGCTGCGACGGCGAGCTGAACTGCGAGCTGCCCGAGTCGCTGCGCGACCTGCTGCTGGACCGGGTGCGCCGGCTGCCGGAGGACACCCAGGAGGTGCTGCGGGTGGCCAGCGCGGGCGGCGAGACCACCGGGCACGCGCTGCTCGCGGTGGTCACCGGCCGCGATGACGCGGCGCTGACCGGCGCGCTGCGCCCGGCGGTGACGGCCAACGTGCTGCGCGCGCAGCCTGCGGGCTATACGTTCCGGCACGAGCTGATCCGCGAGGCGGTGCACGAGGACCTGCTGCCCGGTGAGCACGGCCGGCTGCACAGCCGGTTCGCCGAGGCCATCGAGGCCGACCCATCGCTGGTGCCGCCCGGCCGGGCCGCGATCGAGATGGCCCACCACTGGCACGCGGCGCACGACTCGGTCTGGGCCCTGATCAGCGCGTGGCAGGCGGCGGCGCAGGCGGGCCGGGCGGTGGCCCCGGCCGAGCGACTGTCGCTGCTGGCCCGGGTGCTCGAGCTGTGGGACCAGGTGCCGGACGCGGCGGAGCGGATCGGCGCCGATCACGTCCGCGTCCTGGAGGAAGCCACCTGCGCGGCGCAGGAGGCCGGGGAGTTCGAGCGGGGCATCGCGCTGGCCAACTCGGCGCTCAAGTCGCTGGACCCTTCGGCTTCGCCGGTCCGGGTCGCGCGGTTGCTGGAGAAGCGGGGCCACTTCCGGAAGGACCTGGGCCGCAAGGAATTCCTCGATGACTTCTCCGCCGCGCTGGCGATCGCCCCAGCCGACCGGCCGGCCGTGCGGATCCCGATCCTGCTGGCCGCGGCGCGCTGCGTGCCGGTGGCGGCCATGGAGCGCTCCTACGCCGAGGAGGCGCTGGCGCTGGCCCGCCAGTCCGGCGACGAGGTAAACGAGGCGGACGCGCTGATGACGCTGGCCATGTTCCGGGCCGGACCCGGGCAGCAGGCCGCCGTCGGCAGCGACCCGGTCGAGCTGATCGGGCAGGCGCGAGCGATGGCCGTTCGGGCCGGGGCCCACGGGCTGGTGGTCAAGGCCGCGATCAACTCCTCGCACCTGCTCGAGGGGGCGGGCGAGCACGAACTGGCCGCCGAGGCGGCCCGGGAGAGCATCGCGGGCCAGGACGAGTGCTACATCGACCGGGTCAAGCGCAGCCTGCTGGTGATCAACCAGGTCGAGCCGCTGTTCGCGCTGGGCCGATGGGACGAGGCCATGGACCTGGCTCGTGATTTCCGGTTCAGCTCACTGCCGCTGCGCGGAGCCACCCTCGCGGTCTACGCCGGCCAGATCGCGCTGGCCCGGGGCGACATCGAGGCCGCCGTTTCCGCGGCGGCGACAGCGGCTGAGCTGCTGCGCGGCTCGCCGTACGCGGACCAGCACCAGCTTTCCCTCGGCCTGCTGGAGATCTCGCTGCGCGTGGCCACGACGGGAGTTGTGGCGGCGGTGAAGCTCGCCTCGCAGGTCGTCGAGGATTACGAGCTGGCCGGCGACAGCCCGCGGTACGTCTGGCCGCTGGTGAGCGCGGCGGCCGGGGTTTGCGTGGTGGCGGCCCGGGATGTGCGGTTCCGTGAGGAGGTCGCCGGGCTGGCTGGACGGCTGCGCACGATCGCGGAGAAGCTGGAGACGTTCGGCCCGGTCCAGCAGGCCAGCCGGCTGACCTTCATCGCGGCCGACGCCCAGGTCTGCGGGGTTCTTGGTGCTGCTGAGATGCTTGGTGCTGCTGAGATTCTTGGTGCCTGGGACACGGCCGCGGTGGCGTGGGAGGCGGTCAGCGAGCCGTATCCGCGGGCCCAGGTGCTGCTGCGGGCGGCCGAGGCGGCGCTGGCCGGGGGCGACCGGGACGGGGCGGCGGCGCGGCTGCGGGTGGCGGCCGGGCTGGCCGGCGGGCTGGGCGCAGAGCCGCTGGTTCAGGAGATCGGCCTGCTGGCGCGGCGAGCGCGGATCGTGCTCGGCGGTTCGGGTTCCTTGGGTGTCTCCAGTTCTTCGGGCGCCTCGGGTGCCTCGGGTGCCTCGGGTGAGGATGGCTTCGGCCTGACCGAGCGCGAGCAGGAGGTGCTGCGGCTGGTGGCGGCGGGGCGTAGCAACCGGGACATCGCCAACCAGCTGTTCATCTCGCCCAAGACGGCCAGCGTGCACGTGTCCAACATCTTGGGCAAGCTCGGCGTGGCCAGCCGCGGCGAGGCCGCGGCCAAGGCGCACGCGTTGCGGCTGGCTGATCCGTTGTAAGACTGGTTCGCGGCCCTTATGGTGACTTCGTGGGGGGTGACCCGGCCCGGATTATGGTGGGCCGTGACCGCGAGCTGGCGCGGGTCACGGGCCTGCTCGACGACGCCCTGGCCGGGCGCGGACGGCTGGTGCTGTGCACGGGTGAGGCCGGGATCGGGAAGACCCGGCTGGGCGAAGAGGTGGCCGCGGCGGCGGAGGCCAGGGGCGTTCCGGTGGCGTGGGCGCGGGCGAGCGATCAGGGCAGCTCGCCGCCGTACGGGCTGTGGCGGCTGGTGCTTAGTGAGCCCGCGGTTGATACGGGTTCCGTGGCTGACCTGTGGCCGGGGATATTCGGCGCCGCCGACCTGGGCGCCGAGTCCAGCGTTGCGCAGCGTTTCGCGCTGTTCGCCGAGGTCCGCGGGCGGCTGGCCGCGGCCGCGTCGGGCAGCGGTCTGGTGCTGGTGCTCGACGACCTGCAGTGGGCGGACGAGGCGTCGGCGGCGCTGCTGGTCGAGGTCGTCCGCCAGCTCCGCGGGACGCGCATCCTGGTCTTCGCGACCTACCGGGACTCGGCCGCCGACGGGATCTTGGCGCGGCTGTCGGCGGAGGTCAACACCGAGCGGGTGGACCTGCGCGGCCTGCCCGCCGGGGCGGTCGGGGACCTGCTGCTCGCCGGCGGGCTGGCGGCGTCGCCGGAACAGGCCCGCCGGGTGCACGACGAGACCGGAGGCAACCCGTTTCTGGTCCGGGAGCTGGGCCAGTCGCTGATCCGGCCGGACGGTTCGTCTGTGCCGGGGCGGGTGGTCGAGGCCACGGCGTACCGGCTCACCCAGCTGTCGGACGAGGCCCAGGCGGTACTGCGGGCGGCCGCCGTGGCCGGCAACAGTTTCTCGGCCGGGGTGGTAGCCAAGATGCTGGACCGGCCGGTGCTCAGCCTGCTCGGCCCGCTGGAGGAGTGCGCCGGGGCCGGGTTCCTGGTCGCCGGCGATCGTGCGGGCGATCAGCGGTTCTCGCACGCGCTGGTCAGCTCGGCGGTGGTGGCCCGGCTGAGCGCGACACAGCAGCGGCGGCTGCACACCGCGGCGGCGGACGCGATCGAGGCGCTGTACGAAGGGCAGCTGCGCCTGCACCTGGCCGAGGTGGCCCGGCACCGGGTCGAGGCGTCGCTGCCCGGTGACCGGGCGCGGGCGGTGGCGGCGTGCGAGGCCGCTGCTTGCGTGGCGGCGGACGCGCTGGCGTTCGAGGAGGCCGTGCGCCTGTACCGGCAGGCCCTGTCCGCCGGTGCGGGGGAACTCGGCGAGGACGACCGGTCCCGGCTCGAGCTGGCCTTGGCCGCGGCGCTGCACCGCAGCGGCGACCTGCCGGGATCGCAGCAGGTAGCGGTCCAGGCCGGCCGGCGTGCCGAAGGGCGGCGGGACCGGCTGGGGCTGGCTCGGGTGGCCCTGGTGATGGAGGCCACGGGCGTTCCGGAGTGGGACGGTGAGATCTGCCGCGTCTGCGAGCAGGCCCTGGCCCTTTCCGGGGCCGGGGACGAACTGCCCGACGACCTGCGAGCCCGGGTGCTCGCCGCGTACGCACAGGCGCTGGTGTACCGCGGCGAGTACGACCGGGCGGGGCCGGTCAGCCGGGACGCGCTGACCGCCGCCGAGGCGTCGGCCGATCCGGTCGCGCTGGTCGACGCGCTGCGGGCCCGCCAGCTGGCCTGCTGCGCCCCCGAGGGCCTGGCCGAGCGGACCGTGCTGGCGGGCCGGATGCTCGAGGCCGCCGACACCCTGGGCAGCGCCTGGGCCGAGATGTGGGGCCGGCTGTGGCGGATCGACACCTTGTTCGAGACCGGCCAGCTGCGGCAGGTCCAGCGTGAGCTCACCGACCTCGGCCCCTGCCTGGACCGGCTGAGCGGCCCGATCGGGCGAATGCATCAGCTGGCCGACGCGGCCACGCTCGCGCTGGCCACGGGGCGCTTCGCCGAGGCGGCGCGCCTGGCTCGCGAGGCGTTCAAGCTGCTCAGCGACATGGGACACCCGACCGCAATCGGCGCTCTGTCCGTGATCTTGTCCCAGTCAAGCCTGCACATCGGGCTCGACCGGTCCGGTCTGGCCGAGGCGTTCGATCTTGCTCCCGCGCAGGTGCGGCCAGAGGCCGTGGACACCACGCGCGGCACCGCCACTATCTTCCCCGCGCTCACCGTCGCCCTCATCCGCCTGTTTCAGGGCGACCGGGCCGGCGCCGAGGCGGCCTATGCGCTGGCCGGGCCGATCCGGTCCTGGGCGCCGTCACCGGCCCTGAGAAAGGCGGCCTGGGGACACGCGCTGCCCATCGCCATCGGCCTGGGCCGCACGGAGGACATCGAGTTCCTGGCGTCGCAGTTCGAGCCGTTCCGGGGTCAGCACGCCGCGAACGGCGCAGGTCCCGGGGTCTACATGGGCCCGGTCGAGCTGCAGCTCGGCCTGGCGGCCGCGGCGCTGGGCCGACCGGACGCGGCGGCGGCGGATCTGCGCACCGCGGCGTCGATCTGCGACGCCAACGGCGCCCGCGGCTACGCGGTGCAAGCCCGGGTCGAACTCGCCGAGGTCTTGAGCCGCCGCCAGGCTCCCGGCGACCTGGGTCAGGCCGCAGCCGCGCTTGACGCCGCGGCAGGCGAGGCCGAACAGCTCGGCATGGTCCCGTTCACCGAGCGGATCGAGCAACTGCGGGCCGCGGCCTTTCGGCCGACGTCGGCCGTCCGCTCGCCGCTGAGCCCCCGCGAACTCGAGGTGGCCCGGCTGGTCGCGCGCGGGCTGACCAACAAGCAGATCGGGGAGGCCCTGTACGTCTCCGAACGGACGGCAGAGAACCACGTCCAGCACATCCTGGTCAAGCTTGGCTTCAGCAGCCGCAGCCAGATCGCCGCGTGGTCCAGCGAAGGGCTGGCTAAGGAAGCGCCGCCGACCCGTGAGTGGTACCCAGGTCGTTAGTAGCCAGGCGTTGAGTACCGGCGAATGAGTACCCAGATGAGTGTTTCCCCGGATGGCCGGATCCGGCCTTTCCCGTAGCGTCCCTCCTGCCAGCGCGAATTGCGCGCAGATCGCAGATGAGGAAAGGCAGGGCCGTCATGGCACACGTCCACTTCACCAAGACCAAGGGCCAGAACATCGAGGGTTTCCGCATGGTCGCCGCTAAGCACAACCCGCCCCAGGACATCGACGGCCTGCTCGCCTGGGCGGCCGGCACGGACGAGGACGGCCTCAACGTGGTGACCGTCTGGGAGTCCAAGGCACACCAGGAGCGGTGGGCGGCCGAGCAGCTCTTCCCCGCGTTCCAGGCGCTCGGCCTGTCCGGCATCGTCGCGGACTCCGAGTTCACCGAGTACGCGGCCGACGAGCTGTACATCCGCTGAGCGGGTAACAAGCCAGGGCTAGGCGCTGAGCCAGTCTGGGGGTTCGGCGCCGGTTTCGGCTTGCCATACGGTGGCGAAGTGGTCCGGATCGGCGCGGTAGGCGGTCTTGATCGCGGGCGCCGCGTCCCGGAGCATGTCCTGCTGGTCGGCGGCCTGCTGGTCGGCGGCTTGCTGGTCGGCGGCTTGCTGGTCGGCGGCCAGGCGCCAGCCCTTGGCCAGCAGCCGGGCCGCGTCGCGGTAGCGGGCTTGCCCGCACAGAAGCTCACCCTCGAGCAGCATGGCCCGGGCCGCACAGGACGGGAGCTGCTGCCAGGGCAGCTTGTCCTGGCAGATGTCGGTGGCCTCGTGGACAGCAGCCAGTGCCTCGCCGGACAGTTCGATGTCGGCCAGCCAGCCCGCCTCGCAGGTCAAGCACTCGGCCAGCGCCGGCAGGTACCGCGCTGGGTCGGCGGAGGCGAGGTTGCGGTACAACCGCACCGCCACCCGGATGGCGGCCAGCGCCTCGGCCTGGCGGTCGTCGGCCGCGAGCAGGCGCGACTGGTGGTCGAGCGCGTCGGCTAGGTCCGGGCTGTACTTGCCGGGGCGTTCGGCGGCTAGGTCCTGGTAGATCGCGACGGCCTCGTTGGCGGTCCGGAGCGCCTCCTCGTCCCGGTTCATGGCCTGCAGCGCGCCTGACTGGACGATCAGCCGGCTGGCCAGCGCATCGCGGAACTGGCTGGGCCAGATCCGGGCCAGGGTCCGCCAGCTCGCCATCTCGCCACGCAGCAGCGCGACGGCTTCGTCCGGCTGGTCGTTGGTGAGCAAGGTGGCCGCGCCGGGGGTGGCGTACATGTGTACGACAGCCACGACGAGGACAACGATGAGCGGGCCGACGAGCGCCCCGGTGATCGTCCACATCGGTCCGAACAGCAGCCACGCCGCCGCGCCGAACGCGACGGCGCTCACGGCTGATGCCACGAACAGCTTGACGCGCGTCATTTCGCCCCGCATGGTGCCATTATCGGGCCTTTGGGCCCCGGCGGTCCGGCAAGCGGCTTCGTGGCGCGGCAGGCGGCTGCGTGGTGCCGGCGATACGGTCTGCGCGGCGCCGGCGATACGGTCTGCGCGGCGCCTGGTCAGCCGGTCCTGCGGTAGGTGAGGGCGAAGTCGTGCTCCCAGCCGGCGCCGTTGAAGCACTTCTCCCAGGCGCCGCTGATGGTGTTCCCGTCCGGGCTGAAGGTGCCGGTGAAACGCTGCCGGAAATCCAGGGGCGAGAAGTCGCCCGACTCACGTGTGAGCGTCCACACCCCATCGGCCAGGCTCATCGCGTACAGGCGCACCACGCCGCGGGAGTCGTAGTAATGCTGCGTGTACGCGCCGGTCGCCGGGTTGACGCTGATGATCGACAGGCTGTCGGGTACCTCGGGGACCGGCACCTCGGTTCGCTGCAGCAGGAACTGTCGGTCCAGGGCCCATTCGAACCGGCTGCGCGCCTGCGGGCCTTCCTTGGCGATGGACGGTACCGGCTCGTCGCCAGGGAAGCGGACCTCTACGATCCACTCACCGACGAAGACGCCCAGGCGCGCCAGGGACTGCGATCTGTTCTCGGTCACGATGGTCCTTCCTCGAGTTCGAGTTTCCTGCCGGGCCCGCCCTCTAGGCCAGGGCAGCAAGACGAGCGGCCAGGACCAGTGCCTCATTGGACGGCGCGAGGGCGCCGTCGGGAAGAACAGGGGGTCTTCCAGGCCGATGCGGATGTCGCGTCCTAGAGTGGCTGCTTGCCGCAGGACTGGCCAGGTGGCATCTTCTTCGCCGTGGTGGAGCCTGGGCGCGGCGATGCCCAGATGATCGAGTCTCTCGTCGATGGTCATGGCTTCCGCCGCCGGGTCCTGCACCGGATGGACAATCTCCACCAGCACTCGGACCACCCGCGTCGCAAAGCCGCTGGCCGCGAGTCGTTCGGCGTCATCGACGCTCCAGATCCCGGCCTCGATGCCGATCCCGGCGTCCAGCAGAGCCTGCATAACGGTCTCGGCGCCATCCTCGCTCAGGTTGACCGACGCCATGTCGGGCTCGCGCCAGGCCGAGACCAGGTCGGCTCGGCGCCTGGGGTCTGGCTCGATCCATGCGCCGGTGCTGACCCCGACCGCCACGCCGGCGGCGAGCCGGACGGCTCGCACCGTCTGATCTACGACGTCGGCGGCCAGCGTCTCCCAGCCATCGTCGTCCCGGGGATGAATGTGGATAGCAGCGGCACCGGCTCTGACGCAGGCCGCTGCGTCTGCCGCCAACTCCCCTGCTCCAAGCGGCAGCGCAGGATGGATGCCTTGTTCTCGGTCACCGTTCAGCGCAGCTTTCAGCATGAGCAAGTCTCCTTGATACCGACGGTCGCGGCGCTCACGTGCTGCAGCCAATCATCGCGCTCTCAGCCCGGTCAGATGGGGTACCTAGTCGGTTCGGTGACGAGCTGGCGTCCGGAGGGCATGGTCCAGCGGACCTCGCCGCTGGGGAGGTGCTCAGCGTTCCATCGGGGGTCTTGTTTCATCCGGTGGCAGTGCCGGCACTTGGGGTCGCCGTTGCACAGGCAGGTCCGTCCCCCGGCTTCGTACGTGATGTTGTGCTCGAAATCGCAGTGGGTGGCGGGGCGCCGGCAGCCGGGGCCGGCGCAGGTCGCGTGCCGGACCTGGGAGAGGTGCCGGAGCGTGACGCCGGGATCATGACCGTTGGCCTGGTGCCGGTGATCGCAGTCCCCGGCGGGGATCGGCTCGATCTCGAGGAGCAGGTCGCGCTGGCCGGGGAGGCCGGCGGAGAACCGCCAGGTGCCGTAGCCGCCGGGCGGGCCGGCCGGCCGGCCGGGGTGAAGGTGAACCGGGGTCTGCCGGGCGGGTCGGGGCCACCCGGTTTACCTGGTTTGCCTGGCTGGGCGGGGCGCCGGGGGCCGCTGGCGGGCGCGGGGCGGGCGCAGCCGTGGCCGATGGCGTGGCCCTGGCTGTCGGTGACGGTGACGCACCAGGTGGAGCGGGGGTTGCGGGCGGCGGCTTGGGCCAGGTCGCGGGCCAGATCGGGGTCGACCAATCATGGAGCAAATACACTAAGGGAGACAAGCAGGACA
>Ga0302324_100030347_pt1 | contig 10220 bp, 7 predicted proteins | sample Palsa_T0_1_FD_201949 | JGI IMG/M metagenome (GOLD analysis project Ga0302324, IMG submission 201949) | Peat permafrost microbial communities from Stordalen Mire near Abisko, Sweden - Palsa_T0_1 | ecosystem: Environmental > Terrestrial > Soil > Palsa > Peat permafrost | place: Sweden: Abisko... | reverse complement strand
GCGAGTTGTTGACCAGATATATAAAGCCGCGCCTCGGCCATCTGTTGGGGAAGGTCGATGCCGGAGATAGGGTTGCCGTGAACAGCGACGATGTTATCCGCAACAACCTGGCTGATCTTGACAGCGCTCAGGAGTTAGTGAAGAGCCGGGGAGCGCGATTGATGATTGTCTACATCCCGTTCAGGAGGGATATTCCTGAACTGAGCAATGCTTCCGGATCGATCCTGAAGGCGTGGAGCAACGCTCACCATGTTGGGATGTTCGATCTGACTTCCGCTGAAGCGCCGTACACCGCGAAAGACATCACGCTGGACAATGGAGTCCACTTGAATGCCAAAGGGCACGAGGTTATCGCTCAGGAGCTAGAGCGGTCCTGGCTCGCGGTGGCAGGGAATCAATGAAGGAGCGGGTGAACATTCCGTGCTGCTGTGCGTCCCGATCTCGGACCGAAGTTAGAGCGTACCTCACACTTGAATTCGAGTGGATATTTGGTGTTCCGCGTGAGGATGGCAAGCAATGAACGTCTCAGTTTTCACGATAGGCAGATTTCATCATTTCGACCTGGGACGTCAAGTACTCCGACTCGGACACCGGCTTTCGCTTTTTACAAGCAATCCGCGAAACAGGGTGGATCCGGAGCTACTTCCATTCTCAAAGACGCATCCACTCTTTCGCATTCCATATGCGGTTGGCGGCCGGCTCGGATTCGCATCGCATTTGTATTGGCTGGATGAAATGTTGCTGAAAAATCTGGCTGATTGGTTGGAACGCTCGCTGGATGTTGAGTGGACGGAAGTCTTCCATGGGCTGGATGGCACAGGGCCGAAAGCCGGCCGGCGCGTACGGGAAGCCGGAAAGCTGTGGATATGCGATCGAGGCTCTTCGCACATTCTTACGCAAAGAGAGTTACTCGCAGAAGAGCACGCCGCCTGGCAGGTTGCGCCGCCCAAGTTCTCCACGGATCGCCTTGAGCGCTGCGTGGCTGAATATGAAGAAGCTCATGCGATCACGGTTCCATCGCAGTTTGCGAGAAGATCGTTTGTGCAGCATGGCATCCCGGCAGAGCGTGTGTTTGTATGCCCGTATGGGGTCGATCTTTCGGAGTTCAGGCCAGGCGTCAAGAAAGATGGTATTTTCCGTGTAATTCATGTTGGACAAATCAATGTGAGAAAAGGGATCGGGCACCTTCTGCGGGCAGTTGAGCCGCTGGTTAAGAAACAGAGGTGCGAGTTATGGCTGGTAGGCGAGATCGACGCTGGTGTGCAGGGTCTTCTGGATCGGTATGCGGGCATCTTTGAATACAAAGGAGTGTGTCAAAGAAAGGATCTTTGGCGGTTCTATTCACAGGCGTCGGTCCTGGTGCTGGCTTCAGTTGAGGAAGGGCTCGCGCTGGTGCAGGCGCAAGCGATGGCTTGCGGTGTACCTGTGATTGCAACAACAAATACGGGCGCGGAAGATTTATTCACCGACGGGGTTGAGGGCTTTATCATTCCGATACGCAGTCCCGAGAAAATCAGAGAGAAGATTGAATGGATGATTGACAACCGGGAACTGCGCGATGCGATGGCTGCGGCGGCTTTGAATCGCGTGAAGGGCCTGGGGGGATGGAACCAATACGGAGAACGTGTGGTGGATGTGTATAAGACTCTGGCATCGCGACATGGGATTCAGTTGCACGATTGATGTCCAGGATAAGTGCAGCGGCGAGAGGCTTCGGCTACGAGGGTTGAAGATGGCGGGGAGTTTTCAGAATCTTTCCAGAGCAAAGGTACCGCCCGGGTTCCGGGGGCGGCCGGCTTGGTTTGTGCAACTCTGGTGGATCGTGCAAGGCGTACTATTTCACGCTTCGCCGCAGGCATTGTATGGCTGGCGCCGCTTTCTTCTGCGCAGTTTTGGCGCGCGCATTGGCAAGGGGGTTCGCATCAGGCCATCGGCCAGCGTGACTTATCCCTGGAAGCTGCGTATTGGCGACTGGAGTTGGGTTGGCGACCATGCCACTCTCTATACGCTGGGGGAAATCACCATTGGTGACAACGCCGTGGTCTCGCAGCATTCGTATCTGTGCGCGGCTTCGCATGACTACACGCGGCCGACGTTCGATCTCTACGCGAAAGCAATCCACGTCGAGTCAGAGGCATGGATCGCGGCGCATGTGTTTGTCGGACCTGGGGTGACGGTCGGGCGGGGCGCGGTCGTGGGAGCTTGCTCGGTTGTGCTCAAGGATGTTCCTGCGGGCATGGTATGCGCAGGGAATCCAGTCAAGGTGCTGCGCGCGAGGCCAACTCAAAGCGAGTAGCGCGGGGAGAAATCATCTCCCGCATCTGTATACTTATCCGGAATGGAGTTATCTTTGGGCGTTGTAGATGCAAGTACTCAGCTACTCCCCAAGCAGATCGATGCTCTGTGGCGCGCGGGAACCTCGATGAAGATACTGCATGTTATCCCCTCTGTAAATCCGGCAACGGGCGGTCCTGCTGAGGGATTGAAGCAACTGTGTCATGTCTATCATAGTGGTGGGCACGAGGTAGATGTTGCTTCACTGGATTCGCCGAAGTCGATCGGACAATATAACTTCCCGGCGCGCGTGTTTGCTCTTGGGCCGGGCTGGGGGTTATACGGGTACGCGCCGCGTGCCGCCAAGTGGTTCAGTGAGAATCTTGCGCGCTACGATGTTGTTTTTATCAATTGCATCTGGCAATACAACACGCTGGCAGCTTATCGAGCACTGGCTGGAACGGCAACGCCGTATGCAGTGTTTACCCATGGCATGCTTGACCCTTACTTCAGGAAGAGATTTCCGCTGAAGCACATCAAGAAGTCGATCTATTGGCACCTGTTTTTGCGCAAGATTCTATCGGGCGCAACGACGGTGTTGTTTACCTGCGAAGAAGAGAAGATTCTCGCGCGGCAGTCTTTCCCGGGATATCAGGTGAAGGAGACGGTTGTGCCTTACGGTATATTCGGTCCGGAGTGCGACCTGGCTGCGGCCGGAGAAGAGTTTCTAACTCAGTGGCCTGTTCTGCGCGGCAAACGCCTGGTCGTCACGATCGGCAGAATCCATCCCAAGAAGGGGACGGATATTCTCATCAAGGCATTTGCCGCAATCATGGCTGAGGGTCCATCGTGGCACCTGGTGATTGCTGGGCCTGACCAGATAGGGATCAAGAAGGACCTTGAGGTTTTGGCTGCACGGCTGGGAATCGCGGAGAGAATCACCTGGACCGGGATGCTTACCGGAGAGGCGAAGTGGGGCGCGCTGGCGGCCTCAGAAGTTTTTGTGCTCCCTTCGCACCAGGAGAATTTTGGAATTGTTGTGGCAGAGGCGTTGGCATGCGGTATGCCGGTGATCGTTTCAGACAAGGTGAATATCTGGCGAGAGGTAGAGAGCTACGGCGCCGGGTTGGTCTGTGAAGATACGGTGGAGGGGGCCACGGCGGGCCTGCGGCATTGGCAAGCGCTGAGCAGCGGAGACATCGCGGCCATGCGGATTCGCAGCAAGCGATGTTTCGATGAGTTGTTCAACTACGATGCGACCGCCCAACGAGCGCTGGACATTGTTGAGCATGTGGCCCGTCAGGCAACGCGCATTTAGGATTCTGCGATTGCAGCGATTCGAGGACGATGATTCAACGAATTCTCAAGATGCTTGGCGCGCTGGGCACCAATACCTTCCTGACGGTGGTTACGCAGCTCTTATTGCCGCCGGCATTTCTGCATTACTATGGTGTGACCAAGTACGGTGAGTGGATCGTACTTTCAGGGACGCTCAGCTATCTGTCGACGCTGAATTTCGGAATCACCACTTATGCCAGCAACGAACTGACGATGCTGCGCAAGCGGGCCGATCTGGAGAGATATCGTGAACTTCAGGGCAGCACGCTTGCCCTGCTGCTGTTGATGGTGTGCGTCGGGCTCCTAGTTACATCGTCGGTGTTCTTCCTGCCGCTCGGAAAGTTACTGCATTTGTCTTCTATTGCACCACGAGATGTTACCTTTACAGCGTTTTTCCTGGGCCTGCAAATGCTGGTGAACATCCTTGCGGGCTATTACAACAACCTGTTCATGGTTGTGGAGCAGACACATCGCGGCCTGTCCTGGGCGATTGCGCGGGCCTTCGGAGCAACGATCGTTTGCTTTACCCTGACAATGTTCCGGGTCGACTTTCGATTCCTTGCCCTGGGCCAGTTTGTCGCTGTGCTCTTGGTGACGCTTCTTTCGATTGTCGACCTGAAGCGGAAATTGGCGGGCTTGCCGCTTGGACTCCAGGGGGCCAATTGGAAGACGGCAGTGCGGACGCTGAAGCCGAGCGGGCTGTTTGCCATGATCTTCGCTCAGCAGGTGCTGACTTACCAGGTGCCGGTAAATATTCTGCAATGGATCCTTGGGCCGTCGGTGGTGGTGCTGTTCAATACCAGCCGGACGGTTCTTTCCAGCGCCCGCCAGGTGTTATCGCCAATCACCAACGCCATTGCGCCGGAGATAACTTTCAGTTATGCGAATCGAGATATGAAGAAGATGCTCTATATCTTCCATCATTCGGAGAAGATTGTGTTTGCCGGGATTCCGATCGCCAACCTGGGAGCTTATCTGTTTGCTCCGATCATTGTGAGAGTGTGGCTACACCGGCCGGAGCTCTTCGATCCGTATACTTATGGACTTATGGCGCTGGTTTCCGCGGCAATCAGCATGAGGGACCACAAACAGTTCTTCCAATTCTCGACGAACATGCACAAACGGCTTTCGATCATCGTGTTTTGCGCAAATCTGATCATGATTGCGTTGAGCGTGCCGCTGATCTACAAGTTTGGATTGTATGGATTCCTGAGCATCTGGCTGGCTTCAGAAGTATCGCAAATGGCGCTCATCTATCTTGAAAACAGGAAGCTTTTTAGCAACGATCCGTCCATCACGTTCACGCCGGTGTTCAAGCTTGTTTGTGTGATGCTTGTCTCTCTGCCGGTTTGCATGGGAATGGTGCACGTTGCCCGGCAACATTCGCTGGGTATGGTTGCGGCAGTGGCGGTGGCCGGCATGTTGATGCTGACGGTGGAATCGTATTTCGTTTTTGGACTGCGAGACGTGTGGGTTGAATTTGAACAGAGGATGCGGCTCAGGGCACGGCCGGCTTGAGGCATGGGTGAAGGCGGACACGGGAAATTGGATTTGCACGCCTCAAGTGGAGGAGCAGCGACGGAGTTTGGAATGACTTCAGCAAGTTAGCCCCGCTTCGCGGGGATGGCAAGTTAGCCAGTTAGCGGAGGCTGTTCTATCCCTGTCAGCTTGAATCCGTTACTTTTCGGAACCAAGCGCCGCGACAGCTTTTGCCAGGTTTGCTTTCGCTTCCGGGCTATTGTCTCCAAGGGCGATTGCGCGCTCAAATTGCTCCTTTGCCGCGCCCATTTCCTTTGATTGAGCCAGTACAAGTCCGAGCGCTTCGTGAGCGCGCGCGTTCTCGGGGTGTTGTTTGACAGCGAGGTCCAGCAACGCAAGCGCTTCATCTCCGCGGTTGAGTTGCATGAGGACGATGGCAAGGCGATTGGAAATGTCCAGGGAATCAGGGGAAGTATTGAGCCCATCGCGGAGCAGGTTGGCCGCTTCATCGAGCTTTCCTGTCGCGGCGTATGCGGCTGCAAGGTTGAGGCTCTGCTGGGGGGTGCGCTGGCCCAGCAAGCGCGGGACATTGAGCAACGCGATGACTGCAGGGAAATCCTTATCGAGAAGAAGATCGTTGGAGAGCGCGTCCAGTGCTGTGGACGACTCAGGGTCGAATTCGAGGGCGGAGCGCCACTCCTGCTCGGCGTCCCTGGTTGAATGCGATTGGTCGAGTGCTCCTGCCAAGATGAGATGCAGGCTTCCGTCGCGGTAGCCGAGTTGTTCCGCTTCCTGAAGCGCAGGGATGGATTCCCGGAAGTCTCCGGAAAAGTAAAGGCTGACGCCGAACATGAAAGCGATATGAGCCGCGTCTTTCTGATCGGGCTCCTTCTGCAGAGAAGTGGCAAACGCGTCGGCGGCGCAGGCATATTGCTTTTGACCGGCGAACCAGACTCCAAGATCGGTGTATGCGGCGGCTTTGGGGTTGTCCTGAAGCTGTGCCTTCATGGATTCCGGGGGCGTGCACGGCGCCTGGCCGGGGAGGGCTCCAGCGCTTGCCAGCAGCATCCCGACCATGAGAAAGAAAGGGCGGATTGTCATGACTTGCAGGTCCTACTTGAGGGCACCGGCGACCTTTGGACCTGGATCCTTTGGTGCATCGGCGACGTGAACCGCGATGTCTTCAATTCCATCGCCAGCGATATTGGCGAACTCCGGAATGTTGACGGCGCGATTGGCGGCAGTGGTGTTATCGATGAGGATAGCAGGGCTGTCGTTGCCGTCGGCGTCGATGTGGGTGAGATACATCTGCGTATAGGGCGAGCGCGCCTTGGAGGAGAAGACCATCCAGCGCCCATTGGGCGAGAAGCTGTGCCAGGAATTCATGAGGCTGGTGTTGGCCCTCATGCGGCGCGCGGTACCGCCGGTGCTGGGAACGATGTACAACTGACTGTCGGGGCGCATGAGCTGGCCGTTTTTGCATTGCACGAAGACGATCCAGCGGCCGTCGGGCGATACCTTGGGGAAGTTATTGCTCATGCCGTTACCTGAAGCGCCGGCGAGAGGCTCAGCCACGCCGCCTTTGCCGTCGTTGAAAGGGATGCGGTACAGGTCGTATTGGATCTGCGTCTCGCTCGCATCCAGTGCATGCAAAGCACGAGGCTGGCCGGCAGGGCGGGGATCGCGGGCTTCGGCGCGGGCAAACACGATGTATTTGCCGTCGGGGCTCCAGACGCCGTCGGTCTGCACATACTTCGGGTTGTCGGCGCCCGGTAGCGGGGTGCGCTGGCCGGTGGTGCGGTCATACCAGGCGAGAATGCCGCGGGTGGGGAAGAAGACCTGCAGAAAACGGTAGTCGAGGAAGTTGGTTACATAGTAGCTGTCGCCGAGCTTGAGGTCGGGCCCGGCGAAGGTGCTAAGCACGTAGCGGCCGTCGGGCGAAACCTGCGACATGAATCCGACCCGCGTTGTGCCGACCTGGCCGGCGGGGTTCCAACTTACCATATCCTTGCTGTCGATGGTCATGTGCTTCTGCACAGGAACCACGGCGTAGAGGCCCTTGTCGTTGGCCGGCCCGTCGATATCCATGCCAAAGGTCTTGCCGTCGGCGGAGAAGGAATGGCAGTTGCCGCAGGTGGGCATGTCCTTAAGGACAGTGTGGCTCTCCGGCCTGGTGATGTCGCGCAGGCGCCAATGGATGAGATGGATGGCCGTGGGCGCCAGCGGGGAGACCACTCCGTTGACGCCGGCTGAGGGCATGAGCGGAACGTCCCGGTAGAAGATGGGCGCGCCCACCGGATCGCGCGAGGTGGTGAATTGAAGGCGCGACTGGGAATAGGCGACCTGGCCATCGCGATAGCCGGTGATGACGACGGTGGCGGCTTGCGCGACGGAGTGCGCTTGCATCGCGGACCAGGTATCCGCATCGGGAGTCCAGATCCATGTGGCGGCCTGGCGCGTGGTCAGCCTGGGCGGCTGATTGGAGTCGGCGACGGCGTCCGGATCGATGGGGCCGAGGGTCATGCGGTCGCCCTTGGAGACGACGTGAATGGGTGCGGACTTGTCAGCGAAGGCGATGTCGATGCTCCAGGATGTGCCGGCCGCGTCGCGCCAAAGAAAGGTGGGCGGGGTGATGCCGGGGGGAAAGATGGAGCCGTTCTCGGGGTAGTCGATGGAGATGGGCGACAGGGTCTTGGCAGCGTCCTGGGCTGCGTGCGCCGGCGCTCCAATGCCCAGCGGGTGCAGATGCGAGGGCAGAAAGGCGATGCAGAGGAAGGAGACTGCGAACAGTGTCAAAAACACAAGGGCTTTACGCCTGGTTTGTTGCGAGGGCCTGAAGTCGGAAAACACTGTTCCTCCATGGAAACACGATCTATGTCCGATATTGCCGTGACGAGCAGCCGCCCAGGGGCAGATCACTCAATGGAAGTCGCGAATCCAAGGCGTTCGGGGCGGGTCGGCAATTCAATTGTTGCCGTGCGTTCGTGACGATCGGTCCGGGTGACGTTGGGGAAACCCGGGCCTGCTACCACGAGATGGATGTTTTCAAGAAACGAATCCTGCTGTCAAGACTACACTTGACTGCGGCTTTGATGCTGTGGCGCCTGACTGGAACGAGGATCCCATCGCGACGGCCCGATCATTTGGCGGCGACCGAGACGGAGGTCATGGGAATCTCAAGCGTGCCGGCGCGGTTTGAGGAAAGATCGTAGATGCCGGTGCGCAGGTACACGTCCCCTGGAGGCGCGTCGATATCGAAGTGGAAGGGGATGCCGGACTTCTGGGCCATTTCGTTTTGCTCAGGCCGGATCGACAGCCCGATGGAACGTGCCTCCCAGTTGAGCGGCTTGCCCTCCTGGCTGTAGGCAACCAGGGCGACTTCGATGCGCCCACGGCGCACGCCATCGGCGTCTGGAACCAGGGTGAGGCGGTCCGCTGAAAGGGTGAAACTGACGGTATAGCGCGTAAACGGCGGCTTCAGGTCAGCGTTATCGCCGGCGTGGGGCGCCGCGCCGACGGGCGGGTTCCCAGCCGGGGTAATCTTAACGCGATAGCTGAGTTCGGTGAAATCAGGCATCCCGCGGTCCATCATCGGGCGCAAGGGGTCGGTGGCCGGGGCGGATTCGGCAAGCTTCTGCTCCTTGGGCGTGTCCTCGAAGTAGCTGTGCCGGTAGGAAAGCTTGTAGTTCCCGGAGATGGTTTTTACCTCGATCTGGCGCTCCTTGCCCACTTCCTTGCGATCAGTGGGCGTGTAGGCGAGCGTGTAGAAGCGCGAACCGTTTTCTATGTCGTCGGCCAGATACCCCTTGAAGTCGTTTCCGCCATAGCGCGCTTTGCCTCCTGTGGATTTGGCGAGAATATCCATGTCAGCCATATTCAGGCCGTTTTGCTGCAAATCGGAGTTCAGAGAGCTTGTCTGGGCCTGGATGACGCCCTGAAAGGTGGTCGGATTCCCGGCCAGCTTGGGGTTTTCCGCGGTGTAGAGACTGTGCGGCGTGAGGCCCCTGGCGTCAACGGGATAAATGGAGACGCGCGCTTCGGCCAGTATGTCTACAGTCTTCTTCCACTCTTCGTCGTAAGGGCAGCCGCCATTGGTAAGTTCGCCCTCATTGACCATGGCGGCCAGGCAATGGGGAAAATCGCCGACAAACCAGATCAAGTTTTTCCGGCCGGGAACACCGGTGAGGTACTTGGCTATCTGCTGGAAAGCTTCCAGCGTCATCAGAACGCGCTGGTTTCGTTCGAAACCGGCTTCCTGCCCCTGGAATTGCTGCAGCGAGGAGGCCATGGCAGCCAAGTCGGCGTTCGGCACGCCGCCATAGCCGGTGTCGACCGACTCCTGCAGGATCATGTTGGCCGCCGATTGCTGCGCATTGTTGCTTTCAATGGTTGGCAGAAGCGCGGAACTGTTGGGGTTGGCAGCCAGCCGTGCAATGGCGGCGCGCAGAACTGTGCCATCCTGCGTAAAACCCTGGATGATGCGCAGCCGCTCGCTCAGCATGAACACGGCGATACGAACGCGCGGGGGCAGCGTGGTGAGGTACCGAACCATCTCCTTGTGAACATAGGACTGATCTCCCTCGGCGGTGTTCAGCGCATCCATCAAGAGCACATTGACTGAGTCGTTGGGAACCACGGTGGGGACGTTGGTAAAAGTGTTCGGCGGCAGAGCCGGGGGCGTGGCCGCGGCTGCATCGGGCGACGCGGAGAAGTTCGGCTCGAAGAACGAAATGGCCTGGGGCTTGCCGTTTTCAGAGACCTGGAAGTCGTCTTTGGTGAGGCCTGGAACCGCATGACCGTCCTTGTCCGTGACCACCACATCCACCAGCACGGTGCGTACGTTCAATTTGAGCGTGGTGATGGGGGATTCCGTGTCCGATGGGAGCGCAGTCTGGGAAGATAAGGGACCAGCCAAAAGCGGAATTAGTGCAAGAACGAGCAAGGGGTAACGGCAACGCTGCATAGGCTCACCTCAAACTGGCAATGCTATCACGAACGGTACAACTTCCTTTGATCCGCACGGACCATGCGAAGGGTCATTTTTCGGGCAGGGGCCGGCGAGCGTAACTCGGACCATCTACCGATTAGACGGCGCAGCCATCCACGCGGTTATGGGGATCATTGCATCG
>Ga0302324_100030346_pt1 | contig 10220 bp, 10 predicted proteins | sample Palsa_T0_1_FD_201949 | JGI IMG/M metagenome (GOLD analysis project Ga0302324, IMG submission 201949) | Peat permafrost microbial communities from Stordalen Mire near Abisko, Sweden - Palsa_T0_1 | ecosystem: Environmental > Terrestrial > Soil > Palsa > Peat permafrost | place: Sweden: Abisko... | reverse complement strand
TGGATCGGCTGATCAAGTGGTTCGTCGGCCAGCGAAAACGTGCCCCAGTGCACGCCAATACTGCGCTTAGCTCCTAAGTCCAAATGCACCTGAACCGCCTCGGCCAGGTCCACGTGCTGCATGCTCATGAACCAGCGCGGTAGACAAGCGCCCACGGCGATCAGGGCCATATCGAACCCGCCGCCCTGGTCGGGGGACTGCCGTTCGGCAAAATAGCGTCGCGTGTCGGCAAAATCCTGGCTATAGCCGGTGTCGCCGCTGAAGAACCAGTGAAAGTCTTTGCCGAGCACGGCCCAGGCGCACCACAGTGTTCGATTGCGGTCGCGTAGTCCGCGTCCCGACCAGTGTTGCGCCGGGGTGCAGTGAAAATCGACGCCTCGATGCCTATGGGATTGCCACCAATCCAGTTCCTTCACATTCTCGATTCCGAGTTCGCGAAACCACGGCTTGAGCCCGAGCGGTGTTATGAATAGCGGTGATCCGCCCGACTGGCGGGACAGTGCAGAGACACTATCACGGTCGAGATGATCGTAATGATTGTGCGAGATGAGCACGACGTCGATGTGTGGCAATAGATCGAGGCGCAGGCCGGGCGGATGTGCACGCTTAGGTCCAGCAAATCGCACCGGCGAGGCGCGCTGAGAAAAGATCGGATCAGTGAGGACGTTCAGGCCGCTAGCCTGGATGAGCGCCGTCGCGTGCCCGATCCAGGTCACCGCTGGTGTCATCTCGCGGACTTGCGCATTGCGATGAATGAACTCGAGATCGGCGGCTTGAGACGGCGTCGGTACGAGGGGGGCAGGTGGCAAGCCCGCGCGTAGACGCTGAATCTGCCATCGCAGCAGCTCCGCAAACGATTTGGTGACCGAGGCAACATAATTGTTCCGAAACCCATGCGAAGTATGGTGAGAGGCCATTGTGTTTATCCTAAAGCGCGATGAATGCGCCTGCGAGCGAGCATCCCGGCGCTTCCGTTCTGTGCACGGTCGGGTAGCGCAAGTGTGCAACCGTGGAAGCCGCGTTCGACCTCCACGTCAAAAAATACCGAGACGTTCGGCACCGCCGCGTAGCGGCCCGAACTGTTCGATTGCCTCTTGCGTGTTCCAGGTGAAGCACTGAAGGGCGGATAGCTCTAAATCGACTTGAAATCGTATCGCGCGATGTCGCCGATTGCTTTTTGTTGTAAAAGCGCGCGACTCGCAGCAACGACACTCGCTGAAGCGTCCTCCCACGACTACAAACGTCGATATTTCGCCGCGCGGTGACTTGGCTGAAACACCCAGCCCGCACCTAGCTTCCACCACGCCGAAGTACCGGAAGTTTAGTCGACGACTTGCCTTCAGGAGGGCACAGTCCCGCGAGAAGGGGTGCGTAGGCAGTGAGTCTCAGGGCTACGAACTCCGTGAAGAGCCGCACGCGCTTCGTTTTATGCGCGTCGCTTGGTGTGAGGAGCCAAAGCGTTCCGTGCATGTGCGTGGCGGTGCCTGGCGCCCTCGCCAGCAAGGGGTCAGAATCCCCGACGAAGCATGGCAGCGTTGCGATCCCCAGGCCCTGGCGCAACGCGGCGAGCTGAGCCCCGGCGTGGGTGGTCCTGAGCGGAACCTCTGCGGTACGCACATCACCCTCGCGCGCCCAATCCTGGATTCCATGATTGTTCTTGACGATCCAGCGGATGCGATCGGTGGCTCCGGTGCGCCACGCGCCAAGGAGCTCGCGGGACATGTAGACACCGTCGTAAACCTCCGGTCCCATCTGGCCGTGGAGATTGAGCGGCAGGGCGTTGCGGTTGTAGACGACTCGGATCGCAACGTCTGCCTCCCGATTGGTCAGACTTACCGGCTCATCGGACGGCAGAATTTCCATCTCGACCTCAGGGTGTAGACGCGCGAACTCGGCGAAGTCCGGCATGAGCAGGTGGGTTGCGAACGACGACACCAGCGTCACGCGCAGGAGCCCGCTTACGCTCTGGTCGCGACCGAAGATGCTAGTTTCCAGCCGACTCGCCGCAGCCTCCATCTGGCCCGCGAACTCGAGGACCTCCTGTCCCGCATCGGTCAGACGATACCCCGACGGTAGCTTCTCGAACATTCTTGCCCTGAGGCGTTCCTCAAGTTGCGAGATGCGCCGCAGTACCGTGGAGTGGTTGACACTAAGGCGCTCGGCGGCGGCCCTGACTGAGCCCTCGCGCGCGACGGCAAGAAAGTAGCGGACGTCATCCCAGTTGCTCATAGGCTGCAATTTTGCACCGCGGCGCATGCTATCGGAACCCCCTCAATCACCGCGAACTAATCAATATCTAAATGGCAGAGCAAAGTGTATCTGCGAACCGGTTCGAAAACGCACCACACATGTCGAATTTTTCGGACTGCCGTCAATGTTTTTGACGCGGCACAATATAGGTCGATGAGAGCAACATCCGGCCCCCGGGGGGCGCCCTTGCTGCTGAGCTGGCAGCTACGCTCGCTCAGCGGTTGCGGAGCTTACAGACTGACATCCCGTTGCGGATATTCACGTCTTTCGGCCACCAGTGCACGCGAGTCGGCAGCGGCGATCCCTGATCCAACGCTGTTGCGCAGGTGCCATTGACCACACTTCGCTCGTCAGCGTCGATCTAATGCCTCTCCCGATATGGTCGCCCACGCAAAATCAGCTGCTTGCGCAGCTGCCAAGCACTGTGCAGCAGTCTTGGTTTCCGCAACTAGAGCTTGTCGATATGCCTCTAGGGGCCGTGTTGTATGAGGCGGGCAGCACACTAAGTCACGTCTATTTTCCAGCGACATCGATCGTCTCGCTTCTCTATGTCATGGAAAACGGTCGCTCGGCTGAAATCGCAGTCGTCGGTAAAGAGGGGCTTGTCGGTGTTTCCCTTTTTATGGGAGGCAATTCGACGCCGAGCCGCGCGGTGGTGCAGAGCGCAGGCAAGGGCTTTCGTCTACCCGCGCAATCTATGCAAGAGGAATTCGGTTTGGGCGGCCCAGTCCTGCATCTGCTCCTGCGGTACACGCAAGCCCTCATCACGCAGATGGCGCAAACCGCGGTTTGCAACCGTCATCACTCGTTGAGCCAACAGCTGTGCCGCTGGTTACTGCTGAGCCTCGATCGGTTGCAAGGCAACGAGCTCGTGATGACGCAGGAGTTGATTGCGAATATGTTGGGCGTGCGGCGTGAGGGTGTCACAGCGAACGCACTCAAGCTACAAAAAGCCGGGCTCATAAAATACGTTCGCGGACGCATCACCGTGATGGACCGGAAGGGATTGGAAAGGCGGAGTTGCGAGTGCTACGCGGTAGTTAAAAAGGAATACGATCGGTTGTTGCCGTCGACGGTGGCAGAGTAGCCGGGCGCCCTTTGCGGCTTATCTGCCGGCGGTAGCTACGTTACTTTTGTTGAGATCTATCATAGCAGGCGTCACCCGAACAAAAGTAAACGGGGACTCGTCTTGCGATCCGTTCAAGACCGGTAAAGAATCGATGTTCCTCCTTGGAATAATCGTATTCACGAAGACGTCGCGAGCCGTTTACGGGCAAACGGCGAGACCGCTGTCGAGGTCGTCACGAATGCTTTTCATGCGACGCCGCTGATAAAACTCCGTATATGTTACCTGGCGTACCGAGACCAGCTGCGAGGCGCGGTATATGTATCCGTAAGGCAGCAGTCAATCATCTATTTTTAGAGTATTACGGAAAACCATGAAATCCAGACTCAATGGTGCAAACGCCGCAGGTGATCAAGTGTCCACCGCTCATCTTCGCTGGCCGATGGTAGAGACGGGGACCGTTCCCGAGGGGGTGGTTATACGTTGGACGCAAACCGCTCACGAACGCTCCGCAGAACTTCGTCGTGACCGGATAGCGGTGGTGGCCTACTATCTGTCGGAGGCCCGTGGCTTTGTGCCTGGATACGAAACAGATGACTGGCTACTTGCACAGGCGCAGGTCGACGCCGCCGATGCAGGTACCTTTGAAGGATAGTACCGGGCGCGCCGTCTCTTTTCTCGCATGCATTGCAATGTCCTCACGTCCCGACCCTGGGAGGAGCGGACTTGGAGCCGCGTTCGCGACGTCCAGTCTGCCGCTTCCCCGATCTCTCCAAAGGTCACGGGTCACGATGAGCTCAGGCACGGCAGATCGCCGCGCCCTGGTCGACGCGTTCACTAATGATCGCATCGTCACAACCAGCGTACTAACGTGACGGACCTCGCTGCAAGTCCAACGCGAGCGGGCACGTTTGCGGCCTTGCCCGTCATAAGGATTGTTTACCTAAGTTTCTGGATCCCGGCATGCGGCGGCATTCCTGCGCCTATATGTTGCATGGCGTACCGACGTATGTGATGGCTACCGTCTATCCTCGCCTTGAGACGTCACTGCTGCACGATGATGCGAAAAACAGCGAAGACGCGGGCCGGGGCGCTTTTCGCACGTGGTACGCGAACTCCGGTACTTGGAATGGGCCGTCCTTATGTGTTTTGGAGCTTGCAAATGTACAGCCACGTGATCTGGCCCAAGCCGTATGACCCGAACACCTCGGCGATCTACGCGCTCAACGACATTGACGTGAACGCATCGCCTGGAGTGATATGGAAGCTGCTGATCGACCCCGAGAATTGGTCTAGCTACTTTCCAGCCGAAGATCAGGTCAAGATCCTGGGCGGTGAGTCGGAGCTGGCGCTTGGAACCAGATGGACCCGGGTGACCGTTGGCATTCCGACAAGACTGGTTGTGACGGAGTTCGTCCCCATCAGCAGAATCTCCTGGATGACCGTAGTCGACGGCGACGAGACCGGTTCGAGCGCCTATCACGGCTGGGTCATCACGCCCACGGCCGCTGGCTGCCATTTGCTGTCCGAGGAGACACAGCAAGGCCCGTACTTCCTCGAGGAGCTCGGACGCAAGCATCCCGGTGGGCTATACAAGTACCACCAGGAGTGGGTGGAAGCCCTAGCGCGGGCGGCCGAGGGAAAACCGGCCAACACGCAGGCCGGGCTCAAAGCCACGGGTGGACAATGAGGCGCGCAGTGTCGGCCGAGTCGCTCGACCAAATATTCCGATCCGCTAGAACCTTTAACGGATGGGCCCAGACGCCCGTCGCAGAGGATATCGTGCGTGGCCTCTACGACCTCTTGAAGTGGGGTCCCACTTCGGCCAACAGCTGCCCTGCGCGGTTTGTATGGGTAGCCAGTATGGAGGGCAAGGCGACACTTGCCGGGCTGGCGACCGAAAAAAACAGACCCAAAATCCTGGAAGCCCCTCTTACGGTTGTCATCGGCAACGATCTCGCCTTCGCAGACGCACTGCCTAAGCTCATGCCCCACAGTGCTGAGGCGACCCAAAAAGCCTTCGCCCAGCCGGGAATGGCTGAGGTAACCGCCATGCGCAACGGCAGTCTTCAAGGCGCTTATCTCATCATCGCCGCGCGCGCACTGGGGCTCGATTGCGGACCGATGTCTGGATTCGATAACGCCGCCGTCGATCGCGCCTTTTTTGCCGGTACGCGTACCCAATCGAATTTCATCTGCAGCCTTGGATACGGCACTCCCGCCTCAGTATTTCCGCGCAATCCGAGGCTCTCCTTCGAGGAAGCCGGCCGTTTCGCGTAAAAATGGAGCGGATATGCATATAAGCGAGATCGAAAAAGCGTTGACCGTCTTACAGGGCATCGGCGCCAAGGACGTACTCCTCGCAACGAAGTATATGAACCCTGCGAAATACGTAGAACACAACCCGTCCGCGGCCGACGGCGTTAACGGACTGATGCAGCACATCAGCCAGTTGCCGGGCGAAAGCCCTCATTTGGAGGCGCGAAGGATATTTCAGGATGGGCCCTATGTTTTTTCCCACGAAGAGGGGCCGCAGCGCGTCTTCTTCGAAATCTTCAGATTTGAGGACGGCTCGATTGTCGAGCACTGGAAATTTTCGACCAAAACTGCTCCTCCCAATCAGAGTGGGCACACCCAGACCGACGGGCCGACTCAGGCGAAGCTCTCAGAGGACACGGAGAGGAACAAAAAGTTTGTGCGGGGATACTACGAGACAATCCACGTCTCCGGAGATCACAGCAAGATTCCGCAATACTTCGATGGTGATCATTGCATTCGACATGAGCCTGGCGTCCGCGATGGAGTGTCGGCATTTACTCGAGACCTTGAAGCACTCACAAAGGAAAGAAGCATCGATGAGATCCGGTTCGTGTTCGGACAGGGAGACTTCGTCTTTATAGCCGCCAAGGGGTCTCATCGGGATGACCCTTGCATCTACATCGACCTCTATCGAGTTGAAAACGATAAAATCGCGGAGCGTTGGGGGTTTCCCGACAAGATTCCGCCTGAAGCGCAATGGAAGAACACGAACGGCATGCTTTAGATGCGTTTTTTACCGGCTCACTCCGGTTCACTAAAAAACAATGACGCTCTTCAGGACGCAGAGAGCCGATTGCGCAACATTCCGACAAACCATTTCCGCCTTTAATTAAAGGAATTATATGAAATACGCCATTATTGGTTCGGGCCACGTCGGCGCGATACTCGCACACGCCTTCGCCAATGAAAGTATCGAGGTCGCCATCGCAAACACTCGCGGTCCCGAGTCACTCGCCTCTTTGGCGAAAGACCTCGGGCGCAGCGTCGTCCCGCAAACCATTCAAGACGCCTGCAAGGCCGATACGATTTTTCTTGCCGTCCCCTTCCCCGCTCACAAAGAGGTCGCGAAACAGCTCAAGCGCTGGAACGGCAAGATCGTTGTCGACGTCACCAATACTCTTGATCTCACCCCGATGGAGCGGGAGGATCTACTCGGCGACCAACTCTCTTCCGAAGTCGTGTCCGAGGCTTTTGTGGGCGCGCGCTTAGTCAAAGCGTTCAACCACCTGACTGCGAAACAGCTCGGAGCCAATCCGCTTGTCAAAGGGCAGCGACAGGCGGTCTTCGTATCAAGCAACGACGCGGAGGCGAGCGCCGCCGTTGCGGCCCTAGCCACTCAGCTTGGGTTTGCTCCGATCGAGCTTGGCAGACTCGACCAAGGTGGCGTACCGCTTCACGCGATAGGCGGCCGACCTGGCGCTCTTCTGTCTCAGAACTTGGTGAAATTCGGCTGACCACAGTGTTCAGCGCACGGGTCAGCTCATGCGCGGGGCGGACGGAAGACGGAATGGCATGCAATTGTGCAGACCCAGCCGTCCACAACCCGATTTAGGAGCAGATCATGAATCGATTCGAAGGTAAAGTCGTCATCGTTACGGGGGCCGGTTCCGGTATTGGTGCGGCCACGGCGCGCCGCTTTCTGAAAGAAGGCGCATACGTCACGCTCAACGGGCGCCGAGAAAACAAACTGCATGAGACGATTGCGGAGTTTAAGTCCGGCCAGTCACTTGTTCACGCTGGAGATGTGTCCGACGAGATGTACGTGAAGCGTCTCGTAGAGGACACGATAAAACGCTTTGGCAGGCTGGACGTGCTCGTCAACAACGCCGGCATTGCGATCTTTGGTCCATTCGAGAAGACCACCACCCAAGACTGGCGCAAGGTGATGGCTACCGATATTGACAGTGTTTACTTCGGCGCCCGCGAGGCATTACCCCATTTATTGAAGACGAAGGGGTCACTAATCAACCTCTCGTCCGCATCTGGTCTGGGTGGGGATTGGGGGATGAGTGCTTACACTGCCGCCAAGGGCGCCGTAACTAACTTTACACGCTCGTTAGCGCTTGAGTACGGATCCCGGGGGGTACGGGTGAACGCAGTGGCCCCGAGTTTTACATCTACCGACGCTACTGCCGAGCTTGGTAAGAGTGAAGCCGTATTAACAGCTTTTCGCGATCGCCTGCCGATCGGCCGCGCCGCTAAACCTGAAGAGATCGCCGGCGTAATCGCGTTTCTCGCGAGCGAGGACGCTATTTTTATCAACGGGGTGATCCTTCCGGTCGACGGTGGTCTTAACGCATCCAACGGACAACCGAACTTCATATCGCTGATGGGGACGGATTGAAGGCAAAATTGGGACATAGGGGACTTTGCTCCGACTCCTCCGCTAGCGCGTGAACGGTCGATCCTTGTCTTGAGGGCCGCACGCAAAGGGCTATGAGAGACCCTTGCGGGACGCCATGCTGGGTGACCCTGTTCTATTGCCTAATGCCAAATTCGTCGAACACGGCTGGAAGTTGGTCCAGCCGCTGCTGGACGCTTGGTCCCGCAACTCTGTTCGTGGTTTGACGCGCGGCAGCGAACATACTTGCTAATCTAGCAACGCATCCTGCCGTAGCCTTTTTTCGATAAGCAGGCGACCGAGGATCCGCTCGCGTTCTTTAAGCCTTCCGATTAACGTTCTCAGTTTCGATTCATCGTAGGGCAACGCGCCGTCCAAGAGGCGTTTGCCCTTGCGATCCAATGCTACGGCATGATGCGTTCCTTTGCCGACGGGGCGGCGCTCTCCGCTGAGCCCGGCGGTACGGATGACCCAGACTCCTTCCACCGCTTGAGCGCAGGCGCCAGATCGTTCCGCGACCCGCCCAAGGCCGCGCGAAGCCTCGTCACCGTCGGCCGACTGCCTCGGTCGTTCAACGCCTTGTGGTACACCCCGGGCGTACAGGCAGGCCGGTGATTCTTTCGATCTCGCGAGGCACGTCATCCAATAGCTTGCCGGCGGCGGACGCCGTACGTGCGTTAGCGTACAGACGAGCCGTAGCGCAGGGCAGCAGCATTGCCGCACTCCGATGCAAGTCGCGCTCTGGATGAGCCTGACCGCGACGGCGCGACCGTAAGTCAATTGGTGACACTGGAATCTCGACTCAAAGGCGGTGCGGATGGCGCCTATCTTTCGCCGCAGCGCGAAGCTTGCGTCAAAACTAACGTTACTGTTGCCGGGAGGGGCAGTTTTGGCATTCAGAGGACGCCTACCCAACCTCATGTTTGTTCGTTGCTCTCCGGCGAAATACTGAGCCACTTTTGCCCAGGAAGTCTCAGTATGGATGATTCCGAAGAAGCCGGTGCGCGTGAGAGCGGGCAGGAGGCTACGGCCGGGACGGACGGCGGCGACGTACCCCGTGAGTACAAGTATAAGTACAAGTACAAGTACGAGAAGGACAAGGAGGATGACAAGGCTGACAAGAACAAGGGCGACGAAAATGACGAGGAAGTCGGCACGGACGAGAACAAAGGCAAGGACGAAAACAAAGGCAAGGACGACAAAAAGGATAAGGACGGCGACGATGGGCAGAAGAAGAAGCCCAAGAACCGTACGCCGATCATCATTCTGATCGTCATCGCGGTCATCGCCATCATCGGCGGCCTAATCTTCTGGCTGATGACACGCAATCAGGAAAGCACGGACGATGCCTATACGGAAGGTAACGCGGTGTCGATCGCTCCCAAGGTGTCCGGCTACGTCGTGCAAAACCGCATTAACGACAATGTGTTTGTCCATGCAGGGGATCTGCTGCTGAAGATTGATCCGCGCGACTACATCGTCGCGTGCGACCAGGCCCAGGCCAATCTCGACGCCGCTGTGGCTCAGGAGGCAGGCGCCGAAGTGGACCTGCACACCACAAAGGTCCGAGCGCCGGCGAACCTTGCCCAAGCGCAGGCTCAATTGACGCAGGCACGCGCCAATATGGCGCAAAGTGAGAATGATTCAAAACGCCAGCACGGCGTGGATCCTCGCGCAACGACGCAAACTAACGTTGATCAGGCAACAACGTCAGTGCGTTCGAGCGCCGCAAGTGTACAGTCGGCTGAGGCTCAGGTTTCCGTCGCCGCCCTCGTCAAGGAGACCATCGAGACGGCGGAGGCGACGCTGAAGCAACGTCAAGCTCAGGTGGAACAGGCGCAGGCAAACCTAGCCCAGGCAAAGCTGAATCTTTCCTATACCGACGTCACGGCGCCGCAGGACGGCCAGATCACGCGCCGCAATGTTGATCTGGGCACCTTCGCGCAGGCCGGCGAGCAGGTGTTTTACCTGGTGACCCGGGATGTGTGGGTGATTGCGAACTACAAGGAGACGCAACTTGATCGGATGCGCGTCGGGCAACGAGTCGATATTGAGGTAGACGCCTATTCCAATCTGCACCTGAGCGGCCATGTCGAGAGCATCCAGGGCGGCAGTGGCGCGCGCTTCACTGCGTTTCCCGCCGAGAACGCGACCGGCAACTTCGTCAAGATCGTTCGCCGGGTACCCGTGAAGATCCTCATCGATCACGGTCTGGAGAACTGGCCCTTCCTGCCACTCGGTCTG
>Ga0302324_100030344_pt1 | contig 10220 bp, 7 predicted proteins | sample Palsa_T0_1_FD_201949 | JGI IMG/M metagenome (GOLD analysis project Ga0302324, IMG submission 201949) | Peat permafrost microbial communities from Stordalen Mire near Abisko, Sweden - Palsa_T0_1 | ecosystem: Environmental > Terrestrial > Soil > Palsa > Peat permafrost | place: Sweden: Abisko... | reverse complement strand
CGAAGTCGTCATCACCTTCGGCATCGCCGATGCGTCTGCCGACTACCACGTACCGTTGTTGGTCTCTCCGTGGAGCTATTCCACGTACCGGGGAAGTTGACCGCGATGTCGCTCCCCGCCGGCGCAAACGCCAGCTCCGCAGAGACGCTGCGGTTCGTTCTGGACGGCCGCGTCGTGTGCATCGAGCGGCCGCCCCCAACGATGACCCTCCTCGACTACCTGCGTGAGGTCGCGGGCCGGCGCGGCACCAAGGAGGGATGTGCCGAGGGCGATTGCGGTGCGTGCACCGTCGTGCTCGGCGAATTGTCGAGTCGGGGCGTCACGTATCGCGCGGTCAATTCGTGCATCCGGTTTCTGCCTACCTTGGACGGCAAGGAGCTCATCACCGTCGAGAGCCTGCAGCAGCCCTCGGGCGCTCTGCACCCCGTACAGCAGTCGATGATCGACCATCATGCTTCGCAATGCGGGTTTTGCACGCCTGGGTTCGTCATGTCCCTGTTCGCCCTGTACCTGAAACGCAGCCAGCCGAGCCGGGACGAGGTGCTCGAGTCACTCACCGGTAATCTGTGCCGCTGCACGGGTTACCGGCCGATTATCGACGCGGGCATGCGCCAGGGCGAATACCCCGCACCCGACCGCTGGAGCCGCGAGGATGCTGAGTCCAAACGGAGACTCGAGGCTCTCGAGCGCCTGGCTCACGAGCGCGCTGCCGGCGGATCGCTCCGGTATCCGGGATATCACGCACCCCGTACTCTCGAGGAACTGAGCGCGGCGCTTTTGGCGCACCCCGACACGGTGTTGCTCGCGGGCGGTACCGACATCGGCCTGTGGGTCACCAAGCAGCTGCGCGAGCTGCCTCATCTGATATTCCTGGGTGATGTGCGCGAGCTGTCGCTCATCGAGAATCGGCCCAAGGAGTTATGGATCGGCGCCGCCGTCACTCTGACCGACGCCTGGCCCGCACTGCTGCGCCGATTCCCCGAGCTCGAGGAGCAGGCGGCGCGCTTCGCCTCCCCGCCGATTCGTAATTCCGCGACTCTGTGCGGTAATCTCGCCAACGGTTCGCCCATCGGCGATTCGATTCCGGCCTTGATCGCGCTGGATGCGCGTATCGAGCTGCGCACCGGCGCCTCCGTTCGCAGGCTCGCGCTCGAGGATTTCTACCTCGGCTACCAGAAGAAAGCCTTGGGCAAGGGCGAGTTCATCACCGGCGTTGCGATTCCGGTCGCAGCCAAGGCGCGATTGATCGGGAGCTTCAAGGTTTCCAAGCGCATCGATCAGGATATCTCCGGTGTATGCGCCACCTTCTGCGTCCGCCTGGACGGTGAGCGCGTACGCGATGCGCGGCTCGCGTACGGCGGCATGGCGGCCACCGCCCGTCGCGCTCACCACGCGGAACGCGCACTCATCGAGCACGGCTGGAGCTCCGCGGGTATCGAGGCCTCGAGCGCCGCGCTGGCCGCGGATTTCACGCCGCTGTCGGACCTGCGGGCAAGCGGCGCCTATCGTCTGCAAGCCGCCGGCAACCTGCTGAGGCGCTTCTTTTTGCAGAGCCGAGGCGAGCGCCCTGCCCTGCGCGCAGGCGATGCCTTGCACAACCGCGACGCCTCGAGCGCCGGCGAGCCGCAACAGGAAGGAGGGGCGGCCCGATGACCGTCGGGACGGCGCGCATTCACGACAGCGCACCGCTGCACGTCAGCGGCCAAGCCCAGTACTGCGACGATATCGTCCTGCCGGAGAACGCGCTGCACGCCGCCTTCGGCATGAGTCCCATCGCCCATGGCCGCATCAGGGCGCTCGATCTCGCCTCCGTCGCCGCCGCACCCGGCGTCGCAGCGATCGCGGTGGCGGCCGACGTTCCGGGCGAAAACAATTATGGCGGCGCGGTGCACGATGATCCGATATTCGCCGCGGAACTGGTGCAGTACGCCGGACAGCCGATCTTCGCCGTGGCGGCGAGCTCGATGCGCGCGGCACGCATCGCCGCGCGGCGCGCGAAGCTCGACTTGACGCCTCTGCCTGCGCTGCTCGACATCCGTGCGGCCCTGGCGGCTGAGAGCTACGTTCTCCCCAGCCAGACCATGCGGCGCGGCGATCCGCACGCGCAGCTCGGGTCGGCTCCGCGGCGCCTGAGCTCCACGGTCGTGATCGGCGGCCAGGATCATTTCTACCTGGAAGGACACATTGCGGTGGCCATCCCGCAGGAAGATCGCGGCATGCTGGTGCACAGCTCCACCCAGCATCCCACCGAGGTCCAGAGCATCGTGGCTCACGCACTGGGGTTGTCTTCCAATCAGGTCGTCGTGCAATGCCGGCGCATGGGCGGCGGGTTCGGCGGCAAGGAAAGCCAGGCCGCGCTGATCGCGGCCGCGGCGGCCGTATTGGCGCGTAAAGCCGGGAGGCCGGTCAAGCTGCGCCTCGACCGGGATACCGACATGGTCATGACCGGCAAGCGGCACGACTTCATCGCCGACTACGAGGCCGGTTTCGACGACGCAGGCCGATTGATCGCGCTATCGGTGATGCTCGCCTCGCGGTGCGGGTACTCGGCGGATCTTTCCGGACCGGTGAACGACCGCGCGATGTTTCACATCGACAACGCCTATTACTTGGAACACGTCGAGATCACTTCGCATCGCTGCAAGACCCACACCGTGTCGAACACCGCGTTCCGCGGCTTCGGCGGACCCCAGGGCATGATGGTGATCGAGGCGGTACTGGACGACATCGCGCGCACGCTGAACCTCGATCCGCTCGATGTCCGACGTGCCAACCTGTACGGCATCGGCGAGCGCAATGTGACGCACTACGGCCAAGTCGTGGAGGCCAATAGGCTGCCCGAGATTTTCGATCGGCTCGAGCGCACCAGCGAATACGCCCGGCGCCGGAGCGAAGTCCGCCGCTGGAACGCCGCCCAACCTTTCATCAAGCGGGGTCTCGCCCTCACGCCCGTGAAATTCGGGATTGCGTTTACTTCCACGCTTTTCAATCAGGCGGGCGCACTGCTGCAGGTCTACACGGACGGCACGGTGCTCCTGAATCACGGCGGCACGGAAATGGGCCAGGGATTGCACGTGAAAGTGGCACAGGTGGTCGCCGCCGAGCTGGGGTTACCGCTGTCCGCCATCCGCATAACGGCCACGGACACGAGCAAGGTGCCGAACACCTCCGCCACGGCCGCCTCGTCGGGCTCGGATCTCAATGGCAAGGCGGCGCAGGCCGCGGCGATCACCATTCGCGAGCGCCTCGTCGCCGTGGCGTCCCAGAAGTACGCCGTTGCTCCCGAGGAGGTTTGCTTCGCCGACGGCCACGTGCAAGCGGGCACGCAGCGGCTGACCTTCGCCGCTCTCGCGCGTAACGCTCACGAAGCGCGCGTATCGCTGTCGGCGACGGGCTACTACCGCACGCCGAAAATTCATTGGGACAGGGACGCAAAGCGCGGCAGGCCTTTCTACTATTTCGCCTTCGGTGCGGCGGTAGCGGAGGTGGCGGTGGACACGCTCACCGGCGAGACGCAATTGTTGCGCCTCGACATCTTGCATGACGTGGGCGCGTCGCTCAACCCGGCCATCGACTTGGGGCAGATCGAAGGGGGCTTTCTGCAGGGCGTCGGCTGGCTCACCTCCGAAGAGCTGTACTGGAACGGCGAGGGCCAGCTCGGTACGCACGCCCCGTCGACCTACAAGATTCCGACTGCTCGTGATTGGCCCGCGGATGCTCGGGTGGAGTTGCTGCCGGCCGCGCCCAATAGCGAGGAGACGATCTTTCGATCCAAGGCGGTGGGTGAGCCGCCGTTGATGTTGGCGATCTCCGTATTTCATGCCATTCGCGATGCCTGCGCCGCGTGCGGCCCTGCCGGGTGCCTGCCGGAGCTGACGGCGCCGGCGACACCTGAGGCGGTATTGCGCGCGGTCAGCGCGCTGCGCCCGAGGCACGCCGCATGAGCGTGCCGCATATCAGATCCCGCCGGCGCGCATCCCCGTGGAGAGGCCCCTGGCTGGTGCCGCTCTCGGGCCACTGGATCGATGCAGCGTCAGCTCATCTGTCTCATCACGTATCGCTGGTGCGCGTGACGGTCACCGCACTGCGCGGCTCGGCGCCGCGCGAGGCCGGCGCGAGCATGTTGATCGATGCGGTCGGCACCGTGGGCACCATCGGCGGCGGGCGGCTCGAATGGCACGCGGTCGCTCTTGCGCGCGAGCTGCTGCGCGACGCACGCGCCGCACCCGTGCGCATCGCCGACTTGATACTCGGACCCGAGCTGGGGCAATGCTGCGGCGGCCGCGTCGAGCTGTGGCTCGAACGCCTGACGCGCAGCGATGTTCATTGGCTCGAGGATGCGGCGCGCCGCTTGCGCGCGGAACCCGGGCTCGCGATGGCGAGCGACATGATCGACGGCGCCGTCACCCATCGGCTGCTGCGGCGCTCGTTCGCGAGAGCTGGGGCGGTGGAGATCGAGCGTCGGCCGCGAGAGGGCGTCACGTTGTTCGAGGCGCCGCGGCCGCGGCCGCCGGATCTGTGGATCTTCGGTGCCGGCCACGTGGGCCAAGCTCTGGTGCGGCTCCTGGCGGAGCTGGCGCTGTTCGAGATCACCTGGATCGACTCGCGCCCCGAGTTGCTGCCCGGGAGCCTACCCGAGGGAGTGACCCCGCACGTTTGCGACGCCCCGGCCGAATTGGCGGCCTCCGCGCCGGCGGGCACGCACGTCGTGGTGATGACGCACGATCACGCGCTCGACTATGAATTGTGCCGCGTGATCCTTGGACGGGGGAGTTCATCCTGGTTGGGCCTCATCGGATCGGCGAGCAAATCGGCTCGGTTCAGGTCGCGCTTGCTGCGCGATGGGCTGACCCGCGAGACGGTGTCGAAGCTCATCTGCCCGATCGGCGTACCCGGCATTTCCAGCAAGCTACCCGGCGCCATTGCCATTGCGATCGCGGCTCAATTGCTGCAGCAGACAGTCGCCCCAACAGCGCGCGCAGCGGACACCGATGCGCGCGCCGAGACGGACGCGCCGAACTGCGCCGGCGGTTGCGGCGCATGCGGCTCGGAGCGCCCGACGACTATATGAGCGCGTTCACGATCGAATTCCTGGGCTTGCTCGGCCGTTGGGTGCACCTCATCACGGGCATCGCCTGGATCGGTGCTTCGTTCTATTTCGTCTGGCTCGACGATCACTTGTCGCCCCCGACGGATGAGGGGCTCGTTCGCAAGGGCGTCGGCGGTGAACTGTGGGCCGTGCATGGCGGCGGCTTCTATAACGCGCAAAAATACCGGCTCGCTCCGCAAGTGCTGCCCCAATCCCTGCATTGGTTTTATTGGGAGGCGTATTCGACGTTCCTGTCCGGGGTTTTCCTGCTGTGCCTCCTCTACTACGGCCGGGCCGAGATCTATCTCATCGATCCCGCCGTGGCCGCTTTGACCAATCCCGAAGCCATCGCGATCAGCTTAGGCTTCATCATCGGGGGCTGGCTGGTGTACGACGCGCTCTGCCGCAGCCCGCTCGCGCGACGGCCGGCCTGGCTCGCCGCTGTCATCGCGATTCTCTCGTGCGCCGCTGCCTACGGGCTCTGCCGCCTGTTCAGCGGCCGGGGCGCTTTCATTCAATTCGGCGCCATGCTGGGCACCATCATGGTGGCGAATGTGTTCTTCGTCATCATTCCCGGGCAGCGCGAGATGGTACGGGCGAAGCGGGAGGGACGCGAGCCGGACGCCCAGGCGGGCCTGCGCGGCAAGCTCCGGTCGGTGCACAACACCTACTTCACCCTGCCCGTGCTCTTCACCATGATCAGCAACCACTATGCGCTGACCTTCGGCGCACGCCGCAACTGGCTGGTGCTGATCGCGATCTGTGCCGCCGGCGTATTGATCCGGGTGTACTTCGTGGATCGTCACAAGCGCCATCTGCGGGGCGGCAGGACTTCGCCCTGGCCGGCGCTGCTCGGCGTTCTCCTCCTCGCCGCCGTAGCCGCCGGCCTGGCGCCGCGCGCGGCAACATCCACGATCGCCGCGGCCTCCACCATCGCCGCGCCCTCCACACCTGCACAGGAGTTCTCCGCCGTGCGGCTCATCGTCGCCGAGCGCTGCGTGCCTTGTCACTCCGCCATGCCGACGCAGCCGGGATTTTCCACCGCACCCAACGGCCTTCTGCTCGATACGCCCCAGGCCCTCCTCGCGCACGTGACCGTGATCGCCCCACAAGTGCAGACGCGAGCCATGCCGATCGGCAATCTCACCGGCATGACGGACTCCGAGCGCAGCCGCCTGCTCGATTGGATCGGGCATGGCGCGCCTCACTGAATCGAACTCGACATGACCCTCCACGACAACCTGGAACGGCGCAAGCGCGCACCGAACGGAACCCAAGCCGGACGCTGCTCGCGCGCCGCGAAGGACGGCATCGACACGGCGGAAGTGCACGAGCGCATCTGGAGTGCCATCGTGGATCACAGCCTGCCGCCGGAAACCCGCCTGGTGGAAAGCGAGCTCTGCGAGATCTTCGGCGTCGGCAGGACGCGCATGCGCCAAGTCCTGCAGCGCCTGGCACATGAACGGGTGGTGACGCTCATGCGCAACCGCGGCGCGATGGTCTCCAAACCTTCGGTGCGCGAGGCCCGCGAAGTATTCGCCGCGCGGCGGCTGATCGAGGCAAACATCGTCGAGATCTTCCTCAAATCGGCGACGCGCAAGGACATCAAGCGCCTGCAAGAGCATGTCGCGCGCGAGGAGGAGGCGTGGCACGGCAACGACCGGCGCGCCATTCTCAAGCTCTCCGGGGAGTTTCATCTCCTGCTTGCCGAAGCGGCGGACAACAGCATCCTGCTCGAGCTGCTTCGCGACCTGGTCTCCCGATCCTCGCTCATCATCGCGGTGTACCAGTCTCCCGGCGCATCGCCCTGCCCGCCGGATGCCCACCGCGAGTTGACGGCGACGCTGGAACGGCGCGAGCGCGCGGCCATCAAATTGATGGTTCAGCATCTCGATCATGTGTTCTCGGACCTCATGCTCGAGAATCGAGCCGGCGGCGGGATCGACTTGAAAGCCGTGTTCGGTGTTGCGCAATGATCCGCCATCCGCCCCCGTACCCGCGGGACCTGCGCGGCTACGGCCGCACACCGCCGCATCCGCGCTGGCCCAACGGCGCCCGCATCGCGCTGCAATTCGTCCTCAATCACGAGGAAGGCGGCGAGAACTGCGTTTTGGACGGCGATCCGGCGTCCGAGACGTTCCTCTCGGAGATCATCGGCGCCGCGGCATTTCCGATGCGGCACATGAGCATGGAGTCTTTGTTCGAGTACGGGGCGCGCGCCGGCCTATGGCGCGTGCTGCGCGCCTTCGAGGAGCGCCGCTTGCCGCTGACCGTGTTCGCCGTCGCGCGCGCGCTGCAACGCCATCCGGAGGCCGTAGCCGCTTATCGCGAGCTCGGGGCCGAGATCGCGGCGCATGGATTGCGCTGGATCAGTTATCAAGAGGTCGACCAGAACACCGAGCGCGCCCACATGGCGGAGGCCGTCGACATTCTGAAGGAGCTCACCGGCGCCGCACCGCTCGGTTGGTACACCGGGCGCGACAGTCCCAACACGCGGCGGCTGGTCGTCGAGCACGGCGGCTTTCTTTACGACTCCGATTCCTACGCGGATGATTTGCCGTACTGGACCCGCATCGCCGATACGCCTCATCTCGTCGTTCCTTATGCGCTCGACTCCAACGACATGAGGTTCGCGACTGCGCAGGGATTCAACTCGGGCACCCAGTTCTTCGACTACCTCAAGGATTCATTCGACACTCTGTATCGTGAAGGGGATCCAGCCGGGCTCGACTCGCCCAAGATGCTGTCGATCGGTCTGCATGCCCGCCTCTGCGGCCGGCCGGGCCGCATCGGCGCGCTGCAGCGCTTCCTCGATTATGTCGGCGCGCGCGAACGCGTATGGATTTGCCGGCGCATCGACATCGCCCGGCATTGGATCGCCACTCATCCTTTCGAGCCGGGCACCGCCGGTCCGGCGATCGAGTCCGCCTCGCCGTGATTGCGCTCGCGCAACTCAACTCGACATCCGCGCGCGAGTTCGTCGCGGTACTCGCGTCGATATTCGAGCATTCTCCCTGGGTTCCGCAACGCGTCGCCGCGTTGCGGCCGTTCGGTAGCGTCATTGCTCTGCATACGGCCCTGTGCGAGGCGGTGCTGCAGGCCGAGGGCGAACTGCAGCTCGCCTTGATTCGGGCACATCCGGAGCTCGCAGGACGCGCCGCTCTTGCGGGCGATTTGACGTCCGCATCGACGAGCGAGCAGAAAGGCGCAGGCCTATCCCTGACGGCCTTGACGCAGCCGCAGTTGACGCGTCTCGAGTCATTGAACGCGGAATATGCCGGCCGCTTCGGCTTCCCCTTCGTGCTCGCGATCAAGGGACATACGCCCGACAGTGTGATCGCGACTCTGGCGAGGCGTGTGCGCCACGACGCACATGAGGAACGCGGCGTCGCACTGCGAGAGATCTGCCGTATCGCACATTTCCGTCTCGCCGACCTGGTCGAGGAGCCCTTGGGCGATGCCATCATCGCGATGGCCGAGGATCTGGCATCGTTTAGCGAACAAAGCGACGCGCTCACCTGCTCGTATCTCACGCCCGCCCATCGCGCCACCGCCGCCCGCATCCGCGATTTCATGCTGGCGGCGGGGCTCGCCACCCACATCGACGCCGTGGGCAACGTAGTGGGAGTTCTGGAAGGCGCCCCTACCCCTAAGCGCGTTCTCACCGGTTCGCACTACGATACCGTGATCGATGCGGGCAAATACGATGGCCGGCTCGGCATCCTCTTGCCCATTGCCGTGGCAGGCGCGCTGCGCCGCGCCGGATCGAGGCTGCCTTATGCGCTCGAGATCATCGCGTTTGCCGAAGAAGAGGGAGTGCGCTTCAAAGCCACCTTCCTGGGCAGCCGCGCCGTCGCCGGACGCTTCGATCTCGCCGACCTCGACAGTGTCGATGCAAGCGGTACCTCGTTGTCCGACGCCATTCGCGGCGCCGGTCACGACCCTGCGGCCATCCCTGCCATTGCGCGCGATTCCTCGCAGGTGGCGTGTTTCGTCGAGGTTCATATCGAACAAGGGCCGGTACTGCTCGAGGCGGCGCTGCCGGTGGGAGTGGTTACCCGCATCGCCGGGAGCATTCGCAGCGCCGTGGCCGTCGAGGGACTCTCGGGCCACGCGGGCACGGTGCCGATGGCGCTGCGACGGGACGCCGCCGCCGCGGCCGCCGAAATGGTGCTTGCCGTGGAGCGGCGCTGCAGCGAGCAGCCGGATCTCGTCGGCACGGTCGGCAAGCTCGACGTGCCGCGCGGCGCCGTCAACGTGATACCCGGGCGCTGCGAATTCAGCATCGACATCCGCTCCGGGAGCGATGCCCTGCGCGAGACCGCGGCGGCGGATGTCGGCGCGGCCATGCAGGCGATCGCGGCCCGGCGCCGTGTCAAAGTCGAGCAGCGTCGCGTCCTTCAAGCCCCGAGCGTGCCGTGCGCAGCGGCGCTGCAGGACGCATGGGCCGCGAGCATCGAGCGCATCACGGGCCGCCCGGCATTGCGCTTGGCGAGCGGCGCCGGCCACGACGCGATGATGATGGCGAGCCTCGGCGACATCGGCATGCTGTTCGTACGTTGCGGCAATGGCGGGATCAGCCATCACCCCGATGAAACGCTGAGCGCGGCGGACGCCGACGTTGCGGCCCGGGTGTTTGAGGATTTTCTGCTGCACTTCAAGGGATCGGCATGACACCTGGAAACCCGGCGCGATACGCGGACGCCTCGCGCGCGCTTCCGTGCGGCAGATTCAGGGCATTCCGCTTCGTCCTTTTGACGCTCGGGCTGTATCTCGGCGGGATGCAGTTGAGCGCGGCCGCCGAGCGCTGGTTCGAGGAGGTCAAAGCCACCGCGACCCCCATGCAACTCTACAAGTTTCTATATACCATGCCCAAAGGTGGCGACCTGCACAACCATCTGGGCGGCGCCGTTCGTTCCGAATGGTTCTGGGATGCTGCGATGGCCGCGGAGCGGCGCGGCTATGTCTACTACACTCGCGTGCGCATCATGAACTGCGCGCCCTATGGGCACGACGAGTTCGGCGCCTCGAAGGCACTCTTGCTTTTCAAGGATATTCAGGCGAGCCAGTTCGAAGCGCTCGATGCGTGCGGCAAGTCGGAGTTCAAACGATTGCAGGATCTCGACCCGCG
>Ga0302324_100030343_pt1 | contig 10220 bp, 9 predicted proteins | sample Palsa_T0_1_FD_201949 | JGI IMG/M metagenome (GOLD analysis project Ga0302324, IMG submission 201949) | Peat permafrost microbial communities from Stordalen Mire near Abisko, Sweden - Palsa_T0_1 | ecosystem: Environmental > Terrestrial > Soil > Palsa > Peat permafrost | place: Sweden: Abisko... | reverse complement strand
GATCGCACGTTAATAGGGCTGCCCTTAACCCATTCCGGCAACTTTCCAACATGACGGATCGCGCGGTCCATTCTGTTCCAGAACGTCGCGTGAGTTAAATTCTGGTTAGCCATGTGATGATCGTATCCCTTTCCGGTGGCCTTCTTAGTGCGCGTTGCCCTGCGCCAGGGCCCAGAGAGAACTCGAGGCACTGATAATGTAAATGTATGCTGCAGGTCCGGACGATACCCTCGGCGCCCTCTTTTCTGCACAAGGCGACGAAGCGGCTGCATCACAAGATCGACCAGACGTCGGTACTGGCGCTCCTCACAATTCCTGGTGTGACGCTGGATCTGTACGGTACCGCTATGCAGTCCCTCGAACGAGCTTACGAGGAAATTGATTGTGCGCTCCTGCAGAGTTGCGGCCTGTGTCCAACCGGCGTGCCTTTCTATATCCCGCGCGGCCCCAGCCTCAAGCGTGATTTGGTGGCGCTGGATCTGCCTCCTGATGACTCGCGGCGGGCGAAGCCGCGTTCTGCGTTGAAGGTGCCTGATAACGAGGCGGCCTATCTGGGCATGCGGTATGTGGTGGAAGGCGCGCAACTCGGCAGCCGCCTTATCTACGGCCACCTGTACGGGGTTTTCGGCCATAAATTGAGTGGCTTCGGTTCCTTCTGGATGCCGGGTTCGGTCCTGCAGGGCAGTTGGCCATGTGTGCTGAAAAGCCTCGCCCGAATGGAATCGCGGGCATCGCTAGCTGTGGCCGCGCGCTCTGCGCGCCTGACCTTCCGGCATATGGATCGTTATCTGGGAGGGAACGAAAAGGAGGCGCCATGAGCACAGACGCAGGTCCCTTCGGAGACTGTAAGAATGCAATCCTGCAGTACATTGGCAACGTGCAGGCGAACGGGGTATTGGTGGCTGTTCATTCGCACAGCAATCAGGTCGAATACTGTTCCGCGAACTGCGCCGAACTGCTAGGGATCAGTCCGGCGCAACTTCTGGGACAAACAGGCGAAGCGTGGCTGGCGACAGCGTGGTCGGAATTGTCGGCGCTCGCAAGTCGGGAAGGCAATCTGGAATGGTGCGATTTTGCCGTGCGCGATCCGCTAGTGGTGGTTGGACACAAGCAAGGCGCGCACCGGATTTTTGAATTTGAGCGCGCCACAGCCTCGCCGCGACATTGGTGGAATCATGCCACACGAACACGCTTTGTGGAACAACTGACGACGGTACACACTACCGAACACTGCCGCGAATTCCTGGTGGGCTGGGTATTTGAGCATTCCGGATACGATCGCGTCATGATGTACCATTTCCTGCCCAACTGGGATGGCGAAGTGATGCACGAACGCTGCCGTCCAGGAATGGGAGGATTCCTAGGGCTCCGGTTTCCGGCTGGGGATATACCTCCCAACGCGCGTCAGTTGTTCACGCTTAACTGGCAGCGCACGATTGTGGACGTGGATTCCGAGACGTCTCCGATTCTCAAGTGGAACGGAGAAGCACAGCCCCTCGATCTGACTTACTCGACTCTCCGTTCGGCGCATCCCGCGCACATTCAGTATCTAAAGAATATGGGCGTGCAGGCTTCCCTGACCTTGTCGATAGTGGTGAACGGGAAGCTCTGGGGACTGATCGCGTGTCATCACTTGTCATCTCGGTCACTATCGATCGAAGACCGCTTGGCTTTTGAAGAAATGGCGCGGCTCGTCTCGTTGCACCTGACCAATCTGCTCGGGCTGATCGAACAGCGCTCGCATGCCGACATGCGCCAGCGATTGTCGCGATTACAGGGGGCGATGACGACCGCCGGTGATGAGGCAAAGCTGGCACTTTCGCACAATTTGGGGATGATCCGCGAGACGTTCGGCGGGGGCGGTGCGTGGCTTCGATTCGAAGGGGAGGATTTCTTCACTGGGCTGGTTCCGGACAAACAGTCGCTTGCTCCCCTGCGGGATTTCCTCGAACTGCTTCCGCGTGAACACGTCAGCCACTATGACGTGCTGCCAGAGGTGCTCCAGTCCTGGCGAGCTCTCGCAGCGAACGCCAGCGGTGTGCTTTTCATGCCTCTGGGCAGCGCAGATTTCATTGTTCTGTTCCGCCCTGAAGTCATCGAGACGGTGAACTGGGCCGGAAAGCCGGAATTCCCCGAAGACGATCCACTGTTTGCGGCTCGCCCCTTGACTCCGCGCAACTCTTTCGCCGTCTGGTCGCAACGGGTGAGAAATACGGCGGAACAATGGTCCCGCACGGAACTTGAATTCGGTGAAAAGATGCGCGTGGATCTTCTGCTGTTTCTCGGTGCCATGCGCCTAGAGCAGAGTGCTTTGCATGATCCGCTGACGGGCCTCGCAAACCGACTTCTCTTCGAGAAGCGTTTGCAACAGGGAGTTCGGAACGCGATGCTGGACTCGGTAGGGCGGAAAAGCACGTTCGCGGTTTACATGATCGACTTAGACAGGTTCAAGCAGGTTAACGACACCCTCGGGCACGGGGCGGGAGACCAGGTTCTTACCGAGGTCGCGGCTCGTTTGATCCGTGTTGTCCGGACGGGGGATACCGTGGCGCGTCTAGGCGGTGACGAATTCGCCATCCTCCAAACAGGTCTCAACGACAGGGCCAGCGCCGTCTCAACAGCGGAAAGGATAGTGCAGTCGGTATCCCAACCCTACCAGATCGCCGGACAGACCGTAGAGATCGGCACGAGCGTTGGGGTATCCATCTGTCCTTCGGATACTGTTGAAGAAAGCGAATTGCTGGAATGCGCGGATCTTGCCCTTTACCAAGTGAAGCGCTCGGGCAGGAATGCGTTTTCCATATACGCCCCTGCAATGAGGGTGGTTGAGTCGCGTAGTACCACTGGCGAGCGGCTGGTCCAGGCATTGCGGGACAACGAGTTCAGAATGAATTACCAGCCCATCGTTGATGCACGGAGCGGCGAACTGCGAGGCCTCGAAGCCTTTCTGCGCTGGCATCAGCCGGGCCAGGCCGAAATGGTGGCTGGCGAGTTTATGCCGATGGTGGAACAAAAGCGCCTCGGACCCGAAGTCGGCCAATGGGTCATGGAAGCCGTATTCAGGCAGTACCAACAGTGGCTGCGGGAGGGGTTGCCAATGGTACCCGTAACAATCAATATTGGAAGTGCTGAGTTTGCCACCCAGGATTTGCTGGGGCAGATCGAGACATTGGGCACGCGTTACGAAACGGGATGGCAGTGGCTTCGGCTGGACGTCAAGGAACAGGCTTTGATCGCAGACGTGGGCCATGCGATCCGCAAGATCGGCAAACTTCGAGACGCCGGAGTCGGCGCTAACCTGGACAACTTCGGTCGGGGGTTCGTGCCGCTCGGCTACCTGACGCAACTCCCGTTTCAGGGTATCAAGCTGGATGCTATGTTGTTCGAACACGGAAACAGCCGCCAGCATTTCAACGCTCTATTCAATGTCGTCAAAAGCGTTGCGCAGGTTTTCAACGCTCAACTGACGGTCACCAAAATCGAAAGCCGCGAAATGAGAGAAACGCTGGCAAAGCAGAGCGTCGATCTCCTGCAGGGTTACGCGATTTCGCCACCCGCAGAAGCGGCCAAGGCAGCGGCATGGCTGAAAAAGCCGGATGGCCTGTCGGATGTGAACTGATCCGGACAGCCTCGCTGGCGGAAGGTTATAGTTTAGGGACTCCCACGGCCGGCCGCGCCGAGGCCGAACGCCGGCGTCTGCCGGCCTACACCCGCGCCCTGAAGAGTTTCCTGGACTGGTGCCAGCAACAGGGCGTGAGCGCCATTGCCGGCGTGCAGTCCTCCGCCAACCTTCCCTCTGGATCAGACCAACCACGAATGCAACCCCATGTTCCTCGGAAAATTCCTGCAGTGCGTACGGGACGAGCGGATCGGGCTCGCTGAGAGTTCGATAAGCATTCCGGATGTTAAACGCCTCCGGCAATACAAGCAGGGAGCCACTGATAGACCCGGTCTCCGCAACTGTCTTTCTCAACGAGGCCCGAAGCGATAGTGCGGGCTCGCTCTTGTCGTCGCCGCCGAAATGAAAGAAGCCGACATTTCTACTTGGCGCCGACACATGTCACTAGTACATCGTTCCGAAAGTTCTTTATGATATTTTGCCTGCCCTGTGGCGCGCGCTTTAGCGTGCAGCGGCGAACTTCAGTTCGCCGGGGGCCCGTTGAGCGGCGCGGTGCGCGAAACTGTGGGCTGAAGCCCACAGCGGCACGCTGAAGCGTGACGCTACAGAGCTTCTGATTCTATAAAGAACTTTCAGGACGTTGTACTAGGCCATTGACAAAGCGCGGCTGGCGTGATCGAGTTTGCCGTATTCCAGGCCCAGCCCAAGCGAACGGCACCATCAGCCACGTCAAAGGGAGGGTTTATGGCAAGGAACAGGGCAGCACCTGCACTGCACGGCCGCGATCCCCAGCGGCGCAGTCGCAGATCCGTCCGCACAGGTTCGAGACAACAGACGGGGCGTACCCCTACGGAGGTCTGACCTGAAGACCCTCGCCCGGTAGCAGTACGCATGAAAGCTATATTTCGACAGGAGTGGCTACATTTGATGGAACAGGAAACCTCTCCGGCTTCACTACGGTTACTCAAGGCACCGAGGCGGAACAGATTTTTCACAATTTCACGCCCGGCACGTATTCGGTGACTGGTGCTTGTACCGTGTTCTTAATAACCCCCCCACAAGTAAAGGGGGCTTATTACCCGCCACTGCCGCGCTAGTCATCGTCGACGGCGGGAAGGAAGTCTTGGGCATTAGCTCGGAGTTTCCCAATAACTCATCTTTGACCCTCCGTTTCGTTAAGCAATGAAGCGCCCGAAACCGAGCGACGGCGGCCCAAGGCTGCCGCAGCGTGTGCCGCACGACAGAATGTAAGTTTTTGAAAGCTTCACGCCCATCTCGCGGGTGCTTGCTTTCATCGAAGTGCTGGGCCAGCTTGGCGGTCGGGTCCAGTCGTTTTCGTGGGCATGGATGACGCTTGCGTCACCGATGGATTAGGTCCCGCCAGGTTGCCGCCAGCGGTATCATTTCGTCAGATCGCAACCAAGTCAACCTGCCCGCTCCTTCGGTCTGGGAGTAGGCCCACCGTGTTACGCGGTTCGAGGACGCCAGTTCGGCGATAACACCGCGTCGCTCCAGTTCACTTGTAATCTCTGTCCCGAACTGCGCGTTCCGTTCCGCCCACGCGGCCAGATGATCGCAGGCCGGAAGCCGGTCGCGTTTCTGGTTGTTACACCTGCTGTCAGCGAGCACGAAGTTGTGGCCCAGGTCTACCGGATACCGGAACGTGTTAGCTTATCTAAAAGGGCACACATGATTCGGCCATGCCCCACTTGTGGTAGGAACAATCGCGTTCCAGCGAAACACCTGAGCGACGCCGGTCGTTGCGGCTCCTGCAAAGCCACCTTGCCGCCTGTCTCCGAGCCGATTTCGGTTGACGTAGCGCAATTCACCGAGATCACCCGTGAAGCCAAGGTGCCGGTCCTGGTAGACTTCTGGGCGGAGTGGTGCGGCCCCTGCCGGATGGCTGCGCCGGAGGTTAAAGAGGTAGCGCGAGAGATGGCAGGACGTGGCTTGGTCCTCAAGGTCAACACAGAGGAAAGCCCGACTCTCGCCGCTCAGTTTAAGATTCAAGCGATTCCGTACTTCGTGCTCTTGCGCGGAGGAGTCATCATCGCGCAACAGGCGGGTGTTGTTCCGCGATCAGAAATGCGGCGATGGTTCGCGATGGCGGCGTGAGATAAATGACTGGCACGTCGGTCACATCGCGACTGGCTGCGACGCGCGCCGACGACAGCTCTGGCGGGTGAAGGCTGCGGAAGAATCAACGAAGCCGAGCGCGTCCGCACTCTTCGATTACGGTTATTTCCTTTCCTCGCTCTATCAAGTACCGCATAAGTTAGGAACATCGAACTGCGCAATCATCGCAGCGGACATCCTCTCGCAGTCTCAACTTGGATCGGCGTTCAATCGGGGCGGAAACACGGCGCGGGGTGTTTTGATAACATCCTCGCTAAGGAAGCCGACGCGCATGCCTGAACGCAAGATACTGACGATCCACGCCGAGACCTTTCAGCAGCCGCTGGGAAAGTTGGCGGCAACGATGGTGGAGAAGGTGTTCCGGGAAGGCCCAAAGCATATCGCAGCGCCCGCATACGTATCGGAAGACATCGTGACGATGCTCAGGTACGCGATGAGCGTCTACAACCTGCTGAACTATCTGAACGCGGATGAGCGCCGCAACGAGGATCCTGACTGGTTTGTAAGGTATGGCGTTACGGGGATGTCGATGGTGCGCTCGCTCATAGACTGCCTGTACAACATCACCGCGATTCTTGAAGACCCTGCGACCGTTGGTCGTAAGTACCGCATGAGCGGGCTAAAAACGACGCCAATTGATATCGACAATGAGCGCGACAGGCACCAGGGGGAGGATGACTGGGAATCATATTACAAGGAGAGACGCGCCCCCGTGGAACTGCTGATACGCATGAGCAACCTCACGCTCGATGAAGTGATGCAAGTGCAAAAGGGGGACATGTGGCATCTTTACGGCACCACCGGAATCGGCGGCAGCCCTGGTGGGGGACTCCTGTTTAAGATGGACCAGCTCGGCAATGAGACCGTCCTCTATAACTTCAATAGCATCCCTAACGGGGGAGGGGGACCGGGGGCGGTGGTGCTGGCAGACGCGGGCAACCTTTACGGAACTACTTATCTCGGCGGCGAGTTCAACGACGGGGTCGTTTTCAAATTGGAACCCGGCGGTCCATATGCAGTGTTGCATCAATTTGCCGGCTCGGATGGGAATTATCCTGTCGGGACTCTAGTCCTGGATGCGGAGGGCAACCTCTACGGCGCCACTGCGTATGGCGGCGACTCAACCAGCCCCAATTGCAGCCCAAGCGGCTGTGGGGTGGTGTTCAAGCTGGATCCGGCCGGCAATGGAAACCGTTCTTTATGAATTCCATGGGAATGCGGACGGGGGCAGTCCTTTTGCAGGTGTGATCCTCGACGAGAAAGGGAACTTATACGGAAGTACTGTTACTGGCGGCAGCGACTTGAGCGCTTGCGGCGGAGCTGGCTGTGGAGTAGTGTTCAAGCTTACCCGCTCCTGTGCGGGTAACCAATAAGCTACCCGCTCGGCGGACTTGGCGGAGGAATAAACGAGAAAATCATCGAGAGGTAGCAATGCCTCTCCACTAACGTGCTTAGCCGGGAGCGGGGCCGGGCATCATCCACCCCAGGGTCTGCCGCATCAACTGGGGGCGGCTCTCAGGAAAGCGGGACACGTAGATCAGGCCCTTAGAGGTTGTAAGGAGAGATATACATCATGAGACGACGACGAACGAGAATGGCTCGCGGCGCATTACGTCTGGGTCGCCGCGTGGTGCCTGGCGACACTCGTTTCCGCCGGCCCGCTTGGCGCACAGGAAGCTCCGACCTTCACCTATAGCGTGCTGTCCCTACGCGCCGGGTTGTTGGGTTGTCTTCAAAATCGACCCCCAGAGGCAAGCAGACAGTCCTGTACGCATTTACCGGTGGCCTGGATGGAGGTGTCAGCACTTACAATCCGGCTTTGGTCCGGGATCCGAAAGGCAATCTCTACGGCACGTTGGGTCGGGGCGGAGCATACGGCCAGATCCAATGGTGTTGTACACCTTCACTGGCGGAACCAATGGGGCCTTCGCCAACACCGATGCGATCCGGGATGAGTCAGGCAACCTATACGGTACGGCTACTAACGGCGGTGACTTCTGCGCGTGTAATGGAAGTGGCCAAAACTGCGCATTGCCCAGGGGTGAAGTACCCGATGGGTACTTTGCCTCCTTCAGCGAGATCTGGCTGGGCTGATCGCTCGGTGAAGATGCTTTCGCGCGCAATCGTTTTGATAGTTGGCGGTCAGCGGCGGCGTCAAACTTGTTCATGTGATCCCAGAGTCCCTGAGTCCAACCGACGATGTAATCTTGCATCGCCAGGTCCTCGGCGGCGCGCACTGCTTCCGGCACATGCAGGCTCTCAGGAAAGGTTACCGGCGTGTAGCCGATACCTTCCAGGATCTCTTCGCGTGTGGGTCTGGACTGCTTCGCCTTTTTCATGGGTAAGTCCTGAATCGAATCATAGGTGATTTCATACATGACCATTGATCACTCTGGGGCGGCTCAAAGGCAAGGTAATAATTGGGAATTAGAGTACGAAAGCCCGCCAGGTGTGAGTGCCGGGCGGGCCAGGAAGGGGAGAGGAGTTAAAGTTACTTATTGATTCGGTAAGTGCGCTCTCCGCCCTCAGGTTTGAAAGACTCGACGGTGAATCCGGCCTTCTTCATCGCGCCGGCCATGAACCCGCGGACGGTGTGCTTTTGCCAGCCCATTTTTTCCATGATCTCGGCCAGAGTGGCGCTGGAGCATGGCCACCACCTGGGCCGTCTTGCTACCGTCGCGCGGCACGGTGGCTTCTTGCGTCTTGGCGGCCCGTTTGGTGAACCTAACGGTGACTGCCTCTAAATAGCCGTATTCCCTAACCCGGCGTAGCCGGAACCAAACAGGTATGGCTATGATACCGGGTGGGCGGTTGAGTTACTGACGGAGCGTCACGCGGCGCAGATTGCTGGCGTATTGGGTTGCTGGAGTGCGGCCAGCCGGACGCGAGACTGGCGGACACGGCACTCGCGGATCGCACAAAATCGCGACGGTTCACAGATGAACCCTTTAGCGTCTGAGATCGCCGCCGTTCTGGTCTGCGCGGGCCAACTTGTTGATGTGCCGGCTCAGTCCCCAAGCACGTCCAGCCGAGTCTCCACTTCTTCCGCACTCAGTAGCCGGTCGCGAAGATCGGCAGGAATGCGTTTCATGTGCCTCCAGTTGAGCGGCCGGTGCATGACCCCGCCACCAGGATTGATGTTGAGATCAGAGGCGCGCTGAATTGCGGTGAGGAAGCCATGGCCTCGTACAATGGCGGCGCCCAGGTATTCATAGCCAGTTGCGAAGCTGAGGTAGAACCAGCGGGCTTTGTGTTGGCGCTCCTCGGTGATCAGAACGGCACGGCGTGCTCCTTTGGCTCGTAGCATGCGCTCCCCGAGGGTGTAGCCATGTGGGTTGGGCATGTCCAAGAGGGCGCATTGCCCAGGTGTAAAGTACCCAGATGGGTACTTGGTCTCCTTCAGGGAGATCTGGTTGGGCTGATCCCTCGCCCGGCAGAGTGACAACGTCGGCTTCTTTAAAGTCGAAAACGATGGATTCGGCCTCGGTGCCAGCGCCGCGCCTTCGACAAGAACGATCTCCCGCAGGTCAAAGCGGAACTCAATGTCTACCTCCAAGCTCTCCGCAGTCAAAAACCCACCACCGACCTCCAGCTCACCTGCGGGCTGATCGTGCCGAAGGAAGAAATCGCCGCGAATGGTGACTACAACCTCAGCGGGGAGAGATTCGGTGACCAGACACGCCTACTTCAAGCAAAGTGGCCGACCGTCTCGCTGGGAGAAATCCGCACGTTTATGACTGGAGGGACACCGACCTCAACAGTAGCAGAGTATTACGAGAACGGAACTGTGCCTTGGTTGGTGTCAGGTGACATTCACGGGTTCGAAATTTGGGACTGTGAGAAGCGCATCACTCAGACGGCAGTGAAGAACTCAAATGCCCGAATCCTGCCAAAAGACAGCGTATTGATCGCCCTCAACGGGCAGGGGAAATCTCGCGGGACAGTTGCGTTGCTCCGAATGGAGGACGCCACTTGCAACCAGTCGCTGGTAGCGATCACGCCATCGATTCCACCACGAGCCATTTCAGAATTCATCTTTTGGACGCTGCGCTCGATGTATTCGGAAATCCGCTCATTGACCGGTGACAATGAGCGGAGCGGACTCAATATTCCGATCCTGAAGAGCATCAAATCCCGCTACCGCCGCTGGAGGTGCAGAAGGGAATCGTGGCGGAGATCGAAGGCTACCAGAAAGTCATCGACGGCGCCGCACCGTACTTGAGCACTACCGCCCTCACATCCCATCCATCCCGACTGGCCGTTGGTGCATTTGGTGTTAGCGATCATCTGAAAACGTAGATTTTTGGACTTTGGCCGGACCGAGGTTATCGAGGACACCGCGTAGCTTGAGGCGCAGGTATTGCAGATAACCGCCGGGACCAGGATTCTCCAGGAGTTCGTCGACTACAGGTTGGAAGTAGGCCAGCGAACGGATTCGCGGCAGCGGCGGCACGTCAGCGGGCCT
>Ga0302324_100030340_pt1 | contig 10221 bp, 13 predicted proteins | sample Palsa_T0_1_FD_201949 | JGI IMG/M metagenome (GOLD analysis project Ga0302324, IMG submission 201949) | Peat permafrost microbial communities from Stordalen Mire near Abisko, Sweden - Palsa_T0_1 | ecosystem: Environmental > Terrestrial > Soil > Palsa > Peat permafrost | place: Sweden: Abisko... | reverse complement strand
ATCTCGGCGCTTCGTGCCATGCCAGTAACCTCCTAGTCAGCCAATCATCCATGCCCCGAAAAAACCTATCCCTATGCAGTCGGGCTCCGAGCGATCAACAGGTCGCCGTGCCCAACAGGGTGCCGGTAAGCTGAACCGTGGGATTCGCGGCGTGGGTTAGGCCTGATATCGACGTGGTCGCAGTCGCAGCAAGCCATCTTTTCTGCATCATATGCTCTAGCAAATAGATCGGAACTCGTCGAAAGCACGTCTACGGGGAGTCATTATGACAATCCCGGCTTGATCGACCCGAGAACTATGTCGCTCTTTCGATTTGTCGCGCTGGCAGTTCTCAACCAGGCTTGAACGCCGCCGATGTCCAGAGTCACCCGCGGAATCTGGCTCTGTAGTCTTGCGGAGTGGTGCTCAGTAAGCGGAGAAAGCTGCGGCGCATCGTCTCTTCCGACCCAAAGCCGCAGCGCTGCGAAATACGCTTGACCGGCAAACGAGTGTCCGTGAGCAACAGTCGAGCCCCTTCCACCCTGAGTCGCTCGATAGCGCGCGCCGGCGTCAATCCGGTCGACTCGGCATAATGCCGGCTGAAGCTACGCTCGCTCATGCCGGCTCGGACGGCAAGAATCGAAAGCGAAAGGTCATCTGCGAGATGTTCACGGACCCAGTCATGAAGCGCACCGAATTTGTCATCGGCTGCCTGTAGGGACAGAGCCTCGCTGAACTGTGCTTGGCCGCCGGGTCGCTTGAGAAAGACCACGAGATATCGAGCAACGTCCAGTGCGATCTTGCGCCCCAGATCCTCTTCCACCAATGCCAAAGCGAGATCGATGCCGGCCGTGACTCCGGCCGAGGTCCAAATCGAACCATCGCGCACGAAAATAGAATCGGAATCGACCTGTAGGGCGGGAAAGCGGCGGGCGAGTTCGGCACAGTATTGCCAGTGAGTAGCCGCCCGCCGTCCATCGAGCACCCCGGCGGCAGCGAGAAGAAAGGAGCCCGTGCAGATCGAGGCGGTGCGCCGGGCCTGCCTCGTGCGTTCACGTACCCAGTCAACCAATTCCGTATCCACCGACGCCGCGTTGACGCCCTCACCACCGGCTACGATCAGGGTGTCGACGCGCGTTTCAAGGGATGAGAGGGGATCCGCGACGAGCGCTATGCCCGCCGACGCTACAACGTTCTGGCCGCCCGGCGCTACCAGCCGGATCACGTACGGCGGCGCTTCGTCCGCCCGAGCCATCAGATAATTGGCGGACGCGAACACCTGTAGTGGCCCTGTTACATCCAGCAGCTGAACTGCCGGATAGGCCATGACTTCGACTATGCGGGCGGCAGTTGGCGGAAATCGAGCGGGTTTTGGCGTCATCGGAAGAGCATGACCAGATAGGGTGCAGCTGTCCATTCCCGAACGGCGAGAGAGGTACAGATGATTCCTCATGATGTGCATTTGCAGATCGGTTCGCTGTTGTATGAGGGGCTCGATCAAATCGATCTGACGGGACCCTTCGAGGTGCTTTCTCGACTTCCGAACTCAACCTATCGCATCTACGCCAAGACGCGTGACTCTGTCCGCGACGTGCAGGGATTGCGGCTGACACCGGACGCGACGCTGGTCGACGCACCTCCGCTTGATGTCTTGCATGTGCCGGGCGGCTTTGGTCAGGAGGCCTTGATGGAGGATGAGGAAGTGCTTGCATGGATGCGTCGCCAAGCAGCCGGAGCGTGCAGGATCTTCTCCGTATGCACCGGCGCTCTGCTATGCGGTGCAACGGGTTTGCTGAGCGGGCGCCGCGCGACGACACATTGGGCTTCGTTTCACCTACTACCATATTTTGGCGCGATTCCTGTGAACCGACGTGTAGTGGTCGATGGCAGCTATGTCTCTGCGGCCGGCGTCACTGCCGGCATCGATGGCGCATTGCAGTTAGCGGCGGAGTTGCGGGGCGACGATGTTGCCCAGTCGATTCAGCTCCATATCGCGTATGCACCGGAACCGCCGTTCAACAGCGGGACACCCGAGAGCGCGCCGCCGGCAATTCTGGAGCAGGCGAAGCGGTCGTATCGGAAGGTTATCGCGCAGCGTGAGGCAACGGCACGGCGGATCGCAGCTCGTCTAGGAATCTCAGGGCTCATTTAGCCGTGTGGCGAGAATCGAGGGGCTATTGGCAAAGCGGCCAACCATCGTGGCCCTACATTGTCTTCCATGTTCAGCCGCCGCGACTCAACGCAACTCGCCGTACCGGAGAAGAAGGAAATTATAATGATCACTAGCTTTCATCGTTCGGTCGGTATTGCAATAACAATGCGGAGCCGCACGAGATTATTTCGACAGTGGCAGCGTGCACTGGCGATATTGATAGGCGGTGTGATCGCGCTGAATAGCGCGGATGCCGCGGCCCCGCAGGTCAAGACTCAAGCCCCCGGGTACTATCGCCTGATGCTCGGCGACTTCGAAGTGACGGTGCTGAATGACGGCACGCTGTCGTTGCCGGCCTCGGTGATGACGAACACCACCGAGGCCGAGACCGAGAAGGCGCTGGCGCGGAACTTTCAGAAGTCACCCTTCGACGCCTCGGATAATGCATTCCTCATCAACACCGGCGCCAAGCTCGTGCTGATCGATACGGGGTGCGGCGGCCTGATGGGTCCGACCGCGGGAAATCTGCTGATGAATCTGAAGGCGGCCGGTTACCGACCGGAACAGGTCGACGAGGTATACCTCACGCATATGCACCCCGACCATGCCGGCGGATTAATGGCGGGGGGTAAGCTCGCGTTCCCGAACGCGGTGCTCCGATCCAATCGGCGGGAGTCCGATTTTTGGCTGAACCAGGCAAATCTCGAAAAATCGCCTGCGGAGATGAAGGAATTCTTCGAGGGTGCAATGGCGTCGGTAAATCCGTACGTCGCCGCCGGCAAGTTCAAACCCTTCGACGGAGATACGCAGCTGGTTCCGGGAATCCAGGTGATCGCTGCGCCGGGACACACCCCAGGACACAGCATTTATTCGATCGAGAGCAGAGGTCAAAGGATGGAGCTATGGGGCGACCTGGTGCATGTCGCCGCCGTGCAGTTCCACGAACCCTCGGTGACCATTCAATTCGACGTCGACAGCCAAAGCGCCTCGATGCAACGCCGGCACGCCTTCGCGGACGCCGCGAAGGCGGGATATCTGGTCGGCACGGCACACCTGTCGTTTCCCGGCATCGGCCATGTGCGTGCCGAGGGCAACGGTTACGCCTGGGTGCCGGTAATTTACAGCGTCCCGAAGTGAGCCGGCGGCCGTAGCAACTCATCAACATCCATCTGAGAGGAATTCGCATGACAAATTTCCCTGTTCACACCCTCGATTCGGCTCCACAACACTCGCGGCAAGCACTGCAGAGTTTGCAGGCCGCCTTCGGGATGATTCCAAACATTGCCGGTGCGATGGCGACCTCTCCGGTGCTGATCAACAGCCTCGTCGGTATATTCGGGAATGTGCATGGCGGAAGCTTTACGGAGCCGCAGATCCAGGCCGTGCTACTTACCGATGCCGTCGTCAACGCGTGCACTTGGGCCGTCGCCTTCCACACGTCATTGGGACTCAAGGCAGGCCTCAAATCCGTGGATGTGCGGGCCATTCGCGAGGGCCGTTTGCCTGAAGACCCGAAGCTCGCGGCCTTATCGGCGCTCGCGAGAAAGATGATCGAAACGCGCGGGCGAGTGGCCGATCCGGACATCGACCGCTTCATCGCAGCGGGCTTCGCCAAGGAGCACGCGCTCGAAGTCATTGCCATCGTTGCCGCTTCCACGATCACGAATTACACCGGAAGCGTCACCAAGACTCCTCTCGAAGCGGCGTTTCAGGAGCACGCCTGGGTCGGTTGACTCGCCGGGCCGCCCCGGCGGGGAGAAAGACGAGGTTTGTGCACGGGCGGGATTGACAACATCGCCGCTCGACTTCCCTGATAGGAGAAATCGTCATGGCTGCTAATGCAAATGCCATTCGCGGAGCAATCGTTCTGGTTCACGGCGGATTCGTCGACGGCTCGGGTTGGGAGAGTGTCTACCGGATACTCAAGGAAGACGGTTATCAAGTCAGCATTGTGCAGAACCCGACGATCTCTCTCGCCGACGATGTCGCGATCACCCGCCGCGTCATCGCCGAGCGGCAGGGCCCCGTCGTTCTGGTTGGGCATTCGTACGGAGGGGTGGTGATCACGGAGGCCGGCAACGATCCAAACGTCAAAGCCCTGGTCTATATCACCGCGTTTGCGCCCGACCGTGGCGAGTCGGTTGGCACTCTGATCAAGGACCCGCCGCCGGGCGCGCCTGTGCCGCCAATCCTGCCTCCCCAGGATGGATTCCTGACGCTCGATCGAACCGAGTTCGCCGCGAGCTTTGCTGCCGATGTAGCGCCGGAGAAAGCAGATTTCATGGCGAATTCGCAGGTCCCCTGGGGTGTAGACGCTCTCAACGACGTGGTGAGCCAGCCCGCGTGGAGGTCCAAACCCAGCTGGTTTCTGGTGGCGACCGACGACAAGATGATCCCGCCGCCGGCTCAAAGGCAGATGGCCGCGCGCGCAGGCTCGAGCGTTGTCGAGGCCAAGGGCAGCCACGCGATCTATGTGTCGCAGCCGAACACGGTTGCTGAACTCATCAAAAAGGCAGTCAGCGGCAGCGCGGCCAAGTAAAGCACATTGGCGCGGATGTTCTGATAACGCTATTGTTGCCAGGTTCGCCCCGTTCGTCGGCTTGGATTAATAGCGCTATCGAGGTGCCGCACTCCATGGATATCCTCCCCACACGTGAAGGCGGCGTCATGACTATCGAGTTAAATCGACCGCAAAAGAAGAACGCGATCACCGCTGACATGTACAGCGCGCTCGCCGCCGCATTGATTGACGCGCGCGAAGCACCCGAAATCCGCGCCGTGCTGATCGTCGGCAAGCGCGACGTGTTCACTGCCGGCAATGACTTGCAGGATTTTATGGATCACCCGCCCAGTGGCGATGACAGCCCGGTGTTTCGTTTTCTTCGGGAGATCAGTCACGCGCCAAAGCCACTCGTTGCAGCCGTGACCGGCGCCGCGGTTGGCGTGGGCACAACCATGCTGTTGCACTGCGACTTGGTCTTTGCGGGGGACAACGCCCGATTCAGTCTGCCGTTTGCACAATTGGGCCTGGTACCCGAGGCGGGATCGAGCCTGCTCTTGCCGGAGCTTTTCGGCTACCAGCGGGCCGCTGAGCGCTTGTTGCTGGGTGAACCATTTGGGGCCGAGGATGCCCTCCGAATGGGCCTTGTCAACGCGGTACTGCCAGCCGATGCGGTGGTCGGGCATGCGCGGCTGCAAGCAGACAAGCTGGCGGCCCTACCGGCCGCGGCGGTGCGTGCCACCAAGCGCCTCATGAAGCAAGGCCGGATTGAAGCGATCGACTCGCGCATGCTCCTCGAAGGGGAGGAATTCCGTGAGCGGCTGCGATCGCCCGAGGCGCGCGAAGCATTCGCCGCGTTTCTCGAGCGGCGCCGACCAGATTTTTCGCAATTTGACTGAAATGGATCGGAGCATCGCTTGGTCGTATCGATTTATGAAGGATCGAAATGAAGATATTGGTTGTCGGTGGCACGGGTCATGTCGGTTCCGAGGTGGTCAAAGAGTTGAAAAAGCGGGATGCCGACATTCGGATGCTGGTACGTAAGGCAATCGCGAAACCGCCAGCAGAGGTCGAAGTGGTCGTCGGGGACTTGCTCGATCCTGTGTCCGTCGAGAAAGCGCTCGACGGCGTGGACAAGCTTTATTTGCTCAACGCGGTCACCCCCGATGAGTTGACTCAAGCACTCATTGCCTACGATCTCGCCAGAAAACACAAGCTGACACATGTTGTGTACCACTCCGTGTTCCGCGTCGAGCATTTTAAGGATGTTCCGCATTTTGCGTCGAAACTGGCCATCGAGAGCGCGATCCGAGAATTCGACCTCCCGTTCACGATTATTCGTCCCAACTATTTCTTTCAGAACGACGCGTCGTTTAAAGACATATTCGCCAAGATGTCCGTGTATCCCAATCCGCTGGGTCCGGTCGGCATATCGGCGGTCGATATCCGCGATATTGCCGAAGCCACCGCAATCGTCCTGATGTCCGACAAGCATTTTGGTAAGACCTACAACGTGAATGGTCCAGCCATTCTGAGCGGTCCGAAAGTCGCATCGATCTGGAGCGAGGTGCTCGGAAAGGAGATCAAATATGCGGGCGATAACCTCGATGCCTTCGAGGAACAGATGCGCAAGCATGCCCCGTCCTGGGCTGCGTTCGATATTCGCATGATGTTTCAGGGGTATCTTGAACGCGGCTTCGTTGCTGAGTCGGGTGATGCCAAGGCGTTGAAGACTCTCCTGGGCCACGAACCACGCGCTTATGAGGATTTTGCCCGCGAGACGGCGCTTGAGTGGCAATGAAGCGGCGGCACGAATCTCTCGCGCCGCCGCTGCACTCTGCCTTATCCCACGTTGACGATGGCTACAGCGACCGAGCCTGCATCGGCATCCGCCGGCTCCAAGCGCGGCAGATCTCGTGACCGGCTCGCTCGTCGCACGCGAGGCGGCCGTGGTGCGGCCGCGCGGAATCACCCGCCCGGAGCGTCAGTAGAGCCAACCTTGGGAATTTCAGGCTGCGTGTTCGACGGCGAGTCGGGTTGTTTGATGGGACTCTTCACCGAATCCGGCCCTGGTTCCGAGGCAGGATCGAGCGGACCCTTCTCCCCCTGTGACGGGTCGCCGCAAAGTATCGAGCTGTTCATATTCATCGGATTCTCCCGAGATTAACCGGCGAGCGCAATGCCCTTGAGGTCATCGCGCATGGGGCTGCTTCGGTGATGTGGACTCAGCCCTGCGCGGTCGGACGGACGACGATCTCGTTGACATCGACATCGGGGGGCTGCTCAATCGCGAATGCAATCGCGCGGGCGATCGCATCTGGCGGAATCGCCGTCTTTTCCCGAGTTGCAATGGTCTGCGCCTTGACCGCCGGGTCAGTCATCGATTCCGCAAAATCCGTCTGGACGAACCCCGGTGAGATCGCGGTGACCCGCAGCTTGTCGCCAGCCTCCTGTCGTAAACCTTCCGAAATGGTGCGGACGGCGTTCTTGGTGCCGGCACATCGATCATGTCCTCCCAATCCTCGACACGAAGGTCATCGAGGCGAGAGATCGGTCCAATACCGGCGTTACTGATGAAAACATCGAGCTTGCCGTAGCGATCGCATGCAGAGCTTCAAGGCGATCCGATCTTCGTGCACCAAGTACTACTTTGGCTCCCCGACTCGCCAGTAACTGGGCGGCTGCCTCTCCGATACCGCTGCTGGCTCCCGTGATCGCCACGACCTTGCCTTCAATTCCTCGCATGGGGTTATCCTTCGATTCCGAACCGGACGGTCAGCATACCGAACCCAGGAAATCTTGCTTCAAGGGGTAAAGAACTTATGGCTCAGCATCAGATCTGCGTGCTTGGCACAGGCGACATGGGCGGGGCTGTTGCGCAGGCCTTGTCGGTTCGGACCAAGCACCCCGTCTCGGTTCGCGGCTCCCGGTCGGGAAGCGCATCGGCCACCGCCCTGAGCGCGCGATTGGGCCTGCGAGAAGCGACGGACGCCGAAATCACTCGCAGCGACATGGTCTTCGTGGTCGTGCCGGCCAGTGCAATCCCAGACATCGCGCCACTCTTGCTGCACTACAGGGGCATCGTAGTCTCGGTTTGCGTTTCCGAGACGGTGGGCTGCGATGGAGAAAAAAGCGCGGCGGAGCAACTCGCCGAAGTGTTGCCCGCCGCCCGGGTCGTGAACGCATTCACCTCGATCTGGTCGACGGTCGTGCGAAATCCCGGGACAGTCGGCAAGACAACCGCCTTCGTCTGTTCTGATCACGGGGACGCCAAAACGGTCGTCATGGAACTTGCCGAAGAGCTCGGTTTTGCGCCGATCGATGGCGGAAAGCTCAGCTATGCGCTCTATACGGAGATGCTCGGTATGTTTGCGGCCCACCTCGCGAGTGATTGCGGCTACGGCCAAACCATCAGCTTTCGAGCCTTTCAAGCGAAATAGAATTGCCGCTCAGCGCCGCCTATCGTTGGATTCTTCACTGTCAGACTGTTGGTGTGCGTAACTGCTTCATTTGCCGGTGCGCGCGAGTCGCCACGGGTCGAATGGAGCCCTTAGGTCAGCGAACATCCCGCAATTCGCGTCACTGAGCCGTCAACTCAATTTCGATATAAGCCCGTCGACGGATCCGTCCGGTGATGCTGGCCATGACATCGGTGAGACGCATCAGTAAGCCATATTTGCTTCGTAACGCTTTTCGCACCTCTACAATCAGTGCCGGATCGGAGACTATTCGGCCGCGGCCTTCGGTCCAAGGACCCCGTACTTCGCCACGGACGTTGCATGCTGCGAGTCGCACTCGCGGCGTCGCACGAATTCTCTTGACCTTGCCGGCATCGCCTGCACTGAACACGTAGTAACGCTCGGCTACCTTGGCTATCCACACAGGCGTCTTTACTTCGACGCCATTGCGGCGGTATGTGGCCAGGCTCACATACTTCTCGGCGGCGGGATCGAAAGTCAGGGAATTCATGATTGCCATATGTGTCGATGGTGCGATCGTCTGGATTATCCTCATTCATACTTCATCCTGGAAGGACGGGTTGCCCGAACGGATATGCGGGCGCTTACCGGCGTCGGGCCGCAATTGGCCGGTAAGCTCTGGTGCCTGCGCGCGCCAGGCCTTACCGTGACGCCCAGCCGTAAGCCTTTGGCCGAAGGCATTTCGCGAAACCGTCATTTCAAGGAGTCGAACCATGCAGATCCACACTCCGGAACGCCCCCGTCCGCAGGCCGCCGTCGCCGTCGCCGTGATCGGGGTGCTGGTCGCCGTGTTCGGATTGACGTTGTTGGCCGATAATTTGGGTTTTACACAGTTCCATGACGTGCTGCGCGAGCTTTGGCCGTTCGCACTGATCGTCGTTGGAATCGCGACGCTCTTGGCGCGCCGCCTCAATCAAGTGTTCTTGGGTCTCGCACTCATTCTTGCGGGCTCCTGGGCTTATGCCTCGCAGCAGCACTGGCTCCATGTGAATTTCTGGGCCGTGTTCGGTCCCACTCTGCTCATCTTGGCGGGCGCCTCGGTCGTTTGGCGCGCCTTCTACCGAAAGCCTTTCATCGTTGGCACGAAGGATTCCTACATCCGTAATTTGGCCATCCTGGGCGGCGGCGAATTGCGGCCGGAAGCGCCGTTCGAAGGGGCGGAGCTCGTGGCGATCATGGGAGGCTCCAAAATCGACCTCAGCAACGCAACCATGGCCGGCGACACGGCCGTGGTTGAAATATTTGCGCTGATGGGAGGCGCCGAACTCATCGTGCCGCGCGACTGGAGCGTGACGGTGAAGCTGGTGACCTTCATGGGCGGCGTGGAAGACAAGCGCCGGCCGTCGACGCTTCCGGCCACCAAGCAGCTCATCGTGCGCGGCTTCGCAATGATGGGCGGGTGCGAAATCAAGGACTGAGCCCGAGCTTGCGTGCATCCCATACTCGCTAACCGAAGGCGTCTACTGCTGTACCTTGCCTTGTGGCTGGTGTTGGGCACGCTCTTGGCCGCTGAATGGTCCGCTGACCGAGTGGTCCCGTTTGTCTGGACGTTCAGCTTCACTGTTCCGCTGGCCATGCTGATGAGTGCGCAGTCGTTGTCGTCTTGGTACCTGGTTCGTCTGCTTCCGGCCGCCACCACCAAGATCGCCCGACTGGCCGGGATGTGGATCGGCGCGACCTTCGTGTCTTTGGCCGTGTGGATGCTCGCGGCGCGAGGATGGGCCACGCTGCTGCAGGCATGGGCGGGTCCACAAGTGGTGCTGCCGGATTCCACCTGGCAGCTGCTGGTCACGGGTTGCATTGGGTTTGCCGTGGGCGTCGTGGGTCATTACGCCGTGGCCGTCATGGAGCGTGCCCGCGAAATCGAAACGCAAGCACTGCAATTGCGAATCAGCGCGCGCGAAGCGGAAATGCACTTCCTGCGGCGTCAAATAGATCCGCATTTTCTATTCAACAGTTTGAATTCCGTGACGGCGCTGATCGGCACCGATGACCCCGCCGCCCGTCGCATGTGCCAGCTATTGGCAGAGTTTTTTCGCATGAGCATTCGGCATGGCAGCGAGACGCAAATCACGCTCGAGCAGGAGTTCGCGATGGCGGAGACTTTTCTG
>Ga0302324_100030334_pt1 | contig 10222 bp, 5 predicted proteins | sample Palsa_T0_1_FD_201949 | JGI IMG/M metagenome (GOLD analysis project Ga0302324, IMG submission 201949) | Peat permafrost microbial communities from Stordalen Mire near Abisko, Sweden - Palsa_T0_1 | ecosystem: Environmental > Terrestrial > Soil > Palsa > Peat permafrost | place: Sweden: Abisko... | reverse complement strand
CCACTGCCGAACTGCGCGGAGCATCGCTGCAACAGTACCTGAAATCGCTGGACGCGCTGGGACTGCCCGGGGAGGTAACACTTCAATGGGTCACGCAACTGCCAGTCTAACCGCGCGTGAGAAGCGCACCGGCCTGGATTTCGCTCTGATCGGGCATCAGGAAAGTTGGCGCTCGGCCACGGATGTCCTCGCAGTTCTGCGCGGGGCCGAGCGCACGCAACTCACCGACGATGAAATCAAGGAGATTTTTCCGTGGATTCCGCCGCGAGCCGTGTGCGGCGTCGAGATCGCGTCAGCCACCGGCGCAAAAGCGCGCGGCCTGTACATCGACTGCTTCATTCCTCCGGATCGGCTCGATTGCGGATATGTTCGCGACAATCTCGGCCGCGTTCGGGCCGCCGCAGCTTGCGCCATCAACGCAGGAGCAAGGATCGTGAGCCTGGGCGGATTCAGCTCCATTCTGATCGAAGGCAATTTCGATCAGCTTCCTGAACGGAGCAATACGGTCTTCACCACCGGCAATACCCTGACGGTTGCCTTCATTGTGCGGGGCATCAGGCAGCTGTGCGCGTCGGAACGGCGGGACATCTCATCTTCGACGCTGCTCATCGTTGGCGCCACCGGAGATGTGGGTTCGGGCTGCGCCCGCTGCCTGGCGCCATTCGTCAAGCGCGTGCGCCTCTGCGCGCGCAACGCGGAGCGGTTACGCGCCCTTGCCGCCGAGTTGGAGGCGGATGGAACCGAGGTAGAAATCGCATCAGGTCTCAAGCAAGTCCCGTGTCCGGCCAACATCGTGATCTGCGCGGCGAGCCTGGCATCCCCCTCACTTCGATTGGGCTGCATTGCGCCCGAGGCCATCATTTGCGATGCGGGCTACCCGAAAAACTTGAGTCCTCGCGGCGATATGCGGGACGCTCGAGTATTCTTTGGTGGTCTGGGGCAGATTGCGGGTGGGTTGAGTTTCAAGCCTGATTTCAAAGGCGTTCTAAATCGGCACCCATTCCCTGAAGTGGCCCATGGATGTTTACTCGAAGGCATGGCTCTCGCCCTGGCGCGACGTTTCGAGCCGTTCTCCCAGGGGCGAGGGTTAATCACGCGGGAGCGGGTCGAGGAAATCGAGGCCGTTGCTGCCTTGCATGGAATCCATCTCGCGCCGTTCTTCAACGCCGAGGGGCCATTGAATTCCGCGGAAAACCAAGCTCCTTGATGCGCGTCCACTAAACGTCAAGATCATCGACGATCAGCTGCACCACAATATTCCAAGTCCAATCTTCTTGATTGCGAAGCCGAAGTAGAAATTCGCCTAAACCAGCGCCGAAACTAGCCAGATCTCCGTCGACATACACTTCGAAGCCCAGCCTTCCATAGAAGTTCTTAGATTGAGCAAACTCTTCGCGCGTGGACGGGTTCGCGAGTCCTGTTTCGCACGGAATTTGCCTCCTTTCTTACTCATTCCAGAGTTGGCAGTTCGGCACCGTAACCTGTCCAACAATCGTCCAGCCGTGCCATCCCTAATTGGCAGTGGTAGGCGGAAGCGATTATCAATCCGGTTCGGAAAGCTGAAAGACGTTTCCCTCCGGATCGTGTCCGTCGCAAAGAGAATAGGCGAAGCCTGGGTAGCGCTTGATTTCCCCAACCGGCACATTTGCCCGCTCCAGCTTGGTTCGTAACTCCGCCATCCCGGAATCAACGGTGAAAACTAGCTTGGCATTTGACTTCACGGGTTTCAGTGGCGTACTTCGCCATGGTCGCCCAACTAGATGCAGCGCTATCTCCACCTGACCTGCCGCAAGCACCGCCCATTCATTGTCGATCTCCTCGATCAGGCGAAAACCGAAATGAGTTTGATAAAACGACTTCAGACAAGCAACGTCTCGAACGTACAGAAGGATCCTGGTCATTGCTATTTGCATCTCGACTCCTGCGGTCGCGTACTGTCGACCATGTTGCGGTGCTGGTATTTTGGTCCGACAAGGGAGTTTCGGCGAGTGTCTAGCAGTTGAATTGAAAAGTGAGGCAAGTCTTTTTCGAGGACGATTAGCCCGAGTATCCGCTGCTGAAGGAAGCGAGGAAGGCAGTTTTTTGGCATCTTGAATGATTAGATCGGATTGTGGATGAACGAATCTTTCTGAAGGTCAAGGCAGAGGAGGCAGCGCAAAAGGGTCCCACCCTCCGATCGCTGAACGATACTCTCCGAAAGCAACTCCATCCGGAATACTCAACAACCTCACATTTGTCTACTAGACTACTCTCACTCCGTTCCAGTGGCCTGGTTTTATTCCATCCTTGACATCGCCGCCACGCGATCCGCCTGTCTGACGGCGTAGAACCTCCGCAGGATCTGCGGTCGGACGCCCCAAAAGGAATGACTGCTGGACAAATCAGCGGTATGAAGGCGGTCAGACGATCCAGGTAAACGCGCCGATCGACAAGATTCCGCTTTTTGTGAAGGCAGGCTTTATTCTGCTGTTGGGCAGTTCCGTCGAGAGCACGCATGAAAAGCAGAGCATTGCACACGTGAGAGTCTACCCGGGAGCGGATGGAGACTTTACCTTTTACAGCGACGATGGAGAGACGTATGCATATGAGGCAGGGGACTTCCAGACCACGCACCTGCATTGGGACGACGCGGCCAAAAAGCTGGTACAGATCGGGGCGAAAGCATGGAATGAGGATGGAATGATCGGTTCCAATCGGTACCGCGGTGTGAATCTCTTTGCCGGCCGGCGCGTCGTAGTTCCAGACGACCTTCTTGTCAGGGGAGATGATGCTGACTCCGAATTGATGCGCGAACAGAATGTTACCGTTCGACAGCATGACGGCACCGCTTATCTCACCTTTCCCCGCGGGGTCGTCGTAAGTCCACACGATCTCACCGTGGCGAACGATAAAGATGCGGCGGTCGTGCGATTCGCCGGTGTACATGAAGTTTTGCTGAGTAAGCCCCTTGCCGGGAAGGTGCGCCGGAATGGGAGGCGCGGATTTGGAGGGGCCTGAGCAAAGCCGCAAAGTGGCAATGCAAGGGAGGCAATGGCAAAAGCAAATCGGGTCATTTTCATTTCCTCAATATGCGTTTAGCTAATCATAGGTTGCCTGAAGGGATCCACGTTGATGGGGACCGCGCATCATGACGAAGGACACAATCGAGGCTCTCGGCGCGCGGAAGGCGCCAGAGATTCATTTCGAAGTTTAAGGCCTGCACGTCTTCATAAGGTTGTTCATCGGTTTTGGGGAAAAAGACGTGCCCCGTTTCAAAGCTTGAATCGGGGCACGTGGTCAGGAGGAAACCTCTCTCACGATTGCGGCTCCGCGCCTAGAAGATAACCTTCAGGCTTCCCTGGAACTGTCTAGGGCTATTGGAAGTTCCCGAGACCTGGCCGAAGGTTCCGTCCGTGAGTTTACTGTCAGGGGTGCTGAAGTTTGGGTGGTTAAGCACGTTGAAGGCTTCGATGCGAGTGTCGATCTTCAAGCCTTCGTGGATTGGCCAGTAACGGCTAATCTGGGCATTAAAACCAACCTGAGGCGGACCGTGGAATTGGTTCTTGCTGATGTTTCCGAAGAGCGGCAGCGTGCTGGTAGCCGGTGTAACCGCCGGCTCTGCGAAGGCGGCCGGGTTGAGAAACTCGCGGTTGGCCTCGCCACCTGCGCTGCGAAATTTAACCTTCTGGTAGATAGGAACGTTTGGGACGAGGTTGGGGCGATCGTTGCCATACCCGGTTAGGGAGTCGTCCTGACCAGCCGTCACGTTTACTACGCTGCCGCTACTACTGGTGGACACTCCAGCGATTTCCCAGTTATTGATGAGATAACTTGCCAGATGGTTGTCGAGGTGGAAGTTACTGTGGGCGACGATCTCAACATTCAAGACATTGCGGAGATCCCAGCCGCACGGACCATAGTCCATTGCCGGATAAGGAGGATTTTCACCGGTGATACCGGAGACGTCGCCCTGGTTATCCTCAACATCCAGGCACTTGGACCAAGTGTAATTGGCAAACATGCTGAAGACGGGCGAGAGGCGGTGGTTGACAGAAAGAATCCCGGCTTCGTAGGTGGAATAGGCAGTATCGTCGATGAAGAGCGACGAGGTGCCACCATTGATCAAAGCTCCCTGGGCGGTGCTTCCGAGTTGGGCAGCGCCTAGCAACTCAAGCATATCCCGCTGCGGGTTTTCGTTGCCGGAGATGGAGCAATTGGGGTTTGGATTTGACGCAGTTGGTGCGGGAAGGGCGGTGCCCCCCTCCGCAGCCAGGGAGGTGTTGTAGCTTGTGCCACCGACGGTGATGGACACGGCGCAAGTCGGGTTGGTTCCCCCCGCATTCGCCGTTCCGGGAATCCATACCGGGCCATTGAGGGGCAAGCCGTACTCTTCATGCGAGCCTTTGCTCCCGATGTACTGGAGTTGCACTTGCCAGCCGTGAGGAAAGTCGTGCTGAATGCTCGCGTTCCACTGCGCGTATACAGCGATATGGAACTTGGGAGGCAACACAATGTATTGACCACCCTTCGGGAAGATCGCGGTGGCGGCGCTGGGCCTGCCGACGAACGAAGATGGGGCCGGAAAGGGATTTCCTTGAATGGTGCCGGCGTTGAGCGCCCCGGGGCCTGCGCTGGGCGTGGGAATGCTCGATGCGTTGGTCAGCCATGGGTCGGAGAACGGCGTATACGTGTTCAACGACTGGCTGATATTCGTGGCGAAGGGCGGATTCTGCTGGTTTCGCTGCGAGGTAAAGGTGTTGGCGGTGTCGTACATGTACTCGGCCCCGGCGCGAATAATTGTCTTGCCGTCACCGACGGGGTCATAAGTGAAACCAAAGTTCGGATCCCACTGGTTGGGTGAGCTCTGCGTGAACGCCCTGGGCACGCCCGGGTCGCCATAGAAGAACACTCCGGCAGGGGCGTTGGGGTATACGGTGCTGTGCGTGCCCGCGACGTACCCTGCGAGGCTGAAGGTTTCGCCGCGATTAAAGACATCGTAGGGTTGGTAGTTGGGATCCCAACGAATGCCAGCTACCAGGGTGAGCCGCTTGGTGACATGGAAGGTGTCCTGGACATAAATGGCAGGAATGGTCGAGCGGAGAGCGTTTTGCTCCTGCTTGCTCTGGGAGAAGCCGCTCTGAGCTCCCTCGAGGAAGTCAAGCTGTCCATTGCCAACGGCGGACACCCCCTCATTCGGATTATCCGCAGTCTGGGTCTTGCTTCCGTACGGTCCCCATGCGCTGTAGTTGGTGCCGAAGCTGAAAACCCCGTTGCCATTGAAGGCGTTTGAGATATTCAGCTGATTGCGTACGTATTCTCCGCCAATGACGAAAAGGTGCCTGCCGCGCACCCAGGTAAGGTCGTCGTCGATGACGCCGGTGTTGTCATTGAAGTGAGCGAGAGAGTTGGTGCCGCCACCCATGCTGAAGCTGCTTGCGCTCAGCTGGAGGCCGACGGGCACGGCGCAGTCGATGGTGGTGAGGTTCAATCCGTTGCAGGCATTGATGTCCGCGGGGTTGTAGCCTCGAGTTTGATAGCGGCGCATTACCGCGATGTGCGCGGAGTTCACAAGGTTCGAGGAAAAGCTATGGTTTTCGCCGATGGTTCCACTCTGCCAGCGCTCTTCGGGATTCGCAGACGCCGTGGTGACCAGAATTCCTCCGTTGGTCCCGCCTTTTTGATAGAAGGCCGGCAACTGATAACTGTCGAGGAAATAGCGGCCGTAAAGGTTGTCTTTGGGACCGACATTGTAATCCTCGCGGGTTACAAACTCCTTGTCGAACTTCTCTGACGGAATGGCGTACTGGACCCCGCCGCAGACGTCCAATCCGCTCTTAAGCGGCACTATCTTTGGCAAGTATGCCAGCAGCGCAAGCGATTGCGCATTCCAGTTGGGCGCTGTCGGATAAATATTGTTGGGAATTAGATTTCCAGTTATTGGGTCGACCAGCTGGGTTACCGTAAGAGACTTAGTGCTGCAGAGTGGGTTCGGCGCGATTCCTGCAGTCGGCTCGCCGTTCTGAACGCTGAAGTCACCGGCCAGGTTGGCTGCGGTGGGCACAGTCGCGGTGGTGTTTGACGCGACGTCGTCGTAGGTGTTGCGTTGAAACCCAGCAAAGAAGAAGAGCCGGCTTTTGCCGTTGTACACCTTGGGTATCCACACCGGGCCCCCGATCGTCCCTCCATAGAAGTTCTGATGCAACCGATCATGGGTATCCGAATAAAAGCTTGATGCGTCAATAAGATCGTTGCGGATGAACTCGAACGCGTCGCCGTGAAATTGGTTCGTGCCCGATTTGGTTACCACGTTGACCATGCCGCCCGCCTTCATGCCATCTTGCGCGCCTAGCGTGGAAGACTCCTGGGTAAACTCGCCGACCGCCTCGGGGAAAGGGAACGGACCGTTACCGCCCGCCATGTAGTCGCCGTTGTCAGCGCCGTCGAGACGCCACAGCGTGGAGTTGCCCATGCCGCCGTTGATTGAGAAAGCAGACGTCTGATAGTTATATTTGCTGCCGGTAAAATCATTGCCTGGTGCGGCTATGGCGCCCCCGGTAAGGGATATCAGGCTGATAATCTCTGGACCGGCCCCGGTGTTCAGCGGGATCTCGGAGATTTCTTCGGCGTCGAGTGTCTGCTTGTAGGTTGGGTCCTCGGTTTGCAGTTGCTGAGTTTCTCCTGCCTTCACCTCGACCTTGGTGTCCGTCTTGCCGACGGTCAACCTGGGGTTGATGGAGATGTTGCTCCCAACCTCAAGGACAATGTCTGTCTGCTCGTAAGTTTCGAATCCGGGTGCAGTCACAACAACGTTATAAGTTGCGGCGGGGATATTGGGAAACACGTAGATGCCAGCGTTGTCTGTCCTGGCTTCTCGCTTGACCGAAGTGGCCGTCTCGGTGATCGTGACCGCTGCTTTTGCTATCACGGCGCCTGTCGGGTCTGTAACGGTGCCCTGGATGGTGCCGGTGCCGGCGAGCTGGGCGTTGACCTTCGTCGCCAGAAGCAACAGGGCCACACCGCAGAATACGTTTACTCTTTTGAGTAAAACTTCTGGGAATCTCGAACTTATTTGTCTCACTTAAGCCTCCAAATGGCTGTTGGTTATGAAGATCATGGCCTTTGCGTCAGGCAAGGTCACAGTTCATCGGAAATATTTTGGCACTTTCAAAACGCACTTTCCCCGATTTGCATCGTGCTCAATATGTCCCAGTGGATCGCCGAAACGTTATTTCTGGTGCTAGCCGTTTGGGGAATGTCTCGTTTAACTAGAACAAACGATCTGTGCCAGACACCAGCACCAGTTCCTGCGAAAAGAAGCTTCAGCCTCGCAAGGAGTAACTCAACGCCCGGGCGAGTTCTTCCCGAACGAAGTGAAGTTGACGAAAACAGAGGCGTTGAACTTTCCATAAGCCGTAGAGTGCTCGCGGCACACTACCGTTCCCTCGTCGGCAGTTCCGCTTCAGTCGAGTGTTGCAATGCATTTGCGGAACGGCCAGATACTACGTACGATGAACGATGATGCACAAGGCACGATTGGACGGCAGTGGGTCGCCCTCATCGGGGGGCGAGCAAATGCTCTAAATGGATAGCCTATAAATAGTACAAATGGGTCATATTGGTTGGGGATTTCCTTGCGTATGCCGCAGGTTTGCAAGCAGAGAATTCCGCGAGTAGTATCTTGACCTAGCCCATCATCGGCCAGGGACATTTCTATGTTGACGCATCGATTGCGAAGCACGGGCCCGCGGATGTCCGAACGGGGGATTGTATGCCTCTTGTGGGGTTGCTGCCCTAGCGAACGGCGAATCAAAACGTTTGTGAGAAGTTGCGTATCCGTGGCGCTTTGCGCATATTGCATGCTGACTCACGCACAGACGCCTCCTTCAACACGAGCCATTTATCGAACAGCGGCGTCAGTCTCAGCACTTTCTCCGGAGCAGGCAAGCAAAGGAGAACCTGTTGAACTTCGCGGTGTTGTCACCCGATACACCGAGCGAGGGCTTGCGCTCCAGGATCGCACTGGCGGAATCTGGGTCGCGTGGCTCCCTCCTGGGGAAGCGATCGACGTTGGTGAAGAGATTGAAGTGAAGGGAATTGTTCACCCGGGTGTCTTCACTCCCATGGTGAAGACAACCTCGCTCCGCAGAGTAGGGCGCTCTCCATTGCCTCGTCCGCGAATCGTTAGCTTCAGGCAATTGAGCACCGGAGAGATGGAGAATCTCTATGTCTCGATCGTTGGCATAGTTCGCTCGGCGGGAATCCGGCCAAATGCATCGCGATTGCAGAAGCTCTGGATGAAAATCGAGATGGCTGATGGTGTTATGTATGCCTCGTTGCCCGAGGAGAATACCGACGCAGGAAGCAAATTGATCGACGCCACCGTTCGCATCGACGGTGTGGCGGCATGTACGAAGAACATGAACCGGCAGATTACGTCTCCTACCATTTTGGTGCAAGGGATGCAGAACATAACCGTGCTGCGGCGTCCTCCGCGCGATTTATTTTCCCTGCCCCTTACGTCAATTGGCAGCCTGATGCAGTATCGATCTGGGACCGATTACTATCATCGAGTTAGAGTTTCCGGAACAGTTACCTACTACAAGCCGGGGGAGAGCCTGATTGTGGAAGACGGGGGAAGTGCCCTATTTGTACTCACAGCTCAATCAGCCAAGATCGAGCTGGGAGACCGAATCGAGGCCGTTGGTTTTCCCGCACCCAGGGATGCAGGTCCGATCCTGCAGGATGCGATTCTTCGCGACGTCGCGTCCGGACAGCCCCTGGTGCCTGCGCATGCCACGACCTCAGACTTGGCCTCGGGTTCTTTCAATAACATCCTAGTCAGCACCGAAGGGCGTCTGTTGAGACGGGTACAAGAGCCATTTCGCGACGTGCTGCTGCTGCAGGCAAACTCCACGCTCTTGCAGGCAGAGTTGGCTGAATCGGAGAATTCGAATGAGCTGCGCGATCTGAAGGAGGGGAGCACGATACGGATAACCGGGATCAGCGTACTGGATGTTTCCGGAACCTGGGGTACGGGCGGTGCAAATGCGAGCACGATTCGATATAAGGTCCTTCTTCGGTCCCCCCGCGATGTTCAGGTGATTCAGCCAGCCTCCTGGTGGACCACGTTGCACGTGATCTATCTCGCTGCGATTCTTGGTGTCCTCGTTCTTGTCTTCTTTGGCTTGCTTGTGTACGGCCGGATGGAGGGCTGGCGGCTCCAAGCTGTCATCAAAGAGCGTGAACGTATGGCACACGAGATTCATGACACTCTAGCACAGAGTTTTGCCGGAATTGGCTTTCAACTGCAGGCGATACGCAGGGCAATTCCGAACGAAGCTCCCGGCCTGCGGGAACAGGTAGACCTGGCCCGCGCGCTCGTGCGGCACAGCCACAAAGAAGCGAGACGCAGTCTTGAACCATTAAGTCCCGAGTTGCGGGGGGACATCGATCTGCTGTCCTCGCTTGAGTCCACAGCCCGCACGATGGTTGAAGGCGGCTCAGTCGAAGTTACCGCATCAAGCACAGGCGTGCCACGCCCAATTTCAGCGAAGATCGCCAGTTCGTTGTTACGGATCGGGCAGGAGGCCATCGCCAACGCAGTTCGTCATTCAGAACCAAGCCATTTGAACATTTCTCTTGCATTCGACATTGGCTCTGTTCGTCTCGCCGTTAAAGACGACGGTTGCGGTTTTGTTAAGAGCGGCAACCTGCTCGGGTTTGGATTACGCGGCATGCGCAAACGATCCGCGGCCGTATCCGCCGAGCTTGAGATTGTGAGCCAACCGGGAGAAGGAACATGCGTCGAAGTGACGGCGCCGCTTCCCCCTGGTCTAAGCTTGATTGCCCATTTCAAGCGAATTTGGAGATTCCCCCTGGAGCGTATTTTGTATGTCAACGCAAGAACGAAGTAGCGGCGCCATTCGGATACTTATCGTTGACGATCACCCTGTGGTGTGCTCGGGGCTTACAAGTATGCTGAGTGCACAGACCGGGATTGAAGTCGTCGGCTCCGCTTCAAGTGGAGAGGAAGCGCTCGCAATTATTCGACGCGATGGGCCCGACATCATGCTATTGGACCTACGCATGCCGGGAATGGATGGAATTGGTGTGTTGAACGCGATGGGAAAAATGGAGCACACCACTCGTGTCGTGGTCTTGACGAGCTTTGAAAAAGAGGAAGATATCTACCGGGCGATTCGTGCCGGAGCCCAAGGATATCTGTTAAAGGATACAACCGAAT
>Ga0302324_100030332_pt1 | contig 10222 bp, 10 predicted proteins | sample Palsa_T0_1_FD_201949 | JGI IMG/M metagenome (GOLD analysis project Ga0302324, IMG submission 201949) | Peat permafrost microbial communities from Stordalen Mire near Abisko, Sweden - Palsa_T0_1 | ecosystem: Environmental > Terrestrial > Soil > Palsa > Peat permafrost | place: Sweden: Abisko... | reverse complement strand
CCAGAACGAATTTCTGATCGAATATCGGCTGCACGGCGGGGCGCTCACCATGGGTCTGGTAGAAATGCAGCGCGACATATGCGCTTGGATCGACCTCAACGTGGTGCGCCGGTTGGAGGGGCAGCCGGAGCTTTCTCTCGAAGAGTTCCGATTGTGGGAACATGGCCAGCCCTTCGTCAAGAGAATGCGGGAGCGCCTTAACTTCAAGGCGCTCCATTCGTTTAAGAAGGCCTCCCGCTTTTATGGTGAGAGGCGGTATTTGAAATGCGCTTTCTCCTTGGCGGCGGCTGTTTCCCTGAATCCGGCTCGTACCGTCAATCGGGTTTTCTCAAGGATGCAGAATCGTGATACGCGCCTTTCTACTTAAGGTGCGATGCTACATTATCGGCGGAATCACGGCGTCCGCGGTGCCATGCAGTTCTTGTCCCGCCTGCTGAAAGCCGGTCCAGGAGACATAATTGATCCATTCCCAGGAGTACCCATTCGGATTGATCAAATGATATGCGTTGTAATCGAACGTATTGTTGCCGCTTTGCAGTAAAGCCTGTTGGTTATAGTCGGCCACCATTCCGCTTGCGCCTGTGCTGCCCCGGATAACGATGGAATTATTATGAATGGAGTTATTAATCGCGACGTACGGACCCAGCGTGCCAGAGCCGCGGCTCTGCTGGATAATCCCGATGCCGTTGCCTCCGGCCAAGGCAGTTTCGACAGTGTTTCCATACACTTGATCGTTCTGCGAATTCTGAATCATGATCTGAGATCCCCAGAGCCAGCTTGGCTGCGAAATCGAATTATAACAGACGGTATTATATCTAATAATCGCCGAATAACTGATTTCATCCTGGATTCCGGGGCCGTCCGTATTATTCATTATTACATTGCTCTCGTAGAGGGTATTGATGCTTCCAATGTCGGTCCAAACACCCGGACCGATGTTATCGTCGACCGTGTTGCCGCGAACGATCAAATTGGTAGCCGCGGCGAATTTTATGCCTCCGGCCTCCCAACTGGGATCGAAGCCGGCCCAGTTATTGAACGATACTCTATTGCCCTGAACCAGTATGTTGCTTCCGGATCCGCCAATACCCTTTTGGCCGTTGTTGTGGACGTAGTTCATAGTGGCTGTGCTGCCGCTTAAGAGAGCGATGCCGGCGCCGTGGTTCAAGCGAACTTCGTTGTTGCGCACCGTCCAGTTCGGCCCCGGATATTGGTCGCCGATAGCGCCAAATTGGGCCGGAACGGCGTATTTCTCAACCGTCAGTCCACTGATACTGACGTTAGCGGCCGAACCCGAAAAGGCGGAGCGGGTGACGCTGGTTTCGACCACGTGACCACTAGGATTATCGAAGAAATAGATATTATGATTGGGATAATCAAAGTACCAGGCGCCCGGACCCACGGCGGATAGGCTGGCAACATGCAGCAAAGGAAGGTTGTCGAAATACAGGTCTTCCGGGTATTCGCACATCGGGAATTGAGGCAAACAAACGCCATTCAACTGACCTTGTTGGGTCTGCCCGCCCGCAACCCAATAGCTACCTTGTCGGGTAAAGGCCGTCAAAAGCTCGGCGCCGCTCAGGACAGGGTTGTTTTGGCCCACGAAGATGTCGCCGTTCAGCGGCTGAATGCTTTGGAGCCGGTAAATTCCAGGCTTGAAAACAAACGTCGTACTTTCCGGATTGGCGCTAACTATCGATTGTACGTTCGCGCCGGGTGAAAGAGTCACCGTCAGGCTTTGAGGTTGTGCGACCAGAGCGGTCAGCATAAGAGCGGGAATAAGGCGGACGAGTAGATTACAAAGGACGTTTCGAAATATCAATTTAATGTTCCTTTCAGTACTTGCGGTTGTTCTGGTGCAGGAGATTGATTCGGCGGGGGCGATCCTAAGCCTGGTGGCTCACCGAAACGAGATAGAATTTGCTCTTAAATTAACATTAACATATTTATTTATATTTTGGAAAAACTGTTAATAGTTAATGTAATTTTCATAACCTGTAATTTTTATAACTATGGAGACATCGTGCAGACAGCGGAACAACTCATCGTATTGACCTCGCAGGCCGTATCCTGTGAGTTAGGCGGGGAGGCGGTGATCCTCGATATTCGTTCCGGGCAATACTTCGCGCTGAGCCCGGTTGGAGCGCAAATTTGGAAGCTTTTGGAGTCGCCCTGTACGCTAGCAAGCCTGTGCGCCAAGCTGGCGGAAGAGTACGACGTGGAGCCGGCTCGCTGCGAGGCCGACGTGTCCGCATTGCTCGGCCAGTTGGCCGGCCACGGCTTGATCGCCTTCGAGGAGTGCGGCTGACATTGAAAAGACTCCGCTCACATTCGACCCGGGAATGGGTGTTGTTCATCCATGCGCTCTACGGCGCTGTGGTGACGCGCGCGGCATTGCGCTTGTTGCCGCTTCCGCGCGTTCTCCGGCTTGTGCGCCGCTGCTTTCGGGCGGAGTTTCCGCTGCCGCCGGCGCGGCAGGCTTCGGCCGGCCAGGCGGTTTGGGCCGCGCTCGCAGCCGGCCGCTGTTCGCCACTAGGAACTACTTGCCTCACAACCGCGTTGGTCGCCCAGGCGCTGCTTCAGAGACACGGATACCAAGCTAAACTACGGATCGGCGTCCGCCGCGACCTCAATGGCGCGTTCACAGCGCACGCGTGGCTCGAGCGCGAGGGGGAAGTAATTGTGGGCGGGCCAGCCGAAATGGTAGCGGGCTTTGCCCCGCTGCCAGAGATGGAGCATCTGATCGCATGAGCGCTGTCTGCGGATTATTTCGGCGGGATGGCGCTCCGGTGGACGCGGGTGCGGTCCGGAACATGCTGGACAAGTTGCTTCACCGCGGTCCGGACGGCCACGCCGCTTGGTCGAAGAATGCGGTTGGCTTGGGACACGCGATGTTGCACATCACGCCGGAATCGCTCAATGAGCCGCTGCCGCTCGTCGCCGGCGATGACGCCTATGCCATTACTGCGGACGCCCGCATAGACAATCGCGCCGAATTGATGGCCGCGCTGGAAACGGGTCTCCGGCCGCAAGAATTGCCCGACAGCGCTTTGATTCTGGCGGCCTACCGGAAGTGGGGCGAAGAGTGCGCCATCCATCTGCTCGGAGATTTCGCATTCGCCATCTGGGACAAGCGCAACCAAAAGATCTTTTGCGCGGTCGATGCCGTCGGCGTGAGGAGCTTTTATTATTACCTCTCCGACCGGATTTTCGCCTTTGCCACGGAGATCAAGGGCATACTCGCACTGCCGGAGGTCCCCTGCCGCCTGAACGAAATGCGGGTCGCCGAATACCTGGTGACACTGTTTGAAGACCGCGCCGGCACTTTTTACGACGGCATCCAGCGCTTGCCGGGTGGCTGCACACTTTCGGTCGATCCACGAAATGCCAGGGTGCGTCAATACTGGGCGCTCGATCCCCAACGCGAACTGCGCCTCGGCTCTGACGGAGAATATGCCGAAGCGTTTGGCGAGCTCTTGACGGAGGCCGTACGCTGCCGCACGCGAAGCGCCTTTCCCATTGGCGCCGCGTTGAGCGGCGGTCTCGATTCCTCCGCCATCGCTTGCATCGCGCGCCGCCAGCGCCCGGAAGCGCTTCACACATTTTCCTTGATCTTCCCCGGTCTCCCCGCCGAGGATCGTAAGGTGATTGACGAACGACCACAAATCCAGGCGGTCCTCGATTCAGGAGGCTTCGAGCCGCATTTCATCGAAGCCGACCGGATCAGCCCCATGTGGCAGGCCGATCGCATGCACTTCCACCTCGATCATGCCAACTGCGCTCCGAATCTCTACCTGCATTGGGCCATGTATGACTCTGCCCGCTCCCAAGGCGTGCGCGTTTTTCTGGACGGGTTCGATGGAGACGCTACCGTGTCGCATGGATTCGAAAGGTTAACCGAGCTTGCCCAAACGCTGCACTGGCGGACACTCTGGCGGGAAATCAAGTCACTCTCCGAAAATCATCTGGCGGGGATACCCCCACGCCGGATTCTCAAGGAATTCTGTTTGAAGCCTTTCGCCCCCAGATGGTCGCACCTCGCGTGGCACTTCCTGAAAGGGCGCCGCCGCGAGGCTCTGGCGCGGAACGTCCTTATCAGCCAGGAGTTCAAAGATCGCACCGGTATCGAACGTCGCGCGCGTTCCATGCTTCGATCGCAGTCTAAATGGCAGTTCACGCACCGCGCCCGAACGGAGCATTGGCGGTGCGTCACCCAAGCTCTTTACGCTTTTACGCTGGAGATGGCGGACAAGGCCAGCGCCGCATTCTCCGTAGAAGCGCGTTACCCGTTCTTTGACCGCCGCCTGATGGAGTTCTGCCTCGCTTTGCCGGCTTCACAGAAACTCGGACAAGGCTGGAACCGATGGGTTTTCCGCCGGGCCATGAAGGGAGTCTTGCCGGAGGAGATTCAATGGCGTCCCAAGAAGGGGAATCTAAGTCCTAACTTTCACCGCCGGTTACTCGACTTCGAGCGCCAAAGGCTCGAAGAAGTAATCTTCGGCGACGGCCGCCAGCTACGGCCCTATGTCGACGGCCCGGCCATGGTCGCCGCCTACCGCGAGTACCAGAAGAACCACGTGAGATCGCAAGGCGAATCCGTGCAGTTATTCGCCGCCGTCAATCTCGCGCTCTGGTTACGGTCGAGCGGATTCAGTTCGTCGTAACGCGCTCCCGGCCCGCAGTTCACGCCGGAAGCAGAAAGGAGAACAAACAAATGCAACAAGAGCATAAGAAGGAATGGACACAGCCCGAACTTACTGTCCTCGGGAATGTGGAAACCTTAACGCTGGTCAAGTCTAAGCAGTTCGGTACCAGCGATGGCTTCGTCTTCAACGGCGTACCCATCAGCGGCTAAGGTGAGGGAGGACCTTGTGGGCCATCGGCGGCCCCGGGTCCTCCCTCTTCGACGCGGAACGGTGAATCGAATGCATTATTACTCGGCTTATAACCTTTGCATCCAATCCGAAATCGAATTACCTGAGTTGCCGTCTGCGCCGCCGGGATCGGACTTGACGATTACCGTTGCGGGGCCTCAGAGTCTTAACGAGACTCGCTCGATCGAATTTGACGATGCCGCCGGAAGCGAGGCTGTTTTTTCGTTTCCCGGTGTGGCCCGGTTCACCATGTGCGCCGGACGCGAGTTGACCATTACGCCAGATCTGCACGCCGATGAATCCATTTTCGGTTTGTATGTCCAAGGCATGATACTTGCCGCCGCCCTCCACCAGCGCGGATATTTTGTGCTGCACGCCAGCGTGGTTTGCATGGCAGAGCGGGCTGTCGCTTTCATGGGCCCCACCGGCGCGGGGAAATCGACGTTCGCCTCGGCGCTCCGCTCCCGCGGCCATCGCATTCTGGCGGATGACAATGCGGCCATCGATCTGGCGGCGGCGCCGCCGGGAGTGTTACCCGCCTTTCCCAACCTTAAGATATATCCCGACGTAGCCACGTCTCTCGGATACCGCCTTTCCACTCTGCGCCCCATGCACCTGTCGCAGGTGAAGCAGGCCCAAACGGTAGCCGATGACTTCTGGCCAACGCCACTCCCGTTAAGCTGCATTTACTTGCTGGACCACGAAGCCGCTCCTTCCATCCCGGCTCCCCTGCCGCCTGTCCAAACCATCACGGAACTGCTCCGGCATTCGGTGCCTACCCGATGGGCAGTGCCAGGCAATGGCCGTCACCTTCAGATGTGTGCCCAACTAGCGAAGACGGTCCCCATATTCGCGGTCCGAACCTTTACCAGGCTGGAAGAAATTCCTTATATCGCGAATGTTATCGAAGAGCATGCTTTGCGACTGTCTCCGGATATGGCCGGGCGATCCCTCTGCATGGCGGAGTGAATCCCGTACGCTAGACAATGAGTAACTTGAAGAGTAAGTGGAGGCAGGCGGGGAATCATCTCTATGTATTGCCGCAAACCGGGCGCCTCCTTTGGGATTCCTCCAAGGGCTGGACGGTGGCTTGGGCGGTAGCCTCGGCCCTCGCCGGCGCTATACCTATCCTCGTCATCCGTTTGAGCAAGAGCTTGATCGACGGCCTTGTGCTGTTGAGCCGGCAGCCATTTTCCGCGCAGGCTGCCGAGCCCGTGCTGATTATCGCCGCACTTATCGGCGGCGCCAGCCTGGTCGCGGAACTGCTGCAAGGCGGCCTCGAATGGCTTCGAGCCATGCAGGCTGAGCTTCTGGAGGAGCGCATGTCCTCCCTGGCCCAGCAGAAAGCCAGCGAGGTCGACCTTGCTTTCTATGAGACGCCCGCCTGCCATGACCTCATCTACCGGGCTCAGGAAGAAGCTCGGAACCGTCCGGCCATCTTGCTTGAGAATATCGGCAGCCTGATCCAAAACGGCGTGAGTCTCGTAATGATTGGATGGCTGGTCGCCACTTATAGCGTCTGGCTGATCCTGGTTTTGGCATTGAGCGCGGTTCCAGCATTCGCGATTGTCGCCCGTTACAACTGGCTGTCCCACCAGTGGTGGCGCGAAACCACCGTCGAACGGCGCTGGATTCAGTATTACGACCAAAAATTCGCCAGTGCGGCAGCTGCTCCGGAAATGCGCCTGTTCCGGCTCGGGCCGCCATTCCGCGCGGCATATCAGGGCTTGCGCTCCGTGCTTCGCCGCCAGCGGCTCGGCTTAATTGAGCGCCAGACGCGTGATCGCATGATTGCTGCGTTCGCCAGTCTCGCGATAGCTGGAAGCGCTGTGGGATGGATCGGCTACCGGCTGCTGCACGGGGCCGCCAGTCTCGGCGATTTGACCCTTTTCTATCAGGCCTTCATGGGTGGCGGCGCGTTGGTGCGACAGCTCACCGCCAGCATTGGCCAAGCGTTCAGCAGCGTCCTGCATCTGGCCGACTTCTTCCGCTTTCTCCAGACTAAACCGGCGATTATGGATCCGGCCCGGCCGGTGGCGCCGCCTGCCGCAATCTTCGAAGGAGTCAGGTTTGAGGATGTCTCGTTTCGCTATCCGGGCGCGGAACGGTTGACTCTGCGTAACCTCAAGTTATGGATACCGGCGGGACGCATCGTCGCGATCGTAGGTCCGAACGGCGCCGGTAAGAGCACTCTGGTCAAGTTACTTTGTAGATTCTACGATCCCACCGCCGGGCGCATCGCTGTCGATGGAATAGACCTCCGGGAGATGAAGTTGTGCGATGTAAGGGCTCTCTCATCCGTCTTGTTCCAACTCCCGATGGCGTACGACGCGCCGGTTAACGAGAACATTGCGCTTGGCAGCCTCGGTTCTACCAGTGACGCTGCGCTGAGGAGTGCGGCTATTGCGGCGGGAGCGGACGAGGTGATTGCTCAGTTGCCTCAGGGCTACGACACCCGACTTGGGAAATCGTTCCCGGAGGGCAACGAGCTCAGCGCTGGACAGTGGCAGCGAATCGCCATGGCGCGGGCTTTCTGCCGCCAGGCGCCCCTTGTGCTTCTGGACGAACCCACCAGCTTTATGGACCCCTGGGCCGAGACGGACTGGTTCGCGCGTTTGCGAAATCTGGCTCAGAACCGGACCGCGATGGTAGTGACTCACCGGTTTACCATCGCCAGGCGCGCCGACTTGATTCACGTGATGAACGAGGGAGCGGTAGTGGAATCGGGTACTCATGACGACCTTCTGAGGCGCGGCGGGCTCTATGCCCGATCGTGGGAAGAGCAGTTGACCGCCAGCGAACTTCGCGAAGCGTCAACTGTCCCCGCCGGGGCCAACTGATGCGGTGTTGCGGCAAAACTGCAACCCGGTCGCGACCGTCGCCGGATCGAGGGCCGAGGCTCGCGCGGAGCACCGCCGCAACATGGTGAATATCTTACGCTCCCGGCCGGTTGCCTTCGCAGGTTTGGCGCTGCTGGCATTACTCGCCGCGCTGCCTGCGCCATTCCGGGGCCGGTTCGCGACTACCGGATTGGTCCACGCGTGCGCGCATATCGCCGTTTTCTACGTCGCGTTCCTGATTACTGGCCTGCGTGCGAAGAGTGGGCGCGAAACTGCCATTCAAGGCTGCTGGCTGTTGAGCTACGGAGCGGCGCTCGAGATGCTGCAGACGTTGTTGTTCCACATCCCGCTGGAATACGGGGATGTGCTCGCCGATGGGGCCGGTATCGCATTGGGAATCTTGAGCAAATCGATCGCGGAGGTCTGCCGCGCCGATCAAGGTTAGGCGCCGTGACCGCGAGATCCGGCCTGATCGGGAAACCGCTCGCTAGCGCGCGGCTCCGATCAGAGCCATGACCGTAAGGGAGTGAGTTTTGCAAGAGTGCAAAACCGCCAGGTCACAGAACTAGTCTTCTTCAGTCGATGGCTATGAAAACTTACCGTTGTATCCTGCCGGCGGCGCTCTTGGCGTGGGTCGAGCTTCTTAGCTGCTCCGGGAGTCTCGCCGCGACGACCGTCCAGTTCGTGGCGGCCGATCTTTCAGGCGCGTGCGACGGCTCTTTTACGACTGTCAATACAACCAGCGGCGCCCTGAGGGCATGCGTCAGCGGCTTATGGCAGAAGACCGGTGGCGGGAACGGCGTTCTCTCCGTTTCGGCCTTGCCCGCCACGTGCACGCCGGAAAATGGAAGCTCCAACCTGTTCTTTCTTTCGTCGGGCGCCCGCGGAGTCTACGGCTGTACCAGTGTGAATACCTGGACGCCTGTCGGGATATCTACCGTTTTCGTAACCAACTACCCTTCCTTGAACGCGGCGCTTGCGGCAGCGGGCTTCAACGCCGAAGTTGTGGTGCCCAGCGGTTACACCGCCACATTACGATCCAAGCTCGCACTAAACGGACTCAACTTGACGCTCCGCTGCGAAACTGGATCCATGATTATCAAAGGTTTTGACGGCGACCTTATGCAGGTTACCGGCGCTAACATCGCGATCGACGGATGTACGATGGATGGCGCCCGGATCGCGCACAACGGCGGAATGATTATGGTTGACAATGCTGTCGGGCTTTTGATCAAAAACTGTACGATCGAGAACGGCGCCGATACCGCCCTTTCGATGTTTATGGCATTCGGCGCATTAGTCACGGGCAATAAGATGGTGGGTAACCTCGGATGCCCGATCTTTGCGCAAGACTTTCTTAACCAGATCGAAATCGCCGGGAACGCGGTAGACTCCTCGGCGGTCATCGCGCCTGAAGGCGTCGATACCATCGGCGTGCATACTTACCTCGCCGGCGGTACCGCGACAAACATCAGTATCCACGACAATACCATCGTGCACGGGGGGAATAATTTCGCGATCGAGGTGGGTGGGTTCGGACCAAACTCGCTCCCGCCTTCGGGAGTGGTGATACGCTCTAATCAGATCACGCTCGGCATCCCGTCCAACGGGGGCATTTCACTTTCCACGGTCAACAATGGTACGGTGGGGAACAACGCGATCGATGCTCAAGGCCATGTAATAAACATTGACGGGGTCGAACTGGTTTCCACCAACGGCGTGTCCGCCACTTATAATACCGTAAAGAACACTGCCTTCGGGGCCACGTACACCGTCGCGGTGAACGGTGGTTCTAACAATACTGTTTCCAACAACGTCTTTGCCGGCGGTATTTACATGGGTACGAGCCGCGTGCAGTCGCCCAATGTCAATGGGAATATAATCCAAAATAACGTGCTAACCGCGCCCACTGGCGCCGTTTTCCCCCGTGGACTGATCTGGCTGCAATGCAACACCACGAATTGTTCGGTGAGCCGCAATTTGATAACCGGCAACACACTCGGCGGCAACGGCTCCGGCCCCGGAATCAACTTTGAAAATGATTACGGAACCGGAATGATGGACTCGAACAACGCTGGAGGCAACCAAGTCACTGGCGCTAGCATTGGGATCAACATAGGTCCAAACGTCACCAATACGAATCAATAAACTGCGCCGCCTGCCGCCGAATTGTTAGCGGTCTTGCCCTGAAGGGACGCAGCCCCCTTGTAGCCCTCCCATCTCCCCCCTCCTCTCCTCACCTTACGGCCCGGTTGGATTATATACAGCCCGCCCCTGCTCCGCCTCATCTCAGGTCTCTCTTTCCCGCCGTCAATCGGCTCCGGCCAGCCTGTAACGCTACCCGCATAGTTCTTCAGCGTGGCCAGACAGGGTGAGTCCTCTCACCAGGGCGCTCTTACAGCGAGAAATGATTAGAGGGATATACGACCAGCGAGTGTTGCGGCTAACTACCTGGCCCCCTTTCTGTTGGCTCTAATGTCCCTGTAATTCTGCACGGATGATGTCTTT
>Ga0302324_100030331_pt1 | contig 10222 bp, 8 predicted proteins | sample Palsa_T0_1_FD_201949 | JGI IMG/M metagenome (GOLD analysis project Ga0302324, IMG submission 201949) | Peat permafrost microbial communities from Stordalen Mire near Abisko, Sweden - Palsa_T0_1 | ecosystem: Environmental > Terrestrial > Soil > Palsa > Peat permafrost | place: Sweden: Abisko... | reverse complement strand
TCAGGTCCGCCCCGATCAGGTCCGCGCTGCGCGCGAGCGGCTCATCACAGATGGCCAGCATCATGTCCGCGGGGAAACCAGCGCTGCGCAGGCACATGTCTCGCCACACACTCCAGGTCGTCCCCTCCAGCGGGACCCGGTGCGATTCAATCGCCTCACCCTGCGTCATTGCCCCAGCGTGCCCGTCACGGACTCCAGCGCCCACCTCGCCGATTGCGTATACCGAGAGGTCAACCCCGAGCAACCGGAAAGGTGCGGCGGCCTTTGCGCCATGCGAGCGTGATGACGCGGCCAGCAGCTAGCCGGTCGCTGATCCGCGCGCACACGCAGGCAAAGGAACGACGGAAAATGACGGAATCCTCGCTCGCGCTGGACCAGGAATCGACTCGGTACCCACTGTCTTTCACTCAGGAATGGTTCATCACCCTGGACCAGGGTGATGACGGCGGCACGTTCGGCCCCCGGTTCATGACGGTGAACGCGGCGCGCGTGACCGGCCACGTGGACCTCGCGGTCCTCCAGGGCTCGCTCGACGACGTGGTCGCGCGCCATGAACTGCTCCGCACCCTGGTGATCAGGGACGCCGATCCGCCGTATCAGATGGTGCTTCCGCCGTGCCGGGTGCCACTGGAGGTCAGGGACCTGCCGCCGACTACCGGCACGTCCCGGGACATGGTCGTGCAGGAACTGATCCTCGAGGCCGAGGCAGGCTCGATCAGCGCCCGCCAAGTACCGCTGATGAAGGCGCTACTGTGCAAGTTCGATAACCGCGACAGCGTCCTGCTCCTAACCGTGCACCACTCAGTATCGGATGGCTGGTCGATGCAGGTCATCTTCCGTGACCTCGGCGTGTTCTACGCGGCCCGGCGCACCGGCATCGCGGCGGTGCTGCCGCAGATCCGGCAATACCGCGAATACGCCGCCTGGCAGCGAGCCAACGCCACCAGCACCGCCGAGGACGGCGCGCCGGCCTACTGGCAGCACAAGCTTGACGGCGCGCGTGAATTCACGATGCCGAACGACCATAGGCACCCGGAGAGCTATTCCAGGCCCTACTCGATGCACGTCCACGACATCGAGTCCGAGGTCATGAACGCCGCTTCCGCTCTGGCCACGGCTACCCGCAGCACCCTGTTCACTGTCATGCTCTCGGCCTTTTACATCCTGGCTCACGAGCTCACCGGCAGCACCGACCTGGCGATCCGGGCCTTCACCGCAGGCCGGAACGAGGAGCAGTTCCAGGACACCATGGGGCTGTTCCTCAACTGCGTGCCCTTCCGTACCGACATCGCTGACCGCACGAGCTTCCGCGATATCGTCATGGCCACGAGGGAGACCTTCATCGACGCCATGGCGTACGAGCTCCCGGTCAACGTGATCGAGCAGGCGTTCCCCGACTTTACAAAGTCACGGGAGGACCTGCGGACATCACAGTTCATCATCGCCAATCAGCAGGGGCCACTCGGCGGCGGTCTGACCCACGCGATCGCCGAGGGCGCCCGGGTGGTAACCGAGCGGCCGTTGGAGGGGCAAGAGGTCCACGACATCCCGAGCGGCACGGTGTGGAACCTGTATGCGCGACCGTCCGGCGAGCTGTACGGAGAGGTGCTGTACAACCTCGACGAATTCGACGAGAGCACTGTGGCGGGCTGGACCGCCCGCCTGCGGCGGATCCTGGCCGGCGCCGTCCGCGAGCCTGACCGGGACTGGAGGCTGCTCGCCGGTCCCGCCTCGCGGCACGAAAGCCGCATGTAGGGCCCAGTTTCAGGTGCGGCCGGTGCCGGTGGCCAGAGGTGCGGGCCAGGTGGCGGGGTCGGACGGATCGGGCGGTGCGGTCCGGCAGATGATGTAGTGGCGCGGTGTGATAGCCGTAGGGTGGTGCGCGAGGGCGGCCATACAGCGGGCGTGTGCCTGTTCCGGTGTGTGGACCGTATCGGTGGCGGTCAGGTGGGCGACCAACGGGCGACCGCCAGCCGATGCGAAAACGTGGGCCACCGCGGGCGCGAGGGCGTCGTCCACCAGGCGCTGCACGTCGGTTACGTCCACCCAGCAGTGGTCGACCAGTATCCGGTGCGGGGTGTCAGCGAGGGGCTCCAGCCCGATCAGCCCGGGCATCCGGTCGGCGGGCACGTCACCGTGCGCGGCGGCCACCAGCAGGCGTTCGACGGCCAGCAGCACCGACTCCAGTTCGGCCCGCGGCACCAAGCCGGCGTCACCGCTCCACATGTCCAGCCGCAGGCAGCCATCGATCTGCTTGAGGCGGAACCTGATCGGCAATGCACTGACCGGCAGCGGGCGCCATCTCAGCTCGGTCCGGGCCAGCGCGACCTCGATTTCCTCGGGCTGGAACCCGACGCCCGCGGTGAGTCCGGACCACGATTCAGGGACGAGGTTGTTGAACCACGGGTCGGCGGAAGGCACGAGCAGGCCCCGTTCGTCCTCGACCAGTTTGTCCATGACGGCCTGCTTGAGGGTGTCGTGCCTGCCGTGCCGGCTCGCCTCCATCACCGCGGTCCAAGTGCGGCCGGCCAGCTCGTCGAAACTTCTCCCGGCGACCTCGACGGTGGCGAGGGAGGTCTGGGCCAGGCAACCGACGTAGTTCACTAGGTGGCGCTCGAAACGGTTGCTGGACGACACGGGGAACACCAGCTCCCGGTAGCTGGCGCGGCGGGCGACCACGGCGCAGATGGCCGCGAGCACGATGCTGGACCGGCTCGTCCGGGTGCGCGCCGCCACCCGCCGCACGGCCATCGCGGCGGCCACCGACCACAGCTCCACCGCCAGCGACTCGCCGCTGGCCCGGGCGCCCGGCAACGCGTACAGACAGCCGGGGATCCGCCGCGACTGCTCCCGCAGGTAGTCCAGTGCCGCGTCGGCCCTGCGCCGCTCGACCGGCGTCGCCTCCAGCTCGGCCTGGTCCAGCGGCTGGTGGCCGGGCCGCCCGGCCTGCCGTCGCGCGGGATCGCCCAGCAGGCCGGCGAAGTCGCGCTTGAGGATCTCGATTGAGCCGTTGTCCACCGCTATGTGCGTGAACGCGGCGGCGCATGCGATGACCCGATCGCCCGCGTCGGGAGCGATGGCCACCGCCACGCGCACCGGGCGCGGTCTCGGATCGGATGACTCGCGCAGCCACCGGACGAGCGCCTCGGCCGCCGCGGGGCGGTCCCGCGGTCCCCACTGTCCCTCGCCGAGCGAACAGACCTCCAGCAGCTGGACGCCGGCCCCCGCGACCTGCTGGCGCGGTGGCTCGCCGGGCACATAGGTGGTGCGCAGGGTCTCGTGCCGCGCGATCAGCGCCGCGGTCGCCCCAGCCACGTCGTCGACGGACACCACCGCTGGCACCGGGAGTTCGACGCACAGGATCGCGTAGAGGTGGTCTGGGTTTTTAATCAGCCAGTCGTAGAGGTCGAGCTGGCCCAAGGCGAGCGGTCCCTCGCCGGCCCGCTCCCCGGTGAACTCGACCGGGATCGACCGCATCGGGGTCAGCCGCAGGCGGCGCCGGCGCTGACTGGTTTCGGTTCCCGTGCTCATCGCTGGTCAGCCGAGCAGCTTGCGCAACGCGTCGGCCAGGTGCCCGTCCGTGCTGCATTCGTGTGTCCGCTGGTCAACGGTCGTCGGCAGGGCCGGGGTCCGCGACCGGCCGAAGACGTCGACCGGCCCGGTGTACGGCGATGGCCGCCAATCGCGCGCGGCGTCCCGGTTGGCCTGCCATACACGCAGCGAGCGCGCGGCGAACTCGGGTGCCACGTCGTGCGGTACCACGTCGCGCTCCTGCCAGCTCGCCAGGATCCACGGCAGGTCGGACGGTCCGGGCGGCTGCTGCAACCAGGACTCGGTGCCGGTGTCCAGTGTTTCCAGCAGTTCATGGTCGATCGCGGCCACGAGCCGCACGTCGTCGAGTCGGGCGGCCATCTCGTAGGCGATCGCCGCGCCGATGGCACAGCCGCCGAGCAGATAGGGACCGGTGGGACGTACCGCCCGGACCGTGTCGACGTAGGCAGCGGCCATCGCCGGCACTGCGCGACGGGGTTCCGCATCGGAGTAGAGGCCGACCGCCTGGATGCCGAACACAGCGAGCTCCTCGCCCAGCGCATGGGCGAGCCCGCAGTACGGGCCGACCTGCCCGTGGTCAGGGTGGACCAGGAACAGCGGAGGACGGGTGCCGTCGCCGTCCTGGATCGCGACGAGCGGACCGGACAGCGGTCCGGCATGGCCGCGCAGCAGGGTGGCCAGGCGTTCCACGGTCGGGTGTTCGGTTAGCACGTTGAGCGGGAGCTGGACGCCGAACTCCACCATGACAGCGTCGACCACCCTGGCGGCGTCCAGCGAGTTGCCGCCGACGCCGAAGAAGTTCTCCCGGATCCCGACGGCGAAGCCGAGGACGTTCTGCCACTGCCGGGCCAGCCAGATCTCCGCCGGGTCCCTGGGGCGCTGGTAGCCGGTGTCGATCGTCTCGTTGAGGGCGGGGTTCATGGCAGGGTCGCACCGTTCTCGTGATAGGGGGCCAGCCGCCAGCGTTGGATCTTGCCGGCCGCCGACCGGGGGACCTGGTCGACGAACATGAAGTGCTTCGGGATCTTGTAGCCGGCCAGCCGTCGTCCGCAGTGCGCGGCGAGTTCGGCCTTGCGCACGCTCGCGCCGGGGCGCAGTACGATGTGCGCGGCGACCACCGACCCGAGCGTCTGGTGCGGCACGGCCACGGCGACCGCGTCGATGACTGCGGGGTGGTCCCGCAGCGCCGCCTCGACCTCGTCCGGGTCGACCTTCTCGCCGCCCACGTTGATGGTGTCGTGGTCGCGCGGTTCGAGGTAGAGATAGCCGTCCCGGTCCAGTCGGCCGTGGTCGCCGACCGTGGCGAACCCGTCCAGGGTGGTGCGGATGGCCTGGTCGTTGACGTAGTCGGCGCGGCTGACCCGCTGCGGGGTCCGCATGAACACGGTGCCGGTCGTGCCGGTCTGGACCGGGTTGCCGATGTCGTCCAGGATGCGGATCTGGGTGAGGAAGCCGCGGCCGACCGTGCCGGGCCGGGCCAGCCATTCGTCGCCGCGGACCAGCGTCACGCCGATCCCCTCGGTCGCGCCGTACAGCTCGTAGACCCGTTCCGGGCCGAGCAGATCGATCCAGCCGCGTTTGGTGTCCGCGTCGCAGCGGGCCGCGGTGTGCAGCATCGCCCGCAGGCTGGCGAAGCCCGCCGGGTCCGGGTCCGGCAGTCGCAGGATCTCCCGCATGTGCGCAGGGGTCAACTGCAGCCACTCGATGGCATACCGGCGCACCAGCTCGACCGTCCACTGCGGTGCGAAGAATGGCTGCAGGACGACGGTGTTGCTGTCCAGCAGGGCGTCGAGGAACGCGGTGAACGGGGCGGCATGGTACAGCGGCCCGACGATGAGCTGCCGCTGCCCGGTGCGCCAGCCAGTCTGCCGGATCACCACGGAAGGCGTCCAAGCCGGATCGTAGCGCAGTGGTCCCGGCCGGGCGGAGATCTTCGGAATGCCCGTGGTCGCGCCGGTGGCCAGCAGGTACGCAACGGCACTGAATTGGCCTGGGCCTTCGGCCGCGGCGCTGCCGTCGGCCGACGACTCGGGTCCGGTGGGCAAGTCCATCCGTTGCGGCCGGAGCTGGGCGTCCATCAGGAAGCAGTGCCCGAACCGCCGGCCCAGCAGGCCCAGCAGGGCGTCCCGCTCGGCCGGCGGGGTGCCCGGGTTCAGCGGGAAGACCGGCACCTCGGCCGTGAGCGCCGCCGCGATGCCGATGGCCGCGGGCAGGGTATTGCCAGCCGACACGACGGCGCACGACCGCGTGCGCCGGTCCAGGGCCGCGCCCAGTGCGTCGGCCACGTCCGCGACCCGGCCGGCGAATTCCCGCCAGGACAGGACCTGCTGGGCCAGGTCAGTGTCGAAACCGACGAGGGCCGTCCGGTCCGGCTCAGCACGGGCGATGTCGGCGATCCGGCGGCGCACGGACAGGGTCATCGTTACCGCAGGATCTCTGCCAGCTGGCGGACACTGGCCGCGCTCATGAACTCATACACATCCAGCGGCCGGCCGAACTCCGTCTCGATGGCGGCGATGATGCTCAGGACGGACAGCGAGTCGCCGCCCAGTTCCAGGAAGTCGTCGTTCACGCCGACCGACCGCACGTTCATCTTCGCGGACCAGATCGCCGCCAGCCGCCGTTCCACGTCATCGCGCGGATCCTCGAACAAGATGCACCGGCCCTCGGCCACGGCCGAGGCGAGATACCCGGCGTCCACCGCGCCGTCCGTCATCGGCATGTGCTCCACGATCAGCACGCCGGCCAGTCCGCTGTCCTCCCCCAGCTCTCGCCGCACGTGGTTGCGCAGGATCGGCCCGCTCACGTACCCGGACAGCTCGGCGGCCGCGATGGCCACGTCCCGCCCGTCACAGCGCACAATCGCGGTCTCGGCCCGGCGGACACCGGGGTGTGCGGACAATACCTCGGATATCTCAGGCAGGGTCACCACGGATGCTCTCCTGTCAGCAAATCGGTGACGAGTTCGTGCACTCGGGGGGCCCGCAACAGGTCGGCATGGCCGATGTCGAGCACGATGGTTCGCGCGCCCTCCACCGGCGGCTCGTAGCCGGCCGAGCACAGGAACAGCGGGGTCGTCGTGCGCATGTCGAACCCGCCCTCGCTCGCCAGAAGCAGGTAGTCGAGGTAGGCGGTGAACGCGCCGGTGAGTTCCTGGCGGAGGAACTCGTGCACGGACAGCCGGTCGGCGACCGCGCGGATCAACCGGTCGTACCGGTCGGTCAGGGCCGCCGCGATCCGCGGCAGGTCGTCCGGATACGTCTCCACCAGCTGCTTCGACAGGCCGCGGGCGTCCGCCAGCTCGTCCGCGGTCAGATGCCTGGCGTTGGACTCCAGCGCCGACACGAACTGGCTGGCCAGCGAGCCATTAGTCGTAGAAACGGCGTCGAAGAGCAGGACCATGGGCGGCGGCGCAGCCGCGGCGATCGCGTCGGCGAGGCGGGTGGCCATCGCGGTACCGGCGCAGTATCCCAGCACAGCGCGCACCGGGCGGCCGGTGGCCAGGAGCTCATCCGCCCAGCGGTCAACGCATGCCGCCAGCGGGCCGGCGCCGGCCTGCCTGAAGTGGAGGAAGCAGGCATCGGCCGCCACCCCGTCGGCCAGCTCCGCGAAGCCCGCCGCTGCCCGCCCTCCCGGAAAGTCCAGGCAGAGGACGAGATCGGGTCCCCGGTCGGACAGTTGCCGCCAGTCAGTCAGCTCCATCAACCGGACCTCCATGGGAGTCCATGACCGTCGCCAATGTCTGGTAGTCGACCTTTCCGCCGGGTGTCCTGGGGAGACGGCCGACGTGCCGGAAGACCACGTGCCGGCTCGGTACCCCGAGCACCTCGACCAGTTGCCGGCGCTGCTGTTCGTGCACGGCCGCGTCGCCCGCGCCGACCAGGTGCACCACGTCGTCGGCGCCGCAGATCACCGCGGCGGGGTGGCCCGGCCGTTCCACCATCCGCTCCAGGTCGTCCAGGCTCGTGCGGACGCCGAACACCTTGACGATCCGCTTGGCGCGGCCGGTCAGGTACAGGTAGCCCTCGCGCAGGTACCCGAGATCGCCGGTGTCCAGAACGTCCACCTCGGGGCCGCGGCACAGGTCCGCGCGGGTGCTCGCGTAGCCAAGCATGACGCCGGGGCCGCGGTAGTGGACCGCGCCCTCACCGGGCACGGCCCGCGCGTGGACCGGCGCTGGCCGGATCGTGATAGTGCCTCCCGGGACCGCGGTGCCGACCGATCCTAGGTGGCGCGGCAGGTTGGCCGGGTCCAGGCAGGCAATCCGGGAGGTCGCCTCAGTCTGGCCGTACATCACGAAGAACCGGCCGTCTCGCTGGTCCATCAGCCGTGCCAGCCGCATGGTCAGGTCGTCACCCAACCGCGCGCCCGCCTGGGTCATCGTCCGGATCTTGCTGCGGCCCAGCAGGTTGACGTGCGCCGGGCCGAACGCCGCGTAGGTCGTCGGCACCGCGGCGAACGACGTGGCATCCGAGCGGACCAGGCGGTCCCACGTCGCCAATGACAGCGGCGACCGGTCGCCCAGCACGACGCCCGCGCCAGCCAGCAGGTGGCTGTTCAGCACGGACAATCCGTAGGCGTGCGTGATCGGCAGCGTGGTCGGGGCACGTTCGGCCGCGGTGATGCCCAGCGCGCGGATGATAGCGGCGGTGTTGCCGGCCAACCCGGAATACGACAGCCGTACCGCCTTGGGGCTGCCGGTCGAGCCCGACGTGCCGAGCAGCACTGCCATGCCGATGTAAATCTCACCGGCCGGCCGACTGTTTCGCTGGAAGACCGCTGTACCAGCGATCGGTTCCGCGGCCGGACGGTAGCCGAGATCGGTCAGCTCGGTCCCGGAGCCGGGTGCCGGAACGACAAACTCGGGTTGGTATGCCGAGAGGATCTCATCCGAGGCGGGCAGAAACGCGACGGCGTGCCCCAGGCGCAGCGCGGCAAGATAAGCCAGCAGCGTGGGCAGATCGCGGTCTCCCGCACACAGCACCAGCGCCTTGCCGTCATGGCGCAGCACCCGTTCGGATTCGCCGACCAATCCGGCTAGCTCACCGTAGGACAGTGCGGTATTACCTTCGAGGTGTACAGCCGCGGAGGCCGGCCGCGCGTTGTCGTGGCCCACGAGATCCAGCGTCGCCAGCGCCATGGGCACCATATCGACCAACATACGCAGACGGCCGCGGACAGCCCCCTCCGAGATTGCCGATCGTCGTGGTGGTCGTCGCGGCGATCCTGACCAGCGGCGGAATGGGCGAGGCGGCGCTGACGGGCACCGGTCCTGGCAGCCCCGGGTCAGCAGTCAGCACTTCAGAAGTTCCTGGCGCGGGGATCCGCGGGTACGGTCTGACGACGTGCGTCCGTAGGCGGGGAGGTGTGATGCCAGCAGGCAGGTCCGGCAGCGGCAGGTGGATCCGGGGCTACCGCCGGGTGCCGGGCGGCGTGCCCTTGTTCTGTTTCCCGCACGCGGGTGGCGCGGCGAGCTATTTCCATCCGTGGTCGGCGGCGCTGGCCCCGGGCATCGAGGTGCTGGCCGTGCAGTACCCGGGCCGTGAGGACCGCGCCGCGGAACCCTGCCTCACCACTATCGCGGACCTGGCGGACCAGATTTATGCGGCCCTTGGCCCGTCGCTGCCCGGGACGTTCGCGTTCTTCGGCCACAGCATGGGCGCGATCCTCGCCTTCGAGGTGGCGCGCCGGATCGCCCGGGAGGAAGGCCGCGGGCCGGCGCACCTGTTCGTGTCCGGCCGACCGGCCCCGCCACGGTACCGTCACCGCAACCTGCACCGGGCGGGGAATCCCGCGCTCATCACCGAACTCCGCTCGCTCGGCGGCACCGACCCGCGGATCCTGCAAGACAGCGAGGTGCTGGAGCTGATCTTGCCGGCGATGCGCGGCGACTACACCGCCAGCGAGACCTACCGGTTCGCGCCCGGGCCCCCGCTGTCCTGCGACATCACCGCGATGACCGGCGACCGCGACGCGCTGAACACCACACAAGACGCAGCTGCGTGGTCCGCGCATACCACCGGAGCGTTCAATCTGCGGGTCTACCCGGGCGGCCACTTCTATCTCGATGACTGCCGGGCACAAGTGCATGAGCTGATCTCGTCATCCCTCGCGGGCAGCGCCGCCAGCCCGTCCTGACACGCCAGCATCGGCAGGCATCCAGCGCTCCGCATGCCGAGTTCGACGTAACGCCTGGCCTGCTCACTCCCGTGGCCCGCTACCGCAAGACATCCCCGTAGCAGTCCGGCGTGTCGGCTCGCGCTAAGACGTCCGACTCGATATCGTATTTGATAGAAGATCACCCATTCGAACGGACCGTGGTAGATGGCTCCAGGACCGGTTTCCCGGGATCCCGGGCGGGACGAGGACCCCCGCCCCGTGCCACCCTGGCCGGACTGGATGGATGACCCGGCCTACCTCGCGGCCCGGCCCGTGGACGGGGATCCCGGCGACCTGGACCTGTACGACGACGCCGAGGACCCCGAGGACGCGCCGCCGCCGGACGTGGATCCCGAGGAGCTGACCGCCGCGGCGGACCAGATTACCGCTGACCAGGCGCGGCTGGCGGCGGTGCTGGCGAGGCTGGGCCTGACGGCGGCGATGGCGTCGGACGCGGCCGCGGTCACCGGGCGGCGGGGTCCGGGGATGCCGGGGTCGGCGGAGCCGTTCC
>Ga0302324_100030330_pt1 | contig 10223 bp, 7 predicted proteins | sample Palsa_T0_1_FD_201949 | JGI IMG/M metagenome (GOLD analysis project Ga0302324, IMG submission 201949) | Peat permafrost microbial communities from Stordalen Mire near Abisko, Sweden - Palsa_T0_1 | ecosystem: Environmental > Terrestrial > Soil > Palsa > Peat permafrost | place: Sweden: Abisko... | reverse complement strand
TTCCGGCGCAACGTATGGCAGCTTCGGCATCAGCATATCGACCGTGGAAGACTTGACCTCGCTGTCTGCGCTCAAAATACACACATTCTCAAGCGTTCTGGGCAAAAGGCGAACACCAAGCACAATCAAGTTATGGCGAAAGACCGCGACAAGGCTGCGGATTGGCCTCCGGATCAGACTGCTCATGGTTAGCGCCATGCGGAGCGGGCTTATGCACGCCGCCATTCGTTGGCGGTCTCCGGCGATTGCTGCATCCACTAAGGCCGTCGAATGCTTTGGCCCGAATGCCGGTACCAGAACTGAAATTATTTCCTCTCGATTGCTCGCGAATGTCTGCTGCACTTTGGGAAAGTATTTCTCTTTGACGAATCCCGAGACCAGAAGACTGGTTAACAGCGAGATGATTGCTTCGTGAATCGCACACGGCGTCAGGAATGTCAGGTTGTCCTTATGGTGTGTGAGCGCTGCGATCAATACGGCATCGGTAGTTAAATAGGGCATCCCCTTCCAGGTGAACGATCGTATGAAATCAACCTGAAATGCTCGAATTCCGGGGATCGAAGCAATGCCCTCGATAAACACCATCGCCACGTGGAATTGCTCGTTGTATCCGACAATTCGAACTGCTTCAATGGATCGGATGGCGCGAATCGCAAGAGGCAATTCCGCGGGATGAATCATGAAATCTACGTCGTTGCCAACGTTGTTGTATGGAAAGCCCTCATAATTGCGCAAGATGCACGGGCTGACACCCTGCTTTACAAGAGCCTGCACCAGCAGCCAAAGAAACTCGCCGAACGGCAGCAGCCTTCGGGAGTTGAATGCGGATGTGTTCGAAGGCTCTTGCATAGGCGCGCATAGCTCGCTTGCGAAAAGTGTGAAGGCGGGCGCTTAACCGCGGCGCACCAAGAGCTTGGATATAACTTGCGAGATTGTATAGCCGGGTTGCAATATCATGGCCGCAGCGACGGTTGGCACAACCAATGCGTACTTGCGCTGAGCAAAGTGGAATGTCGCAACTTTGTAGAAAACCTTGGCCATATCCTTTCTCTCTTTGTTGAGACGCACGTACCAGGGCAAAGTGCGCCGAAACGCAACAAACTCTTCCCAGGAGAGTTCAGGCTCTCCGCGACGCCTGCGTAGCATGCTCTCTTTGATCCAATGGGCTTGCCTGAAAATCAAGCGCGATTTCTGAATCGACGCCGAGCCGCCATGGATGCGGTATTTGAGCAGGAATTCCGGCTGGACAAGTATCTTGTAACCCTGCTCCAGAATTCGATTCCAAAGGTCGATGTCTTCGTTGACGCGAAACTGTTCGCGGTATCCACCAACAGCTTGCACCACGCTCTTGCGCATAATTGCCGCTGGGTGACTGATTCCAATCAATGCGTTGGCCAAGTATCGCTCCTGGACTGCTTCATGCGTGATCAGGCGTGAGTTATCTTTGGCGATGACCCTTCCATCCGCATCGATATGCATTACCCAACTGCTGGCAACTGCAAGCTCGGGATGCGCAGTAATAAATGCGACTTGGCGTTCGATGCGATTGGGCATCATCACGTCGTCTGCGTGCATCAGGGCCACCCAATCGCTGGTGCTCAGCGCCAATCCCCTGTTCAGCGTTGGGCCAGGGCCGATGTTCTGCTGGGACTCAACGCGCACGCGGGGATCGCGATCAGCGTAGCTCTGTGCTATTTCCCGTGTTCGATCCTGAGATCCATCGTCCAGCACAATGAGCTCAAAATCCCTCCATGTTTGCTCAAGCACACTTTCGATCGCCTCGCCGAGATAGCGCTCGGCGTTGTACGCCGGCATGACGATCGAAATTGTATGCATCGGTGAAACTCCTTATTCCACCGCGGGAGAAGATCGCATTCCCAGAGGCGCCTGCTGAGCCACCCGATTGGATCTAAGGAGCAGGGAGACACCCACAATCCCTTGAAAGAGAATCTGCGCTCCAATGAGGCCGAGCATAGTGCCGCTTAACCCAAGGTGCTTCGCCATGGGCAGCGCGAGGGTGACGGAGAATGCCGTCATTGCCAGGTAGGACCAGAAAATCGGAACCGTAAACTCCAGTGCCTGCAATCCTGCGCGCAACGGGCCGCCCAGAAAGATGAACAGGTAGAGCAGGGCATAGAGTCGCAGAACGTAAGCGTACTGAACCATCTGAGGCCCGTAGATGATGCGCAACCAGAACCCGGGTGCAGCGGCCATGATTGCCGCGAACAACAACGTCAGGCCGCCCCACTTCACAATGATCGATCGTGTGTAGGCAAGCATGGAATGCACGCCACCTTCGCGAAGCCGTCGAGCACTTTCAGCGGGAACAATGTTGTCGAGCCCCTGAAACCAGACGTGGGTCGCGCCCATCAGGTTCTGCGAGGCCTTCAGAACGCCGGCAGCAGCGGCTCCGTAAACAGCCGGCGCAGCGATAACAAACAGATTGCTCGAAGTCCATACGAGCAGCGCAGATCCTGTAAGCCAGCGTGAAACTCTCCAGTGCCGAATCGAAATGGCCTTGATCCAGGTCCATCGAAATTCCAGCCGTTCGACCCAAAACCATCCAACCACGAATCCAACAATGGACGTTCCAGCCATCGTCCACAGAGCGGTTGCGCTATTCAAGTGCCCTGCGCGATGAAGGAGAAGCAGAATGGGCAACTGAGTCAGATAGCTGAGAGCGTCGTCAGCAAGCGCGCGCCGGCTGTGACGGACGGCGAAGAAATAGCGCCGCACAAAATCCTGCATTTGGTAGGCGAATGCAGAAACGGCCAGCGGCAGTGCAAGATGCTGAAGATTTGCGTGCTGGAAGATGCCGCTTGACGTTTTGAGAGCAACAAATACGAGAACGAAGCAGAAAGAGACAAGAACAATTTCCTGGAAGACAACCGCGCCGAAGTAGGTGGGCCTGTCTTTCTCTTCCTGTTTGGGGCCGATGCTCATCATCGGCGCAATGATGAGTGCTGTCTGGATGCTGTTTACAAAAAGCACCGACATCCACGCCAATGCGAAGATGCCGAATTCGCGCAACCCCATGAAGCGGGCGAGCATTACATTGGTCAGAAAGTTGGTTGCGCTGATGACTGCCTGATCACCCAGGGCCCAAATCTCCCGGCCGAGAAATTGCCGGAGCACGCCGCTCCGAAGCCGCTCCCAGAGTGCGCTTTTCCCATTCATCCTGCCCCCCGGGAATCAGCAGAATTTCGCTATCGGTTAGCGGGCAGTGTAAAGAGCTGCCGAGGTAGCTGCCGAGATAATTCCCGTCGCATCCGACAACGTTGCCTTGATCTTGCTCATGGGGACGTAAACGATGTCCTGAGCCTGCAGCACGAGAGGCGTCTGTTTCCCGCTGGCGATGCCGTCGTAAGAAAGTGAAAAATCCAGCACAGTCCCGTCCGGATTGCGGCGAATCACGCGCAGCCCGTTGGTCCTGGCCTGAGGCAGCGTGCCCCCACTCATCGATAAGGCTTCCGCGACATTAAGCTTGCCGTCTTCCTGCATCAGGTAGCCGCCGGGACGGCTCACCGCGCCCAGCACGTAGACGATGCCCGCCCGGGGAACCGTGATGGTGTCTCCAGGGCGCACGAGGATGGAGCCGGACTGCTGATTGCTCTCGCTGCGCGAGAAGGGCACATCCATTTCCGGGGCAGTGTCGTCCTCTCCGTGGCGAATTTTGATGAGCGTTCCTGCCATCGAATTCAACCCACCAGCCTGGGCAAGAATTTCAGCCAGCTTGGTTGGAGCGATCACCGTGACCCTACCCGGCTGGCCCACTTCGCCGAGCACCGTGACATACGAACCGGCGTACTGCTGCACGTCTACATTGATCTGCGGCTGATTCAGGATTTGGGCGTCCTTCAAGGTCGTCTCAAGAAGCTTTGCAGCCTCCGTCGAAGTCAGGCCTTCTACCTTCACTCTGCCGCACAAGGGAAGCGTCAAATTTCCTTGAGGGTCAACCCGATAGGCGTCCGTGAGCTCGGGCGTGTCATAGACGTTGACGCTCAACAAGTCTCCTGGTTCGATGCGGAGCTGGGCGAAGTCTCTGGGCAGGATGGCAGGCGCCGAGCCTCCGCCGGAACCGGACTTTCCCAGAGACGATCCTGCGCCTGCAGCAGTGATCGGCGAAGTTGCGCCGGTCCCTGGGGCCGCAGAAGGTGCGGCCTGGGATTGCCCCGCTGTCGGCACAAGCGCTATGCCGAGCAGAAGAGATGAGCCAAGTGTGATCGTCAGGCTACTTTTCACCGTAGTATTTCTCCACATTGTATCCATAAACGCTCCGATATTCGCTTGCGGACATATCCACCGCCTGAATCACCATGCCAAGCAGGTGTATCCGGTTACGCGCAAGAATCTGAACGAAGCGACGCAATGCCTTCCGTGAAGTTTGACCCGACCGCAGTACGCCGATGGTCCCATCGCAGTGAGAGGCAACTTGTATCGGATCGGCAACGGGGAGAACGGGTGCGTTGTCCACGAGGACCAGGTCAAAGCGCTCGCGCGCCATCTCAAGGATCTTGACTATCTCGCCCGACTCCAGAAGCTCCGAAGCAAGAGGTGTGCTTTGGCCGGCGGAGATCAGGAAGATATTGTTCACCACGGAGTGCGGCTGAACCACATCGTCGAAGGTTCCAATGCCGGCAAGCAAGTTCGATAGACCCTCTTTCCGCGACACGCGAAAGAGGGAGTCTTGCCGGGGGCGACGAAGATCGGCGTCGATGATCAGGACTTTCAAACCGGTCGCGGCAAACGAAAGGCCCAGGTTATAAACCGTGTATGACTTACCTTCACCCCCTAGAGCACTGGTGACGGATAGAACTCGCAGCCGGCGCCCGACTCCGGAAAGAGTCAACCCGGAGCGCAAACTGCGCAGGGCCTCTGCTGTTGCGCCATCCGGATCGATGAGGAAGGGACTCGACTCTGTGGCCAACGCACCGTCTGTCCGCGCTCTAGCTTCTCTCTTGTGAAACGGGATCAGGCCGAGCACCGGCACATGGGCCATTTCTTCCACTTGGAAGCTATCCGCAACGGTGTCATCCTGGCTCTCAAGCAGATAGGCCAGCGCGATGCCTAAGGCAAATCCTCCGAACGCTCCCAGTAATGGAAAGAGTGTTCGCTTTGGAATCCATGCCCTGCCCGGAGGGCGAGCTGGATCGGCAACAGTAATATTTGCGGCGGTGCTGCCGGAATCGATCTGCGCTTCTTGCAGCTTGGCGTAAAGAATGTCGTAGAGCTCACGGCTGGAGTTTGCCTGCTCCATCAAAATCCCAAGCTGAACGACATCGTCGTTCATCTTGCTGGTGATTACTTTTTGCGCTTCATATGCGGATTGCAAAGCCTTCTCTGTTGCCTCCGCCAGCGTTAGATCGTTCTTCGCACGCTGCCTGATCTTCCCCATTTCGGTGGCAATCTGATCGTCCAGCGACTTCATCTGGTTTTGAATCTCGGCCAGCCGCGGATTCTTGGCGCCGTATTTAGTCGCCAGGTCGGCGTAGGTGACCTTCACCGTTGATTCCTGCACGCGCAACGCGTTGAGGACTTCCAGGCCATTCCCCTGGGATATGACCGTGGAGTTGGTGAGTCCGGGAAGGGCGCTGGTGCTCAGCGAGGAAATTACTTCAGGATTCTGCGTTTCTGTCAGCCGGTAGATAGCTTCCGCTGAGAGGCGTTGGGCCTGGGCCTGCGTCACTTCCTCGTTCAGGGCCGTAAGCCGATCCAACTCGGGAATGTGGATGCCGCCGCCACCGCCACCACCGCCACCGCTCCCGCCGCCACCGCCGGAAGCACTGGACGCCGCCGCTGCTGCTCCTCCAGTTCCGCCTCCAAGCGTTGCCAGGCCCGGCATGGCAGCTGACAGGTTATGGCTGCGTTCATACTCCGCCACAGCTTGCTCGGACTTGGTCACCTGGTCCGACAATCCGCCCAACTGATCGCCGAGCCACTTCGAAACGTCTTTGGACGAGTCGTAGTTCGAGCTAAGAAGATAGGTCTTGTACTCCTCAACAATTTCGTTTGCAACCTTTGCGGCCGTGTCGGGGTCGGTGCTGGTGTACGTAATTGCGAGGAGCCGCGAATTCTCGACTTCTTTGACTCTCAGACCGCCTTCAAAACCCGCAATCAGATCTTCTCGCCGCTTGGGCGGAAGATCCTTGAGCTCGACGACCTTTCCGGGCGTTTTCTTGCTGAACCAACCTCCATCCCCGGCAAGAGTCAACATTCCCATTTTGCCCATCACCTTCAGAGCGATGGTGTCGTCCTCGATCACGGCTGTTTCGGTCTGAATCTTCACCTTCAATTCATCGGCGCCGCCCCCGGCCATCGAGGCCAGATCGGACAGAGCGCTCACACCACTCTGCTTGTCCTCATTGAGCTCGATTGTGGCGGTCGCTCTGTATTTCGGAGTCATGGTCACCGTGATGAGGATGGCCATCAACAAGCCAAACAACACGCAGCCAATTACGGTGCGCTTCCTCTTGAATGGAACGATAGCCAGCTTCCTGAGAGACACCTCATCTTCAGAGTCGGAGAAACGATCTCTGTTTATGGGCAGACCTGTCGATGGGACATTTGGGTTTTCATTCTGATCGGTCAAGTGTGTATCTTTTCTCCCATTGGGGGCTAGTGGTAATCATCATACAGCGTTGCGCCCGCGAAGCGGCTCATCGAATCTCGCTTGACTGCATGCGGCCAGTCGTCTCACAGTGGTTGCCGATATTGAGCAGGAAAATGTGTCAAATTTGCTTGTCGCAGCAGCCCTATTGCTTCACAGCAGCGAGGCGGAAATCAAACATCGGCAACTGAATATCCAAGCGGTTCATCGGCTTGCGCCGGCGTCGCTTGCTCAAGAGATTGAGGGACGGGGTTGTATTCAGGAACCATCTCCTTGAGCAACTGCATCGAGCGCTTGGCGTCCCGTGCATTCACTGCATTCTGGAGCTCATTTAGACTGGCCTCGAATTGAGTTGCATCCACGTCTTCCGAGGAGACAAGACTTCTGACTCTGGGGTGCGCAGTCGGAGCCAGATGTTCAGCCTGGAAATTCATTTCCTCGAACAACTTCTCCCCTGGGCGAGTCCCTGAAAAGCGAATTTCGATTTCTCGTCCAGGCTCCAGACCAGAGAGCTGAATGAGACTCCTGGCCAGGTCAAGAATCTTGATTGGCTCTCCCATGTCGAGCACGAAGGTCTCGCCGCCGCTTCCCAGAACAAATGCTTGCAATACAAGCTGGCTTGCCTCCGCGGAGGTCATGAAGTAGCGTTGCATTTCAGGGTGGGTGACAGTCACTGGGCCTCCCGCCGCAATCTGCTCCTTGAATATCGGAATGACGCTTCCACTGCTTCCCAATACATTCCCAAACCGGACAGAAACAAACTTCGTATTACAACTCTGCTCGATGGCGCGAACCGATAACTCCGAAACTCGCTTGGTCACGCCCATGATGCTGGACGGCCGAACCGCTTTGTCGGAAGAGATGAGGACAAAGCATTCGACTCCATGGCGGACCGCAGACTGCGCTACTTTCCAGGTACCGAAAATGTTGTTGTTGATGGCGGCAAACAGGTGCTTCTCCAGCATGGGAACATGCTTGTACGCCGCAGAGTGATAAAGGATCGAAGGCTGATACCGGCTTATGGCCCACTCCACGTCGTCAAATTGGGTGATGCTCCCCAGTTCGGTATGAAAAGCCAAGTCCGGGAAGGCATTTTCCAGTTCCCCTTCCAACTGAAAGAGCGGCGTTTCCGCCTGATCGAAACCCACCAGCGCAAGCGGATCGAAGCTGGCTATCTGGCGGCAGAGCTCCGAGCCAATTGAGCCGGCGGCGCCGGTGACCATCACCACTTTGCCCTGGATTTTCTCTCGAACCCGCTTCCAATCCATATCCGTCTGCTTCCGTCCCAGCAGATTCTCCAGCGCTACATCCAGGGATTCGTTGTTCAATTTGGCAATATGCATGGGATGTTCCGGGCCTGTTGTCGAATTAGACGGAAATTTGAACGGCAAGGACTGACCGTGACGCGAACGTCAACCGGCTGCTTGCGCCCGGTCATTTTGCTCCAGGAACGCAAAGCTTGCGTACGCTTCAAACATCCGCTCCGGGCCCAGCTCTTTTCCCAGAAACACTCGCTGCAGAGAATTGTGGCTGATCACGATTCCTACCAGAGTGAGGATAACGGTTTTTGCATTGGTGCAACGCAGCTCGCCATTTTTAATCCAGGGCTCAAGGTAACGCGCAACCACTTCGATCAACTCGCCGAGGTGCTTGCGTACGAGGGGATCGAAGTTTTCGTTCATTTCCAGAGCGCTGTATTGCAGAAGCCGCAGAATCTCGGGCCTCTGCATCAGCGTCTTCGTCAGTAACTCGAAGGCGCGCACCAGGGCGGTCCTGCCGTCGGGAGCTTCCGCAATGCGGGTAAGCAGATCGCCGCGGAAGCGCAACTGCTGCAACTCGGACTCAAGCACGGCGAGGTAGAGATCGTGCTTGCGCGGGTAATGCCGATAGACCGTGACCTCGTTGACCTGGGCTGCGGAAGCCACGTCTCTGGTGCTGACGCCGTTGTATCCGAAGCGGGCGAATAGCTCCGTCGCAGTAGAGAGAATGCGTTCGCCCGCGCCTCGCCCCTTGGGGCCATGCGCTGCTGCCACGCCTTCCCCCGCATGCGTTGCCTGACTCTGGCTTAACGGTTTAGTCATGAATTGGGGCTCCGGAATTCGAAGAATCCTGTGCACTCCGCAACCAGCTGCACGGAGGTGGTTGGCATGATCATTTCTGTCCAGAGATTGGGTTCGGTTTGTGGACGAGTGCATTTGAGACTTGCGATGGACGCAAATTTCAAGCCGGCCGAGTTGGAACCTGAGGCGAAGTTTGGGCTACGAAAACGCAAGCAACCGATGGCGGTGAATGGCGCCTTGAATTTCAATTCTTTGGGTATTTTTATATGCAGACACTTGCTTGCAATGGAACTAATTTATGCCCGATTGAACGAGGCTTCGCCATCCTCACTTGGGTGAGCTGAAGTTTCCTTTACTCAAGGCGGAGAAAAATGAACCAGTTTTGTACTATTTATGCGGGCTCTCAGGGGATCGGGAAATTCTGTTACTGCCCTGTTTTGTTCACTTACATGACGTCAGAACCCCGGTGCAGGGTTCGCATGCAACATGGATGTAACATACCACAGTCGCCGACGAGCTCCCAGCGGTAATTCTGTGTCCGATGTGGATAAACCGCCGCCAGAAACGGGCAAGCCTGTGCTTGCAGACGTGCCCTGGGTTTTCAATTGAGATCTTCAATTCATGAAGCTTCGCAAAGGGCGGATTAGCGGGATTTGGCGGCAGATTTTGCTTCGTGTCCGAATCAAACCCAGGCGGTTGCCAGCATACCCAAACCGGGCTCCGGGAGCTTCAGACCGTCGTCGCGACCGGCGAAGTAGAGTGCGTTCAGCTGCTGCGAATTCCACTGTTCAACGCGGGCAAATCCGGCTTGGTGCAACTCGGATTCCATGTCTGCGGGCGCAAAGAGCAGCTTGAAGGGTTCACCGGCCGCGGCCACGCGCTCGGACAATGCTTGCAGAGCCAAGCGGTGCTGCGGACCAAGGACAGCTGCTGACAGCCCGTAATCAAAGCCGACGCCGCTGCCGGCGGGCATACGCGCAATGTCAGCAAGCGTGGAACGAAAGGCTTCCTGCGTCAGATAAGGAACCACGCCTAGCCATCCGAAGAATGCAGGTTGGCTCGCGTCGAATCCGGCCTCGATTAACCCGTCGGCTAGCTTCTTGTGCTCGAAATCCAGGGGGACGAATGTGAATCCCGATGGCGCAGCCAGGCCGGCTTCATGCAGCATGCCGCGCTTCCACTCTTGCGTAGCGGGAAAATCCACTTCGAAGATTCGCAGCTGAGGAAATGGATTGCGCCATGCGAATGTGTCGAGCCCGGCGCCGAGCAGCACATATTGCGTTACGCCTTGAGCAACGGCTGCGGCGAGTTGGTCTTCCACGAATCGGCTGCGCACTGCCATGAAGGCGCGAAAGTCTCGCGCAACCTTGTGCTGCGCGCGCTCCATGTCCCGGAGGGATTCGCGCCCGACCAGGCGCACGGCAATTGGGTCGTCGAGGACCGGAGGCTTGTCAATCAGCTGGTGTGCGGCGCGGCGCATGGCCACGCGAAGAGCGGTTTTGCTGGGCTTGCCTGCCTGCACTATTGAAGTGTAAATGACCGGAAAGTCACGCCAG
>Ga0302324_100030327_pt1 | contig 10223 bp, 7 predicted proteins | sample Palsa_T0_1_FD_201949 | JGI IMG/M metagenome (GOLD analysis project Ga0302324, IMG submission 201949) | Peat permafrost microbial communities from Stordalen Mire near Abisko, Sweden - Palsa_T0_1 | ecosystem: Environmental > Terrestrial > Soil > Palsa > Peat permafrost | place: Sweden: Abisko... | reverse complement strand
TTTTGGGTTTGCAGCAGTCCCGCCCCGACCTCCGTCACGGATGCTTGCGCGCTACCGTCCGATGTAGTCAGGTTTGAGAGAGCCGCGCTGTTCACCAAGGCGGACTTAATCTGCAGCGGAGTCAGACCGGGATTGGTCTGCTTTACCAGTGCGGCGCTGCCGGTCACCATGGGAGTCGCAAAACTGGTGCCCTGCGTGGCGCCATACGCCGCGAAGTTGAACAGTTCCCCGCCGGGATCGTAATTCTGGGTCGGGATCAGAAAGTCGGTGGCGGCGGCCACCAAGTCCGGCTTGAGCCAGCCCGTCTCAGTCACGGGACCGCGGGACGAGAAATACGCCATGGAGAACGGAAGAAGGCCCTGGGATGCCGCAGAGACCTGGTATGGCTTGGGATCCATGGTTGCGGTTACGCCCGAAATGTTATCGGCATAACTACGCAGCGTCGCGCCATCGGACGGGTCGACGACGAACGTGGGGATGCCCGTGCCGGCAAGGCCCGACGGGAAATAGAACTCATTGGAGGAGGCGATCTCAATCACGCCCACCGCACCGGCATTCTGCGCGTCCGTCACCATGGTCACGTCGGTGCAGACGCCTTGTTTCACCAAGGCGATTTCGCCTGTGAGGGTCGCCGGCGGCGCGGGTCTGCAGAGACTTCCGGCTTGGGTAGTGTCCACCAGAGTCCCCGTGACGGGGGAATCGGGCGGGGGACCATCATAGCTTTCATATGCGACGACAGGCGACTGGCCGGATATTTCCACTTGCTGCACATAGGTCACATCGTTTTGGATCCCGCCCACGGCGATGACCGACGGCGCATACGCGGGGGAACCGACGCTGCTGAAGGTGGGCGCCGAATAGTTGTCGCATGGAGGTGTGCCGCACCCATAGTTGAACTGATAGCCGTCCGCGCCCTCGTTTCCCCCGGCAACCACCACAGTCACCAGCGCGCTTTCCATGGCGTTTTCGAGTTCGTAGGCCAGCGGGTCGCAGGCTTCGCTCGAAATCTGTATTGGCGAGTTCGGCACTGAATACGGGCCACAGCCGGTATCGAGCGGCCCGCCGAAAACGGGGCCGCCAAGAGATAGGTTGATCACGTCCATGCCGTCGGTAACTGCGTCTTCCACCGCCTGGAGAATATTTCCCGAGCCATTCGGATTCACTTCATCCGAGCCGAAGATCTTGTAGTTGCCCAGGAACGCCTTGGGCGCCACGCCCGTGATACCGACCCCGTTGTAGGTCGTTGTCACGCCTGCAGCGACTGAAGCCACGCCCGTGCCATGCCCATCCAAATCCCGGGCTGTAAGATCGTCTGGCCGCGATTCCGACGCCGTGGTGCACGTGCTGCACACATCCGAATCGACGATATCGCTCACGTAGCTGCGGGCTACAATGACCTTATTGGTCGTGAAGGCTTGGTCGGCGGCGTTATCGTACTTTGGAAAGCCGGAGGGCGCTACCAGAGAGGGATCGTGAAATGCCGGGTGAGTCTGGTCGATGCCCGAGTCGACGATGCCAATCTTGATGCCCGCGCCGGCATTCGATTCACCGCCGATTACCGGCGTGTTCCAGGCCTCCTGGACATTACTAAGACTGAGCTGGTCCGCTTTGTGATAGGTGCGTAGCGGCGCTACGGCTCTCACCCCGGGCAATTTGCGCAGCGCGGCGGCTTGCGCGGGCGTGGCCGTCACCAGGATGCCGTTCAGCAGGTGCTGCAAAGCTCCGGTCACGCGCACATGCAGGGCCTCGATGTGCGGGCGCAGGCTGGCTTGCACCTGCTGCAGATGTTGCCGGTAATGCGCGGCGGCTGTCTGGATCTTCTCGATCCGCCCAGGGTATTGCTCGACCACGGGCTTCTCGGTCAGGAGCACGATCCATCGCGAAGTAGCCGGCGTGGCGACCCGCGCCGGGGGCGCCGCCGCAAGGCTTGCCGCGAATACTGTCGTCAGGAATGTGAAGTATGTTAAGCGCATGTTAAGTGTTTCTCAGGCTAGCTGGGAAGATAGTACCAAAAACCTAGGAGACGCGAGGCGCAGTGAGCCGTTACATAACAAAGTATTGTTTCATACGGATAAATCTCCCGCGAGTGCCGTGAGAAATTCCTGGCAGTGAGCCTGCAGGTAGAAATGGCCGCCGGGAAAGATGCGAACGGCAAACGTCGCGGTGGTCTGCAAGGTCCAGGCTTCCAGATGCGCGCGGCTTACGTTCGGATCTTCGACTCCGCCATAGGCGCGGATCGGGCAAGGGAGGGGCGGCTGTTCTTCGTAGATGTAATTGCGGTAAATGGCGGCGTCCTGCCGCAGGGCGGGCAAGATCAGTTGCATGAGGGCCGGATTGTCGAGCACTTCGGGCGGCGTTCCCTGTAAGCGGCGCAGCGCCTCTACGAATTCGGCGTCGCTGGGTTCGGGCGGCGGCACATGTCCGCGGCGGAATTGCGGCGCACGCGCGCCGGAAGCCACCAACATAAGCGGCAACGGCTGGCCTTGCCGCCGTAGCAGCCGCGCCAGTTCGAACGCCACAGCCGCGCCCATGCTGTGTCCGAACAAGGCGAACGGATCGTCGAGATAAGGCTGGATGGAATCGTACAGCGCCGCGACCAGGGCGGCCATGTCGCCAGGATGGCTGCGCGGCGGTGGGCGCATGGGCACCACCGCGATTGGTTGCGGCAGGCGCTCGCCCCAGGATTGGAACGCCGCGGCGCCGCCCCCGGCATGCGGGAAGCAGAAGAGGCGTAGCGCGCCGGACGCAAGGTGGCCAGCGGAGATGCGACGGAGGCGCAATGACAGAAGCTTGCGGCGATCCTGGGAGAGGCGGTCGAGGGCAGGCGAGCATGGCTCGCCGTGGCTGGTGGCTGGTGGCTGGTGGCTGGTGGTTGTGCTTCCCGGGTGGACCAGGACGGCCGCCAGGAGATCCTCGAACGGTTGCACGCTCAGGCTCTCGGCTTCGGCTAACGCCGCATGGCGCGAGGCCCACGAAAGTTCGTCATAATGGGCGCGATCCGTGAGCAATCGCTGGAGCGCCGCCTGCCAAGGCCCAGTATCCTGCGGCGGCACGTCCGCCAGCGGCACCATCTGCTCGTCGAGTTGCGACTGGTACCTCTCGATCGGCCGCACGGGCAGCAGATAGTCCACGCCCAGCTTGGCCTCCGGGATGCCGCCGATATCGCTGGCGATTACCGGCACGCCCCGCAGCATGGCCTCCACCACGATCCGCGACCGCGCCTCGGCCCACAACGAGGGGACCAACAGCACGCGCGTGCGGCGCAGGATGTCGTCCACGTTATCCACGGGATCGAGCAGCGTGACGTTGGCGCGGCGGGCCAAGGCCGCGCGATCCTGCTGGGTTGTGCCCCAGGTGGGGACGCCCGCAAACCGCGCATCGGGCATGCCGTCGGCCAGCGCCAGGAAGATCGAAATGCCCTTCACCGCGCAGGGATTCACCAGCGTGACAAACTCGTTCTCGAAGCGGCCCAACTCCGGATATGGCGGCGGGTCCAGCAACGAAATCGGCACATGCACGGCTGGAATGCCGCTCCATTTGCGGACGTAGTCGGCCACGTAGCGGCTCACTCCCACCACCGCATCGGCCTGCCGCAGCACCTCCGTTTTGGCCGGGCTGGGGAAGGCGCAATCCGGACCAAAGGGCAACGCCAGCGTGGCGCGCGCCAGGTAGACAGTGCGGCTATCCGACCGTACGGCGACTTCCAGCAGCAGTTGCGCGGGATCGTCGGTGGAGGCCAGGATCGCGTCGGGCCGGAACGCCGCAATTTGCGCCGAGAAGTAGGCTCGCAGATTGGGACGATGCGTAACCACGTGCGCCTCCACCCCCGCGCGGCGAAACACCATAACGCCGTCCTCGGAGGATAGCGGCGAAACCCCGCGCGCCGCCAGTTCATCCAGGTATTGCGCGTGCCCGGCAGCGCCAAAGCGGCTGATGCGCGCCACCGCCAGGCATTCGTGGCCGTGCGCGGCCAGTGCCTCCAGCAGCAAGCGGTTGGAACGGTCGCCGCCGCCGTACGCCGGATAGTAGAGCGCGTTTTGGGCCAGCAGGATGCGCATTTAATGCTTCCGGACGCGCGCCAGCTTCAACAGCAGGGTCCGCTTTTCGGGCGATAAGTTGGCCAGTGACGGACGTTCGTGGACGGTATTCCCCGGCTGGAGCGATTGCAGAAACTCCGGCATGCGCCCGGCATCCAGGCTGCCGGCGAAGCGCAGCGCGGCCTCCCGCGAAGCCGCCGAAACCCGCCGGTATAGCGCGCGATCGGCCAGCAGCGCGCGCAGGGCCTCCTCCCACGGCCGCAGGTCCGCCGGTTCGATCACGGGCTGCGGCAGCGAGTGTTCGTCGAAGACCGGCATGTAGCGCTCGATGGCGGGCACGTGCGCCACGAATGGCGTTCCCAGCTTGGCCTCCACCAATCCGCCGGAGTCGCTCGCAATCGCGGGGATGCCGTGCAGCATGGCTTCCATCACGGTCAGCCCGAACCCTTCATACCAAAGCGACGGCATCAGCAGGATACGCGTGCGACTCAGAAACTCCGCGATGTGGCGGCAGTTCGGGAGCATCGCGATGTTCGGCCGCGCGGCGAGTTCCGCGCGGTCGGCGGCGGTGGTGCCCCATCCGGGCATCGCGCCGAAGCCGTGCGTGGGGAAGCGCTCCGCCAGCGCCTTGAATATCGAGATGCCTTTGACCGCGCACGGATTGACCATGGTGACCAGGCCCGCATCGAACGAGGCCAGATTCGGAAACGGTCCGCGGCCATAGATCGGCGGATGGATGACCACCGGTTGTCGTCCGGTGTGCTGCAAGATATACGCGGCCGTGTGCTGCCCGATGGCCACCACGCCCGCCGCGCCGGCTACCAATTCCGTGGCGCTCGGATCGGGGTTCCAACTCGCCGGGCCGAAGGGAAAGAACTGCGGCGTGTGCGCCAGATAGACCACGCGTCCGGGCGCCGAGAGGTGCGCTTCATGGAGCAGCGCGTGGCCCAAATCTTCCGATGAAACCAGCACCCAATCCGGCTGGAATTCGCGAATCTGGCGGCGCAGCGCCGGCGCTAGCCGCGCACGCTCCGCGACTTCATGGACCTCGACGCCCCGTTCCAGGAGCGTTGCCCGGTCGAGACCTTCCTGCGCCATCTGCACGTGTTTGGAGGCGTCCTCGGCGAGCGCGGCCGCTACGATGCGGCAGGCGTGCCCCGCGGCCGCCATGTAGCGCAGCCATAGCAGGTTGCTGCGCGTGGCGCCGCCGCGGGGCGGCACGTAGGATGCGTTGGCGGTTAGCAGAATCCGCATCGCTCAGTACGGTCGATCCCCGCTTTCCTTGGCCAACAGTTCGCGCACCTCCTCGTCGGTGAGGCTCTCCACTTCGGCCAGCATGGCGGCATATTGGTCTGCACCGGCCATTTCGATCTCGCGCAGCTCGATGGCTTTGGCCAGTTCGGCCACGGTGAAGTCCGCGCCATACACCACTTCGAGCGACAGTTCGATGCCCAGGTCTTCCTTCAGGCGCGAGAGCAATTGCACGGCCAGCAGAGAATGGCCGCCCAGGTCGAAGAAGCTGTCGTGAACGCCCACGGGCTGCACGTTGAGCATTCCGGACCAGATGCGGCAGAGTTGACGCTCGAGATCGGAACGGGGAGACTCTGGCGGGACTAAAGTCCCGCGCGGACTGAAGTCCGCCCCCCGGCTCTCCATTTGTGCAAGGATCTGTGTGACGGTGCGCAGTTCGGTCGCAATCCGCGCGTACCGGATGGCATCGCGGCTCACCGGGGAAGGCTGCGTCCCGTCCGCCGTTCTCGGCAACACGGTGGACGGCTCGTATGCGATCCGCGCCGCGAACTCCCACGGAAACCGGAACAGCAGCGTTTCGCCGCGCACGCTTTGGAATTGCAGGCCGACGCCTTCCAGAAACAGCAGCGCCGGACGGTTGCGCTGGCTGCGCACATAGCGGGCCTCCACGGCCGCCAGGCCGCGCTGTTGCGCGATCCGGCCGAGCGCCGCGAGCATGCGGTGCTCCACGCCACGGCCCAGTGCGCGGCAACTCAGCAGAAATGTGTCTATGACGATCGCGTCCACGCCGCCCCGGAAGATCATGGCGCCCGCCAGTCCGTAGCTGCCGAAGCGATCGCTCACCTGCACGGTGAGGCATTCGGCTTTGCCCGATTCGAGCAGCGCCTGAATGTCGCTTTCGGACCGCCGCACGGTGGTGCAGTTCATCTGGTTGGTGCGCTGCGTCAACTGTGCGACGCGCGCCAGGTCCTTCGGCGACATAGGCGCGATGCGGACCTCGAGTTGCAGGCTGCGCAGGAAATCCTCCAGGCTGACCGCCTGCTTCTCGGCCCGCTGGCGTTCGACGCGCTGCGCGTACATGGCGGGACGCGCGCGATCTTCTTCAGTCACCCGCAGCCGGTCGAACGCCCATACATGGCGTAGAAACTCCGGGATCTCTTCGTCGCGCGGCGGCAGCGTCAGTGCCAACACCTGCGGATAGGCCGCCTCCACCTCGCGGCACTCGCGGGGGTTGTCGTCCACCAGGATGAAGCTGTCGAGGCCCAATTCGAGTTCTTCGGCGAGCGCCGCCAGGTTTGCCGGCTTCGACGACCAGTTGATGCGCCACGCCGCGAAATGCTCCATGCGCAGCACCATCTCGGGATGCAAGCGGAAGGTATCCAGAACGTCTTCCGCGTTGTTCTTGCTGCACAGGGTCAGCAGCATGCCCTGCGCGTGCGGCGCCAGCATGAATTCCTGCAAGGCGCGACGCGGCGGGTCCACCACCACGCCCTGCGGCCCATCCTCGCCGCAGATGCCGCGCCATAGCGTGTCGTCGCAATCGAGCGCGATCGCTTTGAATGGCGGCGTGTGCAGCGCGTGGACCTTGCGCGCGACGACGGCGCCGAGCGCCGCGAAATACGCAGGCGTGTAGGGGATGTGACCCAGCCTGTCGCCGAGCGGATCGTGCGGCTGCGCCACCGGATAGAGCGCGTCGATCTCGCGCGGCGCGACCAGGTGGACGGTGCCCAGTTCAGCGGCTGCGGCCGCGATGCAGCCCTCCATGCGGCCCTGTAAATCGACGGCGAAGCCGGGCGATGCCGGGCAAATGCAAACCAGCAGGGGCGCGGCGAACGACTGTGCGGCGGTCTTCAGGCTGGCGGCGAAATGTTCGACGTCGGCTTCCAGGCGCGGCGGTTCCGAAGCCCAGTCTTCGAACCGTACCAGCACCACGTTCACGCCATCGCTGTTGGACGCCAGCGCACCGGCCGGGTCCAGCAGGAGTTGGAACACCTGGTTGTACGGCGCGATTCGGATGCCGTATTCGAAGCCCAGTTCGCGCATCCAGAAGGACAGGGCTGGTTCGATAGCATCCGCCGTGAAGGTGGCGCTGATTACGATTGAGGGGCCGGACATCGGATTCATCACCATTATAGGGGGGAGGCGGGCGCTGGGGAGGGTTTCCCCAAAACGGTTGAGCACCCGTAGATATGCCGCACACGGTAGGAACGATCGGGCAGAAGGGGTTATTCTTATAACTCGCCGTTGGTGGAACTTCGAAATCGATCGCGGCGTGCCGGGAGCAGAACGTCATGAGCGATAAATGGTATGCGCGGCCGGTGCTGTTCGTATGGGACATCGACAGGTCCGTCGATTTCTATGTGAAGCAGCTCGGGTTCACACAAGCGTGGCGATATGAGGACGAGGGGAAGGCGTGGGTCGCGCAGGTCGACCGGCGTGGCTGCGAGCTCATTCTCTCTTGTCAATGGCCCGATAAAGTTGGTAAGGGCCTGATGTTCATCTCGCTCGATGTCGGAGTGCTGCATGCCTTGCGGGCGGAACTGGAAGGGCGCGGCGTGGATGTGAAGGACGGGCAGTGGGGCTACCGGCTCATGGTCGTCGCGGACCCGGACGGCAACGAGCTCTACTTTCCCTATCCGGCGTCGCTTGCCGCCGGCCCGAGATGACCGGGATTCCCGCCAAGCTGGAGTCCGGCTACTACGATATTCTGCTCTTGGATCTCCAAGGCGTTTACTTGGGGCGCGCGGAATCGGTTACGGATGACCCCCCGCTAAATGCTGAGGGAAAGTATGACGAAGCCGGTCGCCTGATTCGTCTGCGACTGCGGCTGCGGCTCGGAAACCGGCTACGCCGGCGCGGGCGAGCGCTACCGCTGCCCGGACTGCGGCTCTACCGGCGACGCGGACGACACCGCCCCCTGGTAATGCTGGCGCAGCCCCCGCGCAAGCACATGACCACAGCGCATTCTGCGGCGGAGTTGCCGGACGTGGCGTGATGCTACCTCCAGTCTGCAGCCAGAGCCGCTCTTCCGATGAGCTGGTTTGGGCGTCGCTTTGGAGCGCTACCTTGACACGGTAGCGCTCTCGGGCCCGATCGGTTTCCAGACGCCGAAAAGCATTCCAAAGGCTCGGATTTGGCGCCCGACTGGGCGTTGGCTCCAAGCGCGCGAGGCATCCCCTGGTATCCTTGTAAGTTCAAATCACTTGAAAACGAGGTAAGCCATGAAGTCCAACGCTCCAACCAGGACGCCGTCATACTGGAGACAGATGGACTGGATCATCTACATGCTGAAATGCCCGCGCACCCAGCAAGTGCGGTATGTGGGCTTCACGACGACTACGGCCCGCGCACGATTACTCAAACACGTGAACGACGCAATAGGCGGCCCGCAAAAGACGTATCGGCAAAGATGGATCTTTTCTCTCGTGAGCATCGGGCTGATGCCCATCATCGAAACAATCGAAACCGGATCGGGGCCGGGGTGGGGCGACGCGGAGCGCCGCTGGATTGCCCACTACCGCTCGCAAGGAGCGCGGTTGGTGAATGCCACAGACGGCGGCGAGGGTCTGTTTGGATGGGGCACACCCGAACAACGCAGCGCCATCGCCAAAAATGCGACTGCCAAACTCACTGCTGAGCAGCGCGCGGCCAGAAGCGAAAAAATACGGGCAGCCATGACACCCGAACACCGCAACGGCTTAGCGAGATATCAGGAGGCTATGACCGCTCAGCAACGGAGCGAACGGGCCAAAAGCGCAGTGGCCGGCCTGACGACTGAAGACCGCAGTGCCAGGGCAAGAAAAGGATGGGCGGACGCGACACCGGAAGAGCGGCGCGCCGCAGGGGAAAGACTCGCAAACGCCAGGTGCGACCTGACACCCGAACAGCGACGCGCTGCTGCGCGAAAAGCCTATGCCGCAAAAACGCCGGAACAACACCGGCAGTTGATTGCCGCGGCGGAGGAAGCGCGCGCAAAATTCACGCCTGAACAGCGTAGCGCGATTATCAAGAAGCGCTGGATCGGATTGACAGCCGAACAGCGCACCGCTCAAGTAAAAAGAATGCAACGCGCTTATACAACTGAACGGCGTAGCGCAGCCGCGAAACAAGGACGAGCGAAAAAGCGGGCAGCTCACTTAGAGGGCGCAGCTCCGACGCCGCCGATTGCGACATGACGCTGGACGGCGGCGAGCTTCATGGAAGCAACCGGCGAACGGAAATTTACCTCGAAGAAGAGCTAACAGAAACTGCCACCGTGCGCTCGCAACCTGTTGGTTCAATCCGTTCCTGTCGCCCGGGGGCGTGGTGACTCAGGATGCGCTTTTGCCGCACCTCCCACTTGCGGGGCAGCCTGACCCGATGCATGGGGTTGGCGAAACTGTCCGGCAACAGTTCCCACTCCTGGGCTTTGGTAAAGATCCCACTCAACAAGTTACGCAGGTCCGCCATCATATACCAGGATTGGCCTTCCTGCTGCAGCCAGTCCAGCACCGGCTTGGCGCGAAACTCGTGGACCAAGGTGTCGCGCCAGCGCGGCAAGATGTGGTTTTCGAGATGCCGGATGTACTTGGCGCGGGTAGAGGCCGACACCAGCGGTCGGCCGCTGGCCTGGCCTTCCACGAAATCGCGGCGCCAGACGGCGGCGAGTTGGCCGAAGCTCAGGTCGCGCTTTGCCGGTGGCCGCTGGTCAGTTCACACTTGTGCTGGCCGTAGCCGAGTTATTCGCGGGGGCGGCATCGTACTCCTGGGCCTTAGTAAAAATCCCGCTCATGAGGTTGCGCAGGTCCGCCATCATGAGTGGCTGGAAAGGGCTTATCGGCAACGCGCGACGAGTCTGATCGAACTGGAAGTGAGCTATGTATGGGACAATCTGCGGACGGACCCGCGATTCCACTCGCTGGAAGGGCGTGTCGGGTTCTGAGAGCGGTGATGCCG
>Ga0302324_100030326_pt1 | contig 10223 bp, 7 predicted proteins | sample Palsa_T0_1_FD_201949 | JGI IMG/M metagenome (GOLD analysis project Ga0302324, IMG submission 201949) | Peat permafrost microbial communities from Stordalen Mire near Abisko, Sweden - Palsa_T0_1 | ecosystem: Environmental > Terrestrial > Soil > Palsa > Peat permafrost | place: Sweden: Abisko... | reverse complement strand
TCAGGCCGGGCCAGATTCTGACGGCTGTTTCACCGCTGGCCGTGAGCCGAACCGGCCAATCGGCGCGGATGCCTCGGCCGCTACCGAAACCGGCGCGCTTTCCGGGCTGCAGTGCAACGACGCCCCATCGTTCGAGGCAACCAAGCCCGGCTGTGATGGCCGCCTCGGCTGTGAGCGAGCGCGAAGCGAGCGTTCGAACCGATACTGGTCCGTCGGCCAAAAACCGCAGCACATTAAGCCAAATGACCAGCGAGAGGCGCGCGCTACGGCTCTGCGTTTGCAGCATGCGGCGCTCGAATTCGCAATCGAGCTCCACAGTGTAGGCGACCAGAATTTGCGAGAGAAGGGCCGAAAGCGGCTTGTGCGGCGCGGACATCCCCATAGCCAAGTCTATAGCAGGCCGGACCTGCGAATCGCGAGGAAATGGCCCAAGCGCAAAGTGATTTGGACTGGAGAACAGCATCCGTTCCGTGCGAGTGAGCTACTCTTCCACTGTTGCCTAGATCCGGCCTCCGCAGCAAGCGAGTCCGAACCTTTGGAAGAGTGGCCTACCATCCGTCCAGTTGGCCAACTAACCGGGAGTTAGACAATCCGACGAGCCGGGCGGGCGAGTAAAGTCGCGACTATCGCAATGGAAGCGCCAACTGATCTCGTTTGCCTACGGAGCGCTATGACCAGTACACTGCAGCACGCCTAGATAGGCGCGCCAAGGACCGACTGCGTCACGATACTGGTGCGCCATCACTCGGGACAGTTGATGCACATGAGTGAGGTCGTGAACGGCCCATGTCGCCAGAAGTTCCGATAGCGTTACCACTCCCAGCGCTGGATGCCTTCCGCGCCGGGTTAAGTCTTCGTGCCGTAAATTCAGTGCCTGCAGCGCGGCAAGGTTCTCCCTTCGCAAGCGGGCGAAGTCGTCCAAGAGCTGCTCCAAGGACTTGTCTTGACTCTCTTTCAACTGTGCAAAGCGGTCAAAAGGATCAAATGGTTCCGCCTCGCCGCTCTCCAGCATGATCCCCACCCGCGGCATCCAGTCGGTGCGCTCCCCGGAGATGAGGTGGCCCACTACGTCGAAGGCGTTCCAGGTATCCTTTCCTTCGTTGCCCCGCACCCACACGTTGGGCAGCCCGCGCAACAACGCATTTAGAATTGCGGGAGTGCGGCTGAGCACTGCGATGGCGTCGGCTAGGCTGAATTCCGTCAAGTTTGCCATGTCTATCTAGATGCACGCCCAGCCCTCTGGACTCAGGCGCAGGCGCATAAAATCCCGGTCACTGCCTGATGGTCACATGCGCTTCAAGCTCTAAACGGCGTTTATCATTGATCCGCGTAAAGCTTGACCAATCGATAGAGAAACGTACGCCCCTCGTAGACGGACTTCACCCGGATGCGCTCGTTCAGACCATGGATGTTGCCTCCATCTGGGTCTTGGAAGAAGCCGTCGATTCCATAGGTTGGAATACCAGTGGGGTTCATAAACTGGGCGTCCGATGCGCCGGGCTCAAGGACGGGGACCACAGGGACGCCGGGCCACATCTCATCCGCCAATTTCTCAATCGGCTTCACGATTCGCGGCGTCAACGGAGTTGGGGCTGCTACAGGTCCGCGGACCTCGGGAACGGTGATCTTCACGGCAGGATCGGCGGCGAGTTTGACCAGTTGGCCCAGGATAACATCGCGTGACACGCCTGGAAAGATGCGGCAGTTGATGTTCGCGGTGGCCCGCTGTGGCAAGGCATTGGTGGCATGGCCGGCGGATAGCATGGTCGCTACGCACGTGGTGCGGAGCATGGCGTGCCAATTCCGGTCCCGGTCAAGCACTGCAACTGAGGCGGCATCATCCGGATTCCTGACAACGGCCGCCATTGCCGCGCCAGACTCGCCCCCGACGATTTTAGACATGCTCGTAAAATAGGAGCGGTTCGCGTCGTCGAGTTGAACGGGGAATTCGTAGCGACTGATGCGGTCAACCGCGCGCACCAAGTGATAAATTGCGTTGTCCGCCACGGGCCGTGAGCTATGGCCGCCAGGATTCGTGACCTCCAGCAGAAAGTTCTGCGATGTCTTTTCGGCAGCCAGTATTGCGAGTGCGACCCGACGGCCCTGTGCGTCAAGTTCACTGGCCGCGCCTTCGGTTAGAGCAAACTCGGCATCAATTGCCTGGCGCTCGTTTGTGGCCAGCCAACCAGCCCCGTTCAATGCGCTGTTGGTCTCTTCCCCGCAGGTCAACGCCAGTTTGATCGAACGCTTGGGCTTAAAACCTTCTTCCCGGAAACGGATCATATTGTCGACCCAAACCGCATCCTGGGCTTTCATGTCGTTCGTTCCGCGGCCGTAGAAATAACCGTTCTCTTCGATCATGATGAAGGGATCACGAGTCCAGTCTTCGCGCTTAGCCTCGACTACATCAACATGGCCGAGCAGCAAGATCGCCTTGGCCGCCGGGTCTGAGCCGTGGAATACAGCTAGGAGCCCGCCTTCCTTTGGATGGCCGTCTGGTACGAACACGCGCAGGTCCTGGTCTGGATAGCCAGCAGCCTTCAGCCGGTCGGCCATGCGTCTGGCAGCCAGCGTGCAGTCGCCGGCTGAAAGAGTCGTGTTGGTCTCAACCAGCTCCTTGTATATCTCGCGAAACCGCTCCAGTCCTTTGTCGCCAGACTGCGCGTAGCTTAGTCCTTCGCCGGTTAGCACCGCAATGGCAGCTACCACCGTCAGACGATTGATCCCCTTCATCCTGGCCTCCCGATCCACAAACAAGACAGTCGTTTTTGGTAAGCATAGAGCTTACCACTAGCACCCGCAAAGCAACCGGCCAGTTTCTTACCGATTCTCGGCGGGCTGTGTGTTGCGCCCAAGTTACGCGCTACTAGGAGCAAGCTCGCGGCAGTCGCTACGGTCCGCCCCGAAACGGCAAAGGATTGCTCCCGGGAACGCAGTCCACGTAAACAATTGGTTGGGTAGGGAGTTGGGGATTTGGGATTGGGGATTCGCCGGCACTGAAAAATGTCACCAATGCGTCGTGACACACGTCCCACAAAGGCTGAGAGAAAGGCAGAGATGTGTACCCGCCGCTGCACACTGGGCATTCCCATTCTTTTCGTCGTCACTGCGTTCCCAGTAGCGGCGTCGGAGGCCGATGCGCTCGCTATCTCGGCGAAAATCCAATCCCGATTTTTGCCGTTCGGAACAATCCTGGAACCGATCTACGCATCGGCAACCAGTAACCAGATTATCGACTACACCGATTGCGGGGATTCCGCGCTGTGGACTGGCGCCTACCTTGCCGCTGAGGCATTCCGGTATAACGTGACGCAGTCGGCGGATGCGCTCAACAACGTGCGGAGGGCGCTCGCGGGGCTCAAGGGGCTGGCCGACGTGACGGGGGACAATCGCCTGGCGCGCTGCATGGTGCCGGTAAATTCGCCGTACGCGGCGTCTATATCGAATCAGGAGTCGTCGAACACGATTAATCCAACTCCAACCTGGATCTGGGTTGACAATACTTCACGCGATGAGGTGGTTGGAGCCTTTTTCGGGCTGGGGGCCGCATTTGATCTCGTGAATGACCCCTCGGTACGTAGCGACATAAGCGATCTAGCCACGCGGTTGCTCGGGTTCATTGCCGACCATGAGTGGTCGCCCAACAATGACATCAGCAACACTTTTCTGTTTCGGCCGGAGGAGCTTCACATGCTGCTGATTGTCGCCAGCCACGTAAACCCGAGCAATAAGGTCTCGGGACCGCTGCTGGTACCGCCACTCGATATCGGCGTCGACATCGACGTGCTGAATAACAGCTCGTACTATAAATTCAACCTGGACTTCATGAGCTTCTTCAATCTGGTGCGGCTTGGCAACGACAGTTCTTTTCTAAACGCCTACCAGATCGTTCGCAACTACACTGCATCCCAGCAGAACGCGTTTTTCGACATTATCGATCGCGCTCTTCAAGGGCCGGATAGCCGCCGTGACGCCGAAGCGCGCGAGTTGCTCGACGAGTGGCTGCTGCGGCCCGTTCGGGATCCGTACGTCGACCTGACCAACACAGTGCAGGTGTGCGGCAGTGGAGCTTGCAACCCGGTTCCCGTCCCGCTCCGGCCGCCAACGGACTTCCTGTGGCAACGCGATCCTTTTCAATTGACGGGTGGCGGGACCAGTACGGTTGAAAGCCCCGGGATCGACTACATCTTGCCATATTGGATGGGGCGCTATTACGGCGTGATCTCGCCCGACTCCGTGCAATCGTCAGCCGCGCCCAGCGTAGCCGTTGCGCCGGGTTCCCTAGCCACGATGTACGGCTCGAATCTGGCTGCAAGGAACACGCCGGCGAGCGCACTGCCGCTTCCCATGAGCCTGGCTGGTCTGACGTTGTCGGTGACGGACGCAACGGGAGCGCAACTCCTGGCAGCGTTAGATTTCGTGTCGCCAAACCAGGTAAACTTCGTTGTTCCGGGCGGCGCCGCGCTGGGTGATGCAACGTTCACCGCGCGCAATGGATCGACTTCTCAAACCTCTACCACCCTCATTCAGAACGTGGCGCCGACGCTGTTCAGTATGAGTGGGACAGGAATGGGCGTGGCGGCCGCGACCGCTGCCGAGGTTCCCACGGCGCAACCGCGGCAACAGACTCCTATGCCAGTGTTTGAGTGCACTGCTTCGGGCTGCACGCCGGTGGCGATCAATGTCGGCGTCAGTGGAACGGTATACTTGACGCTCTATGGCACCGGGATTCGAAATGTGTCTTCGCTGGCGAACGTGCAGGTTACCGTTGCCGGCCTCAGCGTGCCGGTTCAGTACGCCGGGGCGCAGCCCACTTTCCCGGGGCTGGATCAGGTGAACGTGTCGCTACCGGCGGCGTTGAGCGGAGCTGGGGACGCCGATGTCGTGCTAACGGTGGATGGGAAGGCCTCGAATACGGTGATGGTGAACATCCAGTAAGTGGACCGCTCCCTGACGGTCGCGGCTCGGAAGGGCGCTGGTTGATTCGAAAATGGATACCGCCATCGGCGGCCTCATTCGGTTCGCAACGCCTGCATCACGTCGACTCGGGCTGCCCGCGCCGCGGGGATGACCGACGCAATCACGGCGGCCAGCAGCAGTACGAAAGCCGAACCGGCCACGGGCAGAACGTCGGGCATTTTCAGATCGCCGAGAAAAGTGCCTGCCAATTGCGCCAGCCCGTACCCGCAGGCCAGCCCGACAGCGAGTCCGCCGATGGCCATGGCCGCGCCCTCGGCGACGACGCGGATCAGCAGATTGCGCGGCTGCGAGCCTACCGCCAGCCGGATGCCAAACTCCCGGGTGCGTCCGCTGACGGAGAATGCGAGCACGCCCGCAACGCCCACCACCGCAATCAGCAGCGCCACGCCCGCGAAAACGCCGAACACGACCACATTGAGGCGATCCGATGAGAGAACCTCCGTACGGACGTCGTCGAGCGTGGCCGCGCGTTCCACCGGCTGGTCGGCGGACATATCGCGCATGATCCGCGTGATGGGTTTTACCAGAGCGTAAGGATTGGAGCTCACGTGAACGAACAGACTCCCTCCTCCCAGGGATGCTTCCTGAGCGAAAGGACGATACAACATCATGGTGGGAACGGGCACCACGTTGACGTCGTCCATGTCCGCCACCACACCGATGATGCGCTGCGGCGCGTTGTTTATCATTGGAGCGAATTGCAGGAGCGGGTCGTTCCAAATCAGATGATGGTTCAGCGCATCGCCGTGGGGGAACATCCGGCGCGCTGCGCTCTGGCTGATGATCGCGACGCTCTCGCTGCTCTCGCGGTCCGCCTCGGTGAAATCGCGTCCTTCGAGGATGGGCAGGCCCAGCGTGGCGAAAAATCCGGGTGTGATGATCCGAACTAATGGCCGGGGATGTTCCTCAGCCGGCGCCGGAACGTGCCCGTCGACCGCGACTTGAAACGCAAAGATCCCGCTGGTGCGCCACGGAACATCCGCGCCGACGGCCACGTTCTGAACGCCGGGCAGTTCACGGATGCGGCGCGTTGCTTCCCGGTAGTAAGCCACTATCTGCGCGGGCGTTTTTCCGTTATGTATCACGGGAACTTCCACCGCCAGCACGTGGTGCGTATCGAAAGGCGTTTGCGCCGCCTCCAGCGCCAGGAGTGTCTTCACGAAGGAGCCGGCCGCCGCTACGAGAACGAACGAGGCGGCGATCTGAACCACCGCGAAGATCCTCAACTTTCGATTCGCGATTCCGGTGACGCGAGCGCCTCCGCTGGCCAGCGAGAATCCCTGGGCCCCTCCCGAGGATGGCAGGCGCGGAACGAATGCCAGCAGCACGGCGGCAACCACGGCGAGTCCGGCTCCCACCCAGAGCATGCTCGAGTCCAGCTTGAGATCGAGGGCACGCACGGAGAAACGGGAAGCGTATTGGGCGAGCACGGCCACCATTGGCCTGGCGATCAGTACGCCGATGGTGGCGCCCGCGACGCACAGCAGCAGGCTCTCGGCCAACAGAGTACGCCGCAGAGCACCGGTGCCGGCGCCCAGGGCCGCGCGGATGCCGAGTTCGTTTTCGCGGCGCACGGTGCGCGCCAGAATCAGGTTCGCGACGTTGGAACAGGCGATGACAAAAACCAGGATCGAGGCCGCCATCAGGACCAGCAGTATGGTCCGCGCGCCCGATGTAAGCTGGTCGCGCAGCTTCACGGCGCTGATGCGGAAGTCCGCTTTCGCCGGATAGTCCTCCGGATGCTCCCGCTTCATAGCCCCGTACACCGTGCGAAGTTCCGCCCGGGCCTTTTCCAGATCCGCGTCCGGCGCCAGCCTGGCAAACAATTCGGTCATCCGATGTAGCCGGCCGGTGACCATGGTGGCTGAAAGATGATGCGCGCTGGTGACGATGTTGGCGATAATTTCCGTGTCTTGCGGATACGGAACGCATGGTTCTAAGACTCCCACCACGGTGGCCGGCCGGGCATCGATGAACGAATCCAGCCGGATTTTCTTGCCAAGCACGGAGGGATCGCTCTTGAGCGTCGTCGACCAGAAACGATACGTCAATACCACGGCGCCGGCGGCATTGGGACCGTCATCGTGCGCGTCAAGAAGGCGGCCGAGCACCGGGCGCAACCCCATCACCTGGAAATAAGACCCTCCCACTACCCCGGCCTGAACCGTGCGAGGTTCTCCCAGGCCGACCAGGGTGAACCCCAGGGTGGAGAAATCGCCGAACGAACTCAGCGTTTTCACGCGCGAGCGCAGATCCTGGATCTCCGGCACGGAGAAGTTGGCGTTGTCGTCTCCGTTGCCTGGAGCGCTCTGGCGGATGTAAATGAGCCGGTCCTCGTCGCGGTTGACCAGGGGGCGCAGCAGCACGGCGCGCACCAGGCTGAACATGGCGGCATTGGCTCCGATTCCGATGGCCAGGGTCAGCACGACGGTGATGGTGGGGCCTTTCGAGCGGGCCAGGGAACGGGCGCCAACTCTCAGCTCGCTCAGGAAAGACACAATGGTTTGGATCATGCCGTCACCTCTGTTTTCAGTCTAATAATATTGGCAAGTGCATTGCCCCTGCCGTGGCTGTATAAACAAAGGCCGTTGGTTTCCCGAGAGATCCGGTCAGTGTTCGTTTCCGGGATGGCCGCGTTCGGAAAAGAACAAACGTGCGCAATGCTTGTGGATCCAGTCGCAACCGACTAAGGCGATAGTTCGTGCTCATCCCGCTCCATCAGCAGCATCCATTGCTCCAACTCGAGGGAGAGCGATTGCTCGGTGCGGAGAGCGGCGGCGCGGAAATCAAAGTCGATCTCCTCGGGCTTGCGGACATTTGTACCCAAGTGTGACTCCTTCGCCTCCGCTACGAGCGCCTCTAATGTTCCTCTATGCCTGCGAAGAAGGCCCCGCTCGTGCTCGTAAATGCGGGTGCGTGCGCGAAAGTTGTACATCGATCGAATGCTTAGGAAGGCGGTACCCATGGGCGGCAGCACGATCGCGAGTATTCCAATCAAGAGCCCTCCAAGCTCTTTCTGGCCAGTCAATTCACCGGCTCTCGGAGGTTCGGAAAGGTGAACGGCATGCAGAGTGGCAATACCGATCGCCGCCAGCAGCGCTGCTATTAGCGAGCGCGACAACAGTCGTTCGTTCTCCCGGAGATCGCGAATCTCGTTGCCAAACCACACAATCTGTTTTCCGATCCGATAGCACAGATAAGAATCCATTCTCTCGATGAAATCGGAGCGGTTTGGAACATACTCTTGCGATGGAGCGCTTCCAACCACGTCAAACCGGAACTCTCTTGCATGGGTACCAGCCCAGGCAGCTCATGCGTATCGGCTCCTTCAAATTCACCCCTGCGCCGCAAGGCTTCGGCGGCAGCCTCCGAAGGCTGCTTGTCGAGATATGGGCCCACGCCGGCCAGGAGAAGATACTGTTCGCGGCGGAACAGTTCCGTCCGAACCCGATTCTCGATCCATTCCGCGGTAGGTTCCGGGTTTACAAGAGCCACGCCAACGAGAAGGGCAAGGCACAAGATCTCGCTCAGTATTAGACCGAGCGCCATGGCATCCGCGGCGCCTTCAGACGTCCCCTTCAGCAACTGGAGGGAGAGCAGCAGCAGGGCCAGGGGAGCGAGAAGCGCTGCGATGATTCCGTTCGCGAAATAATCGCTCTGTGCTTCCACGGCACGGCCGATGTAAGTCCACTGCGCATCGTGCAGCGCCTTGCCGCCGTCATAGTCTTCCACCTTTTTCACACCGGAGGGTATGTCCAGCTTCTCGACGGGATCTTCGGTCCGCCACCGTTCCCTACGCCGGAACGAAGCCGGCTCCGTTCCGCGCAACAGGAAAGCAGGGTCGCGCCCGCGAAGGTCCTATTCTCGAGCGCGAACCAGCAGCGGCAAACGATTAGAATCAGACGCTTGTGATTTGCCTCGGCATAGGCCACCTCAGCCCGGCACATTTCAGATACGCAGGAATCGGGACTAACGATGAACAGAAAATTATCAGCGGCTTCGATATTGGCAAAGATCTCCCGCTGCCATTCCGCGGTGGGCGGTATGTTCTGCCAATCGATCCAAGTGTCCCGGTTGTGTTGCTTCAAGTCCTCTTGGAGACGGCGCACAAAGGCTTCGTCTTTGCGGGAATAGGAAATGAAGACATCAGCCATGAACAGGTGTTCGCGTGGAAAAACGGCTTCGGAGATTCTAGCATAGAGGCCGCGCAGAATAACCAATTTGTCAGGGCACGGCTTGGTGCGGATGGATCGCGGGCGTGTACAATAATCTAACTGGAGGAAGAATGCGCCGCATCCGCGCCGCCGTTTTGTGCGCCGTTTACTGCTTGATCGCCGCAGCGATCCTGGCCCTAGCTGCCCGCGCCGACGAAATCTCCGAGCACGCGCATAAGCTGCACTTCAGTTCCATCGTGCTGGACACGCACGATGACACCACGCAGCGCTTCTTTTCGAAGGACTACGATATCGGCAAGCAAAATCCCGACGGTCACGTTGACATTCCGCGTATGCGCGAAGGCGGGATGAACGCCATTTTCTTCTCCATCTGGATCGACGGACGCATCATGGGACCGCCGGCCGTGCAAAAAGCCCTGGATCAGATCGACGCGGTCCGCGAAAACGTCAGGAAATATTCGAACGACATGGTGCTGGCGCGCACCGCCGACGACGTGCGCCGCGCTCACGCGCAGGGCAAAATCGCCGCGCTGATGGGCGTGGAAGGCGGCCACATGATCGGCAACGACATCCGCATCGTGCGCATCTTTGCCGATCTGGGCGTGCGCTACATGACCCTCTCGCACTTTTACAATACTGAGTGGTCGGACTCCTCCACCGACAAGCCCGTTCACAACGGACTAACCGACTTCGGCAAAGACGTAGTCCGCGAAATGAATCGTCAGGGCATTGTGGTGGACATTTCCCATGTCGGTGACAAGACCTTCTACGACGCGCTGGAGGTGAGCAAAGCGCCGCTGCTGGCCTCTCACTCCTCGTGCCGCGCGCTTTGCAACCACGTCCGCGACATGAGCGACGACATGATCAAGGCGCTGGCCGCCAAGGGGGGCGTGATTCAGATTAACTACGAAAAGAGCTTCATCGACCAGGCTTATAAAGACGCCTACGACAAAGAAGCCGGCGGAGCGGTGGCGCACCTGAGTGAAATCGCGAAGAGCTGCAACAACGATGAGTCTTGCATCTCGCGCGAGTCGTCTAAGCTCCAACAGAAGCTGACGGCCGAGGGGA
>Ga0302324_100030325_pt1 | contig 10224 bp, 8 predicted proteins | sample Palsa_T0_1_FD_201949 | JGI IMG/M metagenome (GOLD analysis project Ga0302324, IMG submission 201949) | Peat permafrost microbial communities from Stordalen Mire near Abisko, Sweden - Palsa_T0_1 | ecosystem: Environmental > Terrestrial > Soil > Palsa > Peat permafrost | place: Sweden: Abisko... | reverse complement strand
TTGCATTCCGCTCGCCGGGCGGCAACATCGTCCAAACGCAACCTCGGGAGCAAATTCGCGATATCAATGCACAGCCCTGGCCGGCGCGCGAAGCCATCGACATGGACCGTTACGTCTCGGTCTGGCGCGAACATCATGGCACCGGGGCCGTGTCATTGATCACGGCCCGCGGTTGTCCTTACCATTGCCGCTGGTGCAGCCATCAGGTGTTTGGCAAGACCCATCGCCGCAGGACGCCGGCATCAGTAGCCGATGAACTCGCCTGGCTCGTTGGGAGATATCACCCCGACATTGCCTGGATGGCGGATGATGTCTTCACGATTCATCACGGTTGGCTTTTCCAATACGCTTCCGAACTGAAGCAGCGCGGCCTCAAAGTGCCATTTGAATGCATTTCCCGCGCCGACCGTTTGAATCCCAAGGTTGTTCAGACTCTGGCCGAGATAGGTTGCTTTCGCGTGTGGATCGGTTCCGAGAGTGGCTCCCAGCGAATTCTGGATGCGATGGAACGCGGGGTGAATGTCGCCGAGGTACAGACCGCGGTGAATCTATGCCGTTCTAATGGGATTCAGACCGGAATGTTCTTGATGTGGGGATATGAGGGTGAGGAACTGGACGACGTGGAGGCGACGATCCAACACGTCAAGAGGAGTGATCCGGATATTTTCTTCACCACCGTGGCATATCCGATCCAAGGCACCGATTACTCCCACCAGGTAGCGGCGCGGACGGAGCGTTTGAAAGAGTGGAGCGTTAGCTCGGACCGGGACGTGCGCATCCGAGGCCGCCATTCGCGCCACTTTTACGGGCTCGCTGATCAGCTACTTCGAAGCGAGGTTGAACTCGAGCATACGCGGAGAAAATCTGGCGCCGAAGCCGGCGTGATCGCGGAATTGCAGAATAAGGTGGCTGACCTGCGTCTTGGTTTGCACGCTTCGTCTGCCGAGGTGGAGGCTTGACCACAGCGAGGCTGCCTTTCACCGAAACGAGTGGATATTCGTCGCCGTTCGACACCATCGCCGAACAATACGACGCCACGTTTACCTCGTCGACAATCGGCCAGGTTCAGCGTGATCCGGTTTGGGATGAACTTAAGAAAAGCTTTCATCCGGGAGATCGAATTCTCGATATCGGCTGCGGTACAGGAGTGGATGCGCGTTTTCTGGCTGAACATGGCATCGACGTCGTTGCCTGCGACAGTTCGGCATGCATGTTGAGAGTTGCCGAACAAAGGATTGCTGGCCCTCCCGAACTCGCTGGCTCGGTTCAACTGCGTCTGCTGCCCGCGGAAGAGGTCTCAAGTCTGCGCGATGTCGGTCCTTTTGACGGTGCTTTTTCAAATTTCGGCGCCGTCAATTGTATCGAGGACATGGCTAAACTGGCGAGCGACTTGGAGCTCCTGCTCAAACCGCGCGCGAATCTGCTGTTATGCCTGATGGGTCCGATGTGTCTTTGGGAAACCGCATGGTATTTCTTCCACGCAAAGTTCGCAAAAGCGTTCCGGCGTTTTCATCGCGCCGGCGTAGAAGCGCAGCTAGCTGAAGGTGCCGTCTTCCACGTCCACTATCCGTCCGTGCGTTCTATCCAGCGTATATTCGCTCCTGGATTTTCTCTGAAGACCATCCGAGGTATCGGAGTTGCCGTGCCTCCTAGCTATCTTGAAGCGTGGGCAGGTCGATTTCCGGGTGTGGTGAGGCTGGGGGCGAGCGCTGATCTGTTTCTGGGGCGTTGTCCCGGAATTCGCATGCTTGCTGACCACGTGTTGTTGCGGTTCGAGCGAACGAACACAGGAGAGACTCTGTGACCTCGTCCGCCCCAACTCTTCCCGCGGTTTCTCCAGCGAACCACTATGCTGCGTCGCCGCTCCAGTTGAGGTGCCCTGTCTGCCATCAGGGACCATGCACACTGTCTCCACCGAATGAGCCAAGCTGCATTGCGTGTGGATTTGGGTTTTCAGAATTTGACGGAATCTACGATGCGCTGCCGCCAGAGCGCGAGGCGGCTTTTCGGCAGTTTGTCCGTGACTACGAGTCTGTGCGTGCAAAAGAGGGGCGAGGTTCCAGTTCCGCCGACTACTATCTGGCGCTTCCGTTCAAGGATCTTACCGGTCGCAACTCGTGGCAGTGGCATATTCGAGCTCGTACATTTCGTTTCATGGAGAAGCATCTGTTGCCGAGCATCGAAAACTCCTATCCGCGGGGTTGCGACATTCTTGATATCGGCGCGGGCAATGGATGGTTGTCTTATCGCTTGGCGAAACGCGGTCACCGTCCGGTGGCTGTCGATCTGCTGGTCAATGACACTGACGGGCTCGGCGGGGCCCGGCATTACTTCCAGCTTGCTCCTGCATTTTTGCGCTTCAAAGCCGAAATGGATTGCCTGCCATTCATGCCGGCGCAGTTCGATGTGGTGATCTTCAACGCGTCGCTTCACTACTCCGTGGACTACCGCCGAACTCTCCAGGAAGCGCTGCGATGTCTGCGGAGCGGAGGGCATTTGATTGTCGCGGACTCGCCCTTCTATCGGAGGGAGGAGAGTGGAAAAAAGATGTTGCAGGAAAAGCGAGCGGCTTTCAATCGGCAGTTTGGTTTCAGCTCCGACAGCATTCAAAGCCGCGAATACCTCACCCCAGAAACACTTATTAATCTTTCGACTAAGCTGGCGCTCAAATGGAAAGTCTATAAGCCCTGGTACGGGCTTAGCTGGGCTCTTCGCCCCATAAAAGCAAGCTTAATGAGACGCCGCGAGCCGTCGAAATTTTACCTGCTGCATGCCAGAAAGGAGAACTGATTTCGTGTCTGTCGCCGCCGTTCAAAATCTCTGGGAACGCAGCAGCGCGCAGGCCGTTCTTCACAACGGTGTTCGCGGATGACCACGCTCATCTCCATCTCGACCTCTGGTCCCAGGATCGACAGTGCCGACCTCGACGTCCATCGGGTCCACACCGTCCCAGTCGTCGTGATTTCTCCTCACAATCAATGCGACTGTCACTGCGTGATGTGTGACATCTGGAAGATTCGCGATGCGAAAGAGTTTTCGGTTGCGGACCTTGAGCGTCAGATCGCATCGTTTCGCGACCTAAGGGTTCGTTGGGTCGTGTTTACCGGCGGTGAACCCCAGAAGAACAGCCGGCTTCCTGTATTGGCGGGGATGCTTCGCGACGCAGGGATCCGCGTCACGCTTCTCACCGCCGGACTGCTCCTCGATGCACAAGCCGAAGCGATCGCTGCAACCGTCGATGACGTAATAGTCTCGCTGGACGGGCCTCCGGCATTGCACAACCGCATCCGACGGGTTCCAAAAGCTTTTGAGCGACTTACGGCGGGGGTGACGGAACTGCGGCGCCTGCGCCCGGACCTTCCCATACGTGCCAGGTGCACGGTGCAAAAGCTGAATCATTGCTCCCTGCGCGATACCGTTGTTTCGGCCCGGGAAATTGGCCTGAACTCCATCTCATTTCTTGCCGCCGACGTCAGTTCCTCAGCTTTCAATCGCCCCTCTACCTCCTCAGCCGAGCATCACGAACAAATTGCCCTCAACGCCGTCGAGGTAGAAGAACTGGAGCAAGAGATTCAGCGCCTGATCCACGCGCATGCCGGCGACTTCACTTCTGGTTTCATCACGGAAAACCCAGCCAAGCTTGGCCGTATCGTGCGGCATTTTCGCGCCTGCCTCGGACAGCTCGAACCGGTCGCTCCACGCTGCAACGCGCCTTGGGTCTCGGCCGTGATTGAAGCTGGAGGGGACGTCCGGCCTTGTTTCTTTCATCGTCCGCTGGGAAATACTCGCGACGGGACGTTGCACGAAATCCTGAATAGTCCACAGGCTCTCCAGTTCCGCAGGAATCTCGACATCGCCAGTGATCCGACTTGTCAGAGGTGTGTGTGTTCTCTCTTCGTTCCGACCCCGGGAGCATTTGATGCCAGCCCTACCGTCGGTGCTCAGGCGGCGTACGGGGGAGAAGAGCGCAATGGCTGACCCGACGCAGGAAAGGATTGCGCTCGATTCTGTCGGTTCTTCTGACTTGGCATATGCACCGGAAGTGTCCGGCGTTCATCCGGATCCCATCGGGTGCCATTTCAGTCTTCCGTTGAAGGCTGCTTTCCATCCGCTCGGCTTCACAGTCGAAATCGCCACCAATTGTCCCGACGTATTAGTAGCTGCGGAGGAGAACTGGAAATCATTCGACAAAGTGTTTTCTGCGCCGCCAGTCCAGCTCCACATCGCCGTGACCGGGGGTCAAGCAACCGATTGCCCGCCTCCTCCCACTTACCGGGGACAACGCAACCTGGTCATGTTTGTCGCCAGTCCTCATGATTTTGCCGTTTGTGATCTGACGACCGGGTTTGCTTCCTGCTGGCTATCGACACGCACAGTTGAGAACAGTGCGTATCTGCGGTATCACTTTCTTGACGCGATGGCATTGCTTCTCGTCGAGGCACTGTATTTGACTCCTGTCCATGCGGCCTGTGTTGCCTTCCACGGCCGCGGTCTGCTACTGTGTGGCGATTCTGGAGCCGGAAAGTCCTCACTCTCTTTTGCCTGCGCGCGCCGGGGATGGACATTCGTTTCCGATGATGCGAGCTTCCTGGTTCGAGGCGGGAAACAGCGCGTTGTCGTAGGCAATCCTTACCACCTGCATTTTCGCGAATCCGCTACCGAGTTGTTTGCTGACTTGAGGTCACACCGCCCCACGACCCGCATCAACGGAGAAATTGCGATTGAGCTAACGACAGCGAGCATGCCGGAGCTTCCTACGTCTCCGCAGTCGCCCATTGACTTCCTCATCTTTCTTAACCGGCAAACTTCAGGTCCAGCCAGCCTGCGGCCCTTCTCCAGAGAACGAGCTTCCCTGTGTTTGGAGCAGGTCATTTGCTATGGGGAACAGCATCTCCGCGATGCGCAGAAATCTTCCTTGCGCGATCTTCTCCTTGCGCCTGTGCTGGAGTTGCAGTATAGCGATCTGGACTCCGCCGTAAGTTGCCTCGAAGCTTTGGTTCGCGAGGCAATTTGACCGGCTGAAGCAAGTGCCGCCTTAGCTTCTTGCCGACCGCCACCAGCAAAACCCGTGCCAGAGCGTGGTCGGTAGCGCCCACAAGTAATACGTCACACGCGTAAATAGGTAGATAACATATCGACTGTACCTGTGTGAAACCGACTCCTCCATCGGAGAGCTATTCGGCACCCGAGTGGCGATTGCCGCATCCACTGGGAGCACTCTCGGAAACAGCCGCTCAAGAACCACCTTCCGCTTCTCGGCTGCAGACTCCAGCAAGCTACTGTGCAGCCAGGCCCGGTCTTTGTTCGGCCGTAACCACCCCATCGGAGAGGGAGAAGTAGCGTGGAATTCGAACCAGCGCCGCGTGCCGACCGGGAGATGCTCGATTTCTGTTTCGACCGCTTCTGGCAGGTCACAATGGAACCAGGTCTTTGCCAAAAGGAAAGAAACCGACTCAAGGCGTCTCAGTTCACGGTCGTGCATCACCATCCAACTATCCCAAAATTCCTTGTTGTGCGAGTTTCTGTGAAGAAACCACCCCAATTCGTAGACTTGAGAGGTCACTATGCCGGCTCGCAAAAGGTCGCGAAGAAGATTGAGGGCCAGGTAGCCCAGGTTGTCAATCGGACACAGAGTTGAAAAGCTAATCTCTTCCATCCTTCTCGCAACCCGCCTCTCCCAAAAATCATTCAGGGATTCCGGACCGCATCGTGCGGCGGCATGGTTCCACAGGCAATGGTGTAGCTCAATCGCGAGGGGCATTTCCGGATCGTAGGCATTTCCATCCCACTGCCATGTCGTTCTTCGACGCAGCGACGGCAGATGATCCCCCACGTCGTCAGATCGGTGTTGCGCTCGATAGCCGAGAGCGAAGAGCGCGTCGCGGGCATGAAAAATAGTTTCGCTAGGGCAGAACAGATCAATGTCGGACTGAATCCGATGGCGGGGATCAGGTGCATAGTCTGGCACCTTGGCAAAACCCTTCAAGACCATATGGTCGACATGCGCCTCACTCAAAGCGTCAGCTATTTCGGCATATACGCTCTTGATCGTTTGGAACCTCCGCGCGTTGTCGGCGATATTCCGTTCCACCCTCGACCGCACCCAACTTGGAAGATGGCTGTCACAAGCCTCAGCCAGCGGGATTGTCAGGTGCATCTGATCACCGAAGACAAGAAGGTCTTCCCACTCAGAATCGTCGAGAGTTTGCAGCAGTTCGGGCTGCGCGTTCCGAAAGCTGAGAGCAGAAATTAGCGCAGTGACATGGCGTGGGGTGCTCGGCATCGCTCGCTACTTCTCCGAAAGTGAGTTCCGGTCGAACGATTGGTCAACGCTCGGCTTAATCGCAGTCAAAATAACCAGAGGAGATCGATGATGAGTCCGGACCTCCACGAAACCAGCCCGCTTCGCATAGGCGGTCAATTCCGCAGCAGTTGTCGGAGACGGCCAAAAAGGGGAGCGTTCGTAAGCCTGAGCGGTGGCAACCCCATGCGCAAAACCCGCCCAACCGGCATCTGATTCCAGATCTGTATTGTCCACGTACAATCGACCGGCCCGACTCAGAACTCGGAACGCATCCACGATGTATTTGTAGCGATCCATCTGGTCGAGGTGATCAAACAGGCCGGTTGAGTAGGCGAGATCAAAAGAGTTCGCCGGGAACGCGTCTAAGTTTGGCGCCGTTAAATGCACAAGGTGCACGTTGTTGAGGCTGACCAGGCGATCCGCAGCGCAAGCGAGCATGTTCTTAGAGATATCGGCGCCAGTCCACTGTTGGCATCGCGGAGCGAGTTCGAGCCCAATACGGGCAACGCCGCAGCCTATCTCAAGAACATTGTCGGTTGGCTTAATTCCGGCAAGCTCTATGATATTGGTCAGCGGCTTTTGCGCTAAGAAACGGAGTTTTTCCTCATTGCTGTTTCCGCATGTCGCAGCGCGCGCCTGACTGGGCGATGATGCAAGGGTATCCCACGTTTCGGCGTACTGGCGTCGATGCAGGTGATCGAGAGAAGGCCGGGTCCGAAATTTTAGGGCCCGCACCGAGTAGCCCGACACATAACATGCAGCGGCAAATGTAATACCTGTCAGAACAACTATTGGACGTGCATCTCGCCTATACGAGGAGACTGCAAATGTGACCATAAAAACAGCGGCAACGCAGAAGGGAGCCCAGCGGTATTTACGAATGAACGACACTATAAAGCGGCGGATCATATAGCCCGTTTTTCCCGTCGCCATTACCCATGCGACACCTCACGACGAGCCGTCGCAGATCGGTCCACTACCCATCTAATCGCCTGCTGCAGCAAACGATCCAGAAGGTGAGCATGGCAAACGAGATGCAGGCGCGTGCCATCGCAGTGAACTCGGTCGCGAGTCTGCCACGAATATTACGTTCGTGAGACAAGCAAGTCAATGGAAGCCGTGGAGCAGCCCGCAGTTCAACAAGGGTTGTTAAGGAGATCGCCAGCGCTTCTTAAGACGCAGCTCGCTTCGGTTTACCTCATCCATGAATATGCTTCCGGGCTGGAGTCGGGCTTCGTGGTGGAGACTCCCGGGAAGTTGCGGGCGTATCGTCCAACAGTTCCGGGTCTATCTGGGGGCAGGCACAACCGTGGCCCCACGCTGCAATGCACCATGGGTTCCAGCGCGGTCAGGGCGGAGGGCGATGTTGGACCCCTGTTTTTTCACCCCGCGGTGGCGGAGGCTCTCAAAAATTAGATTGACGCCCCGGCGGCCAACTGGTGTATGATGTGGACGCTGTACGCCGCAGGCTGTCCCGGGGAAATAAGAACGGGAGCTCCGATGCGCCATGTTGCGCCACTCACTGTACGAGGAGATAAAAGATTATGATTAGTAAAGCAGGTTCGTGGAAGTTGTTGGTGCTCTCTTTTCTTGTGTTGGCTTTCGGTACGAGCCAATTTGCCGCCGCTCAAGTCTGCGTAAATCCCAAAGGCACCGGTGGTTGCTATTCGACGATCAGCGCCGCGGTATCGGCAGCCACAGCTGGCTCGACCATCACCGTTGCCGCGGGCACCTACCGGGAAGCCGTGGTCATCGGCAAGTCGCTTTACCTGATCGGCGCGGGATCGACCAAAACCGTCGTGGACGCGGCCGGTCTCCCCAACGCGATCTACGTTGACGGTTTCGACAATCCCGGCTTGTCGGGTGTAACGGTCACGGGATTTAAGCTTGAGAATGCCAATTTTGAGGGTTTTGCGGCAACCAGCGTGAAAAATCTTAACTTTTCGAACAACCTGGTGACCGGGAATGACAGATCGCAGGATACCTCAAACGGGATGTGCCCAGGCCTGACCACCTACGCCCCATGGGAAACCGCGGAGGGCCTCGACTGCGGCGAAGGGATTCATCTTGCTGGGACCAGTTATTCGACGATCGCGAATAACGTCAGTGAAGGAAATGCCGGGGGGCTCCTGATCACTGATAACACGGCCATAAGTCAGTACAACGTGGTTTCAGGAAACACCATCAAGGATAATTTGTATGACTGCGGAATTACCCAGCCCTCGCAACCCCCTTACCCCAGCACCGCGAACGGAGGGGTGCCGTTTGGTATCACCAACAACGTATACTACCGGAAATGGGACTGGCCTCGCAGGAGCAGGCGCGGGAATACTTATGGCCGTTGGCTCGCCGGGAGCGTCGATTAAAAATACTCTGATCGTCGCCAATACCATCACAAACAACGGGATTCCCGGTGTGGTCTTTCATGGCCACAACTCCGCCGATTCCATCGCAAACACCATTGTCGTCGGCAACACGATCAGCGGCAACGGTGCCGATGTCGGGGATGGTGTAACCGCGGGGACGACTGGAATCAATTTTTTCGGCGCCCACACCTCAACGGTCCCCGGCGGCTTGACAGGTACGCAGATTTACGGAAATACCATCAGCAATGAGGACGACGCCATCTCCTACAATAGCGGCGTCCCGTTGACAGTACACTTCAATAATCTGATCAATGTCGGCAATGCCGGTATCAACAATACGGACACCACCGGCATAGGCTCGGTCGACGCAACAGAAAACTACTGGGGCTGCTCCACGGGCCCAGGTGCCTCCTGCGCGAGCGTAGGGGGATCAAATGTCACTACGAGTCCCTACCTGCCCGCGCAGGTAACGTTCTAAAACCGTTCGAGGCTTGAACTGTAACCGAATGATGATCGAGGGGAGGCGAATTGGCCTCCCCTCAATCTTTTTGGGCGCTATTTTGGGCGTTTACGATACCAAAGAAACCTGTCCTCAAGCAAATCGAATATTATTCGTCGTTATCCGGAGTTAGCGTGAGCAGTACTCTCGGAACTGAGAAAATACCCTCTCCCTAGCGGGTCTTCAGAGGAAAATGGCCTCGTCCTGCGGCTAGAGCCAGCGCGGTAAAAACTAATCTGGCGACGGATCATACTCTCCCCGGAGACTTTTTCTTCCAAGTCAGACTGGGTCAGGTATGTGCATTCCGCTCTGGTTACGCACCCCGTATCTCGATACGGCAAACACGACCCTGAATCCGCAAATGGGCAGGATGGGCCGTCTGTGATGTTTCAAGACGTTGTCCAGTCGATCGGAAGGAAGAGAAGCTGTTTTGACGAGCAATCTAGTTTCCCCGGACCGACCGAATGGACGGAGAATGTCCGGCTTAGTCTCCGCAGTCAAGAAGGCGTTCTACAACGCGTAGCCTAGGGAATGGCGTTATTCCTAGACGGCAGCCAAAATGGGTACACCGTTATCGCCAGTGGGGCGCACACGGTCTGCTGGATCTCTCCTCGCGCCCCTAACACAGTCCACGCCGCACTTCCTCCGGACTCACCGGCAGGCCCTCGCCCACCGCCGCCAACTGCGACCGGCCCAGCCGATTCGCCCGACGACCGGACTCAGTCCCGCCACATCAGCTCATTTTTGAGCCGTCCTCATCTCAATCGCTGGCGCGACCCGCACCCGCTCCCACCGGTGCGGTATGAACGCCCTTGTCCTGGAGATCTTCTGCATGTCGAGACCAAGGGGATGACCCTCTACCAGCAAGTTTCCATTCGCGGCGATGGACGCCCGTCGCGGCCGTCCGCAATTCGCGGCAGGCAGGCTCTCCACGTCGCCATCGACGATCACTCTCGCCTGGCCTACTCGCACGACGCCATCTCGCTCTACGCGCAGCACGGCATCTGCAGCCGCAGCCCTGCTCACCGACAATGGCAGTTACTATCGCTCCCACA
>Ga0302324_100030324_pt1 | contig 10224 bp, 2 predicted proteins | sample Palsa_T0_1_FD_201949 | JGI IMG/M metagenome (GOLD analysis project Ga0302324, IMG submission 201949) | Peat permafrost microbial communities from Stordalen Mire near Abisko, Sweden - Palsa_T0_1 | ecosystem: Environmental > Terrestrial > Soil > Palsa > Peat permafrost | place: Sweden: Abisko... | reverse complement strand
GAATACGGGCTGAGCGTCTGCACCGGATTGGTGCCTGTACCGGTGCCAACATCCGTGAGCGTATATGCCTCGGTGGTCAGGCCGGTGATGTTCTGGTGGTTCATCACGTTGAAGATCTCAGCAAAAAGCTCCAACCGCGGCTCTCCATTGAGGCCGAACTTATTGACCGAAGGCAGTGAAAAGTTCTTGCCCAGGCGAACGTCGAACACCGCCGTCTTGGGATAAGAGTAGCTGTTGCGGGCAATCCATGGGACGCGGGTGGAAGAAGAACCTGCGCCGTTGACGCCGGTGCCGGCCAGTGTGCCCGTGGTCCCATTGGACAGCGTGACCGTCTTGTACGAGCTGTACGAGATGGTGGGCGAGTAGTTGTAGCCGCTCTGGATCTGGGCCAGAGGAGCGATACGCCAGCCATCGAGCAAGAACTTCTCCACGCCGTGGAAGTGGGTCTGCGGCTGATAGACGGCGGCAGCCACAAAACGGATGGGGATGTTCGAGTTGCTGTTGCCATAGTCAGAGCGGGGATTGGTGGGATCGGTGAGGTTGTAGCCGGGGACAACTGTCGACTCGTAAGGATTCTCGTCCAGAGCATGCGACCAGGTAATGTTCGCCAACAGGGAAAGACCATGCTGATAACGATGGTCGATCTGGAAAGCCAGGGCGTTATAGCTGGAGTTTACGCTGCTCTGTACCTGGAGGATCTGGTAATAAGCTGCATTCGGACGCGTGCCGGTGAGGAAGAACTTCTCCTGGAAGCCGGTGGGAAAAGCAGGCGGGGTAGCGCCACCGTGAGGAAGCGTAATGTAGACGCCGGTCTGCGGCGCGTAAGGATAGTTTGTACCGGACGCCGCTTCAGAGCTCGTGCTTACGGGATATGTCTGCGCCGTTGTCGAAGAAGCAGCCGGAGCGACGCTGAAGGTACCGAACGCCGTGGAAGCAACGCTGAAGTTGGTGTCGATGGCGGTAGGAAGTTCGCGGCCCAGCGACATCATGTAGGTAATGCCGAGCGTGGTGTTGGCTCCGAGGTTCTGCTCGATGGCCAGATCGGCTTCGTGCACCTCCGGGTCTTTCATATGGGGGCTAAGGTAGGCGACCGTTGGAACAATGGAGCATCCCAGCGCCTGGACCTGGGCCAGCGAGGTATAGATATTGGGGTAAACGGGACCGCAGTGCCCCGAATACAAGCTGCTGACGCTGTTCTGGGCGTTGGGGCCGCCGGACTCGAGGTAGGTCTGAACGATATTGGCATTGATAATGCGACCGTAATACATGCCGTAGCCACCGCGAAGGATGGTCTTGTTGTCGCCGAAGACGTTCCAGTTGAAGCCGACGCGCGGACCTATATTGTTGCGATCATCGGGCTGGCCATACGTTACCGGCAGGCTGGGGTTGGGTGTTGGGCTGGGCGGAACGTACTCATATTCATAACGAACACCAAGGGTAAGAGTCAGATTGGGCAGAACGCGCCAGTCGTCGGTCGCGTAGCCGGCATACTCGCGTGTAGCGATCTCCGCGGCAGCATTTCCATACGACTGCCCGAAGCTGTAGTAGGTCTGACAGTATACGGTTCCAGTGCCTCCCGGACAGGAGGTAGCGCCACCGGGATATGTATAGGCTGCACCACCGATGCCAGTGGTGAGGTTGAGGTAATCAGCGATGAAATTGTAGGTCCAGTCATAGCTGTAGCTACCATTGCCGTTGTAGAGGTTCTTGTCGAAGTCGGAGACCTTGTTGTATTCCAGGCCGAACTTGAATACGCTCTTGCCATGGGACCAGGTGACGGCGTCCAAGAGCTGAATGCGGCGCTCATCGGGGTCGGCATACCGGGTGAGGTCAGGATTGGCGCCAATGTAGATACCGCTACTTAAGTAAAAGCCGATCTGCGTGCCAGGAGCTGCGCCATAAGCATTATGCGAGAGAGGAAGCTCATTGGGCGATGGGGGCCGCTGGTAGTCGAACTCGAAGTCGCGACCGTACTGCGCTAGAGCTTCGTTGACGATGGAGTTGTTGACGACCGTGGAGAGACGGAGAATGCCGAAGTCTTCCTTCACGTTGTCATTGCCCCAGCCGGAGCCGGCCTGGTTCTCGGTGGCCTGCGAATAAAGGCCACCCGGCGAGGAGTAGCGCATACGGTTGTACAGCAGCGACATCCGGTTGCGGTCGTTGATCTGCCAGTCAAGCTTGGGGAGATTGATGACCTGGTCCTGAACGCGAGGGACACTGCCGACGAAGGTGCTCAGGATGCCAAGGCCCTGGTTGTAATACGCAGAGCCTGCCTGGAAATTGACGCCATAGAGAGCTGCAATGAGGCAGGAATTGTAATCGCCCTCCGTTGTGAGGCCCCGCGTCGCAGCCGTGAAGCTGGTTGTGGAGCAGGTCTCGCCTGCAGGCAGAGTGGAGGCAGAAGGAGCGAAGAAGTCATTAGGAGAAGAGGGACGCGCGATGCCGGGGAAGTTACGACGTTCCTGATCGTAGGTATAAATCCAGTAGAGTTTGTCGCGCACGAGTGCGCCGCCGATGGTGCCGCCCCAGTCCTTGCGCCAGTCGGTTGGCTTGGTGGGAACGCTGGCATAGGTTCCATTGGGCTGTGCGACGCTGAGCAGGGTATAGGGGTTGGTGGCTCCGCCGAGGTCATTGTCGCGGTCATAGAAGAAGAGCTCGCCGTGCAGCGAGTTGGTACCGGACCTGGTGACTGTGTTGATGACGCCGCCGGCGGCACGGCCATATTGCGCGGAATAGTTCGAGGTGTTGACCTGGAACTCCTGAATGCCGCTGGGTGGAACCGAGAAGGCAGTGCGGTCACGTCCACGGGCCTCCGAGTAGTAAGCCTGGTTGTCATCCGCGCCGTCGATGGTGTTGTTGTTGAGCAAGAAGCTGATGCCGCGGAAGCTAAGCAGACCGAAGCCTGACTGCTGGGAGACGACGCCCGGAGTGAGGCGGGCAAAGTCTGACCAGCGCCGCCCATTCATGGGCAGGTTATCAATCTGTGTCTGGTCGATGGTGGTGGAGATCGCTGAATCCTGGGAGTGCATGTCCAGGTTTTCCGCCTGCACGTCAACAGTATTGGAGATCGACCCGACCTTGAGTTTGGGCGAGATACTGGCCACGCCGCCAACGGTGACGGTGATGTGTTCTTCCTTATAGACCTCAAAGCCATCCAGCGTGAAGGTCGCCGTATATGTGCCCGGCTGGAGATTGTCGACGGTGTATTCGCCGGAGGCGTTGGACTTGGTGGAGCGGGTCACGCCGATATCGGGCGAAGTGACCACAATGGCAGCGCCAGGCAGCCGAGCGCCGCTGGCGTCTGCGACCGTGCCGGAAATGGCGCCGGCAGTGGAAGATTGCGCGACAGCCGCTGTCGTCATCCCGGCCACGGCGAGAATCGCCATGAGAGCTGGGAAGAAAAGCCGAGCAGCTGATTTCAATTTGCGGGTCATTGCCATCGAGAGTTGCATCCGGTGAGTCTCCTGGACCGTAGTGCTTCTGCAAAAGAAGAAGTACTACGGCGCAGAAACCGCGCCGCAGTACGCGGTTGAAGTTATTGAACAATCAGCTGGAACGTGATGGAAGCGGGCGCAGTGCCGACAGAACTGGTTGGCGTTACCGTAACGGTGTACGTGCCGACCGGCGTTTGCGGCTGCAGCACTGAACCCGCAGGCTTGCCGCACGCCACCATACCCGTAGTTGCAAGCAGTAGCGCCAGTGACATCCAGACCTGAGCAAAGCGGATGCGGCGGCGGCGCAAGCCGATCGCCAGTGCCAGCAGAACCGCGCCAATGGCGGTGAGCAGACGCCACAGGCCACGGCCAGCCATGAAGGCTGCCGGCTGGACCGTAGTTTGCTGCTGGGTGTAGATGCTGAAGGCCACCGTACTGGTAGTGACACAACCGGCGCCAGTTATAGTCGATGGGCTAAAGCTGTAAGTTGTGTTGGCCGGCAGGCCGGAGACCGTGAACCCGATAGTGCCCGTATAGTTGGCCTGCGAGATTGTAAAGCTATACAGCGCTGTCTGCCCCCGTGTTACGGTGGCCTGTTGGTAGGCGCTCGGCGTCAGCGTGAACGAAGGCGCCTGTGAGACCACGGTGGTGGAGTTGGTTGAACTCTGGAAGTAGCTGCCGTTCGTGGGGGTGTAGACAGCAGTGACATTGTAAGTGCCGGCAGTAGAGAAGGTGTAAGTGAGGATTGCGCCGTAGATCGGCGATGCGCTCGTACCTATATTGGTGACGGTCTGAGGCGTGCCAATCTGGGTGAGGCTGCCCGAGGGACCGGTATAGAACGTAATCGTTCCAGTCGGCGCCGAGGGGCCATTAGCAGTCAAGCTCGCGGTAAGCGTGACCGGGGTCACGGTTGCGTACGTGCTGCCACTGCAACTAGCAATGGTACTGGCCGATGCGATAGCGATACGAGTCACCGGACTGGACGCGAAGTTTCCACTGAGAGGGAAGCTAATGGTTGACGTTCCGGAGGACAACGGATATGTAACCGTGAGTGTTCCTGTGTATGGACCAGGAGTTGACGGTGAAGCGGTGATAGGTACCAGGCAGTCTGTTGTGTTGCCGTAGGTTGGATTGTTGTCTGTGTTGGTAGTGCAGGTGACCGTGCCGATGGTAAAGACCGTGGTGGAGGCAGGAGATGTGGTAGCAACCGTAAAGTCCGATGAGGCGGGCGAAGGTGGCAATTCACCTGCCGGGAAGTGAACGTCGATGACATCTGTCGCCGACGCACCGGTATTGCCAAACTGTGTGCCCGAGGCGATCTCACGCACGAGGCCGTTGTACTCATCACCCACGAAGATGTTGCCGTAGCTGTCTGGATAAATGCCCCAGACACCGTAGGATGCGAAGGTGGTGGAACGGTCGGAGCTGAAGGTGGCCTGTAGCGCCGGACAGCCGTCGCCGTATGTATCGGTGAGTGTGCCTGCCGGCGGCGTGCAGACAGTTGTGGCACCACCACCAACGACGTACATCGTCTGCGAAGTTGCGTCGACACGCCATACATAACCGTTCCAGGCATCGGTCACATACAGATTATTCGTACTGTCAACACCCAGACCGAAGTTGCTGCCGATAGCGAAGCCGGCGGGAGCGCGCTTAGATTGAGCCACCGTTGCGCTGGTGCCTGTCAGCGGGCCAAATTGTCCCGCGTAGCTGGCTATGTTTCCTGTGCTCGAGTTCACTTTAGCCACGTTGGAGTATTCCTCATCGGCAATGTAGACATTGCCGGAGGTGTCCAACGCGACGCCATAGGGGTTGTAGAGCTCGTTGGTAGACGCTGTCCCACTTGTGTAGACACCGGCGCTGCATCCGCCGGCGGAAGTTTCGCCGGTTTCGCAGGGCGCACCCGAGGCTTTCGATCCCGCTATCTTGATCATGGTCTGCGGCGGGACAGTCAGGCCCGTGACTGTAGTGCTGACAGTTGTATTCGTATTCAGCACCATAACGGCATACTCGTACTCTTCATCGATATACAGATTGCCGGCAGCGTCGAAGACGATCGCATATGGCTCATACAAAACGCACGGGAATGGCGCTGTATTCTGAGTCCCGGGTACGGCCGTGCTACAGCTGGTAACGGTCGTGATGCCGGTCCCCGCGGCAGCAGTGGTCAGATAGCCCTTCTCCGTTGCTGATGCAGTGGATGTACCGTTCATGTTGCCCACAGCCATCGAGATGACACCGGTATAGACCGCTTTACCCGTAGCCGTGATACCCGCGGGTGAAGCAGAGAAAGTGACCGTAGGCATCGCATTGGCGCTATAACCCGAACCTGCATTGGTGATAGTCACACCCGTCACGACACCGCTACTGTTGATGGTCGCCGTGCCCGTCGCCGTAGTTCCAGAGGCTGGAGCCGAGAAGGTGACCGTGGGCGCCGTGGCATAGCCGGTGCCACCACCATTGGTGAGGATCACCGCAGCTACACCACCGTTGCTGAACGACATCTTACGCACGTTGTAGTTGTATCTGTCAGCGATGTAGAGGTCGCCAGATGGCGAGAAGGCCATCCCGGCAACATAGTTAAGCTTTATCGATGTACCCAGGCAACCATCTCCCCAAAGATCTCCAGTGGCTACGGTGCGGGGATCGCGGGTGCCGCTACAGGTGGCACCGCTTGTAGGGTTGCTGCTGGCACCACCACCAATGGCTGTAACGACGCCCGTCGCCGGGTCGATGCGCCGCACCAAACCGTTGTTCCAATCGCCGAAGTAGATCGCTCCAGTGGAGTCCGTGATGACGTAGCGCGGCCCATAGGCGCTCGTCGCATCCAGTCCATTGGTGCCGCCGGAGGATATCTCCGTCGCCAAGCAACCATCGCCGTAGGCGTCATAGCTGACGTTACCGGAGGGTGTCGCGCCCGCACGTGAGCAGGTGGAACCTGCGGTTGCCGCAGTACTCCCACCGCCGGCGAGTACTTTTGCCGTATATGGAAGCAACTGCGGCGCGGTCTGCGCATGCAGGGCAGCGCCGGCAAAGGCGAGAATAGCGACGGAGGTCGCAGCGATACGAGCAGCAGGGCCAGAGATACGATTGGGCATGTACACGAGAGAAACTCCTCGGCTTGAAAAACGTTTGCATCGACGAAGCTCAAAATGAGCCTGCCGGTGAAAGTTAAGTTTGGCTAGGAACGGGGATTGGCAGAAGAGGTGTTCCTAAGCGGAGCGCCGGCCCTCTAGGCCGCCAATAGGCATCAGTAGATAGTCAGAAGATAGCACTTCTCGCGGAGGAATCGTCAAGTTCGATTTATATAGTTTGGTGAAAATGTCGAACCTGCCACCGTCCAGGATTTGTTCTCTACTTGCCGCGGCCATGCTCACATCTAGTCAGAGATGTTCAGTAAATAACAGAAATTTAGGCTGTTCTTGATATCAACGGTGCTTTCGATCGCCGAGGAATATCTCTATCACGTCCCCGTAAGCTGTCCCTCGCCAAAACTCCATCCGGCCGGATATCCAGCGTCTCTTAAACTATTTAAGTAAGAACAGGCATCAGTTTTCGAGACTAATCATCCGGCACGTTGACCACCTATCCTCGCGCACCTACTCTTAAAGCAGACGGTCTACCGATTGAGATCTCTTGCGCGGACGACACCAACTCATTTTGGATGAAGCGGATGTCGTGAATTCGCCTAAAGGCTCCCCATGAACTTTTGTTCTGTAAGGATTCTTGAAGGACTTGGAGGTTTTGACAGCCTCAATTTTGCCTACACTCAGAAAACAGAAAAAGCAGATGCCCTAGGCCAATCGGCCACATCTGCTTGATTCATTGTGAGTTGAAATGGTCGGGGCGATTGGATTCGAACCAACGACCCCCTGCTCCCGAAGCAGGTGCGCTACCAGGCTGCGCTACGCCCCGAACCTTCTGGTGAAGTGAGTGCCGGCGGACGTTCGCTCCGGGAAAGTGCTTGAGCCAACAGCAGAAAAGCCGACTGGGTTAGTTTAGCAGAGTCTGCTTGCCAGACGTTATTGCGGAGTAGTCGGTGGAAGTGTGCTGGATTGAGGCGTCGTTGTCGGTTTAGTGGTTGTGGAGCGACGGCGTGGCCTGCGATGCACTACCGGCGCGCGGCTGGTGCCTGTGCCGTAAGCCTGGCCGTGGCGAACGATAGCCTTTTCGTCAAAGCGCTGAGTGTTGGCATCGTTGTAGGTGGCGCCGGTAGGAATAAGGATGTTGTTGGCGGTACGGCCGGAGGTGTCGCCCACGCGGACTTCGATGCGGCCGGGATCGATGCCTTTTTCCTCCGTGAGATATTGCTGGATGTTGAGAGTGCGCTCGGCTGCGGCCTCGGGTTTCTCATCCACTGAAGCATTGCCGACGATGACCAGATGCGCGCTGGTCTGCTGGCTCATAGTGAGTGCGACGTCATCGAGACAGGCCTTGGCTTCGTTGTCGACGCGCACCGGGCGGGTTTTATCGCGCGCGAAGGAAACCGAGCAGAGGCTCTGCGTCCGCGGGATGACTGGGACAGTGGGCGCGACGATGGTGACGCCGGTGGTAGCGCGAGCAGTCTGGCCGAGGTCGTCCACCAGGCTGCAGGTGACGGTGATCAGGCTCGGCCCAAGGCCGGCGGTAGCAAGCTTGGCGGTGGGGCCGTTGGAGGTGATCGTCCCGGCATCCGCGGTGTAGGAGTAGCTGAGTGGGCGGTTCGCTGGGCTGACGCCGACGGTGCCGATGTCAATAGCGGTGCCGGAGGGCGCGCTGGAGGGGTTGGCCGAGCAGGTGATGGTGGGTGGCTCAAACGGAACTACATTGAAGTTCGCTGAGCAGGAGGCCTGCTGGTTGGCCTTGGGACCTTCCGAGACGTGGCCTTGCACGGTGTACTCGCCAGCGGGAAGCCCGCTGGTGTCGATGGTGGCGTTGTTGCCCTGCGATGTGACCTTGCCGCCGTTGGCGCGCCAGGTGAAGACGGGCTTCTTGTGCGGATCAAGATACAGGCTGCTGCCGGTCACGGTGATGGGGTCGCCGGGGTGGACGCTGGAGGGTTCCGCCGAGCAGCCCAGCATGACCGACTGCTTACTGCTCGCGGCGCCGAAGCGCAGAACCATACCGCCGGAGAGTTTGAGCGCAGACAGATCGGCCACACCGCCCTTGATACCCGCAGGAGGTACAAACGGACCGTAGTTCACATCCGAATACTGGAAGTCGGCCTGGATGGGACGAACGGCGATGCGCTTGTTGAACCAAGGCAGAACGTAATCGATGCCAACGCCTGCAGTGCCACCCCAACCCCAGGTGAGCCGCTGTGCGGCGGGACCATTCATACGCACAGCGCCGCCGAGCAGGTGAATGAAGGGAATGAACGGGCCAAAAGGATAACGCAGCACAGGTCCTGCCTGTGCACTGTAGAAAAGCTGGTCGCAATTGCTGCCCGGAGGGGAGCAGGGATTCACGAAAGCCAGATGTTCGTTATTGCCAGAGAAGTACGTGCCTTCGGCCTGAATACCCAGATGGTGAGTGAACCAGAACGTGGCGCTGGCTGTGACGTTCGCGTTGTAAACGTTCTGGAATGGTATGTCATGAACTTCGCTATTGAAGAGTTGACCCTGTAAAGGGTGCAGATAGCCATAGCCGCCGTAGAGGTCGACATGCGAGTCGGCGTTCTCGGAGGAGGTCTTCTTGGCCTGGGCATGGGCGGCAGCAGAGAGGCCTATGAACGACAGGACGATAACGGCGCGCGCGAGCAGGGAACGACGGCAAGGCATGCGAGCGGAACCTCCGAATCAGTCTGACTTCCCCGGGCAATATGCCACTGGCAACAAGGCCGCCGAGGGATTCAAACTTTCCGGCAGTTTACTGGATTTGTCCCTGTTGAATAGGGTTTTTTCAGGAATTGCACGAAATGTGGTTGATGTTGGAGGCGACGGCTCTGACTATGCCTCAGATTCCCACACAATTTCTCGGATTTCCACATAAAGCTGAGAAGCCGCCCCTGTTGTCGGGAGATGACTGAGTGCGATCACAAATGCGTCTCCCCTACAGCCAGCGTTGTACGATCTTGTTTACACGAGGGACGTGATGCGGGAGCGCCGAAAAATCGTGGAGCTATGGAGCCGTGGAGACGCGGCCGTGCTGGTGACGCTGGTGCGCGTGGAGGGCTCAAGCTACAGGCGTGTTGGTGCACGGGTGCTGATTGCAGCCAATGGAGATTCGGCGGGGACGATCTCTGGCGGATGTTTAGAAGCTGAGGTTGTTCGCAAAGCGCAGTGGATGGTGCGCGATGGAGCAGTAGTGGAGCGTTACTCGACGCTGTTCGACGACACTGCTGAGATTCCCTATGGGCTGGGCTGTGGAGGCACGGTAAACCTGCTACTGGAGCCGGCAGGGACTGCTGAGTTCGATGCAGTGATGAAGGCGATGCAGGAATCACTGCAAGGCAAGCGGCGCAGAGTAGTAACACGGCTTCCGGAAAATGGCGCTGTGCTAACGCGTGAGGTGCACGACGAGAGCGGCTTGGCAGTGTTCGCTTGCGAAGCGGTGAGCGAAGGTGCCGTCTACGAGGAGTGGCTGGAACCGCCGCAGCGATTGATCGTGCTGGGCGCGGGCGATGATGCGCAGCCGATGGTGCAGATGGCGGCGCTCGTGGGATGGAACGTGCTGGTGGCGGATTGGCGCGCTCAGATGGCGCGGCCGGAGAGGTTTCCTGAGGCAGAACTCGTGGTGTGCGCGGATTCGATTGCAGCATTCAGCATCGGCGAACGCGATGCGGTTGTCATCATGTCGCACAGCTATGAGC
>Ga0302324_100030320_pt1 | contig 10224 bp, 7 predicted proteins | sample Palsa_T0_1_FD_201949 | JGI IMG/M metagenome (GOLD analysis project Ga0302324, IMG submission 201949) | Peat permafrost microbial communities from Stordalen Mire near Abisko, Sweden - Palsa_T0_1 | ecosystem: Environmental > Terrestrial > Soil > Palsa > Peat permafrost | place: Sweden: Abisko... | reverse complement strand
GCCGATGGAGAGGAAGATGGGCTTGTCCTCGGCGCGTGCTTTTTCGAACGCTTCGGATCCCCAGGCATACCAATCCACCGGATTGTGCGCGTGCTGCAACAGGTAGGGGCTCTTCTCTTGGGACAGGCGGTTGGTGTGCATGATGGGGCGCTCTCCATGGTAACAACACCGAATCCCGCGGCCTGGCGCGGTTGGGATAACATGGTTTTTGCTACCCGCGACTAACGATCATTTCCGGTCTTCCGATTCCGCCCGCAGGGCGATGCCGGCGATCATAGCGCTCAGCGCCGCCATCGCTGGGTTTCTCATCTGGCTGATCTACTTCAAAGGCAAGGTATCACCGCCGGATTGGGTAGGCGCGCTGCCGGCCGCAAATGCTTCGTTCAATTCGCTGAGTGCGTTGTGCCTGATTCTCGGTTACCTTAACATCCGCCGCGGCAATCGGGCGGTCCATAAGCGGTTCATGTTGACGGCAACGCTGTTTTCGGCGCTGTTTCTAGCGTCGTATGTCACTTATCACTTCTTCCACGGCGACACGTTATTCCCCGCCCACGGCTGGATCCGGCCGGTCTATTTTTTCATCCTGATTAGCCATATAGGGCTGTCGATGGTAGCGCTGCCGTTGATCCTGGGGGCGCTTTGGTATGGGCTACGGAGCGAGTTTTCCAATCACCGGCGGATCGCGCGGTGGACATTCCCGATTTGGCTTTACGTCTCGGTGACGGGGGTGGTTGTCTACTTTTTTCTGAAGTGGACGGCGTAACATTCAGGATCGTGGCGCGTACAACGATTTCGCTGGCGTCTTCGCCGAGGATTTCGCCGTCGTCGGCGTCTTGCCATAGGCCTGCGGCGATGGGAAAGACGAAGCGCGAGTCATTATTCGGGTTATTGGCGAGATACCGATCGTAGAAGAATTCCCGGCCTGTGTACTGATCGGGCGTGTCGCGGTCGTGGAGTTGGCTTGCAAACCTATATATGTGCGTGTCTGGCAATTGCGAGCGTGGCGAGAATCCGAATACCTCAATCACCATCGCCCAGTCCGCTACCGAGCGGTAGAGCGAAAGACGCGTGGCCGCAAGGCACACGTATCCGTTGTCGAGCATGGGAAATGTGTAGGCGTCGCAGCAGAGATCGAGTATGGAAAGAACTCGGCCCGAGTCGAAGGACACTTCACACACCCAGTGCGCTCCTACCGCCTACCGCGCTACCACCTTCTCCGCCGCCAGATTCTCATAGTCATCGAGCACCCGCACAGCAATCGTATGCTCCCCCGGCGCCGCGTCCAGAGTCAGCAAGTAATCGAGCTCCGGTGAATCCGACAGCTTCGTTACCGGCGCGGCCACCGTCCATTCACCGCCGTCCAGCGAGTATTCAGCTTTAGTCACATTACTCAGCGCGTCCGCTGCGTGCCAGCGAACTTCCAGCTTGCCGCCGGTACGCACCGCGGTCAGACCGGTGATCCTCGGCGGCGTATTGTCGATCGTGAAGGGGTCGCTTTCCAGCTTCGCAGTCAGCGCGTCAGCGGGCGGGTTGCCCGGCGAATCCGACGCGGTAACGCGCAGCCGGTAATCGCCATCGGGAAACGCCGTGGAATCCCAAGAGATGTATTTCTCCGCCACTTTGTCCTTCAGCAGCTTCCATTCGGTTTCCTTCTCGCCGCGAATCTCCACGGTGTAGACCAGCGGATCGCCATTTGGATCGGACGCCAGCCAGCGCCCGCCAATATAGCCTTTGGCGAACATCATGGTGGGCGCATTACCTTCCATGGAAAATGCCGGCATGGGCGCATTACTCTTGCCGATCGGAGGCAGATTCAGATTGGGCGACGGCGCCGAGAGCGAAACCAGCGGCGCCACCGGCGCGGGGAATTTGTAATTTGCGGGAGTGATCTCGATCTGTTCGACGCGCGGCTGCACGTTCTTCGCGAGATACGCCAGGTCCACAGACTCCAGTTCCGGCGTGCGCCCGCCACTATCCGCCGTGAGCGTCGCCTTCCATTGCACAAAGCGCGCCGCGGGCGATGCGACGCGTCCGCCTTTGGGCGCGATCATCGAATCCGACCACGGGCTCCAGTTCTTTTGCGGCTGATCCAGGTTGCCGCTGCGCGTTTGAATCGCCACCTGCCCGCCGTTCAGGCGCGCTTCGTAACTCACGCGTCCCCACAGCGAGTACATCGAGGAATCGAACACGTCGCTTTCAATCGTGCCTTCGTGCTCCAGCGCCGGGCCGATCTCGTACACCTTGCCCACATTGCCCGTGGCGGCGTAGAGCTGCCCATCCCGGCCCTTCTGGAACGCCGTGATCTGCGAAGCCGGCATGTTCAGAAGCGCCGTATAGGATGTTGGCGATTCCACGCGATACACGTTGCCGTGATTCCCCGCGCCCAATACCGCGCGGCCCTGGGCGTCGAACGCGATGGCATAGACCACATCCTGCGCATTGCTCCAGACCCTCATCGGATTGCCATTCGGCTCGATGCGGTAAACTTCACTGCCGCCGTTTACCCCCGCTGGGGTTCCCACCGATGCCGGTGGAAGGGCAACGGGACGCGCAGCGCCCGCGGGCGCTGCCGCTCCGGGCGCACTGACGGTTGCGGTGGCCGGCGGAGCTGGAAGCGGCGCCGGAGCGGAAGCCGCCGACGAGGGCGCCTTTGTTCCCACGGCCGCGGCATAGATCGCGCCGTCGCTCCCAACCGCCACGGCCGTCACTTCCGGCTTCGACATCTGGAACAACACGAATCCCTGCCCTGGCTGGGTTGACCCTTGTGTCGACCCCTGGGTTGCAATCCGCATCACCAGGCCGGCGGGGTCCGTGCCTACGATCAGATTATCGTTCGCGTCCACCACCATGGAACGCACATGCGTCTCATCGGTCTTGAAGAAGACTTTGCCTTTGCCGTCCTGACCCACGCGATGGATCTCGCCCGGATCGCCGGTGGCAATGAAGAGATCGCCTTTGCTATCGAAAGCCAGCGACCAGATGTATTTTGTTTTGGGTTCGTAGAACACTTCGGGTTTGGCATTGCCGGTGACGCGGTAGACTTTGCCGTCGGGCGACGTGGCGGCGTAGACGCGGTCGTGCGAATCCACCGCCAGCGCTTGAATGCCCAGCGCGTCCAGGTCGGCCAGCATTTTGCCCTTGCCGTCCGGCGGAATGCGGAACAGCTTCGCTCCCGATCCGCCTCCAGCATAGAGGTTGCCCTTGGAATCCTGCGCCAGCGCCCACAGATACGCCGACGAAGTATCCATCAGCTCGCGCGAGTGCGGCCCGAGACTCAGCAGGCCATCGCTGCGCACGGAAAGATTTTTGATCGTGCCTTTTTCGAACTCGGCGTAGTCGCCCTGCGACCACGTCCGGGTCTGGCTGGCGAAGAGCGCGGCGGAGGCGGCGCAAACCATCAGGGCTGCGCCGCATTTCAGTTTCGTCATGTTGGTTTCTTGCGTTTACTTCCGGTGGTCTTATTTCACGTGCAACCGCAGCGTATAACTGCCGCTCACCACGTAATCGAATGGCAGCGAGGTCTGCTCGGTGGCCGTATCCGGGCTGGTCAGCATGGCGCGGGTGGGCGCGCGGCCCGATTGGATCACGTTCATCACCGAGGAGGGCAGGCTCGGCAGCGTCTTATCGTCCACATAAGCCGTCGGACTCGCTTCCACCAGTGAAACGTAAAGCTTGTTGTTGGTGCGTTCCTGGTTGATCAGCGATACCGTTTCCGGCAGATCCATATAGCGGTTCACAATGCCGGCAATGTTCTGCATGCGGTTCAAAGTTTCCGCATCGCTCAGCAGAATGCGGTGCTCGCCCCGCGCCAGACCATCGGGAATCTTCACAGTGAAATTGCGCTCAATCGCTTCGCCGCGGTAGGGGCGCAGGAAGACTTTGAGCGGTACCACGTCGCCGGGCCGCACGTCAGGGTCGGCCACCCAGGCATTCTCGATGGTCGCCACGCGGCGCTCGGGAATCAAATCCACAATCACGCTGACGCTTTTCACATCGGGAGCGGCCAGGTTGTTCAGATACAGCTTGTTGAATTTGTCGCCGAACCAGCCGGCCAGCGCCATGGGCGCGGGCATCATCTCGCCCGAGGTCTGCATGTTTGAAAGCGAGATCTGGTGCTGTCCGCTCATTTCCACTTTGCCGCTCAGGCGATAGGTGCCCTCGTCGGCGAACTCGTTCAATTCCGAAAGCGAGTTGTAGAGCGAGAGCATCATCAAATACGGCGTCCACTTCTGCTGCACGAACACGTTCATGTGGAAATCCTTTTCCCGCACTACCGCGTTCTTATCGTTCACAGACCGCACCTTCATGCTCACCGGAACCATGTGCGACGTCGCGCCCAGCACGCCTTCGATGCCGCTGTGGCGGTCCTGCCGCAGCGCGCCCACCACATCCGTGGCATTGATCATCTTGGTCGGCTGATAGCTCGACGCCATGGTCATCAGCACTTCGCCCTTCGTCATGGGCATATCCATCGGGCCCAGATTGAAGAACGGATGCCCGAATGCCAGCACGCGCTTGCCGTCGTTATAGCTCACCGTGCCGGCCCCGCTGATGCTCATGTCGCCATCCACCAGCACTCCCGCGATCGTCTCGCCCGGATTGAGCGAATGCTCCCAGCCCGCCACCGGCTTGGTGGTCTCGAGAGTGCTGCCCGTGGTGGACCCGCCCTGTGCCACGGCAATACCAAGCTGCTGGAACAGCGGCGCAAAATCGCGCAGTACGCTTTCGTGGAAACCGGCGAACACCAGCGGAGTTTCTATGGGAACCATGGAGGAAATCTGCTGCGGCAGATTCTGACCAACGCCGGCCGCAACCAATTGCTGCAGCATTCCCTCCGGCGCCGAAACCTGCCGGTTTTGCGCCACGATTTTATCCGGCGTCTTGGCGTCTTCCGGCCGCGACTTATCGAAATCGTTGATCTCAAGCATCAGCTGGATCGGCGTAATGCCGCAAATGGCGTCGGGCGAGAATACGCTCATGCGCAGCGCCACCGCGCCCACCAGTTTGCCGTCGATATATACCGGACTGCCGCTCATCCCCGCGGCGACGCCCGAGCGGATCGCTTTGCCGCCCATCTTGCCGACGATGATGTCTTGCTTCGGCCCCCACTGGTTCTTGTAGATGCCAATAATCTCAATCGGAACCGGCTCCGGCTCCGTGCCTTGAAACACGGTCCAGGCGATCGCCTTCATGCCGGGCTTGATCTGGCTCTCCGGCATGATCTCGACCTTGCCGGCTTTAGGACGCGTTAAAGGCGTGTCACCCGCGATTACGGGTGATGCTGCGGCTGCAAATCCAAGAAGGATCGCAGCGGTGCGCAATTTCATGTGGGTTAGCCGCTCCAGTTGATCTATATTGTACTATTTCGACGTTTGGTCCACCCTCCTGGTTCCAGTCACAGGGTCTACAAATATCGCATCTCGAACATTCGCAAAGCGATCTTCGTTTTGACGGGGCGGCGCGCTTTTGTCAGCCAGTTACGATGAAGACGTGGAAAGAGTGGTGAGAACAGATCGGGCCTATGCAGTGGCTGGCGCGGCCGCCAGAGATCTGAACAACGAGTTGACGGTGATTCTGAGCAGCGTCTCGGGCTTGCTGGAAACCGTCCCCGACGATCATCCCGCCCATATCCTTTTGCTCGATTTGCAGAGCGCCGCGTTCCGGTGCGTGTGGAAAGCTGCCGGGCTGCTGGAGTTCAGCCGGCGCGGATTGCGTCCCAGCTCGGCTCCCCTCGAGAGCTTGATCGGCGATTAAGTGGCGCGGGCCCATGGCCTGCGCTGTCGAGAGCCGCGCCGAGCGCTCGGGGTCTTCCCAACTCTCGAAAACCCAACCTATCGTAAACTGAAAATCAGTGCGCATTCTCGGCATTGAATCTTCGTGCGATGAAACCGCCGCCGCGGTGGTGGAAGACGGCGAACGCGTACTCTCGTCGGTGGTCGCCTCGCAGATGGCCACGCACGGCAAGTATGGCGGCGTGGTTCCGGAGCTGGCTTCGCGCGAGCATCTTCGCGCCATCGTGCTGGTGGTGCGCGAGGCTCTCGAATCCGCCGGGACGAGTCTCGACGATCTAGCCGCCATCGCCGCCACCGTTGGACCCGGCCTGGTGGGATCGCTGCTGGTGGGCCTGACCTACGCCAAATCCCTCAGCTTTGCGCGCGGCGTGCCGCTGATCGCCGTGAATCACATCGAAGGGCACATACACGCGGTGGTGATGGAAGCCAAGCGCGATGGATCGCCGGTCGAGCTGCCCGCGATGGCGCTGGTGGCGAGCGGAGGCCACACGCATCTGTTTGAGGTGCAGGACGGTTTCCGCTATCGCCTGCTTGGCAGGACGCGCGACGATGCCGCGGGCGAGGCCTTCGATAAGGTGGCGAAGCTGTTGGGCTATGGTTATCCGGGCGGCCCGATTATCGATCATCTGGCGCCGCATGGCGACCCGAAGGCCGTGCGCTTCACCTTCGCCAGGATGAAGGGCAACGCCTTCGATTTCAGTTTCAGCGGACTGAAAACGGCGGTGCTGCGGTGGGTGGAAGCGCGCAACATGGAGGCGGAGATCGCCGCGAGGCGCGCTTTGTTGCGCGAAAATTCAACCCCTGCAGTCGAAGAGTGGCTTGCGCTTACGCCGCAGGTAACGCGCGATTTATTGGCTTCGTTTCAACACGCCGTGATTCACGAGTTGCTGAAGCGCGCCGCGGCAGCCGCGGAAAGCATCGACGCGCAGGCTCTGATTATCTCCGGCGGCGTGGCTTGCAACTCCGGATTGCGCGCCGCGGCACGGGGTATGGCGCTGGCTTATCCGGTGTATTTTCCATCGCCGGGCCTATCGACGGACAACGCGGCGATGATCGCGGCGGCGGCATTCCCGAAGCTGGCGCGCAACGAATTCGCAGCGCTGGATGTCAAGGCGCAGGCCAATCTAGCCCTGGCATAGCTCCCTCGCGCCACCATATCTACCTCCTGGCCAGGGCAGATGCGGGCATGCAGCTCCGCCGAAATTCGGCGCGGCCCATTGTGCGAAGCTGCTGAATTGGATAGATTTCCATAAGTGGTCTCTTGCCAATCCAATACACCTGCTGTAGCATGGAACGGTGCGCCGTGCACCCACCTTCGCCCTCTTATCAGTGATCGGCTTCTCGCTGATCGCGCCGGGGCTGTTACTGGACGCGCAATCAGACCTGCCCGCCTGCTGCCGGCGCAACGGAGCGCATCACTGCGTAGGTAACATGGATGAGGCGGCGTCTAACTCCGGACTGTCGGTCCAAGCGGTTCGACAGACGTGCCCCTCGTTCGCCGTCGCCGCGCCCGCTTGCGCCAATCTCGCGCCACCGAAGCCGTCCGCGGCAGTCTTCGCCGCACTTCTCAGTCATCCTTCGATTCAGTTTCAAACCGAAGCTCGCTATCGCGTCTCCTTCAGCCGTTCCCACCAGAAACGCGGACCTCCAGCCATCCTCTCCTAACCACGTTTGTGGGGCAGGCAATCTTGCCTGCAGCCGCCTTTCAGGCGGCTCTTACGGGTATGGGCGAGCCGCCCAGCGCTGCCTGAAAGCCCATGGTCGCCAGCTTTGGCTGCCCCATAGGAGAGTTGAATGCAAGGAAATCGAATTGTATCTGCCGTCATATTCTTTCCGCTTCTCATAGCCAACGCCGCGGAACCAGCTATCGTGCGCGGCGTCGTTCACGATCCGGAACATCGCCCACTTCCGGCCGCCGCAATCGTGCTCCGGAATTCCGCGTTTTCAAAAACCGCCGACGCCGACGCCAACGGCGAGTTTCAGATCACCGATGTGCCCGAAGGCGGATACACGATCGCCGTTTCAGCTCAAGGTTTCCGGCCGCTCGAGCAACAGATCGCCGTCAACGCCGGAAAGGCGCCGGTACTGCACTTACAACTGGAACTCGCGCCGCTAAGCTCCAGCGTCGAAGTGTCCGGCGCCGCCAGCAAGCTTGATACGCAGACATCCACCGTGCAAACCGCGGTCGATTCGCAGGAAATCTTTCACACGCCCGGCGCCGATCAAACCAACAGCCTCGCCATGATCACCGATTTTACGCCTGGAGCCTATATGGTTCATGACATGCTCCACATGCGCGGCGGTCATCAGGTCAATTGGTTCTTCGATGGCATCCCCGTCGTCAATACGAACATCGCCGCCAATGTAGCTCCGCTGATCAATCCGAAAAATGTCGAAGAGCTCGAAGTCGAGCGCGGCGGATTTTCCGGCGAATATGGCGACCGGACTTACGGATTCTTCAATGTCGTGACTCCCTCCGGCTTTGAGCGCGGTCGCGAGGCGGACCTCATCCTCTCTGCCGGGAATTTCTATTCAACCGACGATCAGTTCAACATCGGAAGCCATACGCAGCGTTTCGCCTATTACGCCAGCGTCGATGGTTCCCGCTCCAACCTCGGCTTGGAGACGCCGGTCTCGCAGGTGATTCACGATCAATCGAGCGCCACTGGCGGATTCCTTTCGCTGCTCTTTAATCCCAGCTCGAAGGATCAGCTTCGCTGGATCGCCTCGCTGCGCGAGGACCATTACCAGGTTCCCAACGACCCGGACGCACAGGCCGCCGGCATCGGCGACCTCGATCTCGAACGCGACTATCTCGCGGGCTTTCATTGGACGCACAGCTTCTCGGACGAAGTGACCTTCACACTTTCGCCGTATTTCCACTACAACAACGCGCATTACCTCGGCGGCGCCAACGATGCGCCTTTTGTGCTTGACGACAACGTGAGGTCGAATTACATCGGCGGGCGATCCGTGCTACAAGTGCAGAAGAAGCGCCACAACGCGCGCATCGGAATCGAGATCTGGGGCCAGCGCGACAACACGTTTTTCGGCCTTACCGGAAATCCCGGCGGCAATGTGTTCAATCAAACCGAGAAACATTGGGCCAACTCGAACGCTCTATTTCTGGAAGATCAATACAAGGCGGCCTCGTGGCTTACTTTCGATCTCGGACTTCGCCTCACGCATTACGATGGCCTGGTGAACGAAAACGCCGCCGATCCCCGTCTTGGCGCCGCCATCCGAATCCCGAAAATCAAGTGGGTGCTGCACGGCTATTACGCGTATTACTATCAGCCGCCGCCGCTCGACAGTCTCGCGGGCCCCGCGCTTCAATTCGCGGTTGCGCAAGGCTACGGCTTCATTCCACTTCGCGGCGAGCGCGATATTCAACACGACATCGGCTTGTCGATACCGCTGCGGGGATGGTCGCTCGACGTCGACGATTTTCACACCAGCGCGCGCAATTTTCTGGATCACGACGTGATCGGCAATTCGGGCATTTTCATCCCGCTCACCGACCTGGGCGCGATCATCCACGGCGCCGAAGTCACTGTGCGTTCGCCGAAGCTCTTCAAGATTGCGCAGTGGAGAGTTGCGTATTCCAATCAGATCGGACAAGGCATCGGCCCCATTACCGGAGGTCTGCTCGAATTCGCCCCGTCTGGCAATTTTCTTCTCGATCACGACCAGCGAAATACGCTGACGTCGGTTTTGTCGTTCAACTTGCCTGGCCGCTGGTGGATGACGCCCGCCTATCAGTTCGGCTCGGGATTTTTAAACCAGGATGGTCCCGCGCATTTGCCGCCCCATTCGACGTTCGATTTTGCGATCGGAAAGAGCATCGGCGAGAACTGGAGCGTCGCCGCGAACGCCGTCAATGTCGCTAACACACGCTATCTGCTCGACACCAGTAACACCTTCGGCGGAACGCATTACATCAACCCGCGTCAAGTCTATGGTGAACTGAGATATAGGTTCCACTTCTAGCCAGCTCACCGATTCTTCTGGCGTGTGGGGCAGGCAATCCTGCCTGCGGCCGCCTTTCGGCGGCCCTTCGGAGCACGTACGAATCTTCGCGCCCGGCCAGCGCCGGCTGAAAGCCGGCGGCAGCCAGGATTGGCCGCCCCACAAGTGCCGGTATCCGAAGTAAGTGGCGTCGGGATGCCGGCGTTAAGAGCTCTTCGCCGCCGCAGCCGATCGCAGTTGCGATACCACTTCCTTCGATCTCTCCAGCAGCAACACGTGTTCCGCGCCAGTGCCTACGAAGCGCATACCGCGCTCCGTCCAGGCCTTCGCCATGGCCACATTGCGCACCTGAATGCCGGGCGTCACGCCGTACTTCCCGCATTGCTCGATGAGCTTTTCCACGGCAGATATCAGCTTGGGATTCTCAAACTCTCCGGGGATGCCGAGCGCGATCGATAGATCC
>Ga0302324_100030319_pt1 | contig 10224 bp, 9 predicted proteins | sample Palsa_T0_1_FD_201949 | JGI IMG/M metagenome (GOLD analysis project Ga0302324, IMG submission 201949) | Peat permafrost microbial communities from Stordalen Mire near Abisko, Sweden - Palsa_T0_1 | ecosystem: Environmental > Terrestrial > Soil > Palsa > Peat permafrost | place: Sweden: Abisko... | reverse complement strand
GGCAACAACATTGCATATTTCATAAGTCTTGCCGATCCAGGATAGTATCATCCGCCGAGCAAGATGTATAGGCCCTTGCCCTACCTGAGATTGCAAGCACAAGCCGCGGGGACCACAAACCATTGAAACGGATAACGGTCATTCACGCTGAGCCGGATCTAAGCCCTGGTTCTTGCATCGCCCCCGAGTCGTTACGGGTAACGTAAGCTGGAAGTATGGTGGTTGCCGGACGCCAGAAGTCGATCACGTTTTTCATCGCGCTGGGCGTTGGCCTCATCTCCGTCATCATCCTTCTTTATGTCGGCGGCTTCCTGCTCAACTGGCGCACCGGAATTCTCCTGTTCTTTGGAACATTGCTTGCCGTGGCCATCATCAGCGGCGTAGTGCTCAATACGACTTTCCTGGTGCGGGAGATCCGGCGCAATGCGCAGCATGACGCATTCATCAACGCGGTCACGCACGAGCTGAAGACCCCGGTCGCCTCCATCCGTCTGTACCTCGAGACATTGCAAACCCGCGCCGTGGACGAAGACAAGCGCCAGGAATTCTACGGCATTATGCTGGAGGACAGCAAGCGTCTGTTGTCCACCATCGAACAGGTGTTGCGCACCGGGCGCATGGGCGCTGCCAGCCGCAAGCTGAGCTTTTCGCGCATCGATCTGGACGGCGTTATTGAGCAGTGCCTGGAACGCGCGTGCGCGCTGCATCGCGTTTCGCCGGAGTCCCTGCAATACCACCCCGGCCCCGCGGCGACCATTGCGGGCGATCGGGAGGACGTCGAAGCGGCCGTCTCGAATCTGATCGACAATGCCCTGAAGTTCTCCGGCACCGATGTAAACGTGACCGTCGAGACTGCCAACATCGATGGGAAGTACGTCTCCCTGCGGGTGACCGATCACGGGCCGGGCATCCCCAAAACCGAGCTGAAACGCATCTTCAAACGGTTTTATCGCGTGCCGGGCGCGCTGGCTACGCGCGTGAAAGGCACGGGTCTGGGCCTCTTCATCGTACGCGCGGTGGCCAAGCGGCACGGCGGGCGGGTCTGGGCGGAAAGCGAAGGTCCGGGGCGTGGAGCTACCTTTGTTCTACAGTTTCCCATCGCCAAATGAGCCGGATTCTGGTAGTGGAGGACGAGCAGCACCTGGCCGAAGGATTGCGCTTCAATCTGGAGTCGGAGGGTTATCAGGTCCAGATGGCGGACACCGGAGAGGCCGCCCTGGAGTTGTTGAAAGCGGACTCACCGCTTTTCGACGTGGTGATTCTGGATGTGATGCTGCCGGGCATCGACGGCTTCGCAGTGATGTCGGCGATGCGGCGGGATGGCCAGTTCGTGCCTACCCTTATGCTGACCGCGCGCGGCCATCCCGAGGATGTGCTGAAAGGCTTCGCGGCGGGCGCCGACGATTATCTGACCAAGCCGTTTGAGCTGGCCATTCTGATCGCGCGGATCCGCGGGCTGTTGCGCCGGCGCGAGTGGCTGCGGGCGTCCATGAACCATGTCAGCGCGCCTCCTGAATCAAGCGATACTTTTGTTTTCGGCGACAAGTCCATGTATTTCGACCGGTTAGAGCTGCACATCGGCGCGCAAATAGTTCCCCTGACTTTGATGGAGGCCAACGTCCTGCGGTACCTGATCGAGCGCGAGGGCAAGCCGGTTTCGAGGAAGGCCATGCTGGAAGAGGTGTGGGGCCTGCACGAAGATACCGATACGCGGGCCATCGACAATTTCATCGTGCGGCTGCGGCGGTATATCGAGGTCGATCCGACGCATCCGCGGCACTTGCTCACGGTGCGCGGAGTGGGCTATCGCTTCGTGGCGTCGCCGGACGCCCCTTCTTAGGCTAAACAACCATGCGCAAGCGCGGCGAGGCAGAGGCGCGGAGGAGGCGGCGACTGGCATTGGTTTCGCTCGGCACGGTGCTGTTGCTTCAAGCTGCATGGCCCGCGCAAGACACCGCTCCCGCAGCCCGGGCAACTCGCTCAACCCAGGTCAATTTGCAAGTGATTGTCGTCGATTCTCCGGTAACAGCGCAGGAAATTCTGGACCGGCTGAAGTGGTGGGCTACACGATTGCTTTTTCGGGCGGCCTGAATCCGTACTGGGTGGCCGGCGGCGTGGCTTGCGGCCTGGCGATCCGCTGCGGACTTTACCCCGCGCGCATTCGCCTGGTAGAGCTGGTCCCGCTGGGTTACGTGACGTGGCGGTGCGTGGGATTGGTACTGATGTGGTGAGCGTCAGGGGTGCAGCTTTTCGTTCTTCTCCAGCATCTCGACGAATCGCTGAATGCGTTTTACGCGCGTTTCAGGTTTCTTGGCGGTTTGAATTCTGAAGAGAACGGCGTATCGATTCTGGCTATCCAGCGTGGCGTAAAAAGCTTTGGCTCGTGGATTTCGATCCAGCGCCGCTTGAAGGTCGGGAGACGCGGTTGCAGCGCTGGGCGAGTCGTACGCAGCCTCCCAGCGGCCATCCTTCTTGGCGCGTTCGATCTGGGCGAGCCCGGCGGGCTTCATACGGCCGGACTGGATCAGCGCTATGGCTTTCTCCCGGTTGATCTTCGACCAGATGCTCTTGGTCGCTCGCGGCGTGAACTGCTGCAGCCAGGTGGTCTCGCTCTCACCCTTCTTGCGGGCGTCTATCCAGCCGTGGCACAGAGCCGCTTCGAGAGCTTCACCGTAAGAGATCGACTGTACGCCGGATGCCTTCTTTGCCAGACGTACCCACACGCCAGGAGACTTGCCATGATTCCTGGCGAGCCAGGCAGCCCAGTCCTTTTGGCGAGGAAACACGAGAGGCTGGAGCCCCGGTGCCACTTACTTCTCCGTAGGCAGTCCGGCTTGCTGCCAGGCTTTCCAGCCGCCATCGAGCGAGATGGCGTTGATGTAGCCCATCTTTTGCAGATTGTCGGCGGCCAACGCGGAACGGAATCCGCCGCCGCAGTAAAGCACCAGCTTGGTGTCCTTGGCCGGCGCTTGGGCTTCGATGTCGCGCTCGATGATGCCTTTCCCCAGATGTACCGCGCCGGCCGCGTGCCCCGCCGCCCATTCGTTGTCCTCGCGAACGTCCACCAGCAAGTGCGGTTCCCCGGACTTCATCATCCGGCGGTAGCCTTCGATATCGATTTCTTTCACGCGCGATTTTGCGTCGTTGACGATTTCCAGAAATTTAGGATTGTGCGCCATATTAGTCCATGCGCCGGATCTGTGCTCCCGCGCCCGCCAGCTTCGCCTCGATTTTCTCATAGCCGCGATCGATATGGTAGACGCGATCGATCACCGTCTCACCGCGCGCGGCGAGCGCGGCCAACACCAGCGATGCACTGGCCCGCAGGTCCGAAGCAATCACCCCCGCGCCGGTCAGCTCGGAGGGTCCGGCCACGATGGCCTGGCGTCCATCCAGCCGGATATTGGCCCCCATGCGGGCCAGCTCCTGCGCGTGCATGAAGCGGTTCTCGAAAATCGTTTCGACCACCAGGGCGATGCCTTGCGCCTGCGTCATCAACGCCATATATTGCGCCTGCAGATCGGTGGCAAAGCCAGGAAACTCTTCGGTGGTCACATCCACCGATTTCAGGCGCTTAGGCGCGCGAACCCGCAGCGTATCGCCGCTGGTCTGGGTGATTTCGGCCCCGGCATCGATCAGCCTGGCGATCAGCGCGCCCAAGTGCTCCGGCACGCAGCCGGTGACCTGTAGATCGCCGCCCGTAATGGCTCCCGCGATCAGGAAAGTCCCTGCCTCGATGCGATCGCTGATGATAGTGTGATCCGCGCCGTGCAGCTTTTCGACGCCCTGGATCTGAATGGTGGACGTGCCGGCTCCCTCGATTCGCGCGCCCATCTTCGAAAGCAGCGCGCACAGATCGGAGACTTCGGGCTCGCGCGCGGCATTGCGCAGGGTGGTCTCGCCGCGGGCCAGCACAGCGGCCATGATCAGATCCTCGGTGCCGGTAACGGTGATGCGGTCGAACTGGATAGTGGCGCCCGACAGCCCCTCGGGCGCTTCCGCTTCGACATAGCCATGCGACTGCTGGATGCGCGCGCCCAACTGTTCGAGGCCGTGCAGGTGCAAGTTGATGGGCCGCGCGCCGATAGCGCATCCGCCGGGCAGAGAGACGCGGGCGCGGCCTGTGCGGGCAACCAACGGACCGAGGACAAGACTTGAAGCACGCATGGTCTTCACCAGTTCATAGGGCGCTTCCGACGAGACAATGCGCGGCGTGTACAGTTGGATGGTTTCGCCGTCGACCTCCGCCTGGCTGCCGATGTCCACCAGCAGCCGCTGCATGGTGCGTATATCGCGCACGGCCGGAATGCGCCGCAGGGTAACCGGTTCGTCGGTGAGTAAGGCGGCAGCCAGAGCGGGCAGTGCGGAGTTCTTCGATCCGCTGGTGGAGATCTCGCCGTGCAATCGGGTGCCGCCCTTGATTACGAATTTATCCATATTTATCCATGCTTAATGCCTGGGAGACGTGCCCGCCGGCACTGGCCAAGCGGCGTTCGGCGGTTTCGCGGTCCACGCCCATCTTACCCATGACAATGGCGGCGCGAACGCTGTTTCCCGCCTCTGCCAGCAACTCACCGGCCGCGTCGTAGGTAACACCGGCCGCCCGGGCGACGATGCGCCGGGCGCGATCGATCAATTTACTATTCTTCGGTTGCACGTTCACCATCAGGTTAAGGTAGACATAGCCGAGCCGTATGAACACCGCTGTAGTAAGCATGTTCAATACCAGTTTGGTTGCCGTGCCGGCCTTCATGCGCGTGGAGCCGGTCAGGATCTCAGGGCCGGTCAGGGGTGTGATGGCGATTTGGACAGCGCGGGACAGTTCCGAATCGGGCGTACAACTGATGCCGGCGGTGACGGCTCCTGCCCGATTGGCCTCCGCGACCGCCCCGAGCACATATGGGGTCCGGCCGCTGGCGGCGATCCCCACCAGGACATCGCGCCCGGTGAAGCCGTGTTCGACAAGGTCGCGCGCCCCGATGGCCGGATCGTCTTCGGTGGATTCGGTGGGGTGCGCGAGCGCCGCTTCGCCGCCGGCCATGATGCCTTGCACCAGTTCGTGGTCCACGCCGAAAGTGGGCGGACATTCGGCGGCGTCCAACACTCCCAGGCGGCCGCTGGTGCCGGCGCCGATGTAGAACAGGCGCCCGCCCGCGCGCATGGCGGCGGCAATCGCATCCACCGCGCGGGCGATAGCGGGAATCTCGCGCGCGACGGCTTCCGCGACCTGGCGATCTTCGGCGTTGACGATCTGGAGGATGCGTTCGACGGGCAGGGCGTCGATGCCTTCCGACGCCGGATTGGCCTGTTCGGTTAGCAGGTTTTCAAGCAACGCCGGCCTTCCGCATCACGGCGCGCGCCGATTCGAGTGCGAGCCGGGCGCCCTCTTCCGGCGGCATATCCTTCAGACCGCGCCCGAAGACTTCCACGCTGACGAAGTCCTGGTATCCGATCTCCTGCAAGGCATGAAAAAAACCTACCAGGTCGATGACGCCCTCGCCGGGCATCAGCCGCTCGTTGTCGCGGATCTGATCGGCGGGCAGTTTGGGAGCATCGCTCAGGTGAACGTGGACGATGCGGTCTTTGCCCGCATGGATGATGTCGGCGGTGGTCGCGCCGGCGTGGTACCAGTGCCACACGTCTAATTGCAGACCCACATTGCTACCACATTCCTTGGCAAACGCCAGCATGTCGTTCATCCGCCAGATGAACTCGTTGGGAAACATTTTGCGCAGGTGCAGGGGGCCGAGGAATTCCAAGCCGAGCCGGACGTGGGAGCGCGCCAGAACATCCGCGACGGCGCGGAAGCGCTTCAGGTAGACCGCCCTCAGTTCGACTTTGGGCGTCTTGCTGGAGGGCATGAGGTAGGTGAACATACGGGGGCAGTCGATGGCCGCGGAAAACGACGAGGCATCCCCCAGCTTGTCGAGATCCTGGCGGAAGGTGGCGTCGTCTTTGCGGAATTCCACCGGCAAAACTACGGCGGCCGGCTTGATCTTCAATTCGTCCAACAGGGACCGGGTGGCAGGCAGGCCTTGCTTCATAGCGGCGGCAATATCCACGTCCACGCCGGGAAAGCCAACCTTGGCGGCCAGGCGGGCCAAGTCCGGCCAGGGGACCCGGTCAGCCACGACCGTCGGGTTCAGCGAAAGGTACATCGGTCCATTGTACCCGCGCGGCTCGGTATCCTTTATACCTGCTCCCAGGGCACTGAATAGACTCGCTTACACTTGCGGCATCGATAGCGCCCATGGATCGGCCAGGTGGCTTCCTTATGCATGATGGAGCACCACATATCGGAAAGATGTGAAAACCGATCTCGAACCTGTTTCATATCAGCCTTCTTCCAGTTTATTTAGATGCAGCCGGCCTGTGACTGATCCAAAATATAGACTATGGACATCAATCGCTTCACCGAGAAACTCCAGGAGGCCATACGGGCCGCCGAGACCAAGGCCACGCGTTATGGCCATCAACAAATGGATGTCGAACATCTGCTGGCCAGCCTGCTGGAACAGGAGGGCGGCCTCGCCAGCTCCGTTCTCTCTCGCGCGGGCGTGAACCTCGACACGTTGCGACCCAGAGTGGAGCAGGAACTGGACCGCCTGCCGAAGGTCTCGGGACCGTCCGGGGCCTCTGACCAGATTTACGTGACAGCCCGTTTGAATCGTCTGTTGACGGAAGCCGAAGACGAAGCCAAGAAACTGAAAGACGACTACATTTCAGTGGAACACGTGCTGCTGGCAATCACCGGAGACAGCGGCGCGGCCGGGCGGCTGCTGCGCGAATTCGGCGCCACGCGGGAACGGCTGATGCAGGCGTTGCGGGAGGTGCGCGGCAACCAGCGCGTCACGTCCCAGAATCCCGAGGCGACCTACGAGGCCCTGGAGCGTTATGGCCGCGACCTGACCAAGCTGGCGAGCCAGGGCAAGCTCGATCCCGTGATCGGCCGCGACGAAGAGATCCGCCGCGTGATCCAGGTGTTGTCGCGGCGCACCAAGAATAACCCTGTGCTGATCGGCGAGCCGGGTGTGGGCAAAACGGCCATCGTGGAGGGCTTGGCCCTGCGCATCGTGCGCGGAGACGTTCCGGAGGGGCTCAAAAACAGGCGCATCGTGTCGTTGGATATGGGCGCGCTGATCGCCGGCGCCAAGTATCGCGGCGAGTTTGAAGAGCGCCTCAAGGCCGTTCTCAAGGAGGTGCAGGAATCCGCGGGCGACATCATTCTGTTTATCGACGAACTGCACACGGTGGTGGGAGCGGGCAAAGCCGAGGGCAGCATGGATGCCGGCAACCTGTTGAAGCCCATGCTGGCGCGGGGCGAGCTGCACTGCATCGGCGCCACTACGCTCGACGAATATCGCAAGCACATCGAAAAAGACGCCGCGCTCGAGAGGCGCTTCCAGCCGGTGATAGTGGATCAGCCTTCGGTGGAAGATACCATCTCGATATTGCGCGGCCTGAAGGAGCGCTACGAGGTGCATCACGGCGTGCGCATCAAGGATTCGGCGCTGGTGGCGGCCGCGGTGCTGTCGAATCGCTACATCACGGAGCGCTTCCTGCCCGATAAAGCCATCGACCTGGTGGACGAATCGGCCGCACGCCTGCGCACGGAAATCGACTCGATGCCTTCGGCGCTGGACGAGATCCTGCGGCGTACCATGCAGCTTGAAATCGAGCGCGAGGCGCTCAAAAAGGAGAGCGACGCGGCCTCTCGCGACCGGCTGAAGAAGCTGGAGAAGGAATTGGCCGACCTGCGCGCCGATGGGGACGCCTTGAAGGCCCGCTGGCAGTCGGAGAAGCAGGCGGTGGCCCAGCTGCGCGCGCTGCGCGAGCAGATCGAGCAGACCAAGGTGGACATCGAGCAGGCTGAACGGAAGTACGATTTGAATCTGGCGGCCGAGCTCAAATACGGGAAACTGGCGGATCTCGAACGCCGCTTGCAGACCGCTTCGGACGAGTTCACCAGAAAAACCGGGCCATCCCGGCTGATTAAAGAAGAGGTGGACGAAGAGGACATCGCCGCAGTGGTGAGTCGCTGGACCGGCGTGCCGGTGACCAAGCTGCTTACCGGGGAGATGCAGAGGCTGCTGCACCTGGAAGACGAGCTGCACCAGCGCGTGATCGGGCAGGATGAGGCTGTCACGGCGGTGGCCGAGGCGGTCATCCGCGCGCGCTCCGGCCTGAAAGATCCCAACCGGCCCATCGGCAGCTTCATCTTTCTCGGTCCGACCGGCGTGGGCAAGACGGAGCTGGCGCGCGCGCTGGCGCAATACCTGTTTGACGATGAGCGGGCCATGATCCGCATCGACATGTCGGAGTACCAGGAGAAGCACACGGTCGCGCGGCTGATTGGCGCGCCTCCCGGCTACGTCGGCTACGAAGAAGGCGGACAACTCACCGAAGCCGTGCGCCGCCGGCCCTATTCGGTGGTGCTGTTCGACGAAATCGAAAAGGCGCATTACGATGTGTTCAACGTGATGCTGCAGGTTCTGGACGACGGCCGCCTCACCGATGGCCAAGGGCGTACCGTGGACTTCCGCAATACGATTGTGATTATGACTTCCAACATTGGCAGTCAGCGCATTCTGGAGTATCGTGGCGCATTTGAAGGCGAGCCATACGAGCGAATGAAAGAGGCGGTGCTGGAGGAGATGCGTCACCACTTCCGTCCGGAGTTCCTCAATCGCGTGGACGAGACCATTGTTTTCCACGGCCTCGCGGAAGAGCATTTGAAGCAAATCGTGGAAATCCAGCTCGAACGTCTGCGGGCGCGCTTAGCGGACCGGCACATCAGCCTGGAGCTGACGGATGCGGCGCGTCTGAATTTGGTGCGCACCGGATACGATCCGCATTACGGGGCGCGTCCGTTGAAGCGCGCGATTCAGAAGAAGGTGGAGACGCCGCTGGGCCGATTGATTTTGAAGGGTGAGGTTCGGGATGGGCAGAAGCTGCTGGTGGATGTGGATCGCCAGGGGGAGTTGACGTTTGCGCCGGCTCCGGAGGCTGCGGCTGCGGGGTGAGAATGCGGGGACACGGAGGGGGCCGAGCGGGCCAACGCTCAACCCCATTGCCGATGTCCTTGGTTTCACTTCGCTGACTCGAGTTAAAGAGACAGCACGGGCTACCCGCGCCAACGCGAATATCCCCATCCTCCGCCGCCTAGTAAAAACAACACTAGCAGAACAATCAATAGAGTCGACATTTTTCCATTTTCTCCGAGTGGTTGCAGTGCAGATTGAGTACCAAAGCTGACTGTATGTGAACATAAGTGAGAAACCCGAGGCTATCCCAAGTTGTTACGTGCAGGTCTTGCCGTCCATACGGCAATAAGTAAGGCCACTGCTTCAGGCGCCGGGCGAATGCAGTGGTGGTTGGGGAGCGGCCCACAAACTGCCCACGGCTCGGTATGCGCCTGCCTTATCTACTAACCGTGACTGCTTCGATTGTAACTCTGGCTGGCGCGCCGATCGCCCGGAGCCCGGCGGCAATCGAAATAGAGGACTCAACCAACACCGGCACAATCGGGCCGGGAGCGACGGGGCCAAGGGTAGCGCGGGCGCAAATTCTTCTAGACCGCGCCAGATTTTCGCCGGGCGAAATTGACGGCGTCTACGGCGATGATTTCGGGATTGCGGTCAAGGGATATCAGGAAAGCCACGGCCTGAAGCCGACCGGCACAATTAATGCCGGGATGTGGCGCCTGCTCGACAGCGATGCCGGCCCTATCCTGTTGACTTACACGATTACCCGGGCGGATGAGAAAGGTCCGTTCCAACCGGCGCCGGTCGACGTCCAGGAAAAGGCGAAAATGAAGTGGCTTGGCTTCGAAACGCCGGAAGAGGAACTGGGCGAGAGGTTCCATAGTTCGCCGAAGCTGTTGACCGAGCTGAATCCCGGAAAGAAACTGGACGCCGCGGGGGAGCGGATCACCGTGCCGAATGTGCCGCGCGCCGTTGTGCGCCTGGCGTCACGCGTGGTGGTGTCGAAGTCAAAACGTACTGTAATCGCCTATGGCGCGGGCGACAAGGAACTGGCGCAGTATCCGGCCACGATCGGCGGCTCGCACGATCCGCTGCCCATTGGCCATTGGACCATCACGAGCGTTCTGCACTATCCATGGTTCAACTACGATCCAGAGCACTTCTGGAGCGCGGACCCGAAACAAGCGAAAGCGATACTGCCGCCGGGCCCGAACAGTCCCGCCGGCGCGGCGTGGATCGG
>Ga0302324_100030318_pt1 | contig 10224 bp, 11 predicted proteins | sample Palsa_T0_1_FD_201949 | JGI IMG/M metagenome (GOLD analysis project Ga0302324, IMG submission 201949) | Peat permafrost microbial communities from Stordalen Mire near Abisko, Sweden - Palsa_T0_1 | ecosystem: Environmental > Terrestrial > Soil > Palsa > Peat permafrost | place: Sweden: Abisko... | reverse complement strand
GATTCGCTACGCGCGAGCAAGATCATGGCCGACCGCGCGCTGGCCCACCCCAAGATCTCGTTCATCTGGAACACGGCGGTCGTCGAGGCGAAGGGCGAGTACCACTTGCAGGGTCTCGTCCTCGAGAGCTTGGTGTCCGGCGAGCGCCGAGACTTCCCGGCCGACGCGCTGTTCATCGCGATCGGACACGACCCGAACACCGCGATCTTCGCGGGGCAACTCGAACTGGACAGAGCCGGCTATATCGTCTCGCTCGACGGCGTGCACACCAATGTGCCGGGCGTGTTCGTCGGCGGCGACGTTTATGACATTCGCTACAAGCAGGCGGTCACGGCCGCGGGGATGGGATGTAAGGCTTCGCTCGAGGCGGAGAAATATCTCGAGGAACTCGATGCTGAGCGTGCGGCCGCTTCGATGGCGGCGGCTTCGGCCTAGTCGCGCCGATGACGCACGCGCAGGTCCTCGCTCGCGCGCTCAACGCCATGGCGAAGCTGCCGCAGTTCTCGTATCAGAAGGCGCGTGCGGCGGCGCGTCAGGATCCCAACGTCGATTGGCCGCGGACCAAAGCGGAGAACGAGGGGTTCAACGCGGAGGTCGATGGCTGCGAGTCGTTCGTCATGCGCGACGGCACTCGCTGCGTCTGGGTGTCGGGCTCGTTCTCGTACGCCGCGCGCGGGGCCTAAACCCGGCCGCGTCGCGCTCGCACGCTACGCTACGCTTGGGTCGCGGCGAGCGCTCCGATGATTTCGTCGGTCGACGGGGTACCGCGCTTGTAGAACGCGATCGTTCCGTCGCGCGCGATGCCGACGACGGTCCGGTTGATGAACCGGATCAAACCGAGCGAAATGACGGCGTCGTACGCCGCGGCGACGCTCAAGCCGCTGTCGACGAGCAGCGGCGCGGTCAGGTTGTGTTTCTCGATGAAGCGCTGGTGCGACGCCGCCCCGCCGTTGTTCAACCCGTACACGGCGATGCCGGCCTCGGCGTAGCGGGTCGCATCGTTGCGAACGCTGCAGAGTTGAGCGGTACAGCCCGGCGTCTCGTCCATCGGATAGAAAATCAACACGACCGGACCGCGTTCGAGCGACTCCGCCAGCGAGATGTTCTCGCCTTTTTCGGACGGCAGAGAGAAATCGGGCGCTCGATCGCCCACGTTCAACTTCGGCATGCTTCCCCATTAGCGGTGGTCACCGGTTTTCTCCTCTGGGCGAACGCGCGCTTAGAGCGCAAGGCCGGCAAGTGCGTCGTCCAGCGTTTCGAAGCGAAAGCGGTAGCCGGTCGCGAGCGTGCGCGTAGGCAGCACGCGCTGACCTTCGGTGACGACCGTTGCCCCGTCGCCGAGAATCAGGCGCAGGGCGAAGGCTGGTACGGGCACGATGGCCGGCCGGTGGACTGCCGCGCCGAGAGCGCGCGTGAACTCGGCGTTGCGGACGGGATTCGGTGCGCAGCCGTTGAGGACGCCGGCCGTGTTGTCGAGCGCGTGAAGATAGACCCCGGCCAAGTCGTCGATCGCAATCCACGAATACCACTGCCGTCCCGATGCGACGATGCCGCCCGCGCCGAGTTTGAAGATCGGCAGCAATTTCGCAAGCGCGCCGCCCTCCTTTCCTAGCACGAGCCCGGTGCGAACCTTGGCGACTCGCATCCCGAGTGCCGCCGCTCGATCGGCCGTTGCTTCCCAGTCGAAGCACACGTTGGCCAGAAAATCGCTGCCCGCCGGGCTCGCTTCGTCGAACGTCGCTTCGCGCGACGTGCCATAGTAACCGATTGCCGAGGCGGAGACGTAGACCGCGGGCGGATGGCGCAGCGTTCCTAAGACCTCGATCAGGGCAGCGCCGCTTTCGACCCGGCTTGCACGGATTGCGGCCTTGGCGGCCGGGGTCCAGCGCTGCGCGACCGGCTCGCCGGCAAGGTTGACGACGCCGTCTGCCCCGTCGCAGGCGCGCGCCGCCGCCGTCGGGTCGCGCAGGGAAGCGATCGTGACCTTGTCGCCGCGTGCCTGGAGCGCCGATGAGAGCCGGCGTCCGATAAAACCGGACCCGCCGATGAGCGTGACTAAGATGGTGCGGTGAGCGTTTCTCGATCGTCGGTGGCACCCCCGCTGGTTCGCGAATGGAACCTGCGCGGTCTCTCGGTTGTCGCGTTCGCGCACGGCGTGAACGACTTCTATTCCGGGATCGTCCCGTTTGCGATCTTCCTCGTGCTCTCGCACGATCGCGTGTCGCCCGGCTACCAGGGAGCGTTCGTCTTCCTTTGGTACCTGACGAGTTCGATCGTTCAGCCGTTCTTCGGGGCGTATACGGATCGCTACGGGCGCTGGTGGTTCTTGCCCAGCGCCGTGGCCGTGACGGCGCTCGCGATCTGCTTCGCCGGCGCGACGACGTCGCTGCCGTTGCTCGCGGTTTGCATCGTGGCGGGTGGGTTCGGCTCCGCGATCATGCATCCCGAAGCGGGAAAATACTCCGCCATGCTGAGCGGAACGCGCCGCGCCGGCGGGATCTCGATCTTCCAAATCGGCGGGCAAGTTGGCTATTCGCTCGGGCCAGCCGCGATCGCGGTCGCGTACGCGCGTTTCGGCAGCGCGGGCTCGCTTTGGTTGTTGATCCCGGGCGGAGTCGCGGTCGCCGCGCTCTTCTCGCTGATGCGGCGGCTCGACCGGTCCGCGCACAGCGCGCACGCCGCGAGCGCGGCTCCTGCCTCCGGCAGCGGGTCCGTCGATCGGACCGGCCTCGGGCTGCTCGTTGCCGGCACGGGCCTGCGGTATTTCGTGAGCGCGGCCTTCGTGACGTACTTGCCGAACCTGCTCGTCGGGCGCGGCGCTTCGATTCCCGAGGCCGGACAGATCGTGACGGCATTCTTGCTCGTCTCGTCGCTCGGCTTGTTTGCGGGTGGTTCGCTCGCGGACCGTTTCGGCGCCGTTCGCGTTTCGGTTGCCTCGTTGCTTGCGGCGGTGCCCTTCTTGTACGCGTTCTTCGCTTTGAACGGCGGCGCGGCGCTGGCCGCTCTGTTCGTTGCAAGCGCTTTGCTCGCCGTGCAGAACGCTCCCGGCGTCGCACTCGCGCAAGCGATGTTGCCGCGCAATCTCGGGACGGCGCTCGGCTTGATGAACGGGGTCGCATTTGGTCTGGGCTCGGCGATGGTCGCCCTCACCGGGGCGCTCGTGGCCCAGGCCGGCCCCGGCGTCGCTCTCGAATCGGTCAGCGCCGTGCCGTTGCTGGCCGCGCTCGCGTGCTTCGCTGTCGCGCCGCGTTTGCCGCGCGGCGCCCGCAGCAGCGTCTCGGTTAGCTAGATTTTTCCCACGAAACGGCCCGGCGCGAGCGTTCCGTGCGGGTCGAAGCGCTCTTTGAGCGCGCGCATCGCCGGCAGCGCTGCCGGCGGCGCGCCCCACGCGTCGAGACGCTCGCGCAAGGTTCGCGGGGCCGCCAACACGTGCGCGCTCGCAAGCGCGGTCCGTCGTTCGGAATCAAACGCCGGCGCGCGGGCGGCAAAATCTGCAACCGTGCGCGCAGACAGGCGAGCGATCACGTCGCCCGTCCGCAAATCCTGGATCGTTTCGAGGGCGAGTTTGTTCGCTTTACCGACCCGCGCGAAAGCGTCCAGACGCGGCACCGCGTCGCTCTGGCGTCCGGCGCTGCGGTACGTCATCGAACGCGAGCCGAGCGTTTCGACGTAGGCGTCGAGCAGGCGCGCGAACGCGGCTGCGGTCTCGCGATCGATCAATTGGGTCGCGGGTACGCCGGCGGCGCCGATCGCGGAACGCAGCTCGCGCGTTGCGGCGTCGACGGTGCGCTCGGAGCCTTCGAAGAGCACGATCAGGCGGCCGTCGGGACCGTCCTGGCCTTCGATCGTCTTCGTGAAGCCCTCGACGACGAGCGCGGCGACGGGTTCGATCGCGAGCCCGGCCAGACGGCCGATCGCTCGGGCGCGGGTTCCTTCGGGCAGGGCGGCAACGGCGAGCCGTCGAGCGGCCGGCAGCGGCAGCGTTTTGAAGTTCGCGCGCGCGATTGCGGCCAGCGTGCCGAGCGAGCCGACGTAGGCCTTCGAAAGGTCGTAGCCGGTTGCGTTCTTGACGACCATGCCGCCGGCTTTTGCGATCGTGCCGTCGGCCAGCACCACGGTCGTTCCGATCACGAAGTCGCGCGGCTTTCCGTAGGCGGCGCGACGCGGCCCGAGCCATCCCGCGGCAAGGCTGCCGCCGACGGTTGCGGTAGCGGCGCGCGGGACGTCAAGCGGGACGAACTGTCCGGCCGCGGCGAGCGTTGCTTCGAGCGTTGCGATCGTGCAGCCGGCTTCGAGCCCGATCGTGAGATCGCGCGGATCGTGCTCGATGACGCGGTCCAGCCGCGTGCAGTCGATCGCGACGTCGTAGCGCTCGGGTGCGTGCCCGAGCCCTTGCAGCGTGCGGCCTCCAAAGAGCACGACCGCCCGGCCCGTCCGGTCGCAGGCGCCGAGCGCTGCGGCCAATGCCTCGAGCGACGCGGGCTTCTGCACTTCGCCCGGTTCGTGCTTTCCGAGCGCGTAGTACTTGGGGGTCACGTCCGGGCGAGCGTCGGCGCCGGCTCGAGGACTTCGGCGCAAACGCCGCCGGTGGGGAAGATCTTGCCGGGATTGAAGGCCAGCGTCGGGTCGAAAACGTCGCGCAGACGAAGCATCGTCGCGATGTCGTCCGGGTTGAAAACCAGCGGCAACGTGTCGCGCTTCTCGTAGCCGATGCCATGCTCGCCGCTGATCGTGCCGCCGAGGCCGATGCAGGCCGCGAGGATGTCGTGGCCGGCCGCGGCGACGGCTTCCAGTTGGCGGCGTTCGCGCCGGTCGAAGATCAGCAGCGGATGCAGATTTCCATCTCCGGCGTGGAAGACGTTGCCGACCGGCAAGCGGTGTTCCTGAGCGATCGCCTCGACGAGCCGAACCGCTTCGGGCAAGCGCGTGCGCGGCACGGTCGCATCTTGAATGTAGTAGTTCGGCGCGATGCGACCGAGCGCTCCGGCGGCGCCCTTGCGCGCGGCCCAGAGCGCGTGGCGTTCGCGTTCGCTCGATGCGGCGCGCCAGGTGAGCGCACCGTGCTCGCGCGCGAATACGGCAATCGCGCGCTCGCTCGCCTCGACGTCGCTAGGTTCGCCCGCGACCTCGACGAGCAGAACGGCGCCGGCATCCTGCGGATAGCCCGCGCGATAGTGCGCTTCCACCGCACGAACGATCGTGCGATCCATGATCTCGAGCGCGGTCGCCGCGATCCCGGCCGCGACGATTGCCGAGACGCAGGCTGAGGCCGCATCGATGTCGCCGAACGCTGCTACGCCGACGCTGGTGGCGCGAGGAAAGCGCAGCAGCCGTAGCTCGAGTGCGGTGACGATCGCAAGCGTGCCTTCGCTACCGACGAGCAGGCCCGTGAGATCGTAACCGGCGTCGTCGCTCGAGACCCAGACGATGTCGGATGCGGCGTCGACGTACTCGAGTCCCAGTACGTGCGCGCTCATCGAACCGTACGAGAGGGCATGCGGACCGCCGGCGTTGGTCGCCGCGTTGCCGCCCAGGGTCGATGTTTTTTGGCTCGACGGGTCGGGGCCGAAGAAGAGTCCGTGCGGCGCCGTCGCCGTGGACAGGTCGAGGTTGACGACGCCCGGTTGAACCAGTGCCCGGCGATTGGCGGGATCGATTTCGAGGATGCGATTCATGCGCGCGAACGAGACCACGATGCCGCCGCTGCTCGGAACCGCGCCGCCGCACAGGCCCGTACCGGCGCCGCGCGCGACGATCGGCAGCCCAAAAGCCCGCGCTACTCGGACCACGGCAGCGACTTCCTGCGCGCTTCGCGGTAACACCGCCGCCGCCGGCAAACGGTCCTCACTGTACGCGTCGAAGGCGTAGGATGCGAGATCCTCGGGCGCCACGAGCACGCCGTCCGATCCCAGCGCGCGCGCGAGCGCGGTCTGCAGCCCTTCAGACGCCATCTTCATTCGGACACTAGTATATCAGGTACGGCTGGCGCAATTTTTCGAACGCGCGGGTGGCGGGCTCCCATTGCGCTAGGATCTCGGCAACGTCGAGGCCCTGCTCGAGGCCCTTGCGCAATGTGTCGGTTCCCCAGTCGCGGTCGAGTGCGGCTGGGCTCGCGATCTCGATCGCGCCCGGTTCGAGCTTGCGCGCCGCAACGATCAGCTCGACGGCGGTGCGGACCGCGCGAAACGCGCGCTGGTCGGTCACGACCAACTCCACGCCCGACAGGGTCTTGCCTTGCCAAAAACCCGAGGTCGGCATCCAGGCGGCGGCGCGAAAATGAACGCCTGGAATCGGGCGCCCGTTGAGATACGTCGCCAGACGTTCCCCGTCGAGCCCGAGGGCGCCGGCGTATTTGAACGGCTTCGTGAAGCCGGTGCCGTTGTTGAGGCCGGCGGACTCGATCAAGCCGGTAGCCGGGTAAACCAGGGTCGTATCCCATTCCGGTATGTTGGGCGAGGTCTGCACCCAAGCAAGCCCCGTATCGGGCCAGAGCATTTCGCGGCGATAGCTCTGCATCGCGACCACGCGCAGCGAGCAGCCGATGCCGAAGTGCTCGTTGTAGAGGCTGGCGAGTTCGCCGGTCGTCATGCCGTGGCGGACCGGCAAGGCGTAGAGCCCGATGAACGATGAAAAGCGCGGGTCGAGCACCGGCCCTTCGACGACGCTGCCGCCGATCGGATTGGGACGGTCGAGAACCCAAACGGTTTTCCCGTACGTCTTGGCTGCTTGCATGACGTAGGCTAACGTCGAGATGTAGGTATAGGCTCGGTCTCCGACGTCTTGGATATCGAACAGGAGTATGTCGATGCCGGCCAACATCGCGGCGCTCGGTTTGCGGGTCGCGCCGTAGAGACTGTACACCGGCAAGCCGCTGTGCGGGTCGACGTACGACGGCACGTAGGACGCGGCCGGCCGATCGCCGCGCAGGCCGTGTTCGGGCGAATAGATCGCTCGCAGCTCGATTTCGGGATTGCGCCGGATCGCGTCGACGATTCCCTCCAAGTTCGAGGTCACGCCGGTTTGATTCGTCACGACGCCCACGGCGTGACCGTTCAGGTCGCGCCAGACCTCGTCGAGAAAAACTTCATCGCCTAGGCGTACGTTGGCGGGCGGCATCGGCCCGGCTTCTGCGGCGTCGCGCGGCGCGCCGAACGTCAGTGCCGCTGCGCCGGCCGTCAGGCCCAGGAACGCGCGCCGGCGCACGTGCTAGACGAACTCCGGCAGCGTGCCGGCGGGAACCAACCCGCGAGCTGCCGCGAGATCGAAGAGCTGCGCGATCGCCGCTTCCCCGGCGGCGCCGACGTCGAGCGAGTACTCGTTGACGTACAGCCCGATGTGCGCGCGCATCACGCCCTCGTCCATCTCGAAGGCGTGTTCGCGCACGTATGGCGCGACCGCAGCGTCGTTGTCGCGCGCGAAGGCCAGGCTGCGCCGGATCGTCTCGTCGATCGAACGCGCCTGCTCCAGCGGGACGTCGCGCCGCACGAGGATCGCGCCGAGCGGGATCGGGTGGCCCGTTTCGGCTTCCCACCAGCTGCCGAGGTCGGCGACTTCGCACAGCCCGCTCGCGCGGTAGGTGAAGCGCGACTCGTGGATGATCAGGCCGGCATCCACTGCGCCGCGCGCGACGGCGTCGACGATCCGGTCGAAACGCATCGGTACGACGTCGATCGGGCGGCCGAACGCGAGCCGCAGCAGCAGGAATGCGGTCGTCATCGCGCCGGGGATCGCGACGCGGACGTGGCGCTTGAAATCGGCGAGCGCTGGTGCGCTGCCGTCGTCGCGCGGCTTGCTGACGACGAGCGGCCCGCAGCCGCGTCCGAGCGCCCCGCCGGCGCGTAGGATGCGGTACTCGCCGAGCAGGTAGGGAATCGCGCCGTAGCTGACCTTGGTCAGCTCGAACCGAGCGGCGCGGGCTGCTTCGTTGAGCGCTTCGACGTCGTCGAGTACGACGCGAACCGGCGGAGCGCCGGGCAGCATCCCGCGCGTCCAGGCGGCGAAGATGTAGGTGTCGTTCGGGCAAGGCGAATAGGCGAACCCGATCACTCTTGCTTCGTGAATTCTACGGCGTCGTCGCCCGTCCACGAACCGTCGGACAATTGCTCTTCATCGTAGATGCCGAACGTCCGGGCATCCTTGTGGATGATCGTGATGCGGCGCCGGTATTGGCGGCCGTTGGCGTACGAATAGCTGCTGGTGAAATCGATCGAGTTCCCGTGCCAGCCGCTATCCGAGATCCAGATGCCGTAGGACGGGTTCGAGTTCATCCGCACGAGGGTCCAATGTTGGGCGAACGGATCGTAGGTAAGGTAGAAGTAGTCGCTGGCCTTGCCGTCAGCGCCGAAGATCCAGCGCCCCTTCATCGTTTGGGCGAAGACGTAGGTGTTGGCGCCGAGATCTTTTTGACGTCCGTTGCCCAGCTCTTCGACGTTGTGCGCCCGCCAGGTTCCGTTCAGCCAGCCGAACGAGGACAGCTGCCGAATCGAGCGATGCAGGATCGCTTGGACATTCGGATCTTCGAGCGATTGCGGCACGGTCGGCTGAAAGGGGGCGACCGGTCGTGGGGTCGGTTTCTGCGTCGGAATCGGCGTGGTTAATGCGGTGGGGGTTGGAGTCGGAGCGGGAGTCGCCGTGGCCTTCGAGGTTGGCTCCGCGGCCGGCGTCGGGCTCGCCCCGGGCCCTTCCTGGATTTCGATGATGGCCGACTCGAGCGGCAAGGGCGTGTCCCTAGCGGGCGGCGCGGCGGCGCGAACCTCGCGCACGGGCAACAGCAGACCGCCGGCGATGACGGCGAGTGCCAGGCTCGTTGCGAGCGCGAGACGGTTCAAGATCTACTCCTAAGCAATGAGGCGGTCCAGCACCGCGTCGAGGGCGGCGGCGACCGCACGGGCGCCAGCCGCAAAATCCCATTCGGCGTCCGAGCGGTCGCCCACGTAGTTCGAAACGCCTCGAATCTGCAGCGCCGGAACCCGTGCCAGCGCTGCGGCTCGCAACACCGAGAACCCTTCCATCGACTCCACGTCGGCTCCGTAGCGAGCGCGCAGCCGCTCTGCCGTGACATCGGTCGTGGTGACCGTCGAAACGGTTACGCCCGTGCCGCACTGCAAGCCGAGCCCGGCGCAGCGTTGCAGTAAGCCAGGGTCCGCGTCCTGGCGGTCGACCAGCCGCGCGCCGCCGGGCAGGTCGAGGGCCGCGCCGCCTTCCAAACCGAGGTCGGCCAGCGCGTCGCCGCTCACCAGCACCGCGTCGCCGACCCTCCCACGATCGCGGAACGCGCCGCCGATGCCGGCGTTGACCACGGCCGCGTAGGGCGTAAGGGCCAAGGCCCGGGCCGTCGCGGCGGCGGCCTCGACCGGTCCGACGCCTGCTTCGCTAATCTCGATGCCGTCTCGCCGCTTCCAATATTTGAGTTCGGCTCGCAGCGCGCACACGACGAGGATCACCGCTGGCGATGCACTAGGGAACGCCGATGAACTTGTGCGTCTGCAGGCTCAAACGGTAGAGGCCGGGGCGTGCCTTGGCGGCCTCCAGCGCCAGCTTCACGTTGTGGCGTCTGTTGCCCTCAGGCTGCAGGAACGTCGGCAGCGTGCGCCCCGCGAACGCCTCGAGCCACTCCTCGGGCACGCGGCCGTCCACGATCAGCTTGACTTCGTCGGCCCGCGCCGCCATGGCTGGGTGCAGGCGCTCTTTGGGCGACACGGTCAGCCAGACGCCGGCGGGCAGGTCGACTGCGATCGTGCCGTTCGATTCGACGTGAACGCGGCGCCCGTCGGTGCGCAGCGCGTCGATCAGTTCCGAACTGCCGCGTTGCGCGAAGGGCTCGCCCCCGGTTAAGACCACCATCGGGCAATCACCTCCGAGTTCGCGAACGCGTGCGACCACGCCGGCCGTCGAGGCGAACGAGCGCAGAGAATAATCGGTGTCGCAAAAGCGGCAGTTGAGATTGCAGCCGGCCAGCCGCACGAACACGGCGGGCGTGCCGGTCCACGTTCCCTCGCCCTGAATGCTGTAGAAGATCTCAGCGATCCCGAGCATCTTGCTCGCGCACCACGGCGCAGGCCGTCGGCGTCTCCCACACGACGATCTCGTCGAGTTCGGACAGGCTGCCCGCGAGTGCATCCCAGATCCAGAGTGCGATGTGTTCGGCGGTCGGGTTCGGCAGCACGTCGTTGAGCGAGCCGTGATCGAGCCGTTCGACGACCAGCCGGCGCACGAGCGCGGAAA
>Ga0302324_100030317_pt1 | contig 10225 bp, 7 predicted proteins | sample Palsa_T0_1_FD_201949 | JGI IMG/M metagenome (GOLD analysis project Ga0302324, IMG submission 201949) | Peat permafrost microbial communities from Stordalen Mire near Abisko, Sweden - Palsa_T0_1 | ecosystem: Environmental > Terrestrial > Soil > Palsa > Peat permafrost | place: Sweden: Abisko... | reverse complement strand
GATTGTATTTCAGAGCTATCTCGATTTGGTTTATGATTCGCGCGTCAATAGCCGCTACCACAACAATCCGAATCAGTTCATTAATCTGGGCTTGCCCTGGGGCGAACCTGTTCAGGTGAATAGTTTTGCGGAGGTGACTCCAAATGCGACGGGACTCTGACCACTTTATGCGCCATCAAAATCCAGTATGCAAATGGATAGGGGTGGCTGCCGTTCTGAGCATTTTGACTGTGGCCGTGCCTTCTCGCGCCGCCATTTCGAGCGGCCCCAATCTCACGAACTCCGTTGCTGCGGAAGAGCGGCGCATATTGATGTTCCACCAAGCGGAACAGTCCTTTCAAGAACAACTAAAGGTGGGAAAAGAACGTTATAATGAAAAGCAAGTAAAGCGTGGCAAGGAAATCGAGGCCATGGCGGCGGAACTTCATCAAAGACAACAGACCCTTGCGCTTGAGCCGGTAAGACTGCCGGACGATAGCGCAGAGGCATCGGAGGTGGGATCGTGGCTTTGGCCCATTGCCTCAGCGTTGGCCGTGGGTTTCTTCGGGATGACCTATCGCATGAGCCGACAAAGCGAAAAGAGGAGATCGCGAGGGTTTCCTTTTCTCGCTGCGGAAGGGCCTGCATTGGAGGACCTGCTCTTTTATTGCAAAGGCTCGGGCGTTAATGGCGTTGGCCGTTGCGTCAAAGGGGGATTTTTGGTTTTGTGCGGGTCGCTCGGCCCTAAGGATGGCGCGGAGTTTCGTGCTCCTATAATTGACGCGGCCGCGATTCGCGAGAAGGGCAATACAGTCGTCTTTGTTAAGGATTATTTGTTTCCCTCGGCCAGCGTGGCGGCAGACGCCCTTCTAGGCAGAAATGTAAATGGGTGGATTGAATGGAAGACCAAAGACGGCCGGACGCTGGATTCGTTGTTGCATCAGGAGGCAAAACGTCTGACCCCTCGCCCTCGGGACGAGAAACGCCCCCTTTCCACTTACAAGCCCGCCAATTCCGCGGCGGGGTAAGTCCATATCTCCGCATTTATTCGTCTTCGCAGCATGAGCCGCTTCAAGAAACTGCCTCAAATTCTTTTTTGCGCGATGTTAGCGGGATGCCTGGCGATTTTAAACGATCGGATTTCGGGCTATTCCCAGCATATAATGCATCTTCATGCCGCAATGGGATTTGGAATCGTGTTTTTTCTAGGTTTGTTATATATTATTTTTACTCCAAAGCCATAAACGTTCAGGAGACAAAACGTCTGACCCGTTGCCCTGGCCGAGAAACGCCCCCTTTCCACTTACAAGCCCGCCAATTCCGCGGCGGGGTAAGTCCATATCTCCGCAAGCGTCGGGTGGTAGTGCGGCATAAGGGCCAATTCGCGCGCGGTCATTCTGTGATGCATGGCGGCGATGATCTCGTGGATAAGTTCGCCGCCCAGCACGCCGGCGCACGTGCCACCGAGAATTTCGCCGGAAGCGGGATCGGCCAGCAATTTCACAAAGCCATCCGTGGCGTCCATGATCAGAGATTTGCCATGATCGTTGAATGGATAACTCGCGGCTTTAAAGGGAATCTTCTTTGTGCGAGCCTCCTTCTCTGTCAAACCTACCGACGCCATTTGCGGGTCCGTAAAGACGACATTGGTCAATAACCGGTAATCGATGCGCTGCCTGGCGGAGGGCGAAGCGATATTATGGGCCGCAATTTCCCCTTGCTCCACGGCAATATGAACAATCGCATGCGGCCCGGTGCAATCGCCCGCCGCGTAAATATGCGGCGCGCTCGTCTGCATATGCGCATTGGTCAGGATACGGCCAGAATCCGTCTTGACTCCGGCCTTTTCCAAATTCAGCCAAGTCGTCGCGGGCGAGCGGCCCAACGCAAAGAGAATGTTTTCCGCCATCACTCGGTGGCTTTTCCCGCCATGCTCAAACGCCACTCCTTTGTTTCGTCCATGGCGGAACGCCTTCGTGAGGGTCGTGTCCTTCCAGATGCGCACACCTTCGCGCTTCAAGACCGATTCCACCACGGCGGCGGCGTCCGCATCGAATTCGCGCAATAACTGGCCGCCGCGCTGGATTAAGGTGATTTCGACATTGAATCGGCGCAGGAATTGCGCCAGTTCCAACGCCACCGGCCCTCCGCCCAGGACGATCAGCGACTTCGGCAATTTGCGCAAGGAGAGCGCGTCTTCACTGGTCAAATAACCGGTTTGCGCTAATCCTGGAACGGCTGCGGGCGAGACGACCGAACCAGTGCAAATGACGAAATGTTTTGCCTGAATAGACTCCGGCGCGCCTGGCTGCGCTTCGCTGAACGTCACGGTGTGCGCATCCACAAAGCGCGCGTTTGCTCGGATGAATTTGAATTTTCCCGAGGTTAATCCCTGGCAGCGATCTTGAACGCAGTCGTCGATTACCACCTTCTTGCGTGCCATGACTGCCTTGAAATCGAAGCCTGCCTTGGGAATCTTAAGGCCCCAGGTTTTTGCGGAACGGGCCAAATGAAGCACCTCGCTTGCGTAAAGTAGAGCCTTGCTGGGCATGCAACCGCTAAGAATGCAGGTGCCGCCCACTTCCTTGCCGCCTTCAACAACGGCGGTTTTTAATCCTTCCGCAGCGCCCTTGCGCGCGGCCGCATAACCTGCGCTGCCCCCGCCGATGATGACGAGATCGAAAGTTGATGAATTACGAGAGGTCTTCAAGGATGTGAGTATCGGCCAAACCCTTGTTGTGACAAGTCGGATTCTTAATGGCGTGGCTCGTCCCAACCGCCGGCGAGCGATTTGTAAACAGCCACCAAAGCGATGGCGGTCTGCGTCTCGGTTTGGGCGAGTTGATCTTGCGATTCCAGCAAGACCCGTTCAGCATCAAGCACGGTGAGGAAATCCGTGGCGCCATTGTCGTATTGGATATGGGCCAGATCAGCGGCGGATTGGCTGGCTTTGACCGACTCAGCCAGAAATTCCCGTCGAGCACGCGTCCGTCCAAAATCCACCAGGGCGTTCTCCGTTTCTTCCAAACTTGTCAATACGGTCTGCTCGTAGCGAGCCATTTGCGCATTGGCCACGGCTCCGGCCGCCTTGATCTGCGAGCGGACATGCCCGTAATCCAGCGCGGCCCACGTAATGGCGGGACCAAAGGATCGATAGTCCGTCCCCGCTTTGCCAAAACTCCCGAGAGTCTCTGACTCTAAACCAATGGTGCCGTTGAAGGTGACACGCGGGAAAAGACTTGCGACGGCCACGCCAACGTTAGCCGTCGTGGCCGCAAGGTTGCGCTCGGCGGCGCGGATGTCAGGACGGCGCCGCAGCAGTTGCGCCGGGTCGCCAATCGCAACCAGCGAAGGCAGGGCGGGCATGGGTTTTGGATCGCTCAATTCATCCGTGAGCGCTTCCGGCTGTTGCCCTGTCAATACACCTAAGCGATGAATAGCGTGGGCCACTGTCTCTTCCATGGGCGGGATTTCCGCCAGCGTATTGTTCAACTGGGCGCGCGCGCGCGCGACGTCTAATTCCGTGCCGCGTCCAGCTTCGAGGCGCGCCAAAGTGATCTTCAAGGTTTCACGCTGGTTGTCAGCGTTGCCGCGGAGCACGGAGAGTTCATTTTGGGCGCCACGGAGTTCGAAGTAATTGCGCCCGACTTCACCAACAAGGCTGACTTGCACGTCGCGGCGAGTGGCAATGGCAGCTTCCATCGTGGCGGTGCTGGCTTGGTTTTCGCGGCGGACGCGGCCAAAAATGTCCAGTTCCCAAGTGGCGTCAAAACCGCCATTGTAAAGCTCCTGCCGCCTTGATCCTGGAAAATCGAACAATTGCGCTTTGGGATACACTTCGTTGCTGTAGCTGGCCACGCCATTGACCACCGGAAGGAAATCCGAGCGGGCGCCTAGACGGAGCGCGCGAGCTTGAAGAAGATTGGCGGTGGCGATTCGAAGGTCCAAATTACTGGCGAGCGCGCGCTCGGTGAGTCGAACCAACTCGGCGTCGCCGAAGCTGCTCCACCAGGCCGCAATGGGTTCGTTGGTGGAGTAGGCGGGGTTTGCGCTTTCGGTAAAATTGGTCGGGGCGGCGAGGTTGGGCGGATGGTAATTCGGCCCAACCGAGCAACCAGCTTCAAACAAGGCGACGGACGAGAATACAATAAGAAGGGGAAAAATCTTCATGCGCGTTTGCCTTCGGTCATCCGGCGAATGACACTGTAAAATACGGGTGTAAGAAAGATGCCAAAAAAAGTCACGCCCAACATGCCGCTGAAAACCGCAGTGCCCAACGCGCGCCTCATTTCACCACCCGCGCCAACGGCCAGCACCAGCGGCACCACACCAAAAATAAAAGCAAAGGAAGTCATGAGAATGGGGCGCAACCGCAACCGGCTGGCTTCGACCGCCGCATCAACACGGTTGGCACCTTCGTCCTGCTTCTGCTTGGCAAACTCAACGATGAGGATGGCGTTTTTGCAGGCCAATCCGACCAGCACCACAAATCCGATTTGGGTAAAAATATTATTATCCATGCCGCGCAGCCAGACACCGAGAATCGCAAAGAGCAGGCACATGGGCACGATCAAAATAATGGCCAGCGGCAGCGACCAGCTTTCGTAAAGGGCGGCTAGAGTCAAGAATACGAAAAGAACGCACAGCGGGAAGATATAGGCCGAGGTATTGCCCTCCATGATTTCCTGCAATGTCAATTCCGTCCATTCAAAGCCGATGCTGGAGGGCAATTTTTCCCGCACCGTCCGCTCCATGGCGGCAATCGCCGCCCCGGAACTGATTCCAGCTCCAGGATTGCCCGTGATTTCCGCCGCCGGATACATGTCATAGCGAACAATATGATCCGGCCCCGTCGTGTTGCGTACTTTGACGAGCGTCCCCAAAGGCACCATTTCTCCGGCGCTATTGCGGGCTTTGAAATTCAAGATGTCTTCCGGCTGCGCGCGAAACGGAGCGTCCGCCTGAGCGGTGACATGGTAGGTGCGGCCAAAAAGATTGAGATCGTTGACGTAAAGCGAGCCGAGATAAATCTGCAACGTGTCAAAAATATCGGTCAATGGGACGCCCATGGATTTCGCCTTCAAACGGTCCACATCGAGGTAAAGTTGTGGCGTGCTGGCGCGGAAAGTGGGATAGCCCACCTGCACCTGTCCGGTTTTATTGGCCTCGATCATTAATTGCATGGCGGCGCCCTGGAGGGCCTGCAAACCAGCGCCGCCGCGGTCTTGCAATTCCATCTTGAAACCTCCCACTACGCCCATGCCATTGACGGGCGGCGGCGGAAACACCCCTACGAAACCCTCCTGGATTCCAGCCAGCCGTTTGCGCAAATCAGCCAGGATGACACTGCCGGTAAGACCCTTGGGCGTGCGTTTTTCAAAATCGTCCAGAATGACAAAGATCGTGCCCGAGTTGGGGCTCGCGCTTAAACTGATCACGGAAAGTCCGGCCAAATCGATGGAGGCTTTGACGCCGGGAGTGTCGCTTACGATTTTCCCGATGCGATCAACAATGGCATCGGTTCGCTCCAATGAAGACGAATCCGGCAGTTGAATGGCGATAGCAAGGTATCCTTTGTCTTGCGGCGGGATGAACCCGGAAGGCACGCGCCGAAAACAGAACCAGGTCAGACCGATTAGCCCCACATAAATAATCAGGGCCAGCCAGCTCACGCCAATCAAACGCCGCACGCCATTTCTGTAGGCATTGGTGAAACGGGCGAAAACCGCGTTGAAGCCGCGGAAAAACCAGCCGGCGCTGAATTCCAACGCCCGACTGAATATATCTGTTCGTTCCGCGTGGGGCTTCAACAAAATCGCGCACAACGCCGGGCTCAATGTCAGCGAGTTGAAGGCCGAGATAAGCGTCGAGCAGGCGATGGTCAGGGCGAATTGCCGATAGAACTGCCCTGAGATGCCAGCGATGAACGCGGTCGGGATAAAAACGGCGCACAAGACCAAAGCGACCGCTGTTATGGCGCCGCTGACTTCGTCCATGGCTTTGGCCGTCGCTTGCTTGGGTGTAAGGCCTTCGGCTATATGTCGCTCGACGTTTTCCACCACGACGATGGCGTCGTCCACGACGATGCCGATCGCAAGCACGATGCCAAACAGCGAAAGGTTGTTCAGCGAGAAGCCCATGGCGGCCAGCGCGCCCAAGGTGCCGATGAGCGAGACCGGCACGGCCAGCAAAGGGATGAGGGAGGCTCGCCAGGTTTGCAGGAAAATCACCACCACGATGACGACCAGCACCAAAGCCTCCGCGAGCGTGTGGAGGACCGCTTTGATCGAGTCACGCGTGAAACCGGTTGTGTCAAAGACAATGCGATAGTCCAGCCCAGGAGGAAAACTCGCCTTCATTTTCCTCATCGCCTCATGGACCGTATCCGAAGTTTCAATCGAATTGGACCCTGGCAACTGAAAGATGGCGACGACCGCGGTGGGCTTGCCGTCCAGCTTGGTATTCATGCTGTAGTCCAGTGCGGCTAATTCCACGCGGGCCACATCGCGCACGCGCGTGACTTTGCCATCCGTCCCATTCTTGATGACCATGTCGGCAAATTGCTTTTCGTCCGTTAGGCGGCCCTGGGTGTTGACGATATATTGAAAACTGATCCCTTTACCGATGGGAGGCTGGCCAACTTGGCCCGCCGCCACTTGCACATTCTGCTCGCGAATGGCGTTGATGACGTCGTCCGCGGTCATATTGCGCGCCGCGATTTTTTCCGGGTCGAGCCAGATGCGCATGGAATAATCGCGCGCGCCGAAAATGATAATACTGCCGACGCCCGGCAGCCGGGCCAACGCATCCTTGACCTGCAAAAACGCAAAATTGCTGACATAGACCTGGTCGTAGCGCCCGTCTGTGGAGAAGATATTGACCACCAGGGTGATGTCGGGAGAACTCTTGGAAGTGGTGACGCCCAGCCGGCGCACTTCTTCCGGCAACCTCGCTTCGGCCACGGCCACGCGGTTTTGCACCAACACCTGCGCTTTGTCGAGGTCCGTGCCAATCTTGAAAGTGACAGTCAAAGACATCGTGCCGTCGCTGGCGCATTGGGCGGACATGTAGAGCATGTCCTCCACGCCGTTGACTTCTTCCTCAATGGGCGTGGCGACCGTGTCCGCGATGACTTGGGGATTGGCGCCGGGATAAGTGGCTTTGACCACGACGGTGGGCGGCACCACCGGCGGATATTCCGCCACCGGTAACTTGAAGAGCGCCAGCAAACCGGCGATCACGATGACTATCGAGAGCACCGACGCAAAGATCGGACGTCCAATGAAGAAATGCGCAAATTTCATCTCGACTAGGGAGCTTTTGCCATCGCCGTTGCGGGAGCGCGTGTTGGAGCCACCTCAGCCCCGGGACGGGCCGTCATCAGGCCGTTCACGACGATCCAATCGTTGGTGTGAAGTCCTTGGCGAATAACGCGCTCGCCATCAAAGAGGGGGCCTAGCTTGACTGGGACGTACTGGGCTTTGTTCTGCGCATCCACCACCAGGACAAATTTCTGATCTTGATCAGACCCAATGGCCGCATCCGGAATCAATAACGCCTGATAGGGCGTGGAACCGGGCACCCTGACTCGCGCAAAAAAGCCCGGTTGCAGGGTATGATCGGGATTGGCAAAGACGCCCCGGACACGCATCGTTCCCGTGGCGGTATCGACCTGGTTATCGACGAAATCGAGCACGCCCTTGTGCGGAAAATCGGTTTCGTTGGCCAACTCAATTTCGCACGGCCACTTTCCACCGCGAAGATTCTCATGTTGACCCTGACTGGCAAGTTGCTGGTACTTGAGCATGGATCGCTCATCAGCATCAAAACGACAATAAAGTGGGTCAAGCGAAACGATAGTCGTCAGCATGGACGATATGGCCATATTACCGTTGACGAGGTTACCCTCGGTCATCATTTTGCGGCCAATCCGGCCGGAAATGGGCGCCTTGATACTGGTATAATCCATGTTTAATTGAGCCATTTCCAATGACGCCCGCGCCGATTGAATGGCGGCTCCGGCAGAACGCGCGGCCTTGGCCCGCGAATCGGCGTCCTCTTCAGAAATCGCCTTGGCTTTGAGCAAACGGTCCGCCCGGGCCAAGTCATTGCTGGCCAATTCAAATCGCGTTTGCGCCTGCATTAAATCCGCTTCGGCCGCGTCCAACGCGGCTTTGTAGGGGCGTGGATCAATGACAAAAAGCAACTGGCCTTTTTGGACATCGGCCCCGTCCTTGAAATGAATCGAATCGAGATAACCGCCGACGCGCGCCCGGATTTCTACAGTGTCCACCGCTTCCACCCAGCCTTGGTACTCGTCCCATTCAACCACTTCTTTAGTAATAGGCTGGGCGACCGTCACCGGTGCTGGAGGGGGTGCGCCAGCCGCAGGACCGTCTTGCTTTTGGCAGCCGGCGGCCAAAAGAAATAAAAGCCCCGCCAAAGTGGCCCATATAATTTTATTTTTCATGTCGTCTTTAAGTGAACGGTTACTAACTAAGGAATAGCTTATCTTATGAATCAAAGTACAAATCCAGCACCTTGGGATTGTAATAATCGGCGATGGCTTTGCGCGTCAATCCCATCCCGCGCAAAATGAACCAAACGGCCTGAGGCACTAATTCTTCCCGGGAAACCTTATAATTCAAAGCCGGTTTGGCCGGTAAATGAACCAAAGCCAGCCACGCTGACAAGTGATGGGCGAATCGGGCGTTGTTCCCGGGGGAGAGCGGAGTCTTGACCGCGTCTCCCGCCGCCAGAGCCTTCTTGAGACAAGCTTCGATACGTGTGCAGAAAGTCTCGAACTGGTTTTGATACATCAACCGGGCGAAGGCGCCGTCTTCAAGAAAACTCTTGAGCATGAGGCGCTGCTTTGTATCGGCTTCCATGACGCCAAAAGGTTTTCCGAGCACGAGCACGCGCACGAGATAATAAACCAGGTGGACGAGGGTGGACGTGGAGGGTTCCAACTCATTGATCAAATGATTGAACTTCCGAGTGGAAGGATCATCGCCCTGACAGCAGAGATTGCGGATTTCTTCGTAAAGAGCCTCTTTGCTGGGAAAATGTTTGTAAAGAAGCGGTTCAGAGACTCCGGCGGCGCGGGCCAGGTCTTTGGTGGTGGTCTCGGCGTAACCCTTCCGGGCAAAAAGAGGCAGCGCGGCCTGAACGATGGCCGTTTTTCTTTGCTGCGCGGAAAGTCGTGTTTTCTTCAAGAGGGGCATAAGTTAGTGGATGCTAACTTAATGTCAAGTGAGGACAGAGAAAAGCGGGAACGAAAGTATGGCATTTCCGAGAATAAACCAACGTGACAATACGCCTCCTAGCGTGTAACTTGCCGGCCAGTGAGCACAGTAACGCAAATCCTAGAAGCGGTAAAGCGTCTCCCATCCGAGCAGAAAGGGGAGTTTTGGGATCGCTTGCGGGAAGTTGATTTTGAGGACGCTTGGGATCGGCAGATTGAGGCTGATGCCAAGGCCGGTCGGTTGGACGCCTTTTGGCAACAAGCGCTCACAGACATTAAAGCGGGTCGGGCCAAATCGCTGGATGACGACGAGTACGAACGATTGCTAAAGTCGTGAAATGAGTTTGTCAAATTACGTTTCTCATCTCATGTCTTAGCCACTGAAACCTCTGCAAAGCACAAATTTTCCCCGAATAGTTCTTGCGTGGCTCACCTCGATTGTTACAGTGCTGTCACACGCGGAACGGCTTGAGCAGCGGTTTCGCTTCTCAATACATTGATTTATAAATTGTGAAGATTTTTGCTGGCACGTCCAATCCTTTGCTGGCCAGGGAAATTGCTGCTTCCATCGGCATGGAATTGGCCAAATGCACTGTGTCGTCTTTTCCTGATGGCGAGACTTTCGTCAAAATTGAAGAGAATGTTCGCGGCGAGGACGTTTTTATTGTGCAATCGACCTGTCCGCCGACCAACCACAACTTGATGGAATTATTCATCATGATGGACGCGGTGCGCCGCGCCAGCGCCTCGCGAATCACGGCGGTGCTTCCTTTTTACGGTTATGCCCGGCAGGACCGCAAAGACCAGCCACGCGTGCCGATCACGGCCAAGTTGGTGGCCAACCTCTTGGTAGCCGCTGGTGCCAGCCGTATCCTCACGATGGACCTGCACGCCCAGCAGATTCAGGGCTTTTTCGACATTCCAGTGGATCATCTCTACGCCGCGCCTGTCATGTATGAGTATTTGAAGGCCAAGAAGCTGCCGGATTTGGTCGTAGTCAGT
>Ga0302324_100030316_pt1 | contig 10225 bp, 8 predicted proteins | sample Palsa_T0_1_FD_201949 | JGI IMG/M metagenome (GOLD analysis project Ga0302324, IMG submission 201949) | Peat permafrost microbial communities from Stordalen Mire near Abisko, Sweden - Palsa_T0_1 | ecosystem: Environmental > Terrestrial > Soil > Palsa > Peat permafrost | place: Sweden: Abisko... | reverse complement strand
AAACCGGCACGGGCAAGGAATTGATTGCACGCGCGATCCACAATCTGAGCCCGAGACGCGAGCATACGTTCGTGAAGGTAAACTGCGCCGCAATTCCCGCCGGGCTGCTCGAATCGGAACTGTTCGGACACGAGCGTGGCGCCTTCACTGGAGCCATCGCGCAGCGTCTGGGCAGATTCGAACTCGCGAATGGCGGCACGATTTTCCTGGACGAAGTGGGGGACATTCCGCTTGAGCTTCAACCCAAGCTTTTGCGTGTCCTTCAGGAGCAGCAATTCGAACGGCTGGGAAGCCAACGCACGATCCGAGTGGACGTACGGCTGGTCGCAGCCACCAATCGCGATTTAGTGGAGATGGTCGCCGCGCGAACCTTCCGCAACGATCTCTATTACCGCCTTCGCGTGTTCCCGCTGGTCATGCCGCCACTGCGCGAACGGCAGGAAGACATTCCCACTCTCGTGCGCTACTTCGTTCAGAAATACGCGCGGCGTATGAACCGCGCGGTCGAAACCATCCCCACCGAAACACTCGATGCTCTGGTGCGCTACGCGTGGCCGGGAAATATTCGCGAGCTTGAGAACCTCATCGAACGCGCCGTCATCGTTTCACCCGGCCCGGTCTTGCGCGTGCCACTCGGCGAATTGGAGCTTTCAACCGAACCCTTGGGACGTGACAGCCTCACTCTCAGAGCCGCTGAACGCGAACATATAATAAAGGCACTCGTCGCGACTAACTGGGTGCTGGCGGGTCCACGCGGCGCTGCGGCAAGATTAGGGATGAAACGAACCACGCTCCAGTCAAAGATGCGAAAGTTAGGTATTGTCCGCAGTGGTTAATCTCCAGATTAGTGCCCAAATGTCGGCATATGCCCAAATTTCGGCAGAGATCAATCATCTTTCTATGCTAATATCCCAATGATGTCTGGATAGTCTTCGTAATACACTTAAAATAAGCAGCTTAATATAGTGTCCGGATTTCGGCACATTGGCAATTAATGTGCTACCACCTACATGCCGAGGTTTATTGATTACATGAGAGAAGGGGGCGATGCTTAAAGTCACGTCGAAGAAGGAGGGCTCAATCGAGATTTGGGAACTCGAGGGAAAACTCTCGGGCGAATGGGTCGGAGAATTTGAGCGCTGTTGGAAGGATCGCCCTCCGCTGGCGGGAATTGCCGTCCAGGTCAATCTGAAAGCGGTAAGTTACATCGACGCGGCCGGAAAACAGTTGCTCACGGAAATGCATCGGTGCGGGGTGGAAATTAAGGGATGCGGGTGTATGACGCGGGCAGTGGTGGAAGAAATCGTCGGGGATGCGGAATCTCGAGCCACGCGGGTATCATCTAAAAAGATTCTCGCAATGATCTTGCTCGCAATTTGTGTTCTCAGCTCTGTCTAAATGGCATAGGAGATTCGTTTTGTAGCGGTTTGGGAATTAATTCGCAATTAATTCTTCATTGATATAGAGGCAATCGACAGGGGCATTCATACGAACGTTCATCCAGCAGAGGGGGAATTGATATGAATCAGGAGCGGCATCTTCAAGCAAAAGAAACCGTTACAGATCTGAACCTCAGCGAGCAAAGCGAGGAACAGCTCATCGAGCGTGGTTTGAACGGTGACGCGCGGGCTCTCGACACGCTGTTCGCTCGTAACACGCGAACGCTGTACCAGACCGCGTTGCGAGTGCTCGGCAATCCCGAGGATGCGGAGGAAGCACTGCAAGAGGGTTTGCTTTCCGCGTATCGGAATCTGCCTAGGTTCGAGGGCCGTTCGCAATTTTCCACATGGCTCACGCGAATCGTCATCAACGCTGCCCTGATGCGGCGCCGCAGCAAGCGCGCGCGCCCGGCAGTCTCGCTCGATGACCGTACCCCTGACGGCGAGTTGCCGCTGGCGGAACGCTTTGCGGACGAAAGCCCCAATCCCGAGCAGCTCTATGCCGGCACGGAACTCGGCGACCGCGTGAGGAAGAAACTCGCGGAAATCTCTCCGCTCCTGCGCACGGCATTCTGGCTGAGGGAGATCGAGGGGCTTTCCGCGGAGGAGGCGGCGCAAATCCTGGGCGTTTCGCGAAATACGCTCAAGGCCCGTTTGTGGCGCGCGCGTCAGGAACTGGCCGCGCGGCTGGGTCTCGCTCTCGACGGCAATCTGGCTCCTGCAACATAAGAACAACTCATGGGCGCAACAGAAGCCAAATCATTTCCGCACATGCCCCAACGCCGCCTGGGTCGCAGCGAGTTGAACGTGTCGGCGATGGGTCTAGGCTGCATGGGAATGTCTGAATTCTATGGCGCGAGCGACGACGATGAGTCGGTCGCCACCATTCACCACGCACTCGACCGGGGAATCAACTTCTTCGACACGGCAGACGTCTATGGAATGGGCCGGAACGAAGAGCTGGTGGGACGCGCGCTTCGCGGCCACCGGCACGAAATCGTGCTGGCCACCAAATTCGGCAATGTCCGTTCACCCGACGGCAAATTTCTCGGCATCAGCGGCAGGCCGGAGTACGTGCAGCAATCCTGCGAGGCGAGCCTACGGAGGCTTGGCGTCGATACGATCGATCTCTACTACCAGCATCGTGTGGATACAGAGGTTCCCATCGAGGAAACAGTTGAAGCAATGGTGGCGCTGGTCCGGCAAGGCAAGGTACGGTTCCTTGGACTTTCCGAAGCCGCGCCGGCCACGCTCCGCCGCGCCGCCCAGGTGCATCCTATCGCCGCATTGCAAACGGAATATTCACTGTGGTCCCGTGAGCCCGAGGCGGAAATTATCCAGGTTTGCCGCGAGCTGGGCATTGGGTTTGTTCCCTATAGTCCGCTAGGTCGCGGATTTCTGACGGGGAAATTCCGCAACGGCGCGGATCTAGGGGACAATGATTTCCGGAGAACTAATCCGCGATTTCAGGGCGAAAATATGCAGCGGAATCTTGCCTTCGTCGAGAGGATCGAGAAAATTGCTGCGGAGAGGAAATGCACGGCGGCGCAACTCGCGCTAGCCTGGGTACTGGCGCAAGGAAACGACGTCGTTCCCATCCCGGGCACCCGGCGCCAAAAGTATCTCGATGAAAACGTGGAAGCCATCCGCGTTACGCTTACCCCTGCGGACCTTGCCCGTATCGATCAGGAGCTGCCACCGGGAAGCGCCGCCGGTGACCGATATCAGCCAATCGCAATGGATCGCCTGAACCGTTAAGCACGCCGCAAATCGCGAATCAATCCCACCAAGAACCCACCTAGAATCCAGCTTGTCATCAGCCATTTGTGGGGCTATTCTTTCTCTACCTTACCTAAGGAGGCAAGACGTCTATGAAGTGTTTGGGAATGCTCGTGCTGGCGGCACTGCTTCTGCCAGTCGCGGCAAGTGCGCAAGATTCGGCCACAACACCGAATCCAATTACTTCACTTATCAAACAGCAGGTCAAGCAACAGGGTCAACTGCAAGTCGCGTCAGCCGAGGCGATGCCCGCCGATAAGTACAGTTACAGATCCACCCCGGAAACCAGAACATTCGGACAACTGATTTTGCATGTCGCTCAATTTAACAACCTAATGTGCTCCCGGGTATCAGGGATGACCCCTCCAGACATCAAGAGCGTGAAGGACACCGACACTAAGGAAACGCTCGTGGCCACAGTCAAAGGTTCATTCGATTTCTGTACGACCGCATTAGACGGTCTGGACGACTCGACATTGGGGATGTCCGCCGGGAAAATGGGGCCGATGACAATGTCGCGCGGGAGCGCGCTCGTGCTCTTGGGTGAGGATTGGTTCGATCACTACAGCACGATGGCAATTTACCTGCGCGTGAACGGCATTCTGCCTCCGTCCGCGAAGCCGAAGTCCTAAGCGTCTCGCACCCGGTCACTTAGAGGCGCGGTCGTTAGAGCGTGGCTGGCACCGCGCCAGCGGCACGAGCTATTCGGCTTTCCGGCGAATTTACCGAGGGTAGATGCCTACTGCGAACGCGATCTAACTAGCGCCGCCGGCGGCCACACGAGCGGCGGCCGTGGCTCCCGCCTTCTTGCTGCGGCGACGGGGCTTAGTTGGGCGCTCGGGAGCTTCACCTACCAGCTCCATGGACATCAGGCTGGTGACAAACTTCTTAAGGCCAACGCTGTCGAAATCGATGGTCGTACGCTCTACGTCAGATTCCGCTACAATCCCGAATCCATACTGCTCGTGCTTGATGCACTGCCCTTCGAAGAGTACCTGCACAAGTGCCTCCTTATGTGCTACTACCGGCCGCGGAGCTATTCCTGCGAGGAAGCGGGTCCGTTTCGCCGAGTCGGAACAGACCCACATTTGCTGACTAGAGGCTGATAACGTTCTCCGCCTGCAAACCCTTGGGGCCCTTGCGGACCTCGAATTCGACGGCCTGTCCTTCATTAAGCGACTTGTATCCGTCCATCGTAATTGCTGAAAAATGAACGAAAACGTCCTCGCCGGACTGGCGCTGAATGAATCCGTAACCCTTGCTGGCGTTGAACCACTTCACTGTTCCTTGTTCTTTCACTGCTACTACCTCGCTTTAAGCTATTTGCGCTTCTCGTTCTGACCAGGGCACCTCCGTGGGCGGTGCACGGGGTCTCGACTACCTTTAGCCCTTAGAAACAAACGGGTTGCGTGTCTAAACCTTGCACCCTTGTTAAACGAGTCAAAGGGAATCACAAGAGCAACAAACGCGAACTTATTTTACCAAAAAGTGGCATTCATTGTCCAGATATCCGCAAGGCGTTAGCGATGACCATTTTGCCATGCACTAAGATCAATATATTCATATGTTTAATCTAAGGTTAACAAATTTGCACATTCTGGCACCCCTCAAGGTATATTCTCAAAGTGGGCCAGCAATTCCCGGCTGGTTGGCCTTTCGCCAGCAGACAAGCCGCGCCATACGGCACCACACCGGGGGTAGAAACGCCCGAGCCATGCCTCGCCAGTCCCTTATTGCATTCCTTAACGAGTATCCCCGGCATCGCAGCGAAATTGCTTTTGCTCAGCGTGCGGGCTACCGGATGGCGCGCTGGTCCTATAGGGATGTAGCGGGGGTCGCAGCTCAATGCGCCAGGGAGTTTGAAGCACGCGGAATCGCGACAGGAGACCGGGTTCTCCTCTGGGGGCACAACTCAGCAGAATGGGTTTCTGCATTTTTCGGCTGCATCCTTCGCGGCGTCGTGGCCGTTCCGATCGATCAGGGAGCCACGGCAGACTTCGCGAGCCGTGTCGCACAGCAAGTGGATGCCAAGCTAGTCGTCGCGGGACGGGAACACGCGATTTGCGGCGAAGACCGGCCCGCTTTCGCGCTCGATTCGCTTCGCGAAACCGTTGCCAGGCATTCGCCTGAACCATACGCTTCGCCGGCGCTCGATCGCAGTTCAATGGCGCAGATAATCTTTACATCGGGAACGACAGCCGATCCTAAAGGGGTCGTCATCTCGCACGGTAACATCCTTGCCAATCTGGAGCCTCTCGAAGCGGCCATGCAGCCTTACCTGAAATGGGATCGCCTATTCCACCCGCTACGCTTTCTAGATATTGTCCCGTTGAGCCATGTCTTCGGCCAGTTTTTGGGGATATGGGTGCCGCCGCTGCTGGGCGGGACCGTTTTGTTTCAGGACACTCTCAATCCAACCGAAATTATTTCCACAATCGCGCGTGAGCGGGTTTCGGTTTTGATTGCCGTGCCACGCGTTCTCGAGACGCTCCAGGGCAAGATCGAGCGCGACCTCGAAGCCGGCGGCCTCTTGGAATCCTTCCACCGCGACTTTGACGCCGCGGCGGATGACAGATTTCTCCGCCGCATGTGGCGCTTCCGCCAAATTCACCGCCGGTTTGGATGGAAATTCTGGGCCATAATCTCGGGCGGGGCTACGCTCGACGCCGCTACCGAGCGATTCTGGGGACGCATTGGCTTCGCCGCAATTCAGGGCTACGGACTGACGGAGACTACCTCACTGGTCAGCGTGAATCATCCATTTCGAATCGGGAAAGGCTCGATCGGCAAAGTGCTCGAGGGCCGTGAAGTGAAAGTCGATACAAACGGCGAGATCCTCGTCCGGGGAGGAAACATCGCTGCGGGCTACTGGCAGGGTCGAGAAGTTCACCCAATTTCGAGCAATGAAAACGGCGGCAAGGATGACGGTTGGTTTCACACCGGTGACTTGGGGACGCTCGACACCGATGGCAATCTTTATTTCAGGGGCCGCAGTAAGAACGTCATCGTTACGCCGGCAGGGATGAATGTATATCCGGAGGACCTGGAAACATTATTGCGGCGCGAACCGGAAATAAAGGACTGCGTTGTGGTTGGCCTTGAGCGCGGAGGAAATTCCGAGCCCTGCGCGGTGCTGCTCTTGCGCGACGAGAGAAAATTGAAGCAGCCGCGCCATGCCGCAGGGATTGTCACTCGCGTAAACGAGTCCCTGGCGGAATATCAGCGCATGCGTTCCTGGTTCTTGTGGCCGGAGGCGGATTTCCCGCGCACAGCGACCGGGAAACCGAGTCTTCCTGATATCCGTGCCGCTGTCGAAGCGCAATGGGGGACGGGAGATGGCGCCGAGGCCCCGCCAGCAGCGAACGGAAGCATTGCGGAACTCATCGCGCAGTTGCGGGGAGATCGCGCCGCTGCGGCAGCCGGGTCAAACACAAATCTCGAGAGCGACCTGCGTTTGAGTTCGCTCGACCGTGTCGAATTGTTAGGCGCCCTCGAGGACCGCTACCAAATCGACCTGAATGAAACGCGGTTCTCGGCAGCAAAGACGGTTGGTGAACTCGAAACTCTGGTGCGCACGTCGTCGCCCGATAACTCTGCATTTGTTTTCCCGCGATGGGCGCAGCGTTGGCCGATCACCTGGATTCGAACGTTTCTCTATTACCTGCTCACCTGGCCGGCGACGCACTTGCTGGCTCATCCCCGTGTTTTCGGTCGGGAGAATCTCCGCGGCGTAAAGGGTCCCGTGCTGCTGATTTCAAATCACGTGATCTATCTGGATGTGGGCTTCGTGCTGGCCGCGTTGCCGCCGCGGTTGCGGGGTCATCTCGCGGTCGCGATGGGCGGGGAACGCCTGGCAGGAATGCGAAATCCGCCGCCCGATCGGTTTTTCCTTCGCCGATGGCTGGAGCGCATGAATTACTTTCTGGTTGTCGCGCTGTTCAACGTGTTTCCCCTGCCGAAAAGTTCCGGCTTTCGGGAAAGTTTCCGTTTTGCCGGGGACCTTGTGGATCGTGGATGGAGCGTATTGGTTTTTCCCGAAGGCGATCTGACGCCGGATGGAAAGCTGCAACACTTCCGCGCAGGCATCGGCCTGCTCGTCAATAATTTGAAGCTTCCGGTCGTTCCGTTCCGCATTGAGGGCGCGTACGAGGTCCGCGAGGCCGGCACGCTTTTCAACCGCCCCGGCCGCATCCGTGTGCACATTGGCAAGCCGGTGGAAATTCCGTCGGATTCCGACCCCCAGCGGGTCGCGCTCGAACTCGAACGGGTCGTTGCTTCGTTCGGTAGAGAGTTGGGTGAGAAATCGGAGAAGTAACAGGTCTCAAAGGTTGGGCGGTAACTGGAAATGCGGCACTTCAGCGGCTAAAGCCGGAGTGAGCATGCAGATTAATGTCACGGCTTGAAGCCGTTACCCACAAACCTTCTGGTGCCTGCATTGGGTAGCACAGGCTTTAAGCCTGTGATCTTTGGGATCAAGCGCAAACTGCACACAGTCTGGAGGCTGTGCTACTTTGCGGCTTCTTCGGCGGCGCGAATCAGTTGCCAGCGGCGAGGGCGCTTCTTTGGGTCGAGGATTTTTTTTCGGAGGCGGATGGATTTCGGCGTAACCTCGACAAACTCGTCGTCCGCGATGAACTCGATGGCCTGCTCGAGGCTCAACTGGCGGTGCGGAATCAGGCGGATGGCTTCGTCGGCGCTGGACGCGCGCATATTGGTTTGCTTTTTTTCCTTTGTGACGTTGACGTCCATATCGGCGTCGCGTGCGTTTTCGCCGACAATCATTCCTTCATAAACTTCCTCGACGGGACCGACGAACAGTTCGCCGCGCTCCTGCAAGTTCCACAACGCGAAGGCGGTCGTGTGGCCCGCACGATCGGCCACCAAAGCCCCGGTCGGCCGCGAAGCCATTTCGCCGCCGTATTCCGTCCAGCCTTCAAACAGCGTATGAAGCAGAGCGGTGCCACGGGTGTCGGTGAGCAACTGTCCTCGCAAGCCGATCAGGCCGCGCGAGGGAACGGTGAACTCCATGCGCACCCAGCCAGACCCGTGATTCACCATTTTTCCGAGTTCTCCGCGGCGGCGCCCAAGCGACTCCATTACCACGCCTACGAACGATTCCGGGCAATCGACGACGAGGCGTTCGAGCGGCTCCAATTTCTTTCCGTTTTCCTCGCGCACCACAATTTCCGGCTTGCCGACCATCAACTCGTAGCCTTCGCGGCGCATCGTCTCAATCAGGATCGCGAGCTGCAATTCGCCGCGCGCGAGCACGCGAAACACGTCCGTGGTGTCGGAATCGGTGATGCGGAGGGAAACGTTGGTGAGCAATTCTTTTTGCAGACGCGCGCGCAGGTCGCGCGAGGTCACCCATTGCCCCTCGCGTCCGGCGAGCGGACTGTTATTTATGGTGAAATTCATGGCCAGAGTCGGCTCGTCCACGATCAGCGGTTCGAGCGGCGCCGGATTCTCGATGTCGGTGAGGCTCTCCCCGATCTGAATGCCCTCGACGCCGGCGACAGCGACCAAGTCGCCGCAGGGAACTTCCTCGGCTTCGTCGCGTTCGAGGCCGCGAAACGTATACAGCTTCGTGATGCGCGTGGGCTCGATCGCGCCCGAGCGTTTCGCGATGCCCACGTCGGAGCCCCGGCGCAGCGTGCCGTTGAAAACCCGGCCGATGGCGATGCGTCCGAGAAAATCGCTGTAGTCGAGGTTCATCACTTGGGCCTGCAAAACACCGTTCGGATCGCCTTTGGGTTCGGGAATGGCGGAAACAATGGTTTCAAACAACGGCTGGAGATTCGTCGAATCATCGTCCAGCTTGCGGTGCGCGACGCCCGTCTTCGCGTTCGTGTAAAGGACCGGGAAATCGAGCTGGTCCTCGGTGGCCTCAAGGTCGATGAACAGATCATAGATTTCGTCGAGTACGGCAGCCGTGCGCGCGTCGGAGCGGTCGATTTTGTTGAGCACGATGATGGGGAGCAGCTTCGCCTGTAGCGCTTTCTGTAGAACGTACCGCGTCTGGGGAAGCGGGCCTTCGCTCGCGTCCACCAGGAGGAGCACGCCGTCCACCATTTTCAGGGCGCGCTCGACTTCTCCGCCGAAGTCGCTGTGCCCGGGCGTGTCCACGATGTTGATTTTCGTGCCTTTATAGAACAGCGCCGTGTTTTTCGCCAGGATGGTGATGCCCCGTTCGCGCTCGAGATCGTTGGAATCCATCACGCGCGTCATGACGACCTGATTATCGCGGAAGACGCCGCTCTGATGAAGCATGGCGTCCACCAGTGTGGTCTTCCCGTGGTCCACGTGGGCGATGATAGCGATATTGCGAATCTGTGGCATGCGGTCCTAGCTTTCTCTTTCGATTGTCGATTCAGTGCACGGGTGCAGGCCCTGCTTTTACGTTGAACGCTTCTAGTGAAGCGTGGAGCCCGCCAGAAAGCGATGAAAACAAAAAAGGCTGCAAGTGCGACCTTGCAGCCCCCACGCTCAATTCCGAGAGGAATCACAAGTGCCTTCGACGCTGTCAAGGATACCACAGGGCTCGGCACCGCGTCACCGTTAGTGAGTTTTCAGCGTTACTGCGTGGGCATTTTCCACATTCGATCAAAATTTTGCATTCACCTGAAGCCTCCAGAATAACCCCACGGTTACCGAAAGATTAGAGCGTTGGAAACGCCGTAAAGTCCAAGCAGATTCTGTCGATATAGAAGAATGATTGTTTCCATCGAGGGTCAGAGGGCGGTGAAATGCGAAAGTTCCTGTATATCTGCATCTCTGCGGCACTATCGGTGCCATTCGTTACGTTGGCAGCCAATAACGACTTGGCGGTAGTGGTTAACAAGGTTAACTCAACGAGTAATTTAACAAAATCTGAATTACGGAAGCTGGTGTTGGGAGAGCAAGAATCATGGCCCGGCGGGATAAAGGTGACAGTCGCCCTTCGCAGTCCCGGCAACCCGGAGCGAGTCGCCGTTCTGCGTGCCGTTTGCCGAATGAGCGAAGACGAA
>Ga0302324_100030315_pt1 | contig 10225 bp, 8 predicted proteins | sample Palsa_T0_1_FD_201949 | JGI IMG/M metagenome (GOLD analysis project Ga0302324, IMG submission 201949) | Peat permafrost microbial communities from Stordalen Mire near Abisko, Sweden - Palsa_T0_1 | ecosystem: Environmental > Terrestrial > Soil > Palsa > Peat permafrost | place: Sweden: Abisko... | reverse complement strand
AGGTTCCTGCTGAGCGGCGGCGCACACGGTGGCGCTGAGTGCGGCTATGGCGGCGCGGCGTGTCATGCCCGGTCGTGTCATGCCTGGTCGTGTCATGCCTGGTCGTGTCATGCTTAAACCATCGTAGACCTTTTATCTCCTCGAAAGAACAGGCCGGGCGTAGTGGGGCATCGCGGGGCGCGATCCACGCATCCGGAGAACACGCTGGCCGCGTTCGAGCACGCGCGGCTTTGCGGGGCCGATTCGGTGGAACTCGACGTGGTGGTGACAACCGATGGCGTGCTGGCGGTAACGCACGACCCGGTGACCGGAGCTTTTGCGGATCTGACGCCGGATGTGCCGACGCTCGATCAGGTGCTGGCGACGGGCGCGGGAAACGACCTGATCTTCGATATTGAGGCTAAGGAGTGCGGGGTGCTGACGCCTGCACCGCACGATTACGCGCGGCTGATTCTGGATGCGATTGACCGGGCCGGAATGGCGGAACGAGTAGTGATTCGGTCGTTCGACCATTCGATTCTGCGGGCGGCTCACAGTCTGCGGCCGGAGATTCCGCGGGTGGCGCTGGTGGCGGAAAAGGCGCTCAACTGGGTGCGGATTTGCGAACGGGCTGAGGCGCAGTGCATTTCGCCATGGTACAAGCTGGTGTCGAAGGCGGCGGTGCGGCGGGCACACGAGGCGGGGCTGGCGGTGATGCCGTGGACGGTGAATAGACCGCGGAGTTGGGCTAGGATGGCGGAGTTGGGGGTGGACTGGATAATTACGGACGACCCGGCCGCTTTGGTGCGATATATCCGCGCCAGGGGACTGGAGCTTCACTAAGCCGGAACCGCCGGTCAGCTTCTCTTTTCTCCATATGACTGCGGTTCTGCGTGTTACATATGCAATATTGCGTATGTGGAAAAGGAGGCTATTGGCAAGCATTGTGGTGTGTGCTGAACCCGGCGGCTGGCAGCAGGCGAGCCGTTTTGCGGAGAAGGTGCTCGGCAATGCTGACCTGAAAAGTCTTGAAGACCTGCGCCTGCGGGTGCCGGTTCAACCCCTGCTCGTGTTCCTGACCGATACAGACCATCATCGTCTCCGCTCGCTTCCCGGGACTCTGCAGCTCGGTAAACTCGTCGGCGAGACGCGCCCCAATCGCACCCGGCAGCTGCGTGAACACTTCGGACTGACCCAAACGGAACTGGCTCGTGCTATTGGCGTCAGCCTGCGGACAGTGCAAAACCGTGAGCGGACCGGAACAGCTGGCAGTCCGCGTCAGCTCAGGGATCTCGATGAGTTGGCGACCGTTCTGAAGGAGTCGATCAAGGATTCGAATATTCCGGCCTCGCTACGATCCGAAAAACACGCCTTCGCGGAACAGCTTTCGATCGAACTTCTGAAAGAAGGGAAAGCTCGCGACGTCATCGGCGAATTTCGATGCCTTCAGGCCGGTGAATGAGTTTGACGCTTGGGCGTGCCGCGCGAAAACAGCTCACGGAGTCGATCGCGGGAGCTACTTCTCTCCATGGCGATTTCTTTCGATCCGTGGCATTCCGGTATTTTCACCCCGACGACGTAGTCAGCGGCGAGGGGACTCGATTGCACGGCGGCCGCTTTGTGCCACCGGGTGTGAGAGCTGTCTATGCGACTCTCGAAGAGTGGACGGACCGGGCACATCCTCCGCCCCTTCTGAATTCTGTCTCGCCGGAGACCGCGCCGCATGAAGTGGCGAGCCGCAAAAGCGCTTCGGGCAGTCGAAGCCAGATCAATTTCGGGGACTATCCTCGGATGACCTATGTCGTCTCCGTGGCGACGCGCCGGAATCTCGATCTTACCGTGGCGCTTCCAACGGAACTGGCAAACGTGGTTCGGATGTGTCTGCGAGGGTCGGGGTATTCTGTCTCGCAGGAATTGGCTGCGATTTGGATTTCGGCGGGTGTCGACAGTGTCATTTTTCCGTCTGCGACAGGCGGCTGCCGGACCATCGCGGTGTATCTCGAAAACGCGGGTGCTGGCAGCGTTGTCGTTCGCAATCGCGCCGAGGTTCTGGCGGCGCTCCGCCGCCCCCGTGTAGGAAAGCGCGGCCAGTAACTATTCGTGGGATCGCTCGGCGCCAGGTTCCCTGCGACTATCGCCGCCACCCATGCATATAGAATGGACATCCAGCAGGAGCCATTTCTCAAATGCAACCGATCAAACAGGTCCTCTTGTCGGTAGCCGCGGCGATAACCGTGATCGCACAAGGTCCCGGCCGAGGCATACTCGGCGCGACTCCACAGCAGACCGATGCATTAGCACGCATGAATTCTGACATCGCGTCCGAAGTGCAGAACCTCGCCGCGATGCGCTCCGCCATGACCGAAGCCGCCTTCGCTGTGCCGCGAGACGATCGGGCCATCCGCACGAAAGCCGCGGCCGTGCGCGAGGCGGAAATCGCGGTCGCAACAGCGCGCGCCCAGGCATTCGCAAAAATACAGTCGTCCGCGGATCGACTGTCCGCCAGCCAGACATCGGCGCTGGTCGCGGCGGGCGGCGGACGAGGAGGCGGCGGCCGGGCAGGCTCACCGCCCCGTGGCACGATACCCAATATTCGCGAGGCTCAGGTTACGGCCCTAACGAAGATGTCGACCGGCCTGATGCCCTTAACACGCGCACTCACCGCGGCGCGCTCGGCGATGGCCGCCGTGGCATTCACCGAACCGTTCCAACCAGACGCCCTCAGCGCTAAAGCCGCGGCGGTTGAAACCGCGGAACTCGCCGTGGCCATGGCGCGCGCGGACGCTCTGCAAAAAATCCAGGCCTCCGCCAACAAACTGGCTCCCGCACAGCTCGCGGCGTTTCTCGAAATGGGAGGATCGTTCGCCGGTGTTACCTTCACGCAACCGGACCCTTACAACTTCAACGACCATGAGGGATACATATCGTTGTTCGATGGCGTGAGCCTCAAGGGGTGGGACGGAAATCCTAAATTCTGGCGCGCGGAAGGCGGAGCGATTGTGGGCGAATCCACGCCGCAAAACCCCAGCGGCAACAGTTATATTGCCTATCGCGATCTGGTCGCCAAAGACTTCACGCTGAAGTTCGAGATCAAAGTGGAGGGCAGCGGCGGCAGCGGCCTGCAGTATCGAAGCAAAACCGGAATTCCATGGCTGTCGAACATCCCGGAAAACGTCACGGCCAACGTGGGACCGGTTAATCTGGCGTGGATGATGACCGGCCCGCAAGCAGACTTCTGGCCGTCGTCACGCGATTATACCGGGCAGTTCTATTCTGAAAATACACCCATGCGCATACAGGCATGGCGCGGCCAGGTGGTTGAGGGGGCCGGTCTCGCCAGAAAGCAGCTGATGGGCAACATCGGCGACCGTGAGGCTCTCGGCCGGCTGGTCAGGATGAACGACTGGAATGAATACATCGTGATTGCGCGCGGCGGAACTTTAATTCAGATCGTGAATGGCCAGTTAATGGCGGTAATGGTGGATGACGATCCCGAATCTTCGAATAATCAGCCGGGAATATTCGGTATTGAAATCGAGGCGACTACCAAGGTCTCCGTGCGTAATATCTGGGTTAAAAAGCTGAATTGATAAAGGGTGGCTCACAAATGAACAGGAATTTATGGATTACCGCGGTGGCCGGGCCGTGTTTGCTGGTCAACGCACTCCTCGCCCAGGCGCCACCGGCCGGTGGCGGACGGGGCCGGGGCGGCCGGGCCGGTGGCTTCACGCAGTTCACTCGTCCGCTGGCTTCGCAGGATGTGCTGGCGCGCGGCAAGGCGCTCTTCGACGCGAATTGCGCATCGTGCCACGCAGCGGATTTTCGCGGCACCGATAAAGGTGTGAACATTCTGCGCTCCGGCCCCGCTCTCGATGACAAGCACGGTGAACTGATCGCTCAGGTATTGGCGAAACACACACCTCCGGTCAATATGGTCGAGGCGGACACGGTGGCAACCGCCGAATACATCCACAGCATTCTGGCGACAACCGGAGGCCAGGGCAGCCCTCCCGGACGCAACCCAACCGGGCTTCAGTTGAACGTGCTTGTCGGCGACGCCAAGGCCGGCGAGGCTTACTTCGCGGCACACTGCGCGAGTTGCCATTCGGTCACGGGCGACCTGAAGGGTCTGGCTTCGCAGTATGACGACGATCCGAGAGGTCTCCAGGGCGCATGGGTATCCGGAACTAAGGCAGGCGTGTTCCGGGGAGGCCGCGGCGGAGGATTAGGCGCAGGCCAGCCGGCAACAGTGACGCTCGCGAGTGGCGAAAAAGTTCAGGGAACACTGGTGAAAAAGACCGATTTCCTGGTCGTGCTGACGCTGCCCGATGGAACGCGAAAGTCATGGGCTCGTGAAAATGAAATCCCCAAAGTCGAAATAACCGATCCGCAGGCCGCGCACAAAAAGATGGCCATTGAACTGGACGATCCCGAGAACAAGAACATGCACGACGTGACCGCCTATCTGGCGACGCTGAAATAAAGGGAAGCGAGAACTGAACGTGAAGAAATTACTTTTTGGCACATCTCTGATTGTTGGTACATCCCTGATTGCAGTTCCTTTTCTGCTTGCCCAGAGCGGCGGCCTCGAACCGACCGACATTCTGAAGCCTCTGAAAGACCAGTGGACCAGCTATTCGGGCGACATGAGCGGAAAGCGTTACAGCCTGCTGAAGCAGGTAGATACCAACACCGTGAAACACCTGAGCCTCGAATGGATGCAGACGGGCATCCAGTCGGGATGCGGACCCACCGGCGTCAGTACGACCCCTGCCGGTGCAGGCGGCGGTGGAGGCCGCGGCGCGCTGGCAGGTCCCGCGGCGCCGATTATTGTCGACGGCCTGGGCACTGGCGATGCCAATAACTGCGGTCCCGCCCGTTTTGGCGGCGGGGTTCTGTTCGTAAACGGCATCATTTACGCCTCCGCCCCGGATAATGTCTATGCTGTCGACGCGCGGGACGGCACGGTGCTGTGGCACTTTTACTGGAAGACACGCGGCGGCACCAGCCTTGCTACCCGCGGCCTGGCCATGTGGCACAACTACATCTACTTTGAGTTGCATGACGACTGGGCTGTGTGTCTCGATGCGAGGAACGGACACCTGGTCTGGAAGAAGGAGATTGCCAGCTTCGACCAGCAATACTTTTCTTCCAACGCCCCGATGGTGCTCGGTAATCACGTGATCATCGGAACGGGCAACGATATGGACTCTCCGGCCTTTCTCAAATCTATGGATCCCGAGACGGGCGAACTGCAATGGACGGTCTACTCGACGCCGCAAAACGTGGGTGAAGCAGGTCTCGACACCTGGACCAGCCTCGATGCTGCTCGTCATGGCGCCGGCAGCACTTGGATTCCGGGCTCTTACGATCCGGAGACACACCTATACCTGTACGGCACCGGCAATCCCACGCCTGCTTACACCGGGGGCCGTGGTGACGGCGACAATCTCTACACGTGCAGCCTGATCGCGCTGAATGTGGATACAGGCAAGATGGCATGGTATTACCAGACTTCGCCGCACGACACGCACGACTGGGATTCCACGGAGACTCCCGCTCTGGTCGACATGCCTTTCAACGGGCGTATGCGCAAGCTGGTGATCACGGCCACCCGCAACGGGTACTTCTATGTGCTGGATCGAGTCACCGGCGAGCATCTGCTGACGGCGAAGTTTGGCCTTGTCAACAACTGGGCATCGGGGATCGATCCCAACGCCAAACTGAATCTTGACGCGAAGGGTCAGCCGAAACGCAATCCGAGTAAGGACGCGACGATCGCGGGATCGCTCGTGAATAACGACGTGACTAACTATCCGCCACCTACCTTTTCGCCGGATACCGGCCTGTTCTATGTCCACGAACAGAACACGCTGCGCGTGTACTATCTGATGGACCCCGATCCACGAGGGTCAATGGGGCTGGGCGGTACGGGCGGCGCCGGGGCTGGTCTCAACTGGGGCACGTTCATTGACGCCATCGACTATAAGACTGGCAAGGTGGTGTGGCGCCATGAACTGCAGGGCGGCAGCGTGGGCCTGCTGACGACCGCGGGCGGCGTGTTGTTTTTCGGCAATGGACAGGATTTCGAGGCGCTGGACGCGAAGACAGGCAAGCCGCTCTGGCATTCCGGAATTGGCGCCTTGTCCAGTCCCCCCGAGACCTTCCTCCTGGACGGCAAGCAGCATGTTCTGGCCACAGGTGGCGGAGCGCTGTACATGTTCGTCCTGAATTAAGGTGCGACAGGCGGTTCCGCCTGTCGACGCTTCCCCGCGCAGAACCTCAGTTCTGCTATAAAATGCGCGTAACCCATGAAATTCGGTGTCAATACATTTATCTGGTCGGCGGACTTCAACGAATCGAACCTGGACCTTCTGCCTGAAATCAAAGCAGCCGGGTTCGACGGGATCGAAATGCCGATCTTCCGCCCCGCCGAATTTCCGGCGCAAGGCATACGGAAGGGCCTCGAAGCCCACGATCTCGAATGCTCCGTTTGCTCGGTGATGCTGGATGGGTTCAACCTCATCGCCGAAGACGCAGCCGTTCGCCGGAAGACGCAGACATTTCTGCGCGATCTGGTCAAATCTGCCGCCGAGGTCGGCGCTCGCATAGCCGCCGGGCCTTTCTATAGCCCCGTAGGCTATTTGCCGGGACGGCGTCGCACGTCCGACGAATGGAATTGGGCCGTCGAGGGCTATCAGGCTGTCGCCGACACTCTCACCGCTTACGATGTGACGCTGGCCATCGAACCCCTCAATCGTTTCGAGACTTACTTCCTGAACACCGCGCGCGATGCAGCCGCGCTATGCGACGAGGTGAACCATCCCAACGTCGGGATTCTCTTCGATACCTTTCACGCCAATATCGAAGAGAAAGACATTGCCGCGGGTTATCGGACGGTGGGCCGCCATCTGAAGCACGTCCACACATGCGAGAACGATCGGGGCATTCCCGGCAGCGGCCACGTCGAATGGGACGCAGTCTTTCAGGCGCTGCGCGATCTGCACTACGATGGCTGGCTGACCATCGAAAGCTTCGGATTCGCTCTCGGCGAGATCTCTTCGGCGGCGGCGATCTGGCGCGATATCGAGCGCACGCCGGAATCGATCGCCTTCGAAGGCGTCAAATTTCTGAAGCGCAGCGTACTCCTACGGTAGAGCCATCGCGACCAGTTCGGCCGGCGATCCCGCCGCACCAACTGCCACCACGATGAACTGCCGTCCATCCGCCATATAGGTCATCGGGATGCCGGTCATCATAGCGGGCAAAGTCAGTTCGGAAATCACCTTGCCTGTCTTTTTGTCGTAGGCGCGGAAGGTGTTGCCGCCTGCGCCCGCGGGACTGGCCCACAGGTTATTGCCATCGCCTCCGAACAGCAGCGTCTTCGTAACCATCAGCAACGACCGCGAAGGCCTTCCGGCGTTGCTCAGGTCGATACCTTTCATAGCGGGATGGTTTTTGATGTAATCCGGCGCTTCGCCGTTGCCCACCATCCAGAGGTGATCGCCCGAGTTCAGGTCGATGGCCGTGATGCGGCCCCACGGCGGTTTGACCAGGGGCAGGCCTTCCGGTCCGACGTTCGTCCTCGCGGCTGGCCGCATGGCCGCAGCCTCGCTGTCGTCCTGATTGCCGGTGAACCCTCCTCTGCCCGGCGCGGCGCCGCCGCCTCTGCCTCCGCCCCCTCCGCCTCCACGCCCGCCGACATAACCCATGTCGGAGCGTTTGGGATCTGCCTTAGAGACGGAAAGGAATTCACTCTGGGTGACCGAGGCGACATAGAGGACGCCGGTTTCGGCATCCACCGCGCCGCCCGGCCAGTTAGCGCCGCCGACGTGCGCGGGCAGCAGGAAGAGCGCGGCCTTGCCATCGGTATCGGCCACGATAGGCGGTGTATAGAGCGGACCCATCTTGTATTGCGAGGCGATCTTCATCGCCGCTTCGCGCAGGGCTGGCGTGAAATCGATGAGATCGTCAACCGTGGAACCCTGCCGGTCGAAAGCCTTCGGTTTGGTGGGAAATGGCTGCGTTGCCGAGGTCTTTTCGCCGGGCACATCGGACTGCGGAACCGGCCGTTCTTCAATGGGCCAGACGGGTTCGCCGGTCACACGGTCGAAGACGAAGACGAATGCCTGTTTCATGACCTGCGCCACCGCCTTGATCTTCTTGCCGTTGGCCTGGATGTCCACCAAGATAGGCGGGGCGGCCACATCCCAATCCCAGATGTCGTGATGCACCAGCTGGTAATGCCAGATGCGTTTGCCGGTGCGGGCATCGAGGCAGACCAGACTGTCGGAAAACAGATTGCTGCCAGGGCGGTTGCCGCCGTAGAAATCGCCGGTAGGCATTTCGACGGGAATGTACACGTAGCCAAGTTCTTCGTCCGCGCTGAGGGGTGCCCAGGCGCCGGTGTTGCCGGTGTATTTCCAGGAATCGTTGTCCCAGGTTTCGTTGCCGAACTCGCCGGGTCGGGGGATAGTATGGAAGGTCCAGAGCTGCTTGCCGCTGTGGATATCGAAGCCTCGGATATAGCCCGGCACGTTTTCTTTGGAAGCCGGCGCGGTGCCCGCGAGCAGGGCGGCTCCCACGATCACGGTGTCGCGAACCACGATGGCCGGAGAGCTGGCGCCGATGGACCCGGGTTTCACCTGCGGGCGGTCGAGGCCCAGGGTGAGGTCGATCTTGCCGTTGGTTCCGAAGCCCGGAATGGCGAGGCCAGTCTTGGCGTTGAGTTCCACCAGCTGGTAGCCGGGCGAGATCAGAAGGATGCGGTCGTCGCCCTTACCGTCGGACCAGTAGGCGAGGCCGCGATTGACCACGCGGGCTACATTGTTGCCGCGCGCGCCTTCATCGAGCCGGTACATCCAGAGCGTTTCGCCGGTAGCGGCATCGACCGCGACAACGTCACGGCGCGTGCCGGCAGTGAGGTAGAGAACCCCGCCGGCCATCAGCGGCGTCACTTCCCAGTTGAAATCGGGCCTTTTCCCGAAATTCTGCGCTTTCCATTCCCAGGCGATTTTCAGATCTTTGACATTGGTTGCGTTGATCTGATCGAGCGCCGAATACTTCGTGCTGCCCGCGTCTCCGCCGTAGAAACGCCATTCGCCGTTGGCGGCGCCATGCTGCGCCCATATTTGCGATGCCCCCGACAGCGACAGCAGCACGGAATACAAAATCAACCCAGGTCCTTTGCGGTAGAGTCTGACCATTGCACCAGTGAACTTATATCAATGGCCAAACGCTGTCAAGCCGCCGGCTTCCAGCCGAGCCCTGGCGCGCTGGCAGGCGATGGAAAATTGAGGAGATATCTCCGATTACCGCCCTACGTCCGCACCCCAATCTCCCGTAAACAATGATGGATCCAAAGTTTCGTCAGCTTCTCCTGCGCGCCATTCTGCGACAACCGCGTCCGCAGACTTCCGAAATCCACGTGATCCAGAGGCTGGTCCTGATTGAAGCACGAGAACACCACCGTCTCCTCGCCCGTCTCCGGATTCTTATGCACCTGCAGGCACTGCGCGCAAATCTCCTTCATCATGCACTGCATCGGCGAGTTGATACTCCCGATCGCCTGATGATCCGGCTTCAGATACGGCCGCAATACCGTGTGCCGCGCCTGCTGCACGGCCTTCATCATCCCGTCCGACCCGATTACGATCAACCGGTCTACCGAACTCAGCGGAATCCCCTGCTCGCCCAGATCGCCGCGCGCATAGGCAGCCATTGCTTCCACGATATTGCCCACGAAAGCGCTGTCCATGACGCGTCCGGCCGTGAAGCCGGGCGCTTCATCGCACACCCAGACCACCAAATCGGCGGCTTTCTCAATCTCCTCCACCTTGTACCTGTCGATGATCTTCTTGTAGCCCGCAAAATAAACCACCCGCGAACCTTCCTCGCGCAGTTTCTGCCCGATCGAGAAGAGCACGGCATTCCCCAGCCCGCCGCCTACCAGCAGGACGGTTTCCTTTGACGGCGTCTCGCTCGGCGTTCCCGTCGGTCCCATCAGGATCACCGGTTCACCCTTTTTCAGCAGCGCGCAGAGATCGGAAGATCCGCCCATCTCCAGGACGATCGTCGACAGCAAACCTTTTTCGCGATCCACCGAGGCGCCGGTCAACGCGAGGCCTTCCATCCCCAACACTGTGTCCACAGTGCGCGCCGCCAGCGTCTCGTAATTCTGCAGGCGGTAAAACTGCCCCGGCAGGAACGCGCGCGCAGCGATGGGCGCTCGCACCACTACCTCTAC
>Ga0302324_100030313_pt1 | contig 10225 bp, 12 predicted proteins | sample Palsa_T0_1_FD_201949 | JGI IMG/M metagenome (GOLD analysis project Ga0302324, IMG submission 201949) | Peat permafrost microbial communities from Stordalen Mire near Abisko, Sweden - Palsa_T0_1 | ecosystem: Environmental > Terrestrial > Soil > Palsa > Peat permafrost | place: Sweden: Abisko... | reverse complement strand
GATCCTCAGCGGTCGTAGTGGGTTGGCGGGAACGGGTCTCGCTCTCCCTCGATCTGCAGCTCGTCCTTGCTGAGCTCGCGGCGGATCTCGGCCCGCTCCTCCTGGTACTCCTCGGTCTCGGTGACATCCCACTCCGGCGCCGCGTCAGTGGCCGGCGGCACCTCGTCCGGATCGTAGTCGTCGATCCCGGCCGCTACCCGCTCCTCCTCGGTCAGGCGGGCAAGCCGGTCGTCATCGATGTGCTCCGCCATGCCGCCGTGCTCACGGCGGTCGCGGTGGAACTGCTCGGCTGGCTGATCTGAGTCCTGCTGTGTCATCACGCCTCCAGCGGGTTTACGGCAAGGGCCGGGTCGCGGGCGCCGTAGACGGCACGCTACGCCCCCAGATCAGTCCCGGCTGGCGTGCCCGGCGCAATGAGGCCGATTCGTAGGCGTAGATCAACCTCACCACGTGGGCAGGTCGATGCCGCGGCGGTACGCGTCGGCAGCCACGATCCGGGTCGCCAGCTGCGACAGCAGCTGGCGGTCGGTGTCTGGCAGTCCGGCAGCAAGCGTCGCGATCCGCTCGCTGAACCTTGCGGCGCATTGTTCGGCGAGCTGCCGGCCGGTGTCGGTGATCGATACCTGGAACGCGCGGCGGTCGATCGTGCTGACGGCGCGGGTGACCAAGCCGCGGCGCTGCGCGCGGTCGACCAGGCCGCTGATCGAGGACTTGTCCAGGCCGAGGAGACGGCCGAGTTCGTTCATCGTCGGCTCCCGGTCCCGCAGCACCCCAAGCAACCGCATTTGGATGATCGAGAGGTCGTCCTGCCTGGCGATCTCGGCTAGTGCGTTGTGCACCAGAAATGACAGCTGGGCGAGGGCGTCCACCAGTCCAAGATCTTTGCCTGCGTATGACGACGCCACCGGGGGTGGCGTGTCATTGAGCGAGGTCACACTGTGATTCTACTGGAAAAGGTACGTGACACAAACTAAACTGATACGTGATACGAACCAATTCTGGGGAGAACTCACATGGACATCCACGCCGCGGTGGTCCGATCGTTCGACCACCCGCCCCGCTACGAGCCGTTCGACCTGCCGGGCCCGGGCGACGGCGATCACGCGCTCGTTGACGTCCTCGCGGCGGGTCTGCACCCGCGGGTGCGCAGCGGCGCGTCGGGCAGCCACTACACCAGTACCGGGAAGCTGCCGATGGTTCCTGGCATCGACGGGGTCGGCCGGCGCGAAGACGGCCACATGGTGTATTTCGTCGCTGATGACGAGCTCGTGGGCCCCATGGCCACCCGGACCGTCATCGACACCCGCCGCAGCGTCGTGCTGCCCGATGGCGCGGACGTGATGAAGATCGCCGCGGCGATGAACCCGGCCATGTCGGCGTGGGTGGCGCTGCGCCGCCGCGTCCCGATCGCGGCCGGGCAGTCAGTCCTGGTCCTCGGCGCCACCGGCAACGCCGGCCAGATGGCCATCCAGGTCGCCAGGCGTCTCGGCGCTGGCCGGGTCATCGGTGCCGGCCGCGACCAGGCCCGCCTGGCTACCCTGCCGGGGATCGGCGCCGACGCGACCGTCGCGCTTACCGACGATGCCGACGCCACTACTGCGGCCCTGGCCGACGCAGCCAGCGAGGTCGACCTGGTCATCGACTACCTATGGGGTAAGCCCGCCAGTGCGGCGATCATGGCGCTGATACGGGCCCGTACCGACCGCAGCCGCGCCCTGAACTGGATCCAGATCGGCTCCATGGCCGGGCCGACCATCGAGCTGCCGTCGGTGGCGCTGCGCTCGGCGAACTTCAGGCTGCAGGGTAACGGCCAGGGCGCGGTGTCGACCAGGGTCTACCTGGCCGAGCTGCCGTCGCTCATCGAGGAGATCGACAACGGCGGCATCGCGGTCAGCGCCCGCCCGGTGCCCCTCGCCGACGTCGAAACCGTGTGGACCGAGCCCGAGCTCCCGGGCGTGCGCACCGTCCTGGTGCCCGATCCCGGCCCGATCCGTCATTAGCCGTGACCTGTACTTTGACTGCCAGTTCGGGCGCCCATGGTCCTGATGCCTTCTGGGATCACTGGGTCGCCGTCGCACCAACAGGCCGGCCCAAATGTGCAATCGTCCGCGTCAACCCCAGCAGGGCGGTGGAGACTCCACCGCGACTATCAGCTTGGCCTCATTTGAGCGCCCTGACCTGCCATCAGGCCTACTGCGTCGGGGTCTCCAGAGGTAGCGGGCCTTGACTTTGCATCACAAAGAGACGTAGCTTTGAGATGCAAAGCTTGACTCTGGCCACCGAGCAGACCGGGAGGCTGACGTGCTAGAGGACCAACACATGAGCGTGCAGGAAGCAGCAGAGGTCGTGCAGGATGCCCGCGCCCGTGCCAGCAGGGAGCTGGTCATCAGCACGCCCCTGGTGTACCTGGCGTGGGGCCTGGTCTGGCTCCTGGGCTACGGGGCGATGTGGCTGTCGGTGCGCGGCCAGCACCCCTACACCGGGCCCTCGGGACCCGCGGTCGCGGCGGTGCTCGTGCTGGCCGCCCTCGCCATCACTGCCGTGCTGGTCATCGCCAGCAAGGCAGCCGCCGGCATCGGCGGGCGGTCCGCGCGGAACCGCCGCATTCTGGTGCTGACCTGGGCCACCGGGTACCTGGCCCTGCTCATCGCCGCGCCCGCAATCAGCAGCTCCGTCAGCACCCGGACGCTCGCGTTCCTGAGTTTCGCCGGTCCCGTGCTGCTCGCCGGGCTGGTCTATATCCTTGCCTCCGCCCTCGGACGGTACCGGTCGGCTTTCGTCCTCGGAGCCTGGCTGGTGATCGTCGGCGCCAGCTGCGCATGGCAGGCACCCGCGGCCATCCTGGGGATCTGCGCGCTGGCCGGCGGCGGGGCGTTCCTGCTCATGGCGGCCATCGAGTCACGGCTCCGCGCGCATGACCGCTGACGACGAGCTTGATCCTGTCATTCATGCGCCCGCCCGGCTGCGTGTCGTGGTCACACTCGCCACCCTCCGGGACGCGGACAACCTGTCCTTCACCAGACTGCAAGAACTGCTCGGACTGACCCCCGGCAACCTCATCACCCACCTCCGCAAGCTCGAGGACGCCGGCTACGTGACGACCGTCAAGTCCGGCAGGGGCGTCAACGCCCGGACCTCCGTCAGCCTCAGCCAGCAGGGCCGCAAAGCCCTGGACGCCTATACAGCAGTCCTGCGGCAGCTGCTGGACTCAGCCAGCGCCAACGGAACCACCCCGCACTAACGGGACGGCAGACTCGGACTGAGCCAGTCCGGTCTGCCGCGTGAAGGCCCGGGACTGCCTCTCGCGATCGACTAGGGGCCTATGCTACTAGTAGTGCTACCATGTCTTGGTGGTCGCATTCAACGTACGCAATGTTCCCGGCCCCGTCGCCGCTGCCCTGCGCGAGCGGGCACGCAAGCACGGGCGCTCGCTTCAGCAGGAACTTCTGGCCATTCTCGAGTCCGCCGCGGAAGAGCCGGCATCGAGCCCGGCGCCCCTGCCGCCACTCCATCTGACGACGGTCAACAGCGGCGGATCTTCGGCATGGTCCCGCGAGGACATCTACGGCGACAATGGCCGCTAGCGTGACGGCACCTCCGAGCCGGGCGATGCTTGACACCAACGTCTTGCTGTCCGCGACCGACGAGGGCAGAGCCGAGCACCGCCAGGCGATGCTCGTCTTTAGCAACTGGGCGGGCCGCGGCACGACCCTGTATGCCAGCGGGCAGATCATGCGCGAGTACCTGGCGGTCGCAACCCGGCCCGCGGACAACAACGGGCTCGGCTTGAAGCAGCCCAGCGCTCAGGCGAACGTCCGCGCCTTCCGCGCGCGGACGAGCTTGCTCGCCGAGGACAGCAGGGTCGCTGACCGCCTGCTCGGCCTCCTAGACGAAATCCCCTGCGGCGGCAGGCAGGTACACGACGCCAACGTGGTAGCGACCATGCTGGTGCACGGCATCGGCGCGCTGATCACGATCAACCTCGCGGACTTCACCAGATTCGAGCACCACATCGGTCTGATTCCGCTGGCCGGCATCAAATGACCACCTCAGCAATCCAGCCCGGCCCGCACGGAGCAATCGGCGCGCCGGCCGGGTCCGGTCCAGTGTTCAGTTTCTGGACGCTTCTGTGCGCCGCCGGCCGAGCCCGTTCATCAGCCGCTGACCACCAAGCGGTAATCCGTACGAACAGGACCCGGTCCTGGCTGCGCAGGCCGTCGATGAGCTCATCATCTGGCTCCCGACGACGAAGCCTGGCGACTGGCCCGCGAGAGCGTGACCGCGTCGCCAAACGACCGGTCGAGCGTCTTGCCGGACTGTGCCATCGGTTCGCCGCCGCGTTCGGGCGCTTCGGTCAGTCGGCCGGCTGCCAGAGGCGGAACGTCGCGCCCTGGTCGTCGACGCACTCGGTGAGCAGCCCGTACGGCTTGCGCTCGGGCTCGTCCGCCCGGCCGCCGGCCGCCCGGACCCGCTCGACCGCAGCGACGATGTCGTCGACGCGGTAGGACAGCTGCACTTCGGGCTCCGCGCCCTCCGACGACAAGATGCCCAGCGGCGGCCTGGTCTCGCCAGTGCGCCATGTGCCGGGGTGACCAGGGGAGAACGGCACCTGCAGCACGGCCTGGTAAAACTCCCTGGCCCGGCGCGCGTCCCCTGCCACCATCGTCACGCTCGCCACGTCGCCCTGGCGCAGCCGGGTGGCCCGCGCCGGCGGCCTGAGCAGCATCCAGCGGTGCCCGAACGGGTCGACGATCACTGAGCCGCGGCCGTAGGGCTGATCGACTGGCTCCCGTTCCACCGAGGCGCCGCCGCGCCGGGCCCGCTCGGTACTCGCGTCGACGTCGTCAACCTCCAGGTGGAGAGTGTGGCTGAACGTCACGGGGGAGTCGGGCGCGCGCACGGGCACGTCGGGCCAGAGGTCGGAAGCCTCGGAGAGCATCAGCACCGCGTCGCCGATGCCGACCTCGGCATGGCCGATCGTGCCGTCCGCGTTGACGTAGAGGTCGCCGCGGCGCTGCGCGCCGAACACCTCGGCATACCACTCCATGGCGCGCCGGGCATCGGACACGACGATGTAGGGGGTCAGCGTCGGCGGCCACGCGGGCTCGCGCTCGACATGGATCGTGACGGTCTGCGGGGACATGGTTCCTCCTGGGAGTGCGAAGACCTCCCGGGTCAGCCGCACCCGCAGCCGCCCGGCGAACTCGGGGTCCGGATCGGCAGGCGTGATGGGCTCGCGCAGAGCCTCGAACGGATCCGTCATCGCGAGCCCTCCTCTCCCTCGTAAATCCGGCGGAACGCGGCGCGGGCCCGCACCAGCAGCGCCTCGGTAGCGTGCACGCTGCGGTCCAGGTGCCGGGCCACCTCGGGTACCGGCAGCCCGTCGAGGTAGCGCAGCGTGAGCGCGGCCCGGTGATGTGCGCCGAGCTGATCAAGCACCCGCGGGCGCGGATCCGCTCGACGACCGTCTCCCACGGGTCGTCGGCGCGCTCCGGCCCGCATTCCAGCAGGCGCAGCCCGCGCTGCTCCCGCTTGACCCGCCGCCAGTGGTCGACAAGCTTGTGCCGGGCAACCCCGATCAGCCAAGGGATCGACGGATCGGGCGTACCCGGCTTGCGGACCGCGTGCACGGCGGCCAGGAACGACTCGGCCGTAAGGTCCTCGGCCAGGCCAGTGTCGCCGCAGCGGGCCAGCAGGTAGCCGTAGACGTGCGGCAGCGCCTCGTCGTACAGCTTCAGCAGGCCCAACGCCCGGTCGGGCCGCACCTGCGGATGCGTCACACCCTCATCGTCGCCTGGGCGGCCGACATTCCGACGGGCCAGCGCCGAACTTTTCCCAGACCGGCGAGAGTACCGTTATCGGGTGCCCGACGACTGTTACGGCCCGGACGTGCTGTCCCGCAAGCCGAACCGGCATGCCATGCCCGAGGTGGTACCCGAGCCAGGGCGGCTCGGAACGCCCCGCGGTACCCGCGGTCGCCCGGTCTGCGTCGCGCTGGCCACGCCATCTCAGCGTCGCTCAAGCTCGGCGACCGCCGGACGGCGCCAAGACCGCTGAGGCGCTCAACCGCCACACCCAGCACCCAGCACCCAGCACGGCATCACGACGATGCCCGTCGTCGCGTCCACCTGACATCTGGAGACCGAGACGTACCAGCACCAAACCTGACCTGCCCCGCCGTGGGCGGGGCCGATCGGGCAGCAGCTCCCGGAGGAGCCGCAGGACGCCCGCATGGTCGCCGCAATAGCCTGTCCGCGAGGCGACGTTCTGGCCACAATGGGAGCGCGAGTGTTCGCTCATAAGATCGTGGACTTCACTGGCCCCGATGACGTTCGGTGGGCCGAAGTTGACGAGCCTGCCGCTGACGGTGGCGTGCTCATCGATGTAGCCGCCGCTGGTGTGTCGTTCGCGGACCTGCTGCAGACCAGAGGCGCTTACCAGATGAAAGTGCCCCTTCAGTACACGCCCGGCATGGACGCCGCTGGGGTGGTCCGGTCCGCCCCGCCCGGCACTGGGCTGGTCGCGGGCCAGCGCGTTGCGGTGCTGCTGAACTACGGCTGCTGGCAGGAGGTGGTGTCCGCCCCAGCTGCAAGGGTGCTGCCGCTGCCGGACGGCATGAGCTTCGAGGCGGGCGCCGGCGCCCCCCTGAACTACCTGACCGCGCTGTTCGCGCTGGCCCGGCGGGCGCAGGCACAGCCGGGGGACACACTGCTCGTCCACGGCGCGGCCGGAGGCGTCGGGACCGCCGCAATCCAGCTCGGGCAGGCGCTAGGGCTGCGCACGGTCGCGGTCGTCAGCGACGATGCTAAGAAGGAGTTCGCCCTGCGGTGCGGCGCGCACCACGCCGTCCTGAGCGACGGCTGGCTCGCTGCGGTGCGCGACCTGACCGGGGAACGGGCGGTCGACATCGTCCTCGACCCGGTCGGCGGGGACCGGATGACCGACAGCCTCCGCTCGCTGGCACCAGAAGGCCGACTCGTTGTCGTGGGATTTACCGGAGGCGAGATCCCCACCGTCAAGGTGAACCGGCTCCTGCTGGGGAACACCAGCGTGCTGGGTGCCGCCTCCCGGGAGTTTTTCGAGCAGCAGCCGCCCACGGTGGCCGGCCTGTGGGCCCAGCTGGTCAGGCTGCGACAAGCCGGGACGCTCCCTGATCCTCCCGTCCAGCCGTACCCGTTCGCTGACGCACGCAGCGCTCTGCGCGCAATCGCCGACCGCAAAGCCCAGGGCAAGATCGTACTGAGCAGGCAGGCCTAGCTCCACCGCGCTCCATGCCGCGACCGGCGCACGCCAGTCCTCCTGATGCAACAGAACGACTCGACCCGCGACAGCCCTGCAGCCTCCCGGCAGATGCGCGCGCGTCCCCCTCACCGCCGTTGGAGTCGTTCGCTCGCCCCGCCGCAGCGCCCTGCCTACGCCAGGGCTGGCCGACACGTCGCAGAGGACATCCGATCAGGGCAGCGGCGACCAGCGCGCCGCACACCACCCGAAGAATGCGTCGATTTCCTCGTAATGATCGGGGGGCCTCGACCTTGGCCACGGCACGGTCTGTGGCCAGCCAACCTTGGCTGTCGAGCTCGGCGGTGGCGGCATGGATCGCGCGCAGCGTCGCGCTGACTGCCGCAGGACTGTCTGCCGCGATGCGGGCGGCCAGCCTGACCGCGTCGCTCACGGCGGACGAGTCCGCACTTCCCCTTCGGTGTTGCGGGCTCCGCGGCTCTCTCATGTCGGTGCCAGCGCTGAAGACCTGGCTCATGCCGGTTTCCAGGATTAAGAATCACCATGCAGGACTTGCCATGATGGTATTATTTGCCTGCTCAGCGACCTGCCGTGTGCGCTGTCATAGTTCAGCATTTATTTGGACGTGATCATATTTGGGTCTAGTGGTCGCCTCATTGTTCACGGTCGTAACCGGACAAGTCAACCCATCGTGAAGGACCATGGCTGCATGTTTCGTCCGCGATAATCCGGATGTCACCCGGCAATAGGGATGCATATTTACAGACTCAGCCGGGTCGATAGTTGGAAGCATTCTGGATCCAGAACGGATGTTGGTCATTAACCACGGGGATGTTCTTCCCCTCCGCAAGATACCCGGCTAGCGTGAGGGCCTCCGACAGTCCGTTGAGCTGACATCTGAGCTCGATCTGCCTGCCGGTGCTCCCGCGGACGTCAAATAGGAATTGGTCGAGCGCGGCATGAAAAGCCTCGAGATAGAATGGCGAGCGATATCCAACGCTTCCGCTCAACAGGAATCGGGGGGCGACGATTCGCCCCTCAGCCTGGGCTGCCAGTTCCCGATAGACGCGCGCTGCGGCTCCCGCAAGGTCGTCGACGGCTTGACGGACGACCTTCTGCGCCTCATCGTCACCAAGCTCTGCTTGACGCGTTACCTCGGGAGCGAACGATGCGATTGTCGGCTTCGTGTCGGTGCCAAGGCTCGCCAGCCTCCGAGCGATTTCTCGGACGACAACACGAGTGTCACGCTTAGCGTCGTTGTCCTTGAGAGGGCTGAAGTGCTCGAGCAAAGAGTTCAACATGGCGGTGTCTGGACCACCTTCCAAGGCACGGTAAGCCGCGCGGATCCCGTTGATGCCGAGCCAGAAGGCCGAGCCGTAGTCCGCGACTACCCACTCGTCACCACCTCGAGTCAGGACGTCGCCAGCAGGGTTTCGGGCCATCGCCACCGAACCGGTTCCTGCGACGATCGCCACTAGCTCCGAGTCATGGGCAAGGAGCAAGCTCACTCCGTCGTTGGCTATCCCAACACGCATGTTCAGATTCACGATGGCGGATGCCAGCAAGTGCTCCAGGCGAAGCTTTGATGCTGCGGAGTAGCCTGCCGCGTTGATCCAGACGCACGCCGGGTCACCCATCGTGTAGCCCTGAATCAACGAGAATATCTCACCGCTGACTTCCCGCAGTTCGGCGTTGGATCGATTGCTGGAGAGCGACCTGTCAATCTCAGGCACAGACTTCTTCTTGCCATCCGGCGTCAAGACTTGTATGTTGGTGTGGGTTCCACCGGAATCCACACCGACTAGATATGCCACTTCTTACCTCGTGCTTCTATCTCTATCGGGATCGCTCGCTCCGGCCGCGAGGATTATGGGGCCGATATCATTGCGGATGAACTCTGATGACCCCGGCCTTCCTGACGTCCTCGCCCGACCACGATATTTTCCCAGCCTTTCGCAACTCCTCCAGCGACGACAAGACTGAGGAGTGTCTCGCATCTGGGCGGGAATGGGCGACCGCTCGGAAAAGCTGCGGAACGCTAACCTCACCATGCTCGTTGAGCAGTGTGCCGAGCGACGCGCGGACAAGTACGTCAAGCGCAGGGGTCGACGCGGCCGGACCAAGTGGTGTCGCGACGGTGGCAATCGCCTCGTTGGGCAACACGGCCGACTGAAGTGCCCGTTCGACATTGGAAATGATCGGATTGACCGCCGACTCGGAGAGGCCAGAGAGAAGATTTTTCATGGCTGAGACCTCATTGCGAAGGCTCACATTGTCATTGTGGAGCCTTATGTTATCCTCCTGCGACGCGCGCTTGCTGGACCGCGTGAACCACCACGACGTCATGAATCCCACGACGATCCCGACAACCGTCGACACAATGGCCAACGTGTTTCCGCTCACATCCGCGTCCCCTCCTCGGTTGGAGTATCACAGAAGGCCGATTAAGACAACCTACAGCTAGACGGAAATCCGCGAGCATGGCGTGGGAGAACGCCACGAGGCGGGCGTTGGCCGTTGTGATCATCTGATGCAGCACATCGATCAAGCAGACGACGGCCCTGGATGCCGAGCATGAGCAGGTAGTGCTCTGCGGTCTCCATGCAGGCGAGCGTCTCGGCCAGCAGCTCCTGCCGCCGGTCGCCGCCAGAACGAACCGTAATGGGCGTCATGGGCTGGTCGAATTCCGCCATGGTCAAGCGGTACGCCCATGTTCCGCGCGGCTGCGCCGCGACATCGCCGATGAACGCGTTCCTCTGAGCGTCAAATGAGACTAAGAATGTGACTGACGAGGCACGACGTTGACCTTAAAGGATCTTTAATCAGGAGTAGCGCCTGGTCAGAGGTGGTGTGTGGTCAGGGGCGGCTCGAACCGCCGACCTTCCGCTTTTCAGGATTAAGGATGACCGTACAGCGGCCCGACATGACGGCATCGACCGTGGAGCCCGCGGTCGTCTCATTCACAGAACCGAAAGGTGCTCGGCTC